>JGI24709J26583_10000319_pt1 | contig 40009 bp, 26 predicted proteins | sample BioPla2DNA1_FD_26583 | JGI IMG/M metagenome (IMG submission 26583) | reverse complement strand
ATAACATCACTGATACATTTTTCTATTGGTCCTAATTCCATTTTCATTCCCTCACCTCAGAGCTTTATATGAATATGCGCTCATGTATTCATATATTATTTTATTATTATCTCTATCATCTGTCAATAGTGCAAAAGTACAAATCCAAATAAAAAACCATAGTTCCGAGATATACCTTTTATCTTTTCCCTATGGTTTTCTACAACTATTATATTTACTCCATTTTAAACACTTGAGAAAACAAATCCTTCAATCGCCTATATTCCTGTTTCTCTATGGTAATAAAGCTCGTCAAGGAATAGGAAAGTTTTAAGGAGTATTAAAGGATGAGAATATGGCAATTTCAAATCTCTCTTCTTCCCTCAAGTGATTTTGCCAATGTTACTTCATCGGCGTATTCCAAATCTCCTCCAACCGGCAGTCCATGCGCTATACGCGTTGTTTTAATACCCATGGGCTTTATGAGCTTTGAAATATACATTGCTGTGGCTTCACCTTCAACATTTGGGTTTGTTGCAAGAATAACTTCCTTTATATTGCCCTCACCCACGCGTTTAATTAGTGATTTCATATTTATATCATCGGGTCCTGTACCATCAAGAGGAGAAATAACGCCATGAAGAACATGATATAAACCTTTATATTCACGTATCCGTTCCATTGCGATTACATCTCTTGGGCTTTCAACTACACAAATGACCGAACCATCCCTATTTTGAGCGCTACATACTCTACATGGGTCAGTGTCTGTCAAGTCCCCACAAATATCACAATAATGTATAGTTTTCTTTGCTTCAACAATTGTGTTTGCAAAATTCATTGCCTTGTTTAAAGGCATATTCAATACATGAAAAGCCAAACGCTGTGCTGTTTTATGTCCAATTCCCGGAAGCTTCTCAAACTCATCTATAAGCTTAGCCACCGGCGCTGCATACATACTCATAAATTACCCCATTAAAATAGCCCGGGCATATTTCCTAGCCCGCCAGTATATTTACTCATTGTAGCTTGAGTCTCTTCATCTGCTTTACGAAGCGCTTCATTTACAGCTGCTAGAACAAGGTCCTGTAGCATTTCAACATCGTCAGGATCAACAACATCCTGTGATATTTCAATTTGTCTTATTTCCTTTCCACATGTAGCAATTACTTTCACAGCACCGCCTCCGCTTGCAGCTTCAACGGTTTTATCAGCAAGCTCTTCTTGTGCTTTTTCCATATCCTTCTGCATTTTCATTGCTTGTTTCATAATATTGTTCATATTGCCTCCACCCATGCCACCACCGGGGAAGCCTCCTCTTCTTGCCATAAACAACTCTCCTTTATATTTGCTTTTTGAGCCTAAATCAGGCATTCTTTAAAACTTTTCCAGTTAGCTGTTTTCATTCAGTAACGGACATTTCTATTAAATTACGTTTAATAAATTATAATATAAAAATAGTGGTATTTACAACCGTGTCCAAGCAAAAACCTCATTCCCCTTTATTTAAGATGGAATTCTAAACTTTGGTTTTTCTTTTGCTTTTCTATAGGACATTGGTGGCATACCAAAGTATTTCTTAAAGAGTCTGCTGAAATAATAAGCATCTTCGTAGCCTACAAAGCTTGCTATTTCTTTGATTGAGTAACTAGTTTCATTCAATAACTCGCAAGCTTTAAAAAGCCTCACACGGATTAGGTAATTTATTGGTGATTCACCCGTTGCATCTTTAAAAACCTTCGATACATATACAGGGCTTAAATAAGTATTCTCGGAAATCTTGGCTAATGAAATTGGCTTCATGTAGTTTTCAGTTATAAAAGCCCTTATATTGTTTATCATGGCAGTTTTCTCGTATTGCTCAAGCATAAATACGTTTTTCTCATGCTTACAGTCTGGTACATAGCGTTCCTTTATAATATATACCAATAACTTCATTACGATGCATTTCAACATTAGTACACTGCCCTCATCATTTTTCTGTTGCTCAACAATAATCTCACCTATGCTATTAGAAAATTGAACACCGTAATGCTTAAATGAGAACAGTGGATTCTCACCCTTTGGTGTTAAATGATTCTCTGGCAAACCTTTTAAATGCAAATTTGAAATACCCACATGAAATTCTTCTATACGCTGACTTCCTGATAGTATTCTATGATGTGTCACATTTGGATTGCAAATAAAAAACATTCCTTCGCAAACATCATATATTTCTCCAGCTATTTCATACTTGCCTTCTCCGCTCATTATGTAAATTAGAGATAGAAAATCGTGAGAGTGGCTCTGCGCTTCATCTACTGAACTAAAGAATCTGCGCATAATAAATAATACTCTTGGGTTGAAATAATGGGGGTTAATAATCTCGGATTTCATTTACTCACCTTGTAATCTTATGCGTAGAAATTTTAAAACATTATGTGCTTAGAAATTATGTATTTCAATTATATCACACTTCTTATCCCTTTGGTTAAAAACTCATGTCATACTATTTTTCATCTTGTTGGTTGAAACAAGGTTATATGATTATTTGCTTTTTTCCTAAAACACATTCCTAAAAAAACTAATATACTCCATCAAACGGATAAGATCCTACATTTATCTTTCTGCTAAATCATATTATAATTCTGATTATAAAATAATAATATGAAATAATTGCTCAGATGTTGCGGTGGAAAAACTGCAACAAATTTTTTTGGGGGTATTTATACATGTCAAACATTAAATGGCTTTGGGGCTATTTAAAGAAATACAAGTGGCTATACGGAGCTGGACTTCTGCTGTTAGCCATTTTTTCGGTTTTAAGTCTTTACGTTCCACAAATTCTGGGGCGGCTTGTTGATGATGTAATTATGGCAGAAAATACTGATTTGCTAAAGCCTCTTTTGCTCTCATTAATAGCTGCAACACTATTTAGAACCTCACTTTCATATATGCACAGCTATCTTCAGGAAAAGGCCTCACAAAATGTGATTCATGACATAAGAACAAATACATATGAAAGACTTAATAAGCAAGATTTCCCTTTCTTTGATAAAAACAGGACTGGCGATATTATGGCACGAATGACTGGTGATATGGACGCTGTCAGACATTTATTAGCACATGTAATTCCACAGTTATTAAAGGGCATTGTAACACTAATATTTGCTATATGGATGATGCTGGAAATTAATGTTGTGTTCGCACTCTGTATTTTCGCACTATCTCCAGTAACTTGTCTAATCACTGGAAAGTTTGCAAAAGTAATTCTGCCTACATTACAAGAATCCAGACACCAATTCTCAAGGCTCAACACAGCTGTTCAGGAAAATGTAAGCGGACATAGAGTAGTAAAAGCCTTTGCGAATGAGGATTTTGAAATACATAAATTTGATAAAGAAAATGAAGCTTTCAAAGAAAAAAACTTAAACATTTCTAAGATGTGGGAAAAATACTTACCCCCTTTAGATTTTATGGTCAACCTAGTATTTTTTGTTATTTTGCTCGTAGGAGGATACTTTGTATCAAAAGCCAGTATTACAGTGGGCGAGCTAGTAATTTTCCAGGGCCTTGCACATAGATTTAACATGCCAATGCGAATGATAGGATGGCTTACAAGTGATTTTCAGCGTTTTAATGCAAGTAGCAGCAAGATTCAGGAACTAATGTATGCCGAGCCAAAAATTAAGAATGTCGGTATTAGGCTAAACGATTTAGATATAAAGGGTAAGGTTGAATTCAAAGATGTGAGTTTCGCATATAGACAAAATGTTGTTCTTGACAACCTAAACTTCGTAATAGAGCCCGGTCAAACCGCAGCGTTTATAGGAGCCACAGGTTCTGGAAAAAGCACTATTATGAATTTAATACTCAGGTTTTATGAGACCGATGAAGGTCTAATACTTATAGATCGAATAAATATAAAAAATATTGATTTAAAAACCCTAAGGGATAAAGTCTCCATTGCCATGCAAGATATTTTCCTTTTTACTGACACTATTAAAGGTAATATATCATATGGCGTTCCAGACGCCAGTTTTGATGATATTGTTAAGGTAGCTCAAATAGCTGAAGCCGATGAATTTATACAAGAGTTTCCGGAAGGTTATGATACCATCATTGGCGAGCGCGGGGTAGGCCTTTCAGGTGGACAGAGGCAGAGGATTGCTCTTGCCCGTACACTATTAAAGGATCCGGATATTCTTATACTGGATGACACAACTTCAAGTCTTGATATAGAAACTGAATTCAAGATTCAAAAAGCTCTTCAAAAGCTAAACCGAAAAAGAACTACTTTATTAATTACACACAGGATTTCATCGGTAATGAAAGCCGATCAAATATTTGTTATGGATAGAGGAAGGATTGTGGAAAGGGGTACACACAATGACCTTTTAAAGAAAAAAGGACTATACTACGATGTGTATATGAACCAAATGGGAGATTTCAATCAAAGTAGTGATACAAAGGAGGTCATTTAATGGCTCGAAATAAATATGATGTAGACGAATCCCTTGAAACAGAATTTAATATAGAACACTTAAAAAGGCTATGGACTTATGTAAGGCCTCATAAAAAAGATATTATCAAAACACTTTTGATGGTAATACTCACAAACATCGCAATATTGATGGGTCCATATCTATTAAGGTATGCAATAAATGTGCTTATCCCTGCGGGAGAAATACTTAAATTAGTTATAGTGGCTTTTGTATATCTCATTTCCATTGTAATAAGCATGATATGCCTGAAATACAGAATTAGAGTTATGGCAAGACTTGCACAAAATGTTATAGCCGACTTAAGACGGGATTTATTTATCCATTTGCAAAAGCTATCCTTTACCTATTATGATAGTAGACCACATGGCAAAATAATTATACGCGTGGTAAATTACGTTAATTCACTAAATGACTTGCTACAAAACGGTATAATCAACATGATAACCGAGCTGTTCAGCCTGCTTTTAATTGTCTGCTTTATGGTATCAATCAACATAAGACTAACTCTTGTAAGTCTTGCAGGTGTTCCATTGCTAATAATTGTTATATATATCATAAAAAACATACAAAGAACTCGTTGGCAAAAGGTTAGCCAGAAACAATCAAATATGAATGCTTATCTTCATGAATCGCTTACTGGTATAAAGGTAACGCAGTCTTTTGTCAGAGAAGAAGTAAATGAAAGAATCTACGAGAGAACCAGTGATGATGTCCGCACTTCTCATATTTTAGCTGTAAGATCTAATATATTGTTATGGCCAATAACCGAAAATATATCTGTGCTTACAATATCATTGATGTATATAGCCGGTGTTTCATGGATTACTAATGCCAGTTTAGCTGCTGGAGATTTTGTTGCATTCACAGCATATATAACCAGTTTTTGGGCTCCTATTAATAATCTTGGCAATTTTTACAATCAAATAATTGTAGCAGCCGCATACTTGGAGCGTATTTTTGAGACTCTTGATGAACCAGTTACAATAAAGAATGCCATAGATAGCTATGAGCTTCCTCCCATCAAAGGTGAAGTGGAATTTGACAATGTATTATTTGGTTATGAGAAGGATGTTACCGTTATAAATAATATGAGTTTTAAAGTAGACCCTGGAGAAACAATTGCTCTTGTAGGCGCTACAGGCTCAGGCAAGACTACAATAATTAATCTACTCACCCGTTTTTATGATATACAGGGAGGTAGAATCCTTATTGATGGGCATGATCTTGCACAAGTAACTCTTGATTCACTAAGAAATCAAATAGGTGTAATGATGCAGGACACATTCATCTTCTCTGGAACTGTCATGGATAATATAAGATATGGCAAACCCGATGCGACGGATGAAGAAATTATTCAAGCTGCAAAAGAAGTTATGGCCCATGATTTTATTATAGAAATGGAAAATGGATATCAAACAGAGGTGAATGAAAGAGGTTCAAGGCTATCAGTGGGACAACGTCAGCTTATTTCCTTTGCCAGAACTCTTTTAGCTGATCCACAGGTACTAATCTTAGATGAGGCTACTTCATCAATTGATACAAATACAGAAAAAGCCCTTCAAATTGCATTAGAAAGACTTCTTAAGGGGCGTACTTCCATAATAATTGCCCACAGGCTTTCAACCATCAAGAATGCTGACCGTATCTTTTACATATCCCATGGTAGGATAACTGAAGCTGGCAACCATGATGAGTTGATGGCGCTAAAAGGAGATTATTACTCTCTATTTATGGGTCAATATAAAATGTTTAATGATGACAAGGAGGCAGGATAAGAGCAAAGTACAAAGAGCAAAGTACAAGGCTTTTCAGCTTAGAATTCATCCACAAATTACTTACAGTAATAAGCTGTAAAAACTAAACCCTATTCTTCATCCTTAGTTAATCAACCTCGGAGGTTGGAGGCATATACAACCTTACATGAATAGTTACTATACCAGTAACGACAACAGCTTCGCTGTTTGACATTATAAATATATAGCCCTACATGTATAGTTATTAGACCAGTAACGACTATAGCTTCGCTGCTGGACATTTTAAATATATAGTCCTACATGTATGGTTTTAGACCATATGGATCCCCTTATTGCTTCAGATCAAAAAATTATACACGATGGTTTGCAGGCATATAAGGTATATGTTATATTGTAATTGCAAAATGGGAAACATGCATCCAAAAGGGCAAGGGGATTTATATGGCAAGTAATGAGCAAAAAAACAAAGATAGAATTTGGTATAGGTTAGATAATGCCGCAATATTATACCCTTCGATTCAATCCGACAGGATCACAACTATGTTTCGTTTATCTGCAACGTTAACAGAACCTGTTGAGCCGTCAATTTTACAATCAGCATTAATTAAAATTATTGAGCGCTTTCCCTATTATAGGGTGAAATTGAACAAAGGATTATTCTGGTACTATCTTGAGCATAATCCCAAGACGCCGCGCATACAAAAGGATGTCCAATATCCTTGCGGGCGCCTTTCACCAATTTTAAACCGCAACTTTCTTTTCAGGGTCTGTTACTATAACTGTCGTATAGCTGTGGAATTTTGCCATGCATTGACCGACGGAACTGGAGCAGTTACTTTCCTTAAAGCACTGGTGTATCAGTATTTGAAAGATGCAGGTAAAAAACTTTCAGATTCAACTGGAATACTAACCATAGATGAAAAACCCGACAAAGAAGAATTTGAGGACTCTTACAACAGGTTTTACAAACCTTCGCTACCACTACCTGAAACAGGTGAGCCCGCTTTTCATTTAAAATCTAAGCTTTTAAAAAAGGGGCTTTATTATGTAATCACAGGTATTGTACCTCTGGATGAAGTATTGTCCAAATCAAGAGAACTAAATGTTTCGCTTACTGTACTTCTTACTGCAATATATATGGATGCTATGCAGACCATCCAAAATGAACGTGTAAAGAAAATTAAACGCAAAAGACCAATTTCCATTTCTGTGCCTGTTAATATGAGGAATATATATCCTTCGAAAACCATGCGCAATTTTTCTTTATTTGTAATTCCCAAGATAGACCCGCGTCTCGGTGAATATTCATTTGACGAAATACTAAGAATTGTTCATTATAGTATGATGACTGAAATAAATGAAAAATCCATTAGCAGGCAGCTAAGTCGAAATGTAGGTGGGCAGAAGAACCCGTTTGTGCGGATTGTGCCCCTCTTCATAAAGAGAATGTTTTTCCCAGTTCTATATAAGAGATTAGGAGAAAACCTCTTTTCGGGTACAATTTCAAATCTTGGACGTGTTGAGATGCCTGAAGAAGTAGCAAAATTTGTTGAACGCATTGAGTTCGTCCCGGGACCAGGTCCTGTTAATAAAACGGGGTGTTCGGTGACGAGTTTTAAAGATAAGCTGTATATAACATTTGGCAGAGTGATTGAAGACGCTGAACTTGAAAGAATTTTCTTTACAAAACTTATAAAAATGGGTATACATGTTAATATAGAAAGCAATGTATAATTTTTAAATAATATAATTAATGGGAGATGTTTTAATGGCATATTGTGTAAAGTGCGGTGTTGAACTTGACAAACAGTTAACCTCCTGTCCGCTGTGTACAACACCCGTTTACCTACCTGAGGAATTAGATGAAGATACACACAGTACCTATCCTGAAAGAAAACAAAGGAAACGGACCAAACAAGTAAATCTTGTACCAAGTAAGACATTTGTGTATTTAATGACATTTATTATAGTAATACCGCTCATTGTGTGTCTTATGATTGATGTACGCAGAAATCACACAATCAGTTGGTCTTTTTATCCTGTGTCATCCCTAATACTTTTTTGGATACTAATTGCATACCCTGCTCTTATAAAACGCTATAGTTTACTTAAAGTACTGACGATTGATATTTACTCTGTAGTCTTTTTTCTAATATCTTTAAATCTTTATTCCGGGGGGTTTTTATCCTGGTCCATTTATCCGGTAGCTTCTCTTTTATTAATTTGGGTTTATTTTTTACTTGGTTTTCTATTCAGAAAGAACCGACCTATTTTTATGCTTATTGTAGCTTACATTAGCACTGGATTATACTTGTATTTACTTGAGCAAGCAACAGCAAAGAGTTGGTTCTTCCATCTGGCACTGCCAATATTAACACTTATTTTTGTCGTTAGCTTAATTACTATTATTCTTTCCTACTTTAAATTCTTTAGTGGTCCTTCTTTTATTGGACTTTTATTCTGTAATATAAGCGTTTTTTGTATAGGCACAGAGTTTATTATAAATAGATTTGTTTTTGATAATGGATTTTCATTGTTTTGGTCATTGATAGTGGCAGGTGTTTGCCTTCCTATTGGTATTTTCCTGTTCTTTGTCCAAAAAAATGATGAATTTCGAATATACCTACAGAAAAAGTTCCATATATAGATTGACTTAGAAAACTTAAACTTGGAGGTCCTTGTGAAAATTTTGTTAGTATCTGATAAAGAAAACGATCATATTTGGGATCATTTTGACCCACAACGCTTCAAAGATGTTGATTTAATTATCTCGTGTGGTGATATGCAACCAAGATATCTATCATTTCTGGTTACAATGGTGAATGTACCGTTATTTTATGTGCACGGTAATCACGATACAATCTATACCAACCATCCTCCCGAGGGATGTGATTCGATTGAGGACCAAATTGTAACCTATAAAGGATATAGATTTTTAGGCTTGGGTGGCTCAATGAAATACAGCGGTCGTCCCCATCAATATACCGAGAAAGAAATGGAAAAAAGAATACGTAAATTAAGGAGCCAACTAAGGAAAAATGACGGATTCGATATTCTAGTAACTCATGCCCCAGCATTTTCAATAGGAGATGGAACAGGTCTTTGTCATACAGGTTTTAAAAGCTTTCTTACACTTATGGACGACTATAATCCAAAGTTCATGTTCCATGGACACATGCACCTAAATTATGCACGTGTAAATAGAATAAACCAATACAAAAATACAACAATAATTAATGGCTACGAGTACTATATTGTTGATGTTTAGCAACAATACCTATGGCATGTCTTTACCAATTCCTTGCTTAGAGTACTATATTGTTGGTGTTTAGCCCATTTAGCTTTATAGAAAGTCTATCGCTGAATTAGCTACGAGTACAGTATTACCTTGTTTATGTTTAGCTCATTTTCCCAGTGGACAAATCAGAAAACTGACCATGATTATGATTATCTGGAATCACGCCTTCAATAAAATCTAAGAGGTAGTCCATACTGAAAATCTCTTCTCTTGTTGCAAATTTATTGTTAGGGATACGTAGTGTCTTTTTCTGATCATATAAGGGACCTAGAAATACATTAAACTTACCTTCAATAATTGTATCTTTTAATAAATCAATCAGTTTTTGTGTTTCGAGAGGTATAAGCTTCTTTGAATAGAAAAAATCTAAAATTCCCGAATCCATCCCCCACCAATAGTTCCAAATCTTACCCTTGCTCGTTCCTTCAGCGGAACGTATGCCACCTTCCATAATACCGCGTACTATCTTCTCGTAAAATATTCCCCAGTTCCATACGGGCACACAAAGGTAGCTTCCGGGTGTGTATGTGTCGGTTTTTTCGTCATAGTCTATTGTGTATACACCGTATTCTTTTGAAAATTTTCGATTTGCAAGAGTGTTGTGATGAGACAAAATATCCGCACCCTTTCTCGCTAGCCTTATACCAGCACTATGTGTGCTTTCTTCATTATCCCAATCACATGTCCAATCAATTGAAACTTCGGCGTTAGGATTCACCATCTTTACTCCTATACCAAATGCATTGGCACCACTTATCACTTCAGCTGTTGGGCATGTTGCTATATATCCAACTCTCCCCGACTTTGTAAGAGCACCTGCAATCACTCCAGACAAAAAGCGAGGCTCATGAATTCTTCCAAAATAGGTTCTTACATGTTTAAATGAATACATGTTTGAACAATTCAGAAATACTATATCGGGGTGATTCAAGGCCAACTTCAAAGTGGCATTGATCATTTCAGGACTTGTAGAAAAGATAACTTCACAACCCTGCTCAACAAGAGAGGATAGCCTCTCGTATGCATCTATTGACTCTGGCACCTGTTCAATTTTTACAGTCTCAACATTATCCTTAAGGGCGGTCTCAAGATGCATTCTTCCTAATTCATGTGCATATGACCAGCTCGATGTCTTTATATCCTTTGCAAGGGCAAATCCAACCTTTATTTTATCATCATGGCGCATAATTGTTGTCAAACGGTTAAATAAACTTCTTTCATCTTTGAGAACTGGCTTAGTTTCTATTAATATATTTGATTTTGGTTTGTAATAATCAAGCTCAAGAATAAACCTTTGCAAAGAAGGTTTTAAGTCATCTTCGAAAAGTTGTTCAGGTACCCCATTTACCCTAAGATAATCTAAAAACGCATCACCTGTAGTAATGGGTAATCTTTGTCCACCAAGTTCATGGTAAACTTTCCGAAAAACTCTGTACACAGCACTTCGGAAAAACTTAAACCTATCATTGCCCTTTAACATAATATCTGGAGGCTCATAATTACGGATAAGCTTCCACATAGCTTCGAAACTGCGTTCATCCGAGAACCATATTTCATTTAATCCTGTCTTTTTATAGAACTTTAAGAATGCATAATATAAGCGTATATCTTTATTTTCCTCATCATATTTGGGGATCATCCGGGTTACATGGGCATTATAACTGTCTACATCCAAATATTTAAGTACACTGATACGCTTATTTCCCTCGACTACATAAAACCAGTTTAAGTATTCATAAGCTTTTATTGGGTCTCTGAGCCCTTCATTAATCTGGGCTTCGTAAACAGCTATCCATTTACTTGCGAACTCACTTTCTTCGTCAATAAGAGGTAAATAATTCCGGGAAAAAGATGTGCTTCGCATATGCGTATAAGTTCCCTTTACCTTCTTTACAGGCAGCTCAATTATTCCCAAGTCAACCTCAGTAGCTATTTCTATATTTTTGAGTACACCATCCAAAAATGGTAAATAGCCATTCCGACCTTGTGAAATATAACTTGAATACTCTCGCAGCGCTCTTCTTCTTGCTGACTTATATATCTCTGAACTTGGCTTCATACAGTCACCTCAACAAAGGAACACAGGGGGACGGTTCTTGAACACAGATAACACAGAGGTAACACAGAGGGACGGTTCTTTTGTGTTCTTTGCACCGGTATCCACCTTATGCCCTTAATATGAACACAGGGGGACGGTTCTTTTGTGCACTTCTCCCAACACAGAGGGACGGTTCTTTTGTGTTCTGCACACCACTAACCACCTTACCCCCTTAAGATCCAATCAATGGCATTAAACACAACCAAATGTACTGGATAAAACATAGAGAAAAAGCACTTCACCATAACCATATGTTCTCTATCGTTATTATATAATGGTATTGAATCTTGCACAAGGGCGACTGCACAAGACAACATAAGGGGACAACACAGGGGGACGGTTCTTTTGTGCACTTTTCCCAACACAGAGGAACACAGAGGGACGGTTCTTTTGTGTTCTGCACACCACTAACCACCTTATCCCCTTAAGATCCAATCAATGGCATAAAGTATAATCAAATGCGCTGGATAAAATATGTAGAAAAAATATTTCGCCTTTCGCCCTCTTTCATTATTATATAAAGCTATTATGGGCAGAGCACCAAGTGAGTAAATTTGAATTGAATGGGTAAATATCGCAGTTCCTGTACTGATAAATGAAGTGCTCATTTCATACAAACCATAAAATCCGTGTAAAAGGATTCCACCTAGTATCATATTGTGGATATTTCCCTTTGTAAGGTAAAAAAGAAAAATGTAAAACACCCCATATGCTCCATAATCAGCATTTATGACCTCAGCCATCGCTGCAATTACCAGTGTAGACAGGAAAGCCAGCCATACACTTTTTGTTTTCAACATATCAAATAAAACGATTGCACATAAGCCAAGAAATAGAGTTGAAAATATGTTAAGCGAATAACTGACTCCAAAACCCGGCGTATCGGTAACTATAGAATAAATTCTTGAAAACCAATCAGGTATCTGGAATGCTATTGCGCATATGCCTAATCTAATCAAATACTTCTTAATCGAGCGGGTATGGAAAAAACCTTCTGATATAAAAAATGCGAAAATAGGAAAAGCAAGGCGCCCCACTACTCTAAAAATCATAACTGTTGGAAACAATATCGCGCCCACATGATCAACAAACATCAAAGAAATTGCGATAATTTTTAGTTCAAAGCCATTTAGTCCTTTTTTCATATAAACCTCAACTCGTTACTTGAATGTAGTTATTATAACCATTTTACAGTACTAAAAAAAACTATAGTCGTCGCGCAACCTTACAGACATAGCCCTTAATACCACATAACTTTATTTATACACATATAATTATACTTTACCGAATGGCGTTTCAATTGAAGCAAATATTAGAATTCATTACTCGAACACTCCTTCAACTGGTCACGGCCGTTCCACCTGATTCAGATCAATTAGACATACTTGTGTGGTTCCATTATCAAATGGGCGATTAAATAAAATCATGTCTCCTTTGCGGTTAAAGGATGGATGTAGATGATCTGCCCCAGTTCCAGGAGTATCCGTACTTGCTAATACAAGAGGGTTACCCGTTTCACCATTAAAAAGGTAGACCAGATTAGGACTCTCAACACCAAGATAGCCTATACGATCTGCACAAAACCATTTGGAATCGTGGGATACACCTGGGTGAAGAAGCTGATCTTCTTTTGCCACTACGCGGAAGCTGTGACCGTCCTTCGTCCCCATCATCATAAAACAGGGCAGTTTCATAAAAACAATATTTTCTCCATCAGCAGTCCAAACCTCATGAGTAATCCATTCATTTTCCATTTCCACATAATACGGGCGTGCCACGGAAGCTTTTCTGTCAAATAGCCACATCCGCTGTAAAGCATCTCCGCCGGTTTCATGAACAAAGAAAATGAAATTGTCATCGGTAGGACAAACCTGAGTATGACCAAGATTGTAATCGCTTTGGTAGACAACTTCGCTTTTCCCTGTTTTCTGGTCCATGATTACCAACGCATAAATGCAATTTCTTTGTTTATAGCCACAGACAATCAAACCACTGCGACTAATGGTCAGATGACCTGTAATGTTACCACCTTCGGGTAGAGCGCCTATTTCTGTTATTTGATCTGTATCACATTCATATCTACATACGATATTTCCTTTTGTCATTACACCATAATTTTCAAATCTGTCCATGGCAAAGCCTCTGTAATCGCTTCCCGCCACCATCTTCATTTCGCCGGTTTCAACCTCAACCTTATAAAGTTCACCTTTCCCCTGATATACTTCATTTTTTTCTGGTATTTGCCTATTGCAGAAAAAAAATCGATCATCTACCGTGAAATTCTCAGTGGTAAAGTAAAGCTTGGTATTCCTCTCGGGTCCCTGTGTATATTGTCGTATCTCATATCCTGTGACAGCATCCCTGTAAGTTATGTATTTCTTCATAAAATCCCCCCAGTTTTCAGCTTTCTCTTATTTAAAAAGGAGCTGAGCTTGTTCACTTCATATTAATATTACATCAAATGTGTATAATAATCTATCCCCCCAATCTATGGATGTGATAAAGACACAACTTGTTTTTCAATTATTCCTATTTCCCAACTTTTGTTTAGTAACAAGTTCCTATGCTATAATTAATCTATCATATTTTTCTAAATATATTGTAATAATACAGGGAGAATAACACAAAAGAACCGTCCCTCTGTGTTCTTAATGATACAGGGAAAATAGCACAAAAGAACCGTCCCCCTGTGTCAAATAGCACAAAAGAACCGTCCCCCTGTGTCCCCTGTGTTGGAGGGAAAGTAGTTTGAATGAAAGGTGTTGCAAAAATTGCATAAGAGGAATTCCGGTAGGTATTAGAAACGAAATTTTATGCCGTGAAAAGGGCATAGTCCTACCAAATTTTTGTTGTTCAAGTTATATGTCCTTTGAGATAGAATCTTTGCAAAGACATCTTGGATACCGTTGCTCCGATTGTGTGTATTTTTCTTTTTCATCAAATACAAATATCGAATACTTTGGTGTTTGTAGTTTGTTCTCTGTTCGCTACTGTGATGGTAGCACGAGAAAAACCTGCTCTAAATTTCAAAAGAGAGATAAATGCTCTGCATAAATACTTAATAATTCATTGATCTGTTTTCTTTCAAACGAGCCACATGGCAACATGCCTCTCAGAATCAACAAAGCGACGGGATTAACCGCCGCTTTTAAGTTTAGATATAAATATTCTATTTTACATTTCGTAAAACTATATCCATCGAATCAGGACATATTCAAACTATTTATAATATTTCAAGCTTTATTTCTTCCTCTTCACCTTCTATTTGAGGTGTACCTACTTCAACATCTAAATCACGATAAATGTTCATTCCAGTTCCTGCAGGAATTAGCTTACCTAATATTACATTTTCCTTGAGCCCTAACAATGGATCTATTCTTCCCTTTATTGCAGCCTCTGTCAAAACTCTTGTGGTTTCTTGGAAAGATGCAGCTGAAAGGAATGAATCTGTAGCCAATGATGCTTTTGTTATACCCAGTAGTGTTCTGCTGCCCTCTGCNGGACGAAGCCCAGCTTCTATTGCCNTCTCATTTGCATCATTGAAAGTAAACATATCCACAAGGCTACCAGGCAGAAGTTCTGTATCACCAGCTTCTTCAACCTTAACTCTCTTCATCATCTGTCTGACAATAACTTCTACGTGCTTGTCGTTAATGTCAACACCCTGCAGCCTGTAAACCTTCTGCACTTCATGCAATAAGTAGGACTGTACTGCATAAATACCCTTAATCTTCAGGATATCATGAGGATTAACAGAACCTTCTGTCAATTCATCTCCTGCTTCTACTACTTCTCCGTCAGAGACCTTCAGTCTTGATCCGTACGGAATGAGGTAGGTATGTGCTTCACCCGACTCGTTAGAAACCACTACTTCACGTTTCTTTTTAGTCTCCTTCATTGTTACAGTACCAGCAATATCTGAAATAATAGCCAGTCCTTTTGGCTTTCTTGCTTCAAACAGCTCTTCAACACGAGGAAGACCCTGAGTAATATCGTCCCCTGCAACACCACCAGTATGGAATGTACGCATGGTCAACTGGGTTCCAGGCTCACCTATTGATTGAGCTGCAATAATTCCTACAGCTTCACCGACATTACATTCTCCACCAGTTGCAAGACTTATTCCATAACATTTTGAACAAACTCCGCTTCTTGAATCACATGTTAATACTGAGCGTATCTTAACTTTTTTCAAGCCTGCAGCTACAATCTTATTAGCTAAATTAGAATCAAGTAACTGATTATGTTTTGCAATAACTTCGCCTGTTTGTGGGTTAATGATATCTTCAGCTGCATATCTACCTGTAAGACGTTCTTCAAGTCCTTCTATCTTTTCGCCACTTGTAGTAATGTCAGAAACAACAATTCCATCGTCCGTTCCACAATCATCTTCACGAACGATAACATCCTGGCTCACGTCAACAAGACGACGAGTCAGATACCCTGAGTCCGCAGTTCTAAGAGCGGTATCCGCCAAACCTTTACGCGCTCCGTGAGTAGATATAAAGTACTCCAAAACATTAAGTCCTTCACGGAAGTTCGAACGGATTGGCATTTCTATGGTTTCACCAGAAGTATTAGACATAAGTCCGCGCATTCCAGCAAGCTGTCTTATCTGATTAATATTACCACGCGCTCCTGATTTGGACATCATATATACAGGATTAAACTTATCCATACTTTCAATTAATGCATTTTTTACATCCTCAGTTGTTTTGCTCCACGCTGTGATAACTGCATTTTTCCTCTCGTCGTTAGTAATTAGACCTCGACGATATTGCTTTGTTATCATTTCAACCTTTTTGTCTGTTTCATCAAGATATTTCTGCTTAACTTCTGGAATAATCATATCCGAAATACCTATAGTAACAGCACCCTTTGTTGAATATTTAAATCCAAGTGTTTTTATTTTATCCAATACAACAGCAGCTACATTAGCTCCGTTGACATTTATACAACGCTCTATTATTTCACCTAATTCTTTCTTACTAACAAGGAAATTAACTTCAAGGTCTAACGCTGTATCAGGATCATTTCTATCAACAAAACCAAGATTCTGAGGTATTGCTTCATTAAAAATTAATTTACCTGCAGTTGTTTCAATTATTTTAGATTTTTCAACACCATCAATGACTTGTTTCATTCTAACCTTGATCTTTGCATGTAAGGATATATAACCATTATCATATGCCATAATAGCTTCATCGGAGTTGGAGAAAACTCTACCCTCTCCTAAATCATTATCCTTATCAACAGTCAAGTAGTAGCAACCAAGAACCATATCCTGCGTTGGTACTGTAACGGGTTTACCATCCTGAGGTTTCAAAAGGTTATTTGCAGATAACATTAAGAACCTTGCTTCAGATTGTGCTGCTGCAGAAAGTGGCACGTGTACTGCCATCTGATCACCATCAAAGTCAGCATTATAAGCTGTACATACCAATGGATGCAATTTAAGCGCACGTCCTTCAACAAGAACTGGCTCAAATGCTTGTATGCCAAGACGGTGAAGCGTTGGTGCTCTATTTAAGAGTACGGGATGACCTTTTATAACCTCTTCTAAAACGTCCCATACTTCAGGTCTAACACGTTCAACCATTCTTTTTGCGCTCTTTATATTATGTGCCAGTCCTCCTTCAACCAGCTTTTTCATTACAAACGGCTTAAACAACTCTAACGCCATTTCTTTTGGTAAACCGCATTGCCATATTTTCAATTCAGGACCAACAACTATAACTGAACGTCCAGAATAGTCAACACGCTTTCCTAAAAGGTTTTGACGGAATCGTCCCTGCTTACCTTTGAGCATATCCGAAAGTGATTTTAAAGGTCTATTACCAGGTCCTGTCACAGGTCTACCACGGCGCCCGTTATCTATAAGAGCATCAACAGATTCCTGAAGCATTCTTTTCTCATTTCGAACTATAATTTCAGGAGCACCTAAATCAAGTAATCTTTTAAGTCTGTTGTTTCTATTAATTACTCTACGATATAAATCATTTAAGTCAGATGTTGCAAAACGCCCACCATCCAACTGCACCATGGGTCGCAATTCAGGAGGTATTACCGGTATAACATCCAGTATCATCCATTCTGGCTTATTACCCGATGAGCGAAACGCCTCTACTACTTCAAGCCTTTTTATTGCTCTGATCTTCTTTTGGCCCGTGCTTTCTTCTAATTCGGCTCTAAGCTCTTTTGCAAGGGCATCTATATCAATGTCAACAAGCAATTCATGAACTGCCTCGGCTCCCATACCAGCTCTAAAGTTACTTCCGAACTTTTCTACACTATCCCTATATTCCCTCTCATTTAGAACTTGTTTCTTTGATAAGGGCGTTTGTCCCGGATCAATAACAACATAAGAGGCAAAATACAATATTTTTTCCAAAGTCCTCGGTGACATATCAAGTAATAATCCCATCCGGCTTGGAATACCTTTAAAATACCAAATATGAGATACAGGCACTGCTAACTCAATATGACCCATCCTCTCACGGCGCACTTTTGACCGTGTAACTTCAACACCGCATCGATCACATACAATACCTTTATAACGTATACGCTTATATTTACCGCAGTGGCACTCCCAATCCTTCGTAGGACCAAAAATTCTTTCACAGAACAAACCATCCCTTTCAGGCTTAAGTGTTCTGTAGTTTATTGTTTCGGGCTTTTTCACTTCGCCGTGTGACCATTCACGTATCTTTTCGGGAGAAGCTAAACCAATTCGTATTGCTTCAAATTCTTTTAATTCTTGCACGCTACGTCACCCTCCTTATATGTCATCATCGTCATCTAGCAAATCATCATCAGTCGCAAATAGCCTATCAACCGCATCTACATCCAATTCTTGAGCATTTTCTAGACTATCTATATTATCTTCAACGATAAATTCATCATCCAAAAATTCAACATTGTCTTCATAATCAGCTTCTTGAGGGCCATCGTCCTCATTACCTTCAATATTTACGTCCAGTTCTTCTATATCATCATCGTCGTCAGATTCCTCAATTGCCAACTCATTCTGTTCTTCGGTATAGACTTTAACATCCAACGAAAGGCTCTGTAATTCCTTAATCAAAACCTTAAATGATTCTGGAATACCAGGTTCTGGAATGTTTTCACCTTTTACAATTGCTTCATAAGTCTTTACACGTCCAACTACGTCGTCGGATTTAACCGTCAAAATCTCCTGCAATGTATGTGCTGCACCATAAGCCTCCAATGCCCAAACTTCCATTTCTCCGAAGCGCTGGCCACCAAATTGAGCTTTACCACCCAGCGGCTGTTGAGTAACAAGAGAATAAGGGCCTGTTGAACGCGCATGGATCTTATCGTCAACAAGGTGGGCTAGTTTCAGATAATACATATATCCAACGGTTACCCGGTTGTCAAAAGGCTCACCTGTACGACCATCATATAGTATTGTCTTGCCGTCTTCAGGCAGACCTGCTTTCTTCAACGTTTCAATAACCTCTATCTCGCTCGCACCATCAAATACAGGAGTGGCTATCTCCCAGCCCAAAGCTTTTGCAGCATAGCCTAAGTGCACCTCTAATACCTGTCCGATGTTCATACGTGAAGGAACACCAAGGGGGTTAAGAACAACCTGTAAAGGAGTTCCATCAGGTAAATAAGGCATATCTTCAACGGGAAGTATACGTGAAATAACACCCTTATTTCCATGTCTACCTGCCATTTTGTCCCCTGCTGATATTTTTCTTTTCTGTGCAACATATACACGAACAAGCTGGTTTACTCCTGGAGGCAACTCGTCCCCATTCTCACGGGAGAACACTTTAACATCAACAACAATACCCGATTCACCGTGGGGAATCCTCAAGGATGTATCACGAACCTCTCTTGCTTTTTCACCAAATATTGCGCGAAGTAGTCTTTCTTCAGCAGTAAGTTCGGTTTCACCCTTTGGAGTTACTTTTCCTACCAATACGTCTCCTGCACGTACTTCTGCACCAATTCTAATAATTCCACGCTCGTCAAGATCCTTTAGAGAATCTTCACTAACATTGGGAATATCCCTGGTTATTTCTTCAGGTCCTAATTTAGTATCACGGGAATCAGATTCGTACTCCTCTATATGAATTGAGGTATAAACATCATCACGAACCAACTCTTCACTTATCAGTACAGCATCCTCATAGTTGTATCCTTCCCATGTCATGAAGCCCACTAATACATTTTTACCAAGAGCAATCTCACCCTGGGAAGTGGAAGGACCGTCAACAATTATGTCTCCTTCATTAACTATCTCCCCTCTTTTAACAAGAGGTCTTTGATTAATGCAGGTTCCTTGGTTCGACCTTTTATATTTTAATAATTTATATACATCTTTTTCGCCATTATCAACACGGATTACAATTTCATTTGCAGTTACTTTTTCAACAACACCACTACGCTCGGCTACTACTACAACACCTGAATCTTTTGCTGCTTTGTACTCGATACCCGTTGCAACAATTGGAGCTTCTGTACGTACAAGTGGTACTGCCTGACGTTGCATGTTTGATCCCATCAATGCACGGTTTGCGTCATCGTTTTCTAAAAATGGAATCATTGCTGTAGCCACAGAAACAAGTTGTTTAGGAGATACATCCATATAATCAGCATTTTCTGGATTAACTTCTATTATTTCATCGCGGAAGCGGCATCCTATTCGTTTACTGATGAAACGTCCTTCCTCGTCAAGAGGCTCATTTGCTTCAGCAATAATATAACCGTCCTCTTCGTCAGCCGTCATGTAATATACTTCATCGGTTACCTTACCTGCACTCTTATCCACTTTTCTATATGGTGCTTCGATGAACCCATATTCGTTAATATGGGCATATGTGCTAAGAGATCCAATAAGACCTATGTTCGGTCCTTCTGGTGTTTCTATTGGGCACATTCTACCATAGTGAGAGTGGTGGACGTCACGAACTTCAAACCCTGCACGTTCACGGGATAATCCACCAGGCCCGAGAGCACTTGAACGACGCTTATGAGTTAATTCAGCTAATGGATTTGTTTGATCCATAAACTGTGAAAGCTGTGAACTACCAAAAAATTCTTTAATAGCAGCTGTTACTGGGCGTATATTAATAAGTTGCTGTGGTGTAACAATGTCAATATCTTGAATTGTCATTCTTTCACGAACAACTCTTTCCATTCTGGAAAGCCCAATACGAAACTGGTTTTGAAGAAGCTCACCTACAGAACGCAATCTTCTGTTCCCCAGGTGGTCTATATCATCAAGTGTGCCAATTCCATCATCAAGACCAAATATATAGTTAACTGACGATACAATATCCTCTATAGTTATTGTTTTAGGTATTAGTAGATCCCTATTGCTGTCAATCGCGCTCTTAATGTCTTCATCATCGCTGTACTCATTAAGTATTTGCTGAAGGACATCATACCTAACTTTTTCTGTGATACCCACAGAAGAAGCTTCAAAATCAATGTATGGTTGAATATCAACAGTATTATTTCCGATAACCCTAACTGTTTTCCCATTAACATCTAAATTAACAACATTAACACCTGAATTTTGGATTTGTAATGCAATATCGTGAGATATTGTGTTGCCTTTTTCAACAAGTATCTCTCCTGTCTGGCCATCAACCAAATCCTCAGCTGCAACATGCCCACGTATTCTCGTTGCAAGAGCAAGCTTTTTGTTAAACTTATAGCGGCCAACCTTCGATAAATCATATCTTCTGGGCTCGAAAAACAAGTTAGTTATAAGATTACTTGCACTTTCGACTGTCGGTGGTTCACCCGGACGAAGACGCTTATATACTTCAAGCAGGCCTTCTTCTTCACTTTTTGTATTATCCTTCTGGATTGTTGCCAATAGCATTTCATTTTCACCAAAATGCTGCATGAGCTGTGCATCTGTACCATAGCCCAATGACCTAAGTAAAACTGTTATTGGCAGTTTCCTTGTACGATCAATCCTAACATAGGCTATATTATTTGAATCTGTTTCATATTCAAGCCAAGTACCCCTATTTGGAATAACTGTATTTGAATATAGTTTCTTACCAGTTTTATCTCGATCAACAGAATAGTAAATACCAGGAGAGCGAACTAATTGGCTAACAATAACACGCTCGGCTCCATTAATTACGAAGGTTCCTGTTTTTGTCATAAGTGGGAAATCACCCATGAATATTTCCTGTTCTTTTACTTCACCGGTCTCCTTATTTATAAGGCGAACTTTAACCTTTAGTGGTGCAGAGTAAGTAGTGTCACGTTCCTTGCATTCCTCAACAGAATATTTAATGTTATCCATATCCAAAGAGTACCCAATGAACTCCATGACAAGATTCCCCGTATAATCATTTATAGGAGAAACATCTTTCAAAACTTCTTTTAAACCTTCTTCTAAAAACCATTCGTAAGAATTTTTCTGAATTTCAATCAGATTTGGCATTTCAAGAACTTCATTAATTCTAGAATAGCTCATTCGGGTTGTTCTACCCAATTGCACAGGATGTACCATCCAATATCACCTCATAGCTTTTTGTATACTTGTTCTTAGATAATTTCTGTATAAATCAGCAAGTATCTGAAGAAAATAACGTAAATAAGCAATCGCTTTATATATGTACTTTTTATTATTGATAATAATAGACTCAAACCCTTAAACAGCAAAAAAAGATTAGGAAAATCGCGCACTACCAAATTCATGAACCTAATCCAAATCATGCAGTTATAAAATTACAACATAGTAGATCAAACGCTATCATTCTCCCAATCTGTCATTTTAAATGCAAAATTTTCCTTAATATATTGTGCCCTATAAAATAATATGCTATAATAAAATTCGTTCATTTCCCAATGTAGCCACTTACAGCATAATATTATGATGCAGTTTGTTATTATATCATATCTATTTTTTACTGTCAACGTTTATCCGGAAACTTTTATTTGCTGTATTGGCAGAAAAAAAGGGGGCTAGAAAATCTCTATGGAACAGATTAAAAAAGTTATCCTTGTTACTGGAGCTTCATCAGGTCTAGGTCTTGCCGTTTCTAACCATCTTAGGAGTTTAGGACATATAGTATATGCTGCAGCAAGATCATTTAGTGAGCCCGACCCAAATTGTCTTAAAAATGTGTACCTCGACGTCACAGATGAAAACTCCATAAACCATGTAGTTCAAAACATTATTAGCACTGAAGGAAAAATCGACGTGCTTATTAATTGTGCTGCGATGCTTGTTTTGGGAGCTGTTGAAGACATTTCCATCCAAGAATTTGAACAGATTATGAACATAAATCTAATCGGAACTGTCAGGATGTGCAAGGCTGTACTGCCTTACATGAGAAATAGAAAATCCGGCCTTATAATTAATTTCAGTTCCATTATGGGTTTACTGGCTATCCCGTTCCAATGCGCATATAGTGCTTCAAAATTTGCCATTGAAGGGTTTTCAGAGGCCTTAAGCCTGGAGACCAAAGATTTTGGTATAAATGTTGTCATTGTTGAGCCCACAGATCATAAATCTGGTTCCCAAAAATATAGACCCCATGCAAAAGCTGCAACTTCCGAAGACTCACCTTACAGAGATCTATTTAAGATAGTAACCGAAAAAATAGAGTATGATGAGTCCCATGGAGACGAACCAGAAAACTTGGCCAAGTTAATAGGAAAAATAGTGGAAAGTAAGAAACCAAGGCTTAGATATAAAGCCGGACAATTTGAACAAAAATTATCTGTTTATGTAAAGAGAATATTACCCGGTAGGTTATTTGAAAAAGTTATTTATTCCTACTATGGCGGCAATAAAAAACGCACATAATATATTTGATAATAAACTCTAAGCAAGAGTGTATTAGCAAATAATGTGACTAAAAGTTTTTAATAAATCAAACAGAATGGAATCATATGAACATAAATGAGTTAATTACAAATCAGCATAAAAAAAAATATATACGGCTTTATAAAAGAGCATTTAAACGGTTGGGTAATACAACACCTCTAAATATTGACTGTGGAGAATTATGCAATGAAAAATGCTGTTCGGGCTCGGACGACGATGGAATGTTACTTTTCCCCGGAGAAGAATTCTTATATATTGATAAAAGTTGGTGCTACATTAAGGATTCGAACATTAAACTGTCGGATGGCTATTGTATAAAGCTTTTAGTATGCGATGGCACTTGCCCTAGACAAGAACGTCCTCTGTCATGTAGAATTTTCCCCTTAGTCCCCTACATTAATGAACACGGAAGAGTAGAATTTAGAATTGACCCAAGAAGCTTAAATCTTTGCCCTATCGCTTTAGAACCTGACAAGTACTCAGTAGAAATAGAATTTGTCGATAGACTCTACAAGACATTTCCACCAGTTTTAAAAGATAAAAGAGTGGTAGAATTCATAGAAATATTATCTTACCAATATGATGAAATGATAGACATAGTTGAAATGTTTTCTGACTAAGGCTTCTGCGGTCATCATTCATAGTCCATCTATAGAGGGTAGTATCATATGAATACATTGAAAAATACATTTGTGATGCCAACTTTGGTATGTTATTATAATTATGAAATAGTAGGAAGTTGCAGGATTTTGATATGACCGAGAAAAATACTTTATTACTAATCATATTACTATCGTTGATAATTACGTTTACCGTCCAATATATTCAAACACGAGATGCTATCCCGGTTTATTCAACCCATACCATGGTTTCAATTAATGAAATTATGACCTCTAACAAGTCAACTTTATTCGATTTCCAAGGTGACTCCCCTGACTGGATTGAAATGATAAATGAAAGTGATACAGTCATAAATCTTGAAGGCTACGGACTCTCGGATGATCCTAACGAACCGGTAAAATGGATTTTTCCTCATTGTGAAATACAACCCGGAGAGTTCCTTGTTGTGTTTGCATCGGGCAAAGATATAGTTAATAGTGATCAGATACATACAAATTTCAGGTTAAGCTCGAAGGGCGAAAGTCTTGTTTTTACCGATCCACACGGAAATATAATTGAGGAGATTGTTATTCCAGAAATAGGAACTGACCTCTCATATGGTCGAAGTTTTGACTCTCCCAATACATGGGTTCAATTTCAGCTGCCCACACCAGGATTTCAAAATTCCGATGATGGAGTTGCCGCTTTTGGTGCAAGCAAAATAATGGAAAGTCCTAACTTGTACATAAGTGAGGTCATGGCTGAAAATATCTCCTTTATACAGGATGAGTTTGCCGATTACCCTGACTGGATTGAGATATATAATTGTAGTGAGGAAAACATATTATTATCAGATTATTTTTTGTCAGACGATGAAGCTGATCCATTACAGTGGCGATTCCCCGATATAATATTAAAACCAGGGGAATATCAAATTGTATTCTGTTCAGGTAAAAACATCAGCAATCCAATCAATAATTTACATACTAATTTTAAAATTAATAGAGAAAAAGATACAATTCTTTTAACAAATTACTTAGGGAAGGTTGCTGACTGTGCCTGTATTTGTAGTCTTTCCAGTGACTGTTCCTATGCAAGGCAGACGTCTGGTGCATGGGTAGAATCAAAGCACCCCACCCCCGGCTTTCCAAATACAACAGAAGGCTATGAATTGTTTGTTGGAATGCAAAAAAATGACAGTCCTTTTGTGATCTACGAGGTTATGACCAGAAATGAGACCACATTAGCCGATGAAAATGGAGATTATCATGACTGGATTGAAATAAAAAATACAAGTGAAAGCGTACAAAACCTTGAAGGATATATGCTTTCAGATGATGGTAATTGTTTCAATAAGTGGACTTTTCCCCCATATACAGTTCAACCAGGTGAAACAGCAATAGTATTTCTTTCAAAAGATTACACTGGTTTTACAGGTGAAAAATTCTTGTATACCGATTTTGGTCTTAGTGCGAAAGGTGATGCACTATTTTTTTCTACCCCTGAAGGAAATATAATACAAAGATTGTATATTCCGGAACTGTCCGAGGGTGTATCCTATGGCTATTTGGACAATGCTATCGAGTCTTTTTACTTTTCAAATCCAACACCTAACTTACCCAATGACAAGGAAAACGCCTATGTAGCATACTGTGATAGCCCTGTTTTTTCAGATTCAGGAGGATTTTATCCTTCGGGCCTTTCATTGTGTTTAAATTCTAATGATGATAAAACTATAGTTTACTATACCACAGACGGCTCTATTCCAGGACCTGATTCTTTGAAGTATTCTCAACCAATACAAATCAATTCAACAACTGTAATAAACGCCCGTGCATATAAAGAAGGTTGTCTGCCAAGTAAGGTTATTACAAATACATATTTTGTCGAGCCCAACAATGACATTGTAACAATATCAGTCACAACTAATCCTGAAAACCTTTGGGATGAAGATACCGGAATATACGTTATGGGCAAGCATGCCGAAGAAGAGTACCCATACAAGGGTGCGAATTTCTGGCAGGAGTGGGAAAAGCCCGCCCATATTGAATTTTATGAGGTAGATGGAAGCTTGGCGTTTAGCATCGATGCCGGACTTTCAATCCATGGTGAATATACCCGCGCAGCAGAACAAAAATCCTTTGCTATAGAAGCAAGAAAAAAGTATGGAAATGAATATATAAATTATCCTGTCTTTCCTGAAAAAAACTTGAGCAAATATCAATCCATTGTTCTTAGAAACTCTGGCCAGGACAATGGCAACACAAAAATACGTGATATACTCATAAGTCAATTAATGAAAGATACCAAAATCGATTACCAGGCTTATCGCCCTGCAGTCATGTACTTAAATGGTGAGTACTGGGGGCTGTATACTCTTAGAGAATCAACTGACAAACATTTTCTTGCATTTAACAATTGTTTAACAAACCCCGACAATCTGGATATAATAGAAGGTAATAATCGTGTACATCAAGGCGATTACTCACACTTTGAATCGGTTCTTGAATATATAAAAAGCCATGATTTAAGTATTGATGAAAACTACGAGTATTTAAAAACATTAATAGATGTGGACAATTTCATCGATTACCAAATTGCTGTTATATATGCAGCGAACACTGATAACGGAAATATTAAATTCTGGAGGGAGAGATCAGTAAGTTCGAAATGGCGATGGATTTTGTTTGATTTTGATATGGCATTCAGGAGAGTTGACCATGACACCGTAAGTCATGTTTTTAACCCTATTGGTACGGGTGCCGGCAACTGGTTCTCCACAACAGTACAAATGGGGCTTTTGCAGAATGATAATTTTCGAAACCAATTTTTAACTCGATTTGCTTACCATATGAACAATACATTTGAAACACAACGAGTGCTCTCAATGATTGATGAATTAGCAGAAGGTATTGAACCAGAAATCAAGAGAAACTATAATAGATGGACAGGCTCATATAGTTTGTGGAAATCATGCGTTCAAAAACTTAAAGATTTTATTACAGCAAGACCGCATTATGTTAACATGTATATAAAACAATACTTTAACTTAACAGATGAAGAAATGAGAAGCTATGGTTTTAACCTAGTCTGAGGTGTTTGATTTGACAACAATAAAAAAATACAGACATGAATATAAGTTCTTAATAAATCGCAGCGAGTATTTGAGACTTAGAAATAGGTTCATACAATTTATGAACAAGGATCCTCATGGAGATTCTAATAGCCGATACCATGTAAGAAGCTTGTATTTTGATGATATACATAATAGTGGCTATTATGAGAAGCTAAATGGGGTAGGTAAAAGAAAAAAATATAGAATACGTATTTACAACCATAGTAACTCGGTAATAAAGCTCGAAAGAAAAGGTAAGGAAGGACAATACACACAAAAGGAGTCCGAACTCATTTCGGAAGATTTATGCAATAATCTACTTACCGGGAACATCGACTCATTGATGAACTATAACAGCGCTCTTTTATCAGATGTATATATTCAAATGAAAACTCTTTTACTAAAACCCAGTGTTCTGGTTGATTATGTAAGAGAAACATACATATACCCTATTGAAAATGTGCGCATAACCTTTGATATGGAACTTCGCTCGGGGCTTTACGCTTATGATTTATGGGATGCAAATGCTCCTTTACTAAATGTCATGGACCCAAAATTCATGATTATGGAAGTGAAATTTAATAGATTCCTTCCTACTGTTTTTTCAAATATACTCACAGAACTTAACAGTGAAAGGATGTCTATTTCAAAATATTTATTATGTAGAAAATTTACAGAAAGATCTTTTTGAGGTGAAAGAAGATGAATAATAATACTATAAACTTTAGTGACATAATCAAGAAAAAATTTATTGAGGAAATGGGGAATTTATCACTTAATCCAAATAGAATAATAATTGTAATGTTGCTATCTTTGGCAGTAGGCCTGCTAATTTATTTTGTATATAAAATAACCTTTCAGGGGGTTGTATATAACCGAACCTTCAATTTTTCTTTGGTTTGTATAACAATGATTACTGCCTTTATTATAATGCCAATAACCTCGAACTTAACATTATCTCTTGGTATGGTTGGCGCACTAAGTATTGTACGATTTCGAACCGCCATTAAAGAACCAATGGACTTAGCATATTTATTCTGGGCAATTGCTGTTGGAATTACTACAGGTGCGGGCTTCTACTCGCTTTCAATAACAGCCTCATTGATGATCGCTGTGGTTATTATCGCGTTTAGTTATATCCGTGGAAGTAATGCAAGCTTTTACCTCTTAGTTATAAATTATAACAGTGAAAGTCAGAGTTCTGTTACAGAAGTGGTTAATGATATAGCTCACAAGAAATTAAAAACAAAAACAATTACTGATGGTATTACTGAGGCAACATATGAAATAAGGTTAAAAGATGAAAACACTTGGTTTGTTTCCGAGCTATCTAGTATTGATGGAGTAAAAAGTGCAACGCTTGTCAGTTATGATGGGGAATTCTAATTTCCCCATCTTCATAAATATGGATGGATTTCAAATTGTATATCGCATAATCAGTTAATCCGAATGCAGGGATATTTTATAACCTATCCTTGCATTCGGATTTCTGTCATTAAATCTCATTTTAATGGGGCATTTTTCTATGCTCGATCTATCATTCATGATTTAACTTGATCTCTCCCATGGGATCAAAAGAATAATTAATTATGTACTCTTTTTGCTCATCTTCGTAAAAAACTACTATTTCTCCATCTTGATAGCCTTTAATTTTAAATGAATAGAATCCATAATCATCCACTTCAAAAACTCCTACATTTTCAAATATGTTAATTGTTTCAACAGTCTCTACATTTAGTAAAATAGGTGCTTGACTGAAAAAATCCTGATACAGAATATATTTATCATTTAGCCAATAATAATCACCTGTAGCAGGTAAACTAATATATACATCTGGGTGACTATAATCCATTGCCCTGATTATAAAATAATAGCTTTGACTGTAGTTCCATCTATATAAACTACTGTATTTTCCGTTAGGTGACACAACACCTTCCTGTTCAAATGCTTCATTTGTCCTTCTATACCCATTTAACGCCGATAACATTCTATCGATTATGCAGTCGTTATTTTGATAAACTATGCCATATTTATTTATATCTTCTTGTGTTCTATATAAATCACCTTCAAAGTTGTTGTAAATGGTTATGGAGTTATCGACAAATTGCTCAATATAAATACCGTTCATGGATTGCGCATACCAGCCTCCCCCATGAATATGACCATCATAGTCGAAGAACTCGGATATTTCACTATTTTCAATTAGCAATTCAGGTATACTGCCAAATTCCCGTTGGTTTAAGTTAACTACCAGTTTTTCAAGAATATCTTTAGTGTAAGTCTTAGGAACTGGAGAAAGAATAGCTTGTTCGATCTTTTCAACTCCTAAAAATCCAAGATAATAGTTCTTTGTTTTAAAAACTACCGTACCACCTGTAATATAGCTTGGTTCACCAAGAATTTGCGATACTTTTGATATCTCATCCCCTATTGCAATATCCTCTATTATGCATCCGTCAAAACGCTGGCTCACAATAAGAAAAATATCATCATATATTAATCCGTTACGATAATCGTCATGAGTATACAAAGTTGAATTTTCAAGAAGAGATAATATTCTAGGGTTCATTTCAAAACTATCAAAATTTAGATAGGGTATTGTAGAAAGTCCGGCTTCTTCGCGAGTTATTCTAACAATATCCTGGTTTTGCTCCACACTATCATTAGAAATACTATTATGTTCAGGTACTGGATTTTTCCCACTAATTTCTTCCTGTATTGTTTCGTTGCCCTCTTTACTAATAAATTCTTCTTCAGGAGCTATACTTTCACTATCTGTATGATCATTTTCTGGAGCCATGCTTTCACTATCTGTATGATTATTTTTCGATTCTGAAATCTTACCGCTATTGTGCAGCGCTGTTGAATTGTTGTCAACTCTAAAGTCGCCTCTTGTTTGCTCTTTGTTACAAGCTGTGAACGTAACAATGATCATTGCCGTTAAAATAAGTGTTATGCTTTTTTTAAAATTTTTCATTTACTAAGCCTCTTCTTTGCAACTATCGTTTTAATCTATATAGAACAATTCTTATTTTAACAAAGCAAGATTAAATAGTAAATGCAATAACTGTAATAGCATACATTTAGCGGCTATATTTCGGGTTGTAAATTTTTCCTTCTGTACGTCTTTATAACATGCAATCTCCTTATGTGCATTTTCTGAGATTGAAAAAATCGTATAAGTTCCGCAAAATAAATAATAACCTCATAAATGAGGTTATTATATCAATTTGCATTAACAACCCGATACGTCGGGTGCTTCAACTCCCTGGGATAATAGAGTACGCTGTAGTAATTTGATATCGATGTCAGCTGGTGAAAGACCTTTATTGACTGAAATGGATGCAGCAGTTCCTGTGGCCTGACCCATAGCAAAGCATATTGGCATCATACGGAAACTACTACTAGCCAGATGAGTGCCTGAAATACAACGCCCTGTGAAAAGCAAATTATCTATGGTCTCAGGTAAGAAACACCTATAGGGAATAGTGTAGTGCTTAACTTTATCCTTTGGCTCACTGGGATCCTGTCCATGACCAGTCATATTGTGTATATCAAACGGATACCATGCCCCCGTTACCACCCAGTCATCAAAAACCCTGCCGCTTTGTAAATCTTCTCTTTCAAGACAATATCTACCTTTCAGGTGTCGGGTTTCCCTGATACCGATGGACGATTTTGGACGAGCTGTACCCCATCCATCAATGGCATTTTTATATCTGTAAGAAGAATATCGATATTCCCATTTTCCTTCTCTAGGTATTCCATTGCCTCCACACCGTTTGATACTGTTTTTACCAGTTCAATGCCATACTCGTGCCATTGAATACAATCGCACAATCCCTCCCGTGTCTCCTTGTCATCTTCTGCAATTAGCAATCTGAGCATTCAAATACCCCCACTATCAGAATTAATCGATGGAAATCGATCACACACAGAACATATCCCATACATACCGCATTCAAAATAAAGCAGCCTATATCCCGCCAAGTTATTTCTCTATTTTGGCTGACTTTGGCTGACTATGTTTAATTATATTATATTGACGTCACTAAAACATGCAACTTTTATTTAATGGAATATTTTCAAAAGTTGTATTGAAGCAATTTAAATTATATTATATGATAATAAATTAGAAAGTTTTTTGCGAGATATAGATTTCATCTAAGTGCAAAAAGATAATTTATTAACTCACTTGAGATTTATTATTTTACACTACTCTATAAATAATAACTGTTGGCGGTAAAATAGAAAACCGCATATTACATTGTAAGGAGTTAAACATATGCCAAAAAGGACTGATATCCGAAAAATACTCATCGTAGGTTCAGGACCCATTATCATTGGTCAAGCTTGTGAATTTGACTATTCAGGTACTCAAGCTTGCAAAGCACTAAAAGGACTTGGTTATGAAATTGTATTGGTAAATTCAAATCCTGCCACAATCATGACAGACCCAGAGATAGCTGATGCAACATATATCGAACCATTAAATCTCGAACGGCTTACTCAAATCATCGAAAAAGAACGCCCCGATGCTCTTCTTCCGAATTTAGGTGGACAGTCCGCATTAAATCTCTGTTTAGAGCTATCTAAAGCTGGGGTACTTGAAAAATATGATGTGGAAGTTATAGGGGTAAAGGTAGATGCGATTGAGCGCGGCGAAGACAGAATTGCGTTCAAAGAAACAATGGACAAATTAGGTATAGGTACTCCTCGCAGCATGCCAGCATACAGTGTTGAAGAAGCTGAGAAAATCGCACTTGAGCTTGGATTCCCTGTTGTTATACGTCCTGCTTATACCATGGGTGGCACCGGTGGAGGTCTTGTTTATAACATTGAGGAACTGCGCATAGTAGCAAATCGAGGTATTACAGCAAGTATGGTTGGACAGATTTTAATAGAAGAATCTGTACTTGGATGGGAAGAGCTTGAGATTGAAGTTGTACGTGATTCAAAAGGACAAATGATTACTGTATGTTTTATTGAAAACATCGATGCCATGGGCGTGCATACTGGCGATTCATTTTGTTCGGCACCAATGCTTACAATAAGCTCCGAACTGCAGCAACGTATACAAGACTACGCATATAAGATAGTCGAAGCAATAGAAGTAATAGGTGGCACAAATGTTCAATTAGCTCATAACCCTCAAACAGGCAGAATTGCTATTATAGAAATCAACCCTCGCACATCCCGCTCATCTGCACTCGCATCAAAGGCCACAGGTTTTCCCATTGCTTTCATTTCTGCATTGCTTGCTGTAGGAATGACCCTTGATGAAATCCCTTATTATAAAGGCGGTAGCCTCATTGAATATACACCGTCAAACGAAAATATTGTTGTTAAGTTTCCACGTTGGGCTTTTGAGAAATTTAAAGGTTCACAGGATAAGCTCGGAACACAAATGAAAGCCGTTGGCGAAGTTATGAGTATTGGCAAAACTTATAAGGAAGCATTCCAAAAGGCAATACGCTCCCTTGAAATCGGTAGATCTGGTTTAGGGTTTGCTAATGATTATAATGACTATGAATTAAACGATTTGCTGGAATTAATAGTGGAGCCCTCAAGTGAGAGACAGTTTATTATGTATGAGGCGCTACGTAAAGGCGCTGATATCGAAAAGCTGAGCCAAATCACTCATATTAACACATGGTTTATCCAGCAGATGAAAGAGTTGGTTGTTCTTGAAGAGCAGATATTAAAATATAAAGGCACTACTTCTTTGCCCGAAGAATTACTAGCACAGGCTAAAAAAGATGGATTTTCAGATAAGTATCTTGCTAAGCTTTTAAATGTCAACGAGGAACAAATCAGAAGTCAAAGAAAACAGTTAAATATTGTTCAAACATGGCAATCCATTCCTGTTAGTGGCGTAGAAGATGCATGCTATTACTTTTCCACTTATAATGTATCAAATAACAATAACGCAATAAACAATAATATCTCTGAAAAACAAAAGGTCATGATCCTAGGTGGTGGGCCTAACCGTATAGGCCAGGGAATAGAGTTCGATTATTGCTGTGTTCACGCTACGGTCGCTTTGAAAGATATGGGATATGAAACAATAATGGTCAATTGCAATCCCGAGACTGTTTCAACAGACTATGATACATCTGATAGGCTTTATTTTGAGCCCCTTACAGTAGAAGACGTTTTAAGTATTTACGAACAAGAAAACCCAATTGGAGTAATTGTTCAGTTTGGTGGACAGACTCCATTAAATATTGCGACCGAGCTATCAAAGGCTGGTGTTAAGATCCTTGGTACTACTCCTGAGACCATTGACATGGCTGAGGATAGGGACCAGTTCCGACATATGATGGAAAAACTGGACATACCCATGCCAAAATCCGGCATGGCAAGTAATATTGAAGAAGCACTGGCTTGTGCAAAAGAGATAGGCTATCCATTAATGATAAGACCTTCCTATGTTCTTGGTGGACGCGGCATGGAAGTTATCTACGATCAAGAAATGCTTGAAAAATACGTCTCTGAAGCAGTAGGTGTTACTCCTGATATGCCACTTCTTATAGATAAATTTCTCGAAAATGCTATTGAAGCTGAATCTGATGCTCTTTCCGATGGTAAAAATACATTTGTACCTGCAGTAATGGAGCATATTGAGTTAGCTGGCATACACTCAGGTGACTCGGCTTGTGTAATCCCACCCATTAGCCTCCAACAAGAGCATATTGATACAATATCTGAGTATACTCGTAAAATTGCCAATGAGCTGAAGGTTGTCGGCCTTATGAATATGCAGTATGCAATTTACAAAGATCGTGTTTATGTTATTGAAGCAAACCCACGTGCATCCAGAACAGTCCCATTAGTATCAAAGGTTTGCAATGTATCAATGGCAAGGCTTGCCACCGAAATTATCCTTGCAGTTGAAAAGGGAAACCCATCCCCTGTTGTTAATTTAAAGCAAAGGGAGATACCACATTTCGGTGTTAAGGAAGCTGTTTTTCCTTTTAATATGTTTCATGAAGTCGATCCGCTATTAGGCCCTGAAATGCGTTCCACTGGTGAGGTTTTAGGTATCGCAAACTCATTTGGACTTGCATATTTCAAAGCTCAAGAAGCAACTCAGACACCATTACCAACTAAAGGGGCAGTATTAATGAGTATTGCAGAGCAGGACAAACCATACCTGATAGAAATTGCAAGTAAGTTTTCAGAGCTAGATTTCGAAATAATCGCAACTGAGGGAACACACAATTACCTTAAAGAAAATGGCATAAAAAGCCGTTTTGTTAAGAAAATATATGAAGGTAGACCCAATATCGTAGACTTGATACTGAATGGAGAAATTCAGCTTGTTGTTAATACTCCTTCAGGAAAACAAAGCCAATATGATGATTCTTATATAAGAAAGAGCGCAATTAAGTACCATATTCCATATATAACAACTATGACAGCGGCCCTTGCTAGCGTAAAAGGTATTTTGGTCTATAAGCATGACCATACAACAGAAGACAAGGTTAAATCCTTGCAAAGCTATCATAAAAGGCTTTTGTGATGTATCATTTACGTAACTAGCTGTGCAAAATGTGATGGCAAGCTACATGCACAACCACAACATATTGCACCGCGTGATAAGATAAAGACATCACAAAATGCCATAAAGAGGCTTTTGTGATGTAATTGTAGTGTAATCGTGATGTAGTTGCTTAAAAATGATATAATGTGATGCATATAATAATGATTTATTTCATTTAATTATCTTAAAAAGGAGTGTNTAGACTTTTGGGAGGCTTATTTGGAGTTGTATCTAAACATGATTGTGTAATGGACTTGTATTTTGGGACTGACTACCACTCCCACCTTGGCACAAGTAGAGGTGGAATGGCTGTTTGGACAGGAAAATCTTTTACAAGGTTCATTCATAATATAGAAAATATACAGTTTCGTTCAAAATTTGAAATGGATTTATCCGCGATGAGCGGTAATATGGGTATCGGATGCATAAGTGATTATGAGGCGCAGCCTCTCACAGTTCGCTCTCACCTTGGCAATTACGCCATTACAACCGTTGGACGAATTAATAATATAGATAAAATTGTTGAGGACTGCTTTAGAAAGAATCTAATTCATTTTCTTGAGATGAGTGAAGGAGAAATCAATCCAACAGAAGTTGTTTCTGCATTGATTGATCAGGAGGATTCATTTAAAGATGGTATACTCCGAGCTCAAGAAACAATCGATGGTTCCTGTACCATGTTGGTTCTGTCAAGCAAAGGTATTTACGCGGCAAGAGATTTTTATGGCAGAACTCCTCTTATTGTTGGCAAAAAAGATGGCGCATTTTGTGTAACATTTGAATCCTGTGCCCTAACAAATCTTGGATATAAAACGGTATATGAATTAGGGCCGGGTGAAATCATACTACTTACACCAGATGGTATTGAGCAAATCTCTCCGCCTAGAGATAAAATGAAGATTTGCGCATTTTTATGGGTTTATTTTGGTTATCCATCTTCAGCATATGAGGGTATTAATGTTGAAATAATGCGTAATATTAATGGTTCAATACTCGCACGCAATGATAAAGTGGACGTCGACTATGTTTGCGGGATCCCCGATTCGGGTATTGCTCACGCAATTGGCTACTCAAACGAAGCAAAAATACCATATGCAAGACCTTTTGTTAAGTATACCCCTACATGGTCAAGGAGCTTTATGCCCCAAACCCGTGANGTAAGACAAAAAATAGCCAAAATGAAACTTATGCCAATCACAGATTTAATCGAAGGTAAAAGACTTTTATTCTGTGACGATTCAATTGTTCGTGGCACACAAATGAGTGAAACAGCACAGTTGTTATATAGTTATAATGCAAAAGAGGTTCATATACGTTCAGCATGCCCTCCTTTGATTTTCAACTGTAAATACCTCAACTTCTCAAGGATGAGAACCGAACTAGACCTTGCAGCGCGTCGTGCAATAAAAAAACTTCAGGGAAATGATTCTATTGATTTAGACAAGTATTGTGATCATAACTGTGAAGAGTACAAACATATGGTTGATCATATAGCAAAGCAACTTGGCTTTTCATCATTGAAATACCAAGCTCTTCCTGACATGCTTGATGCAATAGGCTTACCCCACGAAAATTTATGCACTTATTGCTGGAATGGTAAAAGTTAAAAAACTATGCTCTGACACGAAGGGGTTGAAGACCTGTTTTTACGGCAATATAGCGATTAACAGTGTCAATAGAGAATTTGTCTGGTTCTGATTCTAATACATGTATTCCAGACATCTCAAGAATTGAAAAGGTACGCTGTCTATCATCTATAAGTTTAATTGCTGCGCTTTTATCAAATATGTCTTCTGTCTGTGCAACTTCCTTTTTTGATTCAATATAAAGTGCAGGATTTTTTATTGCCAATACCATAACCTTATGTCTTGGAGCATAACCCTTCCATGCCTTAACTATATCCTTTGCATGCTCGAAATTGAACGGATCGGTAAATAGTAGCACTAAACTTTGTCTATTTTGTTCTTTTTGCAATGTAGAGAATGCTTTTTGATAATCTGCATAGGTCTCGGTGGTTTGAACATTATACAGATTGTCTGCTAAGCGCCGGAAGTGACCTGCTCCCTTTCCTGCTGCAACCATTCTGTTTATTTCACTATCAAAGGACAAAAGGCCGATATTGTCACCATAATTTAGTGCAGTTTCTGCCACAATAAATGCAGCATTTACAGCATAGTCAAGCTTAGAAATACCATCTATTTCATCCTTCATGACTCTGCTTGTATCAATCATTAGATAAACATATTGGCTTTTTTCAGGTTCATAGTGGTTTGTATAAAGATGCCCTGTTCTTGCAGTGACAGTCCAATTTATATGTCGATAATTATCGCCTGGGTTGTACTCGCGTATACTTTCAAACTCTGTGCCAACACCAAGACTACGCATTTTTTGCATTCCGTCAATAATCTTCTTCTTATGATAAGTTAGTATATGACTATTACGCATGTCTTTTAAATTTGGATACACCTTTATTCTATTGGTAATCTTCAATGTACGTGATTGTACACAAAGCCCTAAAACACCGGTAACTCTAATATGCAAATCGGGAAACACATATTCTCCCCGTTTTTTTGGTTTTACTCTGTAGTTTATACTTTTGTTTTCTTTAGGGTGAATGACAAAGTCTATGATTTCGTTATCAACATCAAAGCTTTCGGGTACAGAGTCTCTCAATTTGACCTTAAACTTATGACTTACAGGATTTTCNATATTAATACTAATCCCATTCCAAACACTGAGCGATAGCTTAGAATCCATGTTCCTTGTGATAACAAATTCATCTGGTTTTGGAGATAGTGAAAAGTCGATAATTAGTAGAGTAAAAAGTAAAAAATTATACACTAAAAATACATAAACTCCAATGCCGGGTATAAATGATAGAGCCGCTGGTATTACACCTATTAATGCCAATAGTATAAATCGTTTGCTGAAAAACATAAAAACCTCTCTATTCGGATACTTAGCTACTATATTGAAATACAAGTTCTCTTGCAGCCTCTCTTGCTCTACATGATGTATATCACTTAGCAACTGTATTGAAATACAAACAAATTATCTTGGTACCTCAACATTTTTAATTATTCCATGCAAAATATCGTCTACAGTTATATTATCCAGCTGGGTTTCTGGTTTAACAATGATTCTATGTCTAAGAACAGGGTTTACAACCTCGACAACATCCTCAGGTATTACAAAATCTCTTCCCGAGAACGCAGCGAGGGTTTTAGCACATTTCATAATCGCAATGGAAGCACGTGAGCTTGCACCTAATATTACTGCTGGTGAATTTCTCGTTGCATATACAATGGATGTTATAAAACGAATAATATTGTCACTTACATGCACCTTATTAATCTCTTGATTCATGGATACCCATTCGTTAGAGGTAATAGCCGACGATACTACATCCGGGCTTATTTCTCCACCACTTTCATTCACCTTTTTAAGAAGTACCTCTTCTTGCTCCGGTGGCAAATGCCTTATTACAAGCTTCATTAAAAACCTGTCCAGTTGTGCTTCGGGTAGAGGATAAGTACCTTCAAACTCTAGTGGATTCATTGTAGCTAAAACCATAAATGGTTTAGAAAGTGTGTAGGTTTCACCATCAATTGTCACATTTCCCTCTTCCATGCATTCCAACAGAGCGGATTGAGTTTTAGGTGTAGCCCTATTTATTTCGTCAGCTAATAATATATTCGTGAAAACAGGACCCTTTTTCATATAAAATGCACTGCTTTTTACATCAAATACCTTTGTCCCTGTTACATCCGAAGGCATTAAATCAGGGGTGAACTGTATTCTTGAAAACTCTGAATCCAAGGTTTTTGCAAGGGTTCTCGCTGACAGTGTTTTCCCAAGTCCCGGAACTCCCTCAATCAGTACATGCCCTCCTGTAAAAAGTGCTATAACCAAATGCTCAATAAACTCTTCCTGGCCAACCAAAACTTTCTTTAGCTCTTTAACTAACAATTCATATTTTTCTTGAACAACACTAAGTTCCATACTATCTTCATTCCTTTCATGCGGGCGGTATTTATTTAACATTCATTTTTTTGCATTAGCTTTTATTTTGGTTCCGTACTTCTTACTGATAGGTATTTATTTACATTCATCTTTTTTGTATAAGTGGCTACCGGGTTGATTTATACAGCAGAAGTAGGTATTTATTTAGCATTCATTTTTTTTGCATGCTACCATTTATCTCTATCTCCAGTCTATCAAGACGACGAACAATACTGGACAACTCCTTTTTAGATATTTTTTTCGTATTCATATAATACTCACATTCGGCTAATGTACGTACAGCCTTTTTCTGAATGGGTCCGGATATCTGCAAATACCTTCCATACTTAGTTGTGAAATAACCATAGTAATTTGATAATACCAAAGGATATGCCCTCATTCGCTGGTAAAGTCCTGAGATTGCCTTAACAACTTCATTTTCAGGTCTTTTTGTCATTCCACTGTCTCCCCGTACACGTCCAAAAGGTTTCCAACCCCTTACTCCAACAAGCAAAATTACTAACATAAGCTGTATAACTACCAGCTGGCCTGTAGAGCCAAGTAAATGCCATATATTTGGCGCAGGAACCTGCATATATTGATAATACTCATTAAACAATACTTTCGGGTTGTTTAGCTCCATAAGTATTTTTATGAATGCTATTGATGCATCTGAACTGGAGATGTTTTCATTTAAGAACTCATCAGCACTGTTTAACACGCATATTGTACCATTTTCCAATCCATACCATGTAGCAGTAATATCACCGAAGCTTTCTACTTCATGCCATTTTCTTGTTTGAGAAATCAACTCAAAAATCCACAGCTCAACCGCGTTTCTTTCATCCAAGATTAACACGAGAGTATTACCCTTATCGAGCCAGTTTTTTATCCCGCTCTGCTCCTCAGACTCATTAAATATCATTTCCGCTGGTCTGTAAGATACCATTACGGCATCTTCATCCAGAAATTTTGCTGGATAATGGTATCTCGAAACTTGAAAACCGCATTTCTTAGCAAGTAAATACAAAGCCTTAACTCCTGTGTTATCTGCACTGTATGAGCTGAATTCGGGATAATTCTTTTCATACACTGTTACAGAATACAAAATAAGAGCTGCTAATAGCAATGTAAGCAAAACTATTATATATTTAATGATTTTTTTCAATTTGCTTTTCATGCAAGTTCCCCTATTCTTCTCCCATCCTTTGTTTAAGCAACGTTTATTGTCGAAAAAATTCACTATCAAAATTATCTATAAATCTAAGGATGAACTTAGTAATACACCTCAAGTATGTTG
>JGI24709J26583_10000318_pt1 | contig 40286 bp, 37 predicted proteins | sample BioPla2DNA1_FD_26583 | JGI IMG/M metagenome (IMG submission 26583) | reverse complement strand
GGTTCATACCCGGGAGGTCGTGAGTTCGAATCTCACTCCCGCTACCATTAATATATTGGAACCGATATATTATTGGACCCTTAGCGCAGCTGGTCAGAGCAGTCGGCTCATAACCGATCGGTCGCAGGTTCGAGTCCTGCAGGGTCCACCAAAGTCATATTCAAGGAGGAATACCCAAGCGGTTGAAGGGTCCGGTCTTGAAAACCGGTAGGTCGGGAAACTGGCGCCTGGGTTCGAATCCCAGTTCCTCCGCCATTAATTAATATCGCGAGGTAGAGCAGTCTGGTAGCTCGTCGGGCTCATAACCCGGAGGTCGGAGGTTCAAATCCTCCCCTCGCAACCATGGTCCGGTAGCTCAGTTGGTAGAGCAGCGGACTGAAAATCCGCGTGTCGCTGGTTCAATTCCGGCCCGGACCACCATGGAAAATAAAGAGCAGTAATTCCACTGCTCTTTTTTCTTGCATATTATTTACATTGTATTATTATATTTATTAGTTAAGAGGTTTTTTTTATGAATATCATTGTCCATTCAATTGAAATTGTTGCACCACTACTTTTATTAGTAGGTTTAGGAGCCTTTATAAATCTAAATAATAGATTGTCAACAGTCACTATTAATGAAATTAGTTTTTTAGTCTCTAAGGTTTTTTTGCCAGCTACCATTTTTATTAATGTTTATAATAGCAACATTAAAGAAGATTTTGATCTTAAACTTCTTGTTTTTTTGACATTTATTTTTATTTTAGCTTCCTCAATTAATATTTTTTATATTAATTCTTTCGTTAAAGATAACAAAACGAAAGCTGTTCTATTACAAGCTTCAATTAGAAGCAATTGTACCCTCTTTGCTTTGCCACTGGCTATTAATATCGCTGGATTATCAATTGCTGGTATAACATCACTGGCAGCGGTTATCGTTACTAATTTAAACAATCTCTATTGTATTTATATATTTGAGCGTTTCCAAATAAAAAACCATAAACTCTCATTTATTTTAATTAGAGTTTTAAAACATCCTCTAACAGTTGGATTACTGCTTGGGTTAATTACTCAAGCTTTGAATATCAAACTTCCTTATGTCATTGTAAAATTTGTTAGTGATGTAGCTAAAATTACTTCTCCAATTGCCTTAATAATTATCGGTGCTTCATTTATCTTTAAACAAAATAAAGAAACTGTTAGACATATGAGTTTGGCAATATTATATAAGCTTGTTTTGTATCCAGCACTGGGACTGTTATTAGCTATAACGCTTGGTTTTAGAAATCAAGCTTTAGTAGTTATACTTGCTCTATCAGCTTCACCAGTAGCCATAAATTCTTATTTAACAGCTAAAGAATATGACTGTGATGTTGATTTAGCTAATGCGACACTGGTTTACTCTTATATAATTTCACTGATTACTTTACCGATGTTTATTTCACTAGTAAAATTTATGAATCTAATTTAAAAATCTTTGAAATCAAAGATTTTTTATTTTTTATATTGAAGTATCATTTCTAATTCTTGCTTTGTTAATTCTCTATATTGTCCTACTGGCAGATTATCAACCTTTAAACCAGCAAACTCTACTCTTTTTAGATATGTTACTGTACAACCAACCTTTTCAAACATTCTTTTTACTTGATGATGCTTTCCTTCCCAAATAGTTAGGTAAGCACTAGTTTCATCAATTTGCTGAAAGACTGAACCTTTTGTTTCAAAATCTTTAAACTGAATGGGATTTTCTAAAATTTCTTTCGCATTTTCAGGTAAAACACTATCTAGCTTAGCATAGTATTTTTTAGCTACTTTACTACTAGATGCTAATAAAAAGTGATTAAGCTGGCCATCATTAGTTAAAAGTAAAACTCCTTCGCTGTCTTTATCAAGTCGACCAACAATGGCTAAATTTTTACGATAATCTTCTATCAAATCTAATACAACAGGTTGACTTTCATCTTTTGTTGCACACAAATAACCAGCAGGTTTATTCATTATATAATATACAAATTCTTTATATACAATATCAAAATCTTCAACTGAAACTGTACTATTTTCATTAATTTTAAAATCAGCTTTTTCAACAATTAAACCATCTACTTTTACCTTTTTTTTGCTGATTATTTTTTTAACTTCACTTCTGGTACCAAAACCATGATTAGCCAAAAATTTATCTAATCTTATTGCCATCTAAATTTTACCTCATACATGTTCTTTAATATCCCATTATTCACTTTACCAAAACCTAGAGAATAACCATCAACACAGATTAAAACATATCCTTGAAAAGCGTATTCTTTTACTTCTATAGTTTCCCCTTTAAGGTATTTTATTACTCTAAGATCATCTACTTTTAAATCAACCACATGTTTAAACTGTTCTTTTTTCAAAGATAATGCTAAAGCGGTTGAAGGCTCAAAACGCTTATTTTTAATTGTACCAACTAAAAGACCACTTCTAATTGTTCTTACTTTATTTAAGTTTAAATTATGATGATAAACAAAATAAACTTTATCATTTATTATTTCAAAATTACCTTTGGTTAAATCAAAATCAACTAAGTCAAAAAACTCTAGTAAAGGTTTTGGTATATCACATTTAGAATATTTAATCTCTTTCTTTACTTTTTGTTTTTCTTTTTTTTGTAGCAAGCAAACAAAATGTCCTTCCCCTTTTATATTAAAAGGATATAATCTTATACAGTCTTTTAAATGACTGTAAACTCCTTGACTAAAACCTGCATATTGGATTTTTGGTTTCAACACTTTTAAATCAGGATATTTCTTTAAAACATAATTGATAACATCTTCATTTTCCATTAAAGAAAAAGTGCAGGTTGAATAAACCAGTTTTCCACCTTCTTTTAGCATTTTAACAGCAGCAATAATTATATCTTTTTGAATCTGACTATAATATTCATTTCCTTTTTCAGCCCAAGTTTTAATTAAGGATGGATCTTTTCTAAACATACCTTCACCAGAACAAGGTGCATCAATTAATATTTTATCAAAACTGTTTTTTAACTTTTCTGATAAATTAGTTAAATCATCACAAATAACCTGAAAATTTTTTACGCCCGCTAGTTCAATATTTTTAACTAATCCCTGACATCTAGAAGCACTGATATCATTGGAAATTAATATTCCACTATCATTTAATCTACAAGCTAATTTAGTAGTTTTTCCACCAGGGGCTGCACATCCATCTAAAACAATATCACCTTTTTTTATCTCTAAAACTTCTGCTGGTAGCATTGCTGATGGTTCTTGTAAATAATATAGTCCTGCATAATAATAAGGATGTTTAGCTGGTCTTTCATCTTGACTATAATAAAAACCATCACTTATAAATGGGATTTTCTCTAATTTAAAAGGAGAAATTTTTAAAAATTCATCCACTGATATTTTTAAAGTATTAACTCTTAAACCATATACTCTTTCACTAGTAAAACTAGCTAAATAATCATAATATTTATCTTTTAGTAAATTTTGCATATTTTTTAAGAATTTTTCCGGCAATTTTTTTATCATAATTTCTCCCTTCTTTCTAATTATATAGGAAAATAATACTATTTATATTATAATTTATCCTAAGGGTGGATATTGTTATGGCAGAAATATGGGGATTATGTGATAAAAAGGGAAATTTAACCACAAAGAGAATCTTTCGTGGACAAAAAATACCTTCAGGTTACTATCATAAAACCGTTCATTTATGTATTATTTCCAGTGATGGTAAACTATTAAGTCAACAACGATCAGCCTTAAAAGAAACTTTTCCTCTTTATTGGGATGTCTCGGTAGGAGGAAGTACTATTTTAGATGAAACAGAAAATCAAGCTATGACTCGTGAATTGAAGGAAGAATTAGGTATTGACATTGATTTTACTAACATTTCACCTATCTTTTTAATTAGAGGAATTGATTTTATTGACTATTGGTTCTTTATTAAATATGATATTGATTTGGAAAAGCTAACATTACAAAAAGAAGAAGTAAATGATGTAGCTTATTATACAGCTTTACAAGTAGAAGATTTAATATCTCAAGATAAGTTTATTGACTATTTATACTCAAACATTATTAAGAAAGTAATATCATTAATGTTATAATAAAAAAAAGCGGTGGGCAATTCCGCTTTTCTTGGGATAAGCAACTTTTTAATGGGGTAAATATAAGTATCCAAAGCTTATCCCACAACCATTATAGTACTTTACAATTGATAAGTAAATAATTTTTTCACATTTTTATTAATATATTGCAAGTTTGAATGGAAAGGGGGAAATATGACTGAACTATTATTAAAAACATTCATTAAAAACCATCAAGAAACAGAAAATACCGAAGTAAGAAAAAACGTCGGGTTTTTAAGCAGCACCATCGGTATTGTCTGTAACATTTTCTTATTTGTGACTAAATATGTCATGGGAACCATTTCTAATTCTATCGCTATTATTTCTGATGGTTTCAACAACCTTTCTGACTGTTTAAGTTGTGTTATCACTTTTGTCAGTTATAAACTAGCTGCTCAACCTGCAGATAAAGATCATCCTTTCGGCCATGGCAGAATTGAATATCTTTCGTCTTTAATTATCGCTGTAATTATTATGCTAGTAGGTTTTTCATTTTTAAAAACTTCCTTTGGTAAAATACTACATCCTGAAAAAGTTACTTTTAATCTAATAACTGTGATTTCTTTATTAATATNTGTGATTGTAAAAATATGGATGAGTTCTTTTAATAAAAAGTTGGCAACAAAATATAATTCTTCAATTATGTTAGCTACTTCTAAAGATTCACTAAATGACTCTTATATTACCTTAGTAACATTATCATCTTTATTTATTTCTTTAATCACTACCCTACCTATTGATGGTATTATTGGTTGTTTAGTTTCAGTTTTAATTTTAAAGGCTGGTTATGAAATTATCAAAGATACTGTTGATACCTTAATTGGTACCAAGGCTGATGAAGAAACCGTGCAAGCAATTACTGATTTAGTCTTATCTTACGATGATGTCCTTGGCATTCATGATTTAATTGTTCATAATTATGGCCCTGGAAAGCTTATCTGCTCTTTACATGCTGAAGTTGATAGTAAAAGAGATATGTTAGAGGTACACGATACTATCGATTTAATAGAAAAACAGTTATATGAAAAATTAAATATCATGGCATCTATCCATATGGATCCAATTGAAGTAGATAATCCACTGGTAAATAAATACAAAAATATGATCAGTGAAATTTTAAAAGAAATTGATATAGAGTTAAGCTTCCATGATTTTCGAATTGTGACAGGACCAACTCATACAAATTTAATCTTTGATCTTGTCATTCCTCATAAATATCAAAATGAAACCAAAAAATTGAAAAACACCATTGATAACAAACTCAAAGAAAAAGACGATAGTCTATTTACCGTCATTTCTTACGATACTCAATTTTAAATCACGTTAATCGTGATTTTTTATTTTCTATATTTTTAACTTTTAAGCAAATATTCCTCTATTTCACTAGCACTAGATAATATTACTTTTGCACCAGATTTTTTTAAAAAGTCGTAATCTCTAAAACCAAAATCAACAATAATATGATCCATTTCACAATTATTAGCTGTTAATAAATCTACTTCACTATCGCCAATATAAACACACTCTGTCAGTTTAAAACCAAACTCGTTAATAATAGAAATAATTGCTTCTTTATCGGGTTTTCTTTTGACATTTTTTCTTTCACCATGAGCAAAATCAAACAATCCTTTAAAATGATTTTCTACTAAAATTTTAACTTGTTTATCGCCTTTATTAGAAACAACTGCTAGTTTTATTCCTGCTTTTTTTAAGTTTTCTAACATCTGTTTAATTCCATTGTAAGGTTCTGTTTTAATGTCACAGTGTTCTGAATAATAGTTTAGATAACACTTATATATTTCATCAAATCTATCTTCATCAATCTTTTGACCAATAGCAGCAGTAATTAAGTTTTTACCTCCATTACCAAGAAAAGATCTAACCTCTTGGCTACTTCTTCTTTTGTAGTTGTATTTTTCTAATACATAATTTACTGCATCAGTAAGATCTTGCAAAGTATTTAAAATCGTCCCATCTAAATCAAATATTGCTAGTTTATACTTCATAATTTACTCCTATAAATTCTCTATTATTAAAGTTAATTTTTTAATGATTTCTTCAAGCTCCATACTTGCATTTTTTTCATTATCCTGTTGTGGCAAGTAAGGAACATGGATAAAACCCATTTTAATTGAATTACCATAATGATTAAGTAACATATACATCAAATCATTACAAATAAAAGCTCCAGCAGTTAACGAAACTTCACTTTCACTTATTTTGGATAATCTTTCTACCTCTAAATTAACGAAAATACCATCACTTCCTTTTTCATCAATTTTAACACCTTGATACATATTCCCTTCATTGTCGACAATACTAGCATTACGATAATTAATGGCAATTTTCTCCAAAGTAACATTTTTTCTACCACCTGCTTGACCAATACATAAAACAACATCAGGTTTTATCTCTTCAATTTTATGATAAACTATTTCAAAAGCTTTACCATAAACTACTGGAACTAATAGTTTTATTAAATCGTACTCACCAATTTTGTCATCCAACTTTTCTACAACCAAAGATGAAGAATTAATTTCCTCATTATTAAATGGTTCAAAACAGGTTATTAATAATCTTTTAGCCACTAATTACTACCTACCTTTATAAAAAACTGTTTTACCAGTTATTTACTATATTGTAACATCACTAAAAATAATATGTTAATTGTTTTACATCTTTAGCTAATTTAAAATATTAACCTTTATCAAAGTACTGTTTTTTTGTAGAATAAAGAAGAGGTAATTATGAAAAGAGTTTTAACATTTATCGTCGATAAAAACAATAACGGTAATACTATTAACGATTTTTTATTGTCGCAAAATATCTCTCGTAGTTGTATAAGTGCCTTAAAAAAAGAAACTGAAGGAATACTTGTCAATGGTAAAGAAAAATTTACTGATTATATAGTTCAAGAAAATGATTTGGTGGAAATTTCTTTAACCGAATTAAATGACTATAGTCAAATAATTCCTAAGAAATTGAATTTTTCCATCATTTATGAAGATGAAGATCTTATCGTAATCGATAAACCCGCTAACATGACTGTTCATCCTTCTGTTAAATACTTTGAAAATAGTCTGGAAAATGCTCTAACATACTATTTTTTAGAAAATAATGAAGATGTTGTCTGCCATTGCATCAATCGTTTAGATAAAGATACCACAGGTTTAATGATAGTCGCAAAAAATCGCTTTTCAGCCAATATCTTATCTAAATCTCTAATGAAAAAAGAGATCAAAAGAAAGTACTTAGCCTTAGTGCAAGGCAAATTTGAAAATAAAGTTGGTTGTATTAATGCACCTATTGAAAGAGAAAATCCAGATTCGATAATTCGAATTGTTGATTTTAAAAATGGGAAAGATGCTCTTACTAATTATGAAGTTTTAAATTATAATCCAAAAACTGATGTGTCATTAGTAAAACTTGAATTATTAACTGGTAGAACTCATCAAATTAGAGTACATATGAAATATCTCGGTCATCCTTTAATTGGTGATGAGCTTTATAATAAAACTAATAAACAATTAAACAGACAAGCTTTACATAGTTACTATTTAAGTTTTCAACATCCAATTACTAATAAACCTCTAACTTTTACTACTGAGTTGCCTGTTGACTTCACTACTTTAGTTAATAAATGTTATAATGATTAAAACTTGAAAGGTAAGATAAACCAATGGATTTTACAAATAAAAAAGTACTAGTTATGGGCTTAGCGCGAAGTGGGCTAGCTGCAATAAAAGTTTTACATAAACTAAATGCCACAATTGTTTTAAGTGAAAGCAAAGATAAAGAACAATTAAAACATTTAGAACTTTTAGAAAGTTTTAATGTGGAAATAGTAAAACAAAATAGGGATATTTTTACACAAGATTATGATTTGTGCATCAAAAATCCTGGCATTGCTTTTAATAGTGAATTTATAAAGTTATTAGAAGAAAGAAATATTCCTGTTATTACCGAAATTGAACTGGCTTTTTTAGTTAGCAAACCCCAAAATTATATCGCTATTACTGGAACCAATGGTAAAACAACTACAACAACTTTGGTTTATGAATTACTAGTGAAACAATTTGGTGGCAAAGCTCATTTAGGTGGCAATATCGGTACTCCACTATGTGATATTGTTTTAGATGCAAATTTAATGGAAGAAGAAAATCATTATATTGCCTTAGAAATTTCAAATGCACAACTGGTAAACATTGATAAATTTAGACCAAAAATAGCAACAATACTTAATTTAACTCCCGATCACATTGATTTTATGGGTAGTTTGGATTTCTATTATTATTCTAAAACCTTGGTTTATAAAAATATGATTGCTGATGATATTTTCTTATTAAATAATGATGATGATATTATCAAAGAATATGTAGAAAAATATCCAATTAAATGTAAAATAAGTAGTTTTTCTTTAGAAAATGAAAAAGCTGATAGTTATATTTCCAATAATTATATTTATATTGATAATCAAAAGGTATTGCCTTTAAGTTGTATCAAGTTAGTAGGTAAACATAATCTTCAAAATATTGTGGTCGCAATTAGCTGTGTAAAAAAACTAGGTGTCAGTAATGATAATATCCTTGAAGTGATTTCTAGTTTTACAGGTGTTGAACATCGTTTAGAGTTTGTCAAAGAAATTGATAAAGTTAAATATTATAATGATTCTAAAGCCACCAATACTGATGCTACTATTACCGCTTTAAAATCATTTGAAAAAGGTGTAATCTTACTAGTTGGTGGTTTTGAAAAAGGCTTAGATATGAAGCCTTTACAACCTTATTTAGCATGTGTTAAAAAAGTGATTGGCTTTGGAGCAAGTGGTCAAAGGCTAGTTGAAGATTTAGTTGGCAATCAAGGAATTGTTGTTAATAACTTACAAGAGGCAGTATTAAAAGCTAAAGAACTGGCAGTGGAAAATGATGTAATTTTACTATCTCCTACTACTTCTTCTTTTGACCAATATAGTTGTTTTGAAGAAAGAGGCAAACATTTTAAAGACATTGTTAATGCTTTATAGAAAGGTTAAAAATGAAAAATAAAAATAAGCCCATTGGAATCTTTGATTCTGGTGTAGGTGGTCTTACCGTTGTTAACCATTTATTGGAAGTTTTACCAAATGAAAACTTCATCTTTTTTGCTGATAGTGCTAATATACCTTATGGCAACAAGGATAAAAAACTACTAAAACAATTAGTTATTGATGATATTAGTTTTATCTCTAAATTTGATATTAAAGCTATTGTAGTGGCTTGTAATACTGCTGATAGTATCATAGACAAAAATATTAAAGATTTTGCCAAGGTAGATATCATTAGACCAATAAAATCTACTGCTAAATTAGCTGTTAAAGAAACAAAAAATAAAAAGATTGGCATTATGGCTACTGAAGCAACCTGCCTTAGTGAAAGTTACATAAAAGCTATTAAAAAAATTGATGAAACAATTGAAGTTTACCAACAACCTTGCCCTTTACTGGCTAGTTATATTGAAGATCAAAACTGTTTTAACAATGAAGAATTAATGCTAGATCTTTTAAAGCAATACTTGAGTCCTCTACTAGAAAAAGAAGTTGATACAATTATTTTAGGTTGTACTCATTATCCATTAGTTTTAAAGTATTTGACGTCTATAGCAGGCTATATTAATTTTGTTTCATCTTCCTTAGCTACTGTATTAGAAGTTAAAAAACTCTTAAAGGAAAAAGAGCTATTATCTGATAAAGTCTATCTTAGAGAATTTTTTACTAGTGGTGATACCAAAGAATTTAAAGAAAAAATTGATATCTTTATTACTTCTGATGTCAAAAAAAACTAGAAAAATCAAAGTTTTGAAATTAATATTCAAAACTTTTTTTTACTTATTTTTTACCCTAAAAATAACATATATATTCTTTGCTGTTGTATAATTGCTTCTGGAGGTAATTATATGAGTTACGAATTACACAATTTTATTAATGAAAACAGAATAGTAAAACAACAAAAAGGTCCTTTTAGCATCATTGAACATCAATATGACAAATCAGTAAATTCATACAATGCTCAAACTGAATACTTTATGAGCAAGATGAATGTTAAACGTCGTCAATTATTGGTTGAATTAAATGGTAGAAATGAGATTGTTACTCAAGCTGGAGCAATGCAATGGAATGTAGGAAATATTGAAGCTACCAGTGGAATCAAAAGTGCTGGAGATTTTTTAGGCAAAATGATTAAAGGTGCTGTTACTAATGAATCAGCTAGTAAACCTCATTACCGTGGTAAAGGAACATTAATGTTAGAACCTACTTATAAACATTTAATCCTAATTGATGTAAGTGAATATAGAGGTGGTATAACACTTGAAGATGGTTTGTTTTTAGCTTGTGAATCAACAGTAGAACAGAAAATTGTTGCTAGAACTAATCTGTCAAGTGCTTTATTAGGTGGTGAAGGATTATTTAATTTGTCACTAAGTGGATATGGTATTGCTGCTTTAGAAAGCTATGTTCCTGAAGAAGAATTAATCGAAATTGAATTAGTCAATGAAACATTAAAAATTGATGGCAATCTAGCAGTCTGCTGGTCATCTTCACTAGAATTCACAGTAGAAAAGTCAACAAGTACATTAATCGGATCTGCAGTTTCAGGCGAAGGTTTTGTCAATGTATATCGTGGAACTGGAAAAGTATTAATGTGTCCAGTTGCTTCTACTAATTTGCTACAAGCCACTTTTAGTAAATAAATTAATCATTATTAACAACAAAAAACAACTTTTTGAAATCAATTCATTAAGTTGTTTTTATTTCTTATTTTCTCTTTTCAATCTTGATATTTTTTCTATTAATAAATTCTTTAAACTTCTCTTTTGAAGTATTTACTATTAGATTTTCATCAAATCCAACTTCTTCAAGCATCTTCAAAGCTAAATCAAATCTACCAACATCTGAAGGATCATGAGCATCAGAACCAACATAAATATGTGTACCATGCTCCATACATAACTTTAACATTGTTCGATAGTTTTCATGACAGTTAATTCTGCGATAATACTCTACTAATGAACTGTTATTAACTTCTAAAGCTACATCATATTTTTTAGCTGCTTTAACCAGTCTTTCATAATTTACAGGTGTATCATCACTATCAGGATGAGAAATGAAATTTACTTTTGGATGCTTCATACATTCAATCAAATTATCAGTATTTATTTCCGCACCCATATTGTCATAACAATTTAAATGAATGCCAACAATTCCATAATCTAAAAAATAAACATAATTATCTGCCAGTGAAATGGTACCATCATTTAAAACATTTAACTCACAACCATGAAATATTTCTACGCCATATAAAACTTTTGGCACTACTTTAAGGTTCCAAAAATAAACAGGTGCACATGTTCCAGGAATTCCTGGACCATGTTCTGAAATCCCCAATAACTCAATCCCCTTTTCGGAAGCAGCTTTAGCCATTTCTCTAATTGTTCCGTATGCATGCCCACTGGCAACAGTATGAGTATGAATATCACATACAATCTTATATTTCATAATCCCTCTTCCTATCTAAACTTTGTAACAACTCTTAATAATTTCCTTGATTAATCAAGAAATGATTATATCAATTCCAACTAATCTTATCAAGTTAATGATGACATCTTGTTTTAAAAAAACTTAAAATATTAAAGTCTTATTCAACATTTTTATAGTATCATTTTGTCCCTTTAAAGTAAATAAATCGACAATATTTATCTTGCTTTGTACATTAAAGTTTTTATCGCAAATGGCAACTGTTTTTCCCAAGTTGCTTCATTATGTAAACCCTTTTCAACAATTCTACTTGTAACTTTAAAACCCTTTTCAACTAGCAAAGTATTTACTTTACAAAATAATGGAATCGATTTATCAGGCCATAAATCATTAGTGCCATAGTCAGTATATAAAGTGGTACTTTCATCAATTTCATTTTCTTTAATTATCTTCAATAGAGCCTTAGTATTAATCATATAAGCAGGTGATAAAGCAGCTCCTTTGGAAAAAACATCATTATATTTAATTAAACCATAAACAGTCATTAGACCACCCATTGAAGAACCCATTAAAAAAGTGTTGTTTCTATCTTTTAAGGTTAAATATTTTTTATCTATTTTTGGTTTTAACACCTCCGTAAACCATCTTAAAGTGTCATCACCATAGCCAACTTTTACTTCTTTTATTTTTTGATAGATTACTGGATATGGACAATATTCTTGCATTCTTTCATCGTTTTTACCAAAATGACAACTGACTGCACAGACAATTAATTCAACTTTTTCTTTGTCTAAATACTCTTTTAAACCCCAACTTTTACCATAAGTAGCATCACTATCATAAAAAACATTATGACCATCAAACATATAAAGTACTGGATATCTTTTATCGTTTTTACCATAACCTTTTGGTAAATATACGTATACTTTTCTTTTTTCTATTCCAGTAAAAGCTGGAAAATCAATATACCATGTTTTAATCATTTTTCCTTTAACTCCTACTTCCATTTTACCATATAAAAAGAGGTGTAACCTCTAAATAGAATTGACTTATTTTTATAAATCATCTATTTCGTTACATCCTCTTTATACTACACTATTTGCTTTACTTTCTTTCATTTCTTTTTCTACATCCATTTTAGATAAAACAAGTAGCATTAAAATAGCAATAATAGCTGGTATCCAGCCCAAGAATGAATTAATCGTCATAATAGTTGCAGAAGTTTGATTGATTTTCAAAGCTTCATTAAAACCAGCTAATTTCAAACTGAAGGCAATTAACTGAATTGCTCCTGCCTCAGCTAGTTTAGAAGCTAAGTTATCACCACTTGATACCAGTGAATCTATCCTTCGGCCATTTTTCCATTCAATAATGTCAGAAATATTATTTCTGTTGGTATTAAACATAATGAAGGTTATTGAACCACCAAATCCTAAAGTCAAAGCATTAATATAAACAGTAATTGGTGTAAATGGACTTATAATAAATGGAATTTTACCGATCAATAAGACAAATGCCGCCAAAAACATTGTTTTTCTTCTACCTAATTTTTCATCTATCATAGGTGTAACAATCGAAAATATAACTGTAAATACTAAATAAACAGCTAATATTGGCATAGCAGCACTGCTTTCACCTAAGACATAAGCAGCATAATAGTTGATAGAATTCATAATAATTGTATTATTGACACCGTAACAGATAATATAAAGCATATTTAAAACCCATGATTTACAGCCAAACAACATTTTATATCCTCTAGCTAACGAAATCTTTTCATCATCATCGGAAATCTGGCGAACTCTTTCTTTAGTAGTAAAATAGTGAGTAAGTGAACCAGCAATACAAATTAAACCCATAGTACAAGCGGTTAAAAATAGTGCTCTAGCATCTTGAGAACCAATAATTGCTCCTTTACCCTGTAAGCCACCGAATAGTTTAACAAGTGGAGTAACTGCTACTGATCCAATACCACTACCTAAAACTCCACCTAGTGATCTAAAAGCATTGATTGAACGTCTATCGCTATCATGTGGTGAAGCTAAAGCCCCCATTGAATTATATGGCATACCCATAAAAGTATGGAAAGTTTCAAAAACAAAATATACCGCCAAAGCCAATATAACAGTTAAAGTCTGAGTTGTTTTGAAATCGCAGAATAATAAAACTATTGTAATTGCCCAAGGAACACAAAAAAGCAGATTGAAAGGACGAACCTTTTCGCCATTTTTAAAAGTATGATTGGCACTCCAAATTCCAATTAACGGATCATTAACCGCATCCCAAATTGTTCCTAATGTTAGCATTGTACCAGCCATTAAAACATCAATTTTTAATACATTAGTTAAGAAAATTAGATAATATAAATTCTTAAATGTATATACGATGTTTAATCCTGCAGAGAAAGTCATAAAACCGAGCTTCTCTTTTAGTTTAATTATGCCCTTATTACTCATAAATTTTCCTCCTTGGCAATTTTTAGAAGTTTTTCTTTTAATAATGCTTTAAACTTCTTTTCTTCATCCATCATTGGATTATGACCTGAATTTTCAAACCAATGTAGTTGTTTAACTGGTGCTTCAATCATATTAAACCAGTCTTCAACTAATACAGCTGGTGTATTCATATCCAATCTTCCATTAAAGATAAAGATTGGTGCATCAAATTTTATACATGTTTTAGTAAAATCTGTTTTACCAACTTCTGACCACATGTTGTTTAAAACAAATTTGTAGCCCCTGACATAACCGTAAATTTCTTTTAAGGTATACTCTTTACTTTTTAATATCGGTTTAACAAAAGCATCCATATATGAACGTTTTTTCTCATTTTTAGAATATCCACCATATTTCATCATGATATCCCTTTGAGCTTTCATACCAGCAAAACCACCTTTGTATATTCCCATTTCAGGAGGTCCAACCTTTTTTAAAATCTCTAATGCTTCTTGATCATTTGCTTTAGTTACTTCATCAACACAATACTGCCAACTAATCAACTCATTTAAATGACCATTAACAAATTGACCAAAACCAACAAAAGCAGCAATGTTTTCTGGATACTTATTAAGTAACCACGTGCCTAGTAATGATCCCCAAGAACCACCAATAACAAAGATTTTCTTTTTGTTATACTTTATGCAAAGATATTCAACTAACTCTTTGGCATCTTCAGTTAATCTTTCAATTGTTAAATCTTTAGCCTTAGCGCCAAAATATGAGCCTGCTGTTCCTCTTTGATCCCAAGCAACAATGGTAAAATCATCTAAAAGATCGTCATTGCTTTGCATTACCGTGTGTCTATTACTAATACCTGGACCACCATGTAAAAATAATAGTACTGGATTATTTTTACTTTTACCTTTGATATGAATAGTCTGTGGTAAATCACCTAAAACTACCCTTTCTTTAATATCAATCATATTTTCACTCCCTATTTTTACTATTATACACTACTTTAACAAGAAAAAATATTTTATTATCAATTAATATAATTATCCAAATTATAAATCTTTTGTATAATAATATTGTAAATTGAATATTATTCTTGTAATAGATGGAGGTCCTATGAAAGACATATTAGATAAACTGTTTTCCGTTCCAGGTATTTTAATTATCATTTTAATTTTAGCAATATTGTTTTTATTGTTTACCAGTAAAGAAAAAGAAGATTCTCCAATGACTGGAAAACACCACAGCAGTTCTGATCCTAATGCCTCTAAAAATATTGCATCTTTAGAACTTAATAATTTCAGATTATTAATACAAGATAAATCACTTGAAATATCAGGATATATTGAAATTACTTTGGCTGCTTATGATGATGGTGACACTCGTTTATTAGAAAATGCTGGTGATAAAATTGATGAGTTTAAAAAGTCGGGTTATATGTTGTGGTTAAATGTTTCAAGCAACAATAATGATTATGTACAATTAAAAGTTGCTGTGGATAAAGAATTTGTTACTGAGTTTGCCAAGTTAATTAAAGAATCAGATGTAATGTCATTAAATGGCGAATATAATTGGACAGATGGAATTCCTGAAGATGCTGGCCAGTTTATGTTATCAGCTAAGTATCAAACAGGTGAAAAACTTAATATCACGATGAATGCCACAGTACCTACTAAAGGTATTAAATTATTTAAGCTTTTAAAACCACTTCTTATTAATAAAATGTTAGAACATAAAAGCAATTACATCGCTCTTTTAAATTTTGATAGAGATCTCATTAACCCTGAATCTATTATCAGTTCAATTATTATTAGTCAATCAGACACCTCAGTTTCAAACGCCTTTAACTTTAATTTAGAAATAAATGACACTATCGGTTACTTATCAGCAGATTATACCTTTGGTGGTAAAAATTTCCATTGTAATTATGTAGAAATTGATAAATCTGATTTAGATATTATATTAAATGCTTTTGTCAAAACTCGTTTTTCGTTTGTAACTGATAAATATTTACAAGAAGATACTAGTGGAATATATGATAATAGAACACTTTCTTATCATGTTTATTTTAAAGGCCTAACAGAAGGCTACAACCCTATTAATGGTGATTATGGTGATGACTATCAAGATTTAGTATTTATCTTTATGGAAATACTGCCAAAATACAGTAAATAACATAAGAAAACCTATCAAATAGTACAATACTTTTAAAAGATAGGTTTTTTTATTTTAATCTAGCTAACTTTTATTTCATTTTTACACTTAATGAAATATAATAAAGGAAATTGAAGGAGAATACTCTATATGAAATATCTATTATTTGTTTTACTTGTCATTGTTTTATTATTATTTATTGCTCTAATTAGAACTTTACTAATTGGAAATAAAAAAACATTTTACCAGTACTCTACTGATCAAGAAAAAATTGATTTATATTCCGAAAAACTTTCTAAGTTAATTCAATATGAAACTATTTCTTATCGTGATAAACCAGATGTAGAAAAGTTTAGAGGTTTTCACAAAGTAATTGAACAACTCTATCCAAATGTCTTTAAACATCTAGAAAAAATTGAAATTGATGGAAACTTAATGATGAAATGGAAAGGGACAGATCCAAATCTTGATCCAATCATTTTAATATCTCACCAGGATGTCGTAGAAGCTGGTGGAGATTGGATTTATCCACCTTTCTCAGGCACTATTGCTGATGGTAAAGTCTGGGGAAGAGGTGCTGGAGATATCAAAGCTGGAATCATGAGTTTCTATCAGGCGACAGAAGAGCTATTAAAAGAAGGTTACAGACCAAAATGTGATGTTTACTTGGGTTCAAGTTGCACTGAAGAAATTGGTGGTGATGGTGCCCCTAAAATGGCTAACTGGTTTAAAGAAAGAGGTATTAAATTATACTTATTATCTGATGAAGGTGGAAGTATTGTTTCTAATCCTCTAGCAGGAGTGGAAGGAAATTTTGCGGCAATTGGCATTTTTGAAAAGGGATATGGTGATTTGAAAATTATTGCTAGAAGTAGTGGTGGTCACTCTTCTACTCCAACAAAAAACAGTCCAATTGCTCGTTTGGCCAAATTTATAACTGAAATAGAAACTAATAATCCATTTAAAGTCGAATTTTCAGCAGCAGTTGAAGCCATGCTAACTAATTTAGCACCATACAGCACAAATTTTTTATTAAAATTTGTAATGAGTAACCTCTGGTTGTTTAAACCACTTCTTAAAATTGTCATGCCTGCTGTTTCTTCTCATGCTGCAGCAATGCTTCAAACAACTATTTGTTTTACCATGCAAAAAGGTTCAGATGGCTATAATGTCATCCCACAAGAAGCCTATGTTACTGCCAATTTAAGATATATCCCTCATCAATCAACTGAGGAATCAAACAATATCATTAAAGAAATTGCTAAAAAATATGATTTGGAAGTGGAAACAATTATTGCTGGTCATCCTTCTAAACCAATAGATTTAAATGGCGAACAATATAAGATGATTGTCGATACTATTAAAAAAGTATTCCCTGGTGTTGGTATTATGCCTTATGTAGTATGTGGGGGAACTGATTCAAGATTCTTCGCTGAAGTTTGTGATAATTGTGTTAGATTTTCTCCAGTAAATTATGGTCCAGAACAACTAAAAGGCATGCATGGGTTAAATGAAAATATTGATCAAGGATGTTTGCCAATGGCTGTTGATTGGTACAAAGAACTCATTAAAGCTCAGGAAAAAAGATAAAGGTTGGAAAATTCCAACCTTTTTAAATTAATGCTCCTTTAATCCGAATTTTTATTCTTCGCTCTCTAATACAAATTCCATAAATTCAATAATACCATCTTCTACATCCCATTTAATATCATCATAATTATGGATTTCATGACGATAACTTGGATATAGTTCAGTTTCTACATAGTGACCAGTATCAATTAGCCAATTACTTACTTGATATACTCCTGTTCCATACTGTCCAACTGGATCTTGATCACCAGCAATATTATAAACTGGTAAATCTACAGGAACTTTTTTGGCCCATTCTATAGAACTGATTGCTTCCAGCATCAAAACAAAATCATAGGCTGATTTAACTAATGTTGGTTTAGTAAAAGCATCAAATGGATCATGAGCATGGTCATATTGAACATATTCATCATGACAAATCCACTCATTACCAAATCTGATATTTTCATCACATCTTTCAATCATCCAGCCCAGTAGTTTGCCAATTTCTTCAGCTCCAGATTCGTTTCCTTTTCCTTCTGCTAGTAACTTTTCCAAGCGTTTCTTACTTTCTTCTACTCCTGGGAATATTCCACTTGTTCCACATAAAATAACCCCTGTTAATTCATCACCATAATTGGCAATATAATCTCTTGCGATAAAAGATCCCATACTATGTCCATATAAAAAATAAGGCAAATCAGGATACATTTCCTTAACAATCTGAGTTAATTTATACTCATCTTCCATCATTGTACGAAAACCTTTATCACCCCAATCGCCCCAAGTTCCTGGATTTTCAATAGCTGTTTTTCCATGACCAACATGGTCATCTGCTGCTACCACAAATCCAGCATCCATCATAGCTACTATCATATGGAAATATCTTCTTGAATGCTCACCAAAACCATGTACTAATTGAAACACACCTTTTGGTTTACATGCTGGGACATAAATCCAACCTTTAACATTATCTCTTTCATTATAAGAAAGAAAACTAACTTCATGTAGCATAACGCACCTCCTATTATCTTTACATTAAGTTTTCTTTTTTCATTACTTAAATTATACCACGATAAGAAAAGGAATTATTATAAATCATTAGCTATTTTTATTATGTTTTACCTATCCTTTACACCATTGAAGTAAAAAGATTTCAATTAAAAGATAAAATACATTATAATAAAGAAGAAATAGGAGAAAATATATGAAACTTAACAATAAAAAAACATTTATAGTTGGATTAGCGTTTTTATCAATATGTGCCTTCTGGCAAATGTATGACAGTATTATACCGCTAATTTTGACAACGACCTTCAAAATGAATGAAACTATATCTGGTGCTATTATGGCTATTGATAATGTCTTAGCACTATTTCTATTACCTTTATTTGGGGCTATATCAGATAAAACCAATACAAAAATCGGTAAAAGAATGCCTTTCATTTTGTTTGGCACAGGATGTGCAGTTATCTTAATGAACTTATTACCAATCATTGATAATAGTTATTACAATAACCCTTCTCAATTTAAATTGGTATCATTTGTAGTAGTATTAGGAGTTCTTTTAGTAGCTATGGGAATTTATCGCTCTCCAGCAGTAGCTTTAATGCCAGATGTTACACCAAAACCATTACGTTCTAAAGCCAACGCGATTATCAACTTAATGGGGGCAGTAGGTGGTATTATCTATTTGGCAATTGCAGCAATTATGTACCCTAATGCTAAAACTGCTGGTTTAGCTCATGTTAACTACCAGCCTTTATTCTTAGTTGTAGCAGCAATTATGTTTATCTCAGTAGGTTTGTTATTCCTTTTTGTAGATGAACCAAAACTTGTAGAGAGAAACAGAGAGTTAGAAAAACAACATCCAGAATGGAACTTAGCTGAAGATGATGGTTCAGGAACTGAAAGACTTCCAAAAGAGGTTAGAAGATCATTAATGTTCTTACTTGCCTCAATTGCTTTATGGTTTACTGGATACAACGCGGTGACAACTTGGTTTACAACCTATGTCAATGTTGTTATGGGTCAAGGATTGGGTGGCGCTAGTACTTGTCTATTAATTGCAACTGCTGGAGCTATTCTCTCTTATATTCCAGTTGGAATTTTGGCAAGTAAGTATGGCCGTAAGAAAATGATTAGATTTGGAACATTATTATTATCTGCTTGTTTCTTTATGGGACTTATTTTAACTAGTTTATCAAAAACAATTAATATTCCAATGTTTATCTGCTTTGCTTTAGTCGGTTTTGCTTGGGCAAGTATTAATGTCAACTCATTGCCAATGGTTGTTGAAATGTGTAAGGGTGCTGATATCGGTAAGTTTACTGGATATTACTACACAGCTAGTATGGCTGCCCAAATTATCACTCCAATTGCAGCAGGAACATTAATGAGATTAATTGATTACAAAATATTGTTTATTTACTCATCAATATTTGTCTTACTATCATTTGTGACAATGTCCCAAGTAAAACATGGTGACCAAAAAATAGAAGCTAAAAAAGGCTTAGAAGCCTTTGAAGAAATGGACGATTAAAATTAAAGGATTCAGAAATCAATCTGAATCCTTTTTTAATTGTTAATTAGTTATATCATTAAATGTTTTGTCAACATAAATGAAATAGTAGCTAATGTTAAAAATATAATTCCTTCATTAGTGACAAGTTGTTTTAAATTGTTTTGACTAAAGATTTTATCTTCAAAAGTAAAATCTTTTTTATTTTTTACAAACAAAATTAAACCAATAACAGCAAAAATTATTACCACAATAATATATACTGAAAACAACTGATCAGAAACAGTCATAATTATTTGTGGTAAAATTCCACCAAATAAATTTGATAGCGAATGATAAATTATTGTTATTAAAATATTTCCCGTTTTAACTAATAAATAAGACCAATTTAAACCTAGTAAAAAGGTATAAATAATCGAAGGAATTCCTAAAGAAACACCATGAACAATACAAAAACAGAAAGCAGATACCAAAATAAAGAATGCTTCACCATATTTTAATAACTTATTAGCAAATAAATGTCTAAAAACTAACTCCTCAACTACAGGAGCAAAAACCAATAAACTAAATAACATATAGAAAGATAAGTTATCTTTTTCAGCTGGAGCTGTTTTAGTTATCGTAATTAGTAAACCAGTTGCTAAAATAAACACAACAAGAGCAAAAAACTGTAGAAAGAAACAAATTAAATATGTTTTAACTGGTAAATTCTTTTTCTTGTATTTACTTTCAGTTATATCTTTAGTGATAAAGACAAATAAACCTAACCCAACTACATAAAGCATAATTGTAGATATTATTGACTTCAAGCCATCTGAAATTTGCAAATGATTACCAATAAAAAAACTATAAATCCAATAAACCAAAAACATTATCGCAATTGCAAAACTTATTTTTCTTAAATCTTTAACTTTATTTTCCATTAAATACCCCCCTAGTAAATACTTTACTAACTAAATTATAATATCTTTTAGTTAACAAACAGGTTTTTTTAGGTAATATAAAGAAAAAATTACAATTGTAAACTCTATATATATTAAAAAAGATTTAGAAATAAACACTAAATCTTTTTACTATTTTTTACTTTTCTCTTCTAATATATCTTAGTTGACAAGTTTTACAACCATTGGCAATAGTGGCAGGCAAATCAAGTTCAACTCCAAAAGCTTCACCAATTCCTCTATCTCCACACATTGCATAATCACACATCTTAGAGATTTGCTCATCACTGCAACCCTGCTTTTGCCAAGCTTTAATTAGTGGACAATAATGGAAATCAATATCTAAGTGATCATCATCACATCTAATAATATCCATTTCAAATACTTTCTGGGCAAAGAAACCAAATAATGCTTTCTTTAAACCTTTTAGTGATTTTCCTTGACCACCTTTTTCTTTTAATAGATTGCCTTGATAAATACCACATCTTTTTATTGCTATTGGAGCAAACTCTTCAGCTTTTAAGCCTTTTTTATCTGCTTCATCTAACAATAAATACATCCATAAAGCCCTATGCTCCAATAATTCTCTAATTGCGACAATTAAAGGATTTTTAACTTTAGCTTCATTTACTATTTTACTCATTTTATATCCCCCTTTTTAGTTATATTTATCCATAAATACTTCAATTTGTTTAAAGTATTCTTTTTCATCAACGACATTGGAAGCAACATGTCCAGCATTTTCTACTATCAATAAATACTTTTCACTAGTACAGGCTTTATACATATCTAAAGTCATACTTAATGGAACATAGTTATCTTCACTACCAGAAATAAACAATATCGGATACTTACTTTCTCTAGCCTCTTTTACAGCATTACTTTTATCATAATCTACTTTTGCTAATATTTTAGCAAAGAAACTTGATATATATCCAATTGGAAAATATGGTATATTAAAGGTTCTTTTCATCATTGCTTTAGTAATGTCTCTAATGGAAGTAAAACCACAATCTTCAATAATACCTTTTACATTTTTCATTTCTTTATTGCATGTATGCATTACTGCTGCTGCTCCCATACTGACACCATGTAAGAAGATACTAGTATTAGGACATATTTCATTAATTTTTTTAACCCAGGATATAATATCGTATTGATCTAATTCACCAAAACCAATATATCTGCCCTCACTTCGATTATGAGCTCGATTTTCTAAAGCTAAAATATTACAATTTCTTTTTAAATAAACTTTAACTATTCCACCAAAATCATGTTCTGGCACACTTTTATAACCATGAACCAATATAATAGTTTCCTTACTATTTTCCTTTTTAAAAAATCTACCATATAGCTTTAAGCCATCAAATGATTTTATTGTTAATGTTTCAAAAGGCAACTGTTTAAAGCTATCAAGATGCTTTAATCGATATTCTTCATGTAGTCTTGCTGTTGGAGCCATTACATTGTTTGGATCATCAATATCATCATTGGAAAATGGTAATTTCATTTTTGGATCAAAAACCATTTTAAAAACATAATAACCTGCATAAACAATCACACCAGCAATAATTAATAATGAGATTATTAACCATTCCATCTCCATCACCATTACTTTTCTTTCTATCTTAATTATACTCTATTTCAACACTTCTTATAAGAGACAAATCACACAATTTCACCATTATATTTCTACAATAATCTGCTATATTTAAGGAGGTTCTTTTTAAGAATCTAAGAAATGAGGTTTTTTTTATGAAAAAAATATTAACAATCTGTATCTTATCAGCAATGCTACTAGCATTAGGAGGATGCAATAAACCCAACCAGGAAGAAAAATTAACTTCAGGTCAAACACTTTTAGCTGTTTTTGAAAAAGAAGTTAATGCTAATCCAGATATTACTGCTGAAGAGTTAGCTAATATCCTTATTGGAAATAGAATTATTAAATTTCAACCATTAGTTGTTCCTGTCACAGAAGGATTTTTAACCGGATTTAGTGCTGATTCAATTGAAGGTTTTAAAGATGGTGCATCATTTGGACCAATGATTTCAACTATTCCTTTTTTAGGTTATATCTTCACTTTAGAAGAAGGTGCAGATATTGACAGTTTTATTAAAACATTAAAATCTAATGCTGATTTAAATTGGAACATTTGCACTTCAGCTGAAGAAATTACTGTTGGAAACGTTGGACAATTTGTCTTCTTTTTAATGAGTAATAAAGACATTAATGCTGAATAATTAATCTTTAGTTAAATATATTAACAATTAATCGACCACATTTTATATGTGTTCGATTTTCTATCTTAGGAGAATCGTACCATGCTATTTTCAAGCCTACCATTTCTATTTTATTTTCTACCGGTAGTATTAATTTTGTATTTTATTGTACCTAAATCATTAAAAAATGTTGTGCTTTTAGTAGCTTCACTGTTTTTTTATGGTTGGGGAGAACCTAAATATGTAATCTTAATGATTGTTTCAATTTTATTGGGTTACATTTTTGGTTTATTAATTGAAAAAAATCTTAGTACTAAAAAAGCAAAAGTATTTGTTATATTATCAGTAGTTATCAATTTACTAATTTTGGCTTATTTTAAATATGTTGATTTCTTTATTGGTTCATTTAACGCTATTACTGGATTATCAATTCCATTTTTAAAAGTTAGTTTACCAGTTGGGATTTCTTTTTATACTTTTCAGATATTAAGTTACACTATTGATGTCTATAAAGGTCAAATAAAAGCTCAAAGAAATCTAATCAACTTGGCGACATATATTACTATGTTTCCTCAACTTATTGCTGGGCCAATTGTTAGATACGCTGATATTGAAAATCAGTTAACTAAAAGAAATCATACTTTCACTAAAATTAGTGAGGGAATAAAAAGGTTTTCCATTGGTTTAGCTAAAAAAGTATTATTAGCCAATTTACTTGGCGAAGTAGTATCTTATTACACCAAAACAACTGATCCTTCTATTATTTATAGTTGGCTAAGTGCTTTATGTTATTCTCTGCAAATTTTCTTTGATTTTTCAGGATATAGCGATATGGCTATTGGTTTAGGAAAAATCTTTGGCTTTGATTTTATGGAAAACTTCAATTATCCATTTATTTCTAAAACTATTACTGAATTTTGGCGCAGATGGCATATTTCATTAGGAAATTGGTTTAGAGATTATTTATACATCCCTTGTGGGGGAAATAGAGTCAATAACCTAAGATGGCTAATTAATATCTTTATTGTTTGGTTTGCGACAGGTTTTTGGCATGGAGCAAGCTATAATTTCATTCTATGGGGTTTGTTTTACGGATTTTTATTAGTGCTAGAAAAATTGTTTACTTATAACTATTTAGATTCACATCCACTGATTGGTCATCTATATGTAATTTTTATTACAATACTTGGTTTCGTGCTTTTTAATGCTACTGATTTATCAACTCTTGGCTTACAACTGGCAAATATGTTTGGCTTATCAGACATACCTATTTTATCTTATGAAACCATCTATTATTTAAGAAGTTATGGAGTAATAATCATTATTTCCTTAATTGCTTCAACACCACTTTTAAAAAACATTGTTTCTAAATTAAAAGAAAACGAAAAGATTAAACTTTTTATTGACTTAGTTGAACCTCTTGTTTACCTTGGTTTATTTATCATCGTTGTAGCTTATTTAGTTGATGGTTCTTTTAACCCATTTTTATACTTTAGATTTTAGGAGGTAAAAAATGAAAGAAAAAACAAAAAACATCTATACTGTCATTCTTTGCTCACTAGTATTTTTCTCAATTGTTATTGCCAACTTTTTAACTCCTTACAAAGAATATTCAGATGCTGAAAGAAGATATCTTTCAAAAATGCCTAAACTCACTATTGAAAACATTTTAAACAATTCTTGGACAAGTGACTTTGAAAAATATACTCAAGATCAGTTTTTTCAAAGAGAGTTTTTTAGAAAAATAAAAGCTTATAGCTCATATAATATTTTCCATAATTTGGATAATAATGGTCTTTATCACGTTAATGGTTTTCTTTCAAAAATAGAATATCCTTCTAATGAATATATGTGGCAACATGCTACAGATTTATTTAATAAGATTTCTAGTGAATTATTTGATGAAACCAACAAGATTTACTATAGTATCATTCCTGATAAAAACTATTACTTGGCTAGAAACAGTGGTTATTTGTATTTAGATTATAGTAAGTGCTTTAATTTTTTAAGAGAACACTTATTGACTATGCAAGAAATTGAAATTGCTGATTTATTAAAATTAGAAGATTTTTACTATACTGACACTCATTGGAAACAACAAAATCTAGAAAAGATTATTCTAAAATTTGCAGAAAGTATGAACTTTAAAATATCCACATCTTTTGTTGAAAAAAGTTTAGATGTTGATTTTTACGGTGTCTATGTTGGTCAATCAGCATTAAACTTTCCAGCTGAAAAAATAAACTATTTAACTAATAAAGTAATTGAAAATGCCAAAGTTTCTTACTTAACTGATAATGGTTATATTCAAAAAGAAATGTATGATTTTAATAAAGCTTATGGTAAAGACGGATACCAATTCTTCTTATCTGGTAACCAAGCTATTATCACTATTGAAAATGAAACTTGTGAAACTAATAAAGAATTAATCATTTTTAGAGATTCATTTGGCTCAAGTTTATCTGCTCTTTTTACCGAAGGATATAAAAAGATTACCATTGTTGATGTTCGTTATATCAATTCCACAGCTTTAAAAGATTATATTTCAAATACAGGGCAAGATGTCTTATTCTTATATAGTACTTTGTTAATTAATAACTCACTTTCTTTAAAGTAAAAAAATATTATCATCAACACAATATTTTACTTATTAAAAATATTATGTTAGATTTATTTTATTATTTCGGAGGTGTTTTATGTCAATTACGACAATACTATTTGATTTAGATGGAACATTACTTCCCATGGATCAAGAATTATTTACTAAAATATATTTTAAAAACTTAGCATTAAAATTAGCACCATTAGGCTACACATCAGAAAAACTAATTGATACCATTTGGAAAGGTACATATGCAATGGTTCAAAATAATGGTGAAGTAACTAATGAAGAAGCTTTTTGGAAAGTATTTCTTTCTATTTATGGTCAAGAGACTAAAAAAGACGAAGAAGAATTTGAAAAATTCTATCAAACAGACTTTAAAAAAGCTAAAGAAGGTTGTGGTTACAATCCTAAAGCAAGTAAACTGATTAAATATTTAAAAGAAAAAGGCTATAAACTAGTCTTAGCTACTAATCCTATTTTCCCTCAAATCGCCACCTTTCAAAGGATACAGTGGGCAGGATTAGATGTTGATGATTTTGAACTAGTAACCACTTATGAAAACAGCAGTTATTGTAAACCAAACATCGAATATTTTAAAGATGTTCTCAGTAGAATTAACGAAAAACCAGAAAATTGTTTAATGATTGGCAATGATGTCGGTGAAGATATGATTGCTCAACAACTTGGTATGAAAGTATTCTTGCTTACTGATTGTCTGATTAATAATAACAACATTGATATTTCTATCTATCCTAATGGTGACTTTGAACAGTTATTTAATTATATTGAAACATTATAAAAAAAGGACTCAGGTCCTTTTTACTTGATTAGGGCAATCGCTTCAATTTCACAAAGCATATTCTTTGGTAAAGTCTTTACTGCCACACAGCTTCTTGCTGGTTTGGAAGTAAAGTATTTAGCATATATTTCATTAAAAGCGGCAAAATCATTCATATCAGCTAAAAAACAAGTAGTTTTAACAACATTATCTAAAGTTGTTCCAGCTTCTTCTAAAATAGCCTTAACATTTTGACAAGATTTTTCTGTTTGCCAAACAATACAATCTTCATATTTTCCAGTTTCTGGATCAATTCCTAACTGCCCTGAAGTATAGACAAATCCATTAGCTACATACCCTTGTGAATATGGTCCTATAGCTCCAGGAGCTTTTTTTGTCGAAATAACTTTCATCTTTAATCCCTCTTTTCTACTTAATAATATCTTCTAACCACTGATATTTCTCTAATTGTTCAATTAAATTAAAGAAATACTTATGTTTATTTCTTTTAAGTGCTTTTTTCACCAGTTCTCTTGTTTCTGTGCTTCCTTTACCTGTCAAAATAAAAGTATCTAAATCATTATAACTGATGCCCATTTCAATTTCATCACTTTGATTATCCCATAAATCAGCTGATGGTGTTTTATTAATGATACTTGCAGGTACTCCTATTTTTCTTGATAAAATATATACTTCTGATTTAGTTAAATGCTTAATTGGGTTATAGTCATAACCCCCATCACCCCATTTGGTAAAATATCCCATAACTATCTCACTTAAATTACCCGTACCAATAACTAATCTATTAGTTAATTGAGCTAATAAATAAAGATTTGTCATTCTTAGTCTTGGCAAAACATTGGCTTTAGCTAGTTTTTTGTTAACAAAATCAAGTTCAATATTTTCCTCTAGCTCTTGATATATATCGTTAGCTGCTACTGTTATATCAATAGTGTATAAAGGAATATTAAATGTCTGACAAAGCTCTTTTGCGTGTTCTATACCCTTTAATCGTTGACTTGATTTATCAGCTTCAAAAGGCATTGTAACAGCTATAATTGGAACATTAGCTCTAGAAACTAAAGCACCTACTAACGCACAATCCAATCCTCCACTCATACCAATAACAAAACCATTACTACCAGTACTTTTATGAAAATTATAGATATTATCACAAATTTCTTTAATATGTTTATCACTATCATGTTCAAATTTAATTAAATAATCTTTCATTAAAATTTAATCTCCCTTTTTAATATATAGTCATTTACTTCATCTTTAACTAAATACTTATTGCTGATTCCTTTTTTATAATTTTCTCGCACTAAAGAAGCAGAAATATTACTAGTTAAAGTTGTATCTAAAAAGATAAAAGAATCTGGATATTTTTGATATAAATCTAAAGTTTCAATATCATCATTTTCACCAATACGAGGATAAACAATAATCTTATAGTTTTTCACTAATTCTTCAGCTTTGTGCCAACTATTTAACGTATGATAATTATCCATTCCTATTAAAAGGGCTAGATTATCGTAATCTTTTTTTAATATATTCAATGTTTCAATGGTTTTTAATTGTCTTTTATTTTTAAAAGCATACCTTGATTCAATATCACTACAAACAAACTTGTCATTATCTTTTATTGCTAGATTAATAATTTCGATTCTATCTTTGTCTTCAATTAAACCAGGTTTTGAATATAAAGAAGAAGTTGGAATAAAAATTACTCTTTCTGCTTTTAGTAAATTAACAGCTGTTTGAGCAGTTAAAAGATGTGCCATCGTAATTGGATTAAATGAACCACAATAAACAATATACATTAATGTTCCTCACTATATAATAGTTCGCATTTCTTAGCATATAAAGCCAAGGTTAAATCAACATAATGATGATGTGGATTTTTAAAACGTTTTTCTTCTTCAGAAACAGTTTTTAAATTTTCTATTACTTTAGCTTTAATCTCTTCTAATGCTGGTAAATCATAAATGAGTTTTCCGTTTTCAATTACTTTTACTTGTAATTCTTTTACTGTCCACTGAGGGTTTATTTCAATTTTTTTCCAAGGCATTTTTTCATCAATAAATTTGATGTCATTAAGATTAATCTTTTCATCATGTAAAGCTAAAAAATCAAATAAGCCTATTCCCTTTTCATCATAAACTCGATAAGCTTTTTTAAAACAAGGGTTAGTAATCTTTTCAATATTTTCACTTATTTTAATTTTAGGTATATATTTATCGTTTTCTTTAATCGCAACTATCTTATAAACACCACCAAAGACAGGTTCTGATTTAGAGGTAATCATTCTTTCACCAACACCAAAACTATCAATTTTTGCTCCTTGTTCTAAAAGTGATTGAATAGTGTATTCATCAAGACTATTAGAAACAACAATCTTGGTATCCGTTAAACCAGCTTCATCTAACATTTTTCTTCCTTGTTTTGAAAGATATGCTAAGTCTCCTGAATCAAGACGAATACCTAAAAGTTTTTCTCCTTTTGGTTTTAGATATTCATTATGTACTTTAATGGCATTTGGAATACCACTAGATAAAACATCGTAAGTATCAACTAGTAAGGTACAACTGGTTGGATATTGTTTGGCATAAGTTAAAAAGGCTTGATACTCATTATCAAAGTATTGAACCCAAGAATGTGCCATCGTTCCTACTGCTTTAACACCAAATAACTGATCAGCGATTAAGGTAGCTGTTGAATCTACTCCACCGATAAAACAAGCTCTTGAACCAAAAATAGCCCCATCATAGCTTTGAGCTCTTCTAGCTCCAAATTCCATAACACTTCTTCCTTTAGCTGCTCTAACAATTCGATTAGCTTTTGTCGCTATTAAAGATTGATGATTAATACTTAAAAGTAGCATTGTCTCAATAATTTGAGCTTCTACTAAAGGAGCTTCAATAGTCATTAACGGAATATCTGGATATACTATTGTTCCTTCTTCAACCGCATAAACATTGCCAGTAAATTTAAAATCAGCTAAATAATTTAAAAACTCTTCAGAAAATATTTCTTTTTTTCTTAAGAAATTAATATCTTCTTTGCTGAATTTGATATTTAATAAATATTCAATAGCCTGTTGTAGTCCAGCAGCAATAACAAAACCACCATTATCAGGATTTTTACGATAAAACAAATCAAAAACTACCCAATTATCTTTTAATCCCTCATTAAAATAACCATTGGCCATTGTTAGTTCATAATAATCCATTAACATTGAAAGATTTCTTTCCATTTTAAACCTCCGCTGAAGTAACTATTTTTATTCCCATTGATTTCATTAGGTTTATTGCTAACTGATTCATCTGATGTTTGTCATGATTTTCACCATCAAAGGTATCAATAGCATCACTAACAACTATTACTTCCATATTTTTATTCATCTCGTTGGCAAGAGCTTTTAAAGATAAGGCAAACTGTAAAACACAGATATCAGAACAAACACCCATAATATAATATCTACCTTCCTTAGCTAGTTCTCGACCAATAAATTGAAAGATACCATTGGTACTATTCTTTTTGATTGTACATAGATAGTTAGGATGAGTAAAAAGATAACTCAGTTCATCAATGGTTTCTGATTGACTATCTCCAGCTAAACAATGCACAGGAAAAGCTTCAAATTCTTTGCAATCAGGTTGATGACAATCTTCAAAAACAATAATATCGCCATCGACTTTTTTAACAACCGTATTAATGTTTTCAACAATATCTAAAATAGATTCATCGTGTAATGGACCTTCTTTGACAAAGCCATTAACCATATCAATAATAATTATTTTATTTTCCATACTCCTATACCTCTTTTTTTATTATATCACAATTAAAGAAGTCCAAATCCTACTTAAAATAAAATAACTAAGAAATAAAAAAGGAAACAATAGTTTTTAATTAACAATAATCTATTATTTCCTTAGCTTTTAAAAATTGAAATATCTTATCGCATTTTTATAACAAATATTTTCAACAATTTCTTTTAATAGTTTATCATCGTTAGGATATAATCCTGACTCTACCCAACCACCAATTAAATTACATAAAATTCTTCTAAAGTACTCATGTCTAGTATAAGATAAGAAACTTCTTGAATCTGTTAACATACCTATAAAATTAGAAAGCAGTGACAAGTTGGCTAGAGAAGTTAAATGTTCTTCTATTCCTTGTTTATGATCATTAAACCACCAAGCACTACCATGTTGAATCTTACCTTTAGCACTTTCATCTTGAAAACAACCAATAATTGAATCAACAGCCTCATTATCTATTGGATTTAATGAATAAACTATGGTTTTTCCTAACTGTCCTTTTTCTTCTAAAGCATTTAAATATTGACCCAAGGTTACTGAAGGTGTGTAATTACTAATGGCATCTACTCCCCCATCAGGTCCAAAGTTTTTGAAAACCTTTTGTGAAACATTTCTTATCACACCATAATGTAGTTGTGAAACCCAGTTTAATTTATGATATTGTTTTCCTACTTCAATCATAAATAAACTCTTAAATTTGATTATTTCTTCTTCTGTTAAACTTTGGTTGTTAATTCTTTTTTCAAAGATTTTTTCAACTTCTTCAGCAGTTGTTTCACTATAATACACATACTTTAAACTATGGTCTGAAATACAGCAACCATTTTCCTTAAAGTACAACATTCTATTAACCAAAGCTTCCATTAAAGAAGCAAAACTATTTATTTTGATATCACTTGCCTTAGATAATCTTTCTAAATAAGTTAAATAATAATCTTTTTCAATACTCATTGCTTTTTCAGGTCGAAAAGCAGGTAAGACTTTTACTTTGAAACTATCATCTTCTTTAAGTAATTTATGATAATGTAAATCATCAATTGGATCATCAGTAGTAACTAAAACTTCAACATTTGATTGTTCAATTAATTTTCTAGCACTTGTTTCTTTTAACTTTTCATTACAAATAGACCATATTTTACAAGTATCTTCAACTTTAACAGGTTTATGATAATTAAAATATCTTTGAAGTTCTAAATGTGACCAATGATATAAGGGATTACCGATAGCAATCTGCAAAGTTTCAATCCACTTTACAAATTTATCATAATCGCTACCATCACCTGTTATATACTTTTCTTCTACACCATTAGCTCTCATTAATCGCCATTTGTAATGGTCTGCTTCAAGCCAAATTTGAGTTATATTTTCAAACTTTCTATCTTCATATATTTCTTGAACTGAAATATGACAGTGATAGTCAACTATTGGCATTTTACTAGCATAATTATGATAAAGATGTTTAGCAACACCATTATCTAACAAAAAATCTTCATCCATAAACTTTTTCATAATTAACCCCTATCTTAAAACTCCACTTGTCTTTAGTTGTTTACAAGTCGATGTAATGTCTTTCTAATTGCGCCTTTTTCACTATTAATTTCCTTAAAATATTCAATAACTTTTATAGCTAAACCTACTTTATATAAGTTAACTCCAAAGATCTTCTCATTTTCTAAAATTGGTTTAATAATATTTTCTATATCTTTATCAGCTAATTTAACTTTAGCCATAATAGGACATAAACTGTCAAGTAAAGGATCAGCTGATAAAGTAAATTTTTGACCATCATCATTAATTGCCATTAAATATCTTAACCAACAAGCATAAATAAATGGAATTAAATTTAAATCATCAATATTTAGTTTATCATCAACTAAATAGTTTTTAACTGTTTCACCAAAACGAACTGCTAGCTTTTGTGAAGTGTCGGTAGCAATTCTTTGTGGTGTATCAGGCATAAATGGATTAGGAAATCTAACATTGATTACGGTATCAATAAACTCTTTTGGATCTAAAATACCTGGATCAACTACTACTGGTAATCCTTCTTTATAACCAATAATTTCAACCATTTTTCTTAAATCCTCATCTTCCATTTCGCTTGAAATTTTATTAAATGACAATAGACAACCCATAATAGCTAAAGCCGTGTGTAATGGATTTAGACAAGTACCTACCTTCATCTTTTCAACTTTATCTACCGTTTTTCTATCGGTGAAAATAACACCTGCTAATTCTAGTTTTTCTCTTCCATTTGGAAAGTCATCTTCTATTACTAAATATTGTGTTTCTTCAGCATTAACAAATGGAGCAATATATGTATTTTTACTAGTTACAATAGCTGCTAAATCTTCTATTCCATCTTGTTGGAGTAATTTTTCTACATAAGCATCTGGTCTAGGAGTAATTTTATCAATCATAGTCCAAGGAAAAGAAACATTTTTCGAATTAATATAATCAACAAATCCCTTTGTAACAAAACCGTTTTTATACCATCTTTTGGCTAAGCTATTCATACATTCATATAACTTATCCCCATTATGGGAACAGTTATCGGTTGATACCATCGCAATTGGATAAGCCCCATTTAAATATCTTTCATAAAGCAGTGAAGCTACCTTACCTAAATAACTATTAGGTTTTAAAGGGCCATTAACATAATCTTTAGCTAAATCAGGCAAATCTTTGCCATCTGCACTAGCTAGAGAATAACCTTTTTCAGTGATAGTAAAAGTAGCCATTTGCAGTGATGATTTTTTAAAAATTTCTTTTAGTCTGTTAAATTCTTTTTCATTATCTGAATCTAAAATACATGATTCTACTACACTGCCAATAACTGTTTTATTAACGCTACCATCAGCTTTTAAAGTAGCCAAAATTGAAAAGTTATCGTATTTACGACTACTTTTTTCAATTATCTCATAATCAAAACCTTCAACCACTATTAATCCTTTATCGATAACATTTTTATCTAACAAATCTTGAACTATAGAAGCATGAAAAGCTTTAAACAAATTCCCTGCTCCAAAATGAATCCAAAAGGGGTTTTCTTTAGTTTTCTTAGAAACCTTATCATAATCAAAATCAGGTAATTTGTATCCTTTTTCTAACCATTTATCTCTATTTTCTAAAACTGTTTTGTTTAATTTCATTTAATTTTCCTCTTTGTGTTTATCCGATTTTTCTATTGCTTCCCACAAACCTAAAATATATTGTGAACCTAATGCTCTATCGTATAAACCATAACCTGGCATTGCTACTTCATCCCAAATCATACGTCCATGATCTGGTCTAACCGGTCCATTAAAGCCAATGTCGTATAAAGCCTTAACAATTTCATACATGTCAAAAGAACCATCACTTGACAAATGAGCTGACTCTTCAAAGTCCTCTGGTGAATTAAACTTTAAGTTTCTAACATGGGCAAAATGTAGTCTTCCCTTTAAACTTCTAATGATTTCAGGTAAATCATTTTCTAGATTAGTACCATATGAACCAGCACAGAATGTAACCCCATTATGTGGATTATCCACTAATTTCATTAATTTCAAGATATTTTCTTTATTAATGATAATTCTTGGCAAACCAAAAACACTCCATGCTGGATCATCTGGATGAATTGCCATATTGATATCATATTTATCACAAACTGGCATAATCCTCTCTAAAAAGTATTTTAAATTTTCAAACAATTTTTCATCATCTATATCTTTATAAAGTTCAAATAGTTCTTTAACTTTTTCTAGTCTATCTGGTTCCCATCCTGGCATAATCAAATCATTCATATCACCAGCAATAGACTGAAACATCTGCTCTGGAACTAACTGATCAACCGCTTTTTGAGTATAAGCTAAAACAGTAGAACCATCTTCTCTAACTCTAGCAAGTTCTGTTCTTGTCCAGTCAAATACCGGCATAAAGTTATAACAAACCATCTTTATACCTTCTTTTCCAAGATTTTCCAGTGTTTGAATGTAGTTATCGATATAAAAATCTTTTTTAGGACCACCAACTTTAATTTCTTCATGAACATTAACTGATTCTATGCCCGCTATCTTTAAACCTGCTTTTTCTACTTCTTTTTTTAAAGCTCGAATTGCTTCTATTTCCCAGATTTCTCCTGGTTTTGTATCATATAAAGTTGTTATAACTCCATATACACCTGGAATTTGTCTAATTTGTTTTAAGGTAACAGTATCATGCTTTGAACCAAACCATCTTAATGTCATCTTCATATAAAATACCTCTTTCTATTTTCTAATCTTATTTAACTTACTATTTAATTCCAACAACATTTCTTTGGTAATTTCTATTCCTAGCATACCTGCCATTGAAGATAATCTTAAAACAGTAAAACTGCCTAACATTTGCATCAAGTTTCCCCCAAAACTTTCTTTTACACTTTCTTCACCTAAAAGCCCACTAAAACTACCTTTATTATCTTTTTTAGCTTTTTTCAGTAAATCTCTGGCCACTTTTCCTAAAGTAAATGCTCCAATTGGATTTTTAACAATATCGCTAATTTTATCATTTATGGAAAATCTACCAACAGGTGCAGTAACATCAAACCAATTTAAGATGGCTCCTTTATCCTTCAATAGGTATTTTTCATTAAACTTTTCAACTTTATTTATTTTAGAATAATCTATACAGTCTCCAGCTACTGCTTTTAGTTCTGTTATCCCTGCTTTATTAGGAACTTGAAAATAGAAGAAATGAACATCGCTGCTTTGTTTTCCTAAAGAAATCCCATTAGCAAACAATTCCACTTCTGGTTGATTTGAATAAACAGTAACTTTAGTAACTTCTTCAACACGATCAATATAACGTTTCCCACAGATATGAACAAATGGTTCTTTGCTTAACCAAGCTTTGTAAGCATAGAAAGAATCCTTCTTATATTTTCTATCCATTGTTACTAAGCCTTTGTGGTTTTGACCGTTTTCTCCTCCTTCAGCTCTAGCATCAGCTCCAAAATCAAACATGTTCCAGACATAACTAGCCCAAATATACTTACGAGGAAATATTTGTTTTATCAATTCTTCATGATAATAAGCTTGATATTCTTCTGAATAATCTCCTTGTACTGGATTAGAGTTATGCCAATCTAATGCCTCACAACCATACTCTGATAAACCGACACATTTATCGGGATTATTTTTATGGAACCTGTCAAACCAAGGACCATTCATACTTGTATCTCCACCATACCAGCCAAAGTAATGGTTATAAGCAATTACATCTGGAATATTAATATATGGATCTTTATCCAAGCACATTGAAACACAAGCAATCGTTGTAAGTCTAGTTTTATCCATATTATGACATAAATCATTTAAGATTATATGATTTTCAACTAAATCTTGAGATGTGCCACCAATAGTGATTTCATTAGATAATCCCCAGACTACAATTGATGGATGATTATAGTTTTGGACAATTAGCTCTATCATTTGAGAAACAGTATTTTCTCTAGCCGTTGGCATATGTTTGGAAATATATGGTATCTCAGCCCAAGTTACTAAACCATATTCATCACATAAATCATAAAAGTATTGGTCATGCTGATAATGGGCTAGTCTAATAGTATTAGCTCCCATTTCAACAATCATTTCCATATCTTCTTTATGATCTTCTTTACTTAAAGCATTTCCTTTACCCCATCTGTCTTGATGTCTAGACACTCCTCTTAAAGGATAAGATTTACCATTTAAGAAAAAACCTTCATTTGGATCAATTGAAAAAGATCGACACCCAAATCTGGTTGAAACATTATCTAGCACTATTCCATCTTCAATAATTCTAACTTTACATAAATACAAATATGGATCTTTTAAACCATTCCATAAGTGAACATTATCAATAGTAAAGTTAACAATCGTTTCATTTATATTTACTTCTTTTTTATCAACTAAGTTTTCTTCTTGATCAAAAATACTGTAGATTAACTTTTGATTGTCTTTAACACCTTTGACAAAAACTTCTATTTCAACATCAGCCTTATCACCTTTAACTTTTGGAGTAACTTTTATTCCTAATGATCCATAATACTCTAAATCAAAGTGTGAATTACTGACACAGATAATATTAACATCACGATATAAGCCACCATAGAAAGTAAAATCGGCAACTTGAGGATAGACAGTTTCATTTGGACTATTATCAACTGTTACTACTACTAAAGGACTTTCACTTTGTTTAAAAGCTTCAGTAACATCGACTCTCCAAGTAGAATAACCTCCATGATGTGTGGCTAACTCTTTTCCATCAACATAAACTGTTGCTGAAGAGTTTGCCCCTTGAAACTCTAAAAAATATTTATCAGCTTGTGGCAAAAAATCCACCTTATCTACCTTTTTAGCATAAACACACGTCCCACGATAATAATCATTGCCACCATCGGTTCCATCAAGATTGTTCCAAGTATGAGGTAAATTTACCCAGTCCCAATCATCTGGTAACTGTTTAGGTACTTCACTTGTATGTTTGTTAAAAAACCAAAAGTCATTAAAATTTAATACTTTTCTCATAGAAAACCTCCATTATCTATTAGCACCCTAATTCTTTATTCATTTTCTCTAGTGTTTCTTTATCTAAATTATATATGTATTTTACACCTATATACATCAATATTGCACTTACCAAATATAATGCTGCAACCAAATAGCGCATTTTTAAAGCTACTTCAAATGGCTGATCAGCACCTAACTGCTCATTATAACCTAACATAACCATTAATACTAAACCTAATGAAGGACCAATTCCTTGAGCGGCCTTTCTAAAAAATGAATGCAGTGAATAAGTAATACCTTCTTCACGTTTACCAGTTTTCCACTGATTATAGTCAATGGCATCTGCCATCATCGCATTACCAACAATATTGCCAAAGCCCATACCTAATCCATTAATTATTTGAAGTATCATAAAAATAAGTATGCCACTGTTATCTGGTTTAATTGGAACAATTAACATTGCTACACAAGCAATGATTGAAAAAATCATCCCAAAAGCAGAAGCTTCTTTTTTACCATATTTGACAGTAATTTTCTTGACAAAAGGAATAAAAAGTATCATTGGCAATACGACAATTAAAACTATTAAACCAGAGATTTTAGTATTTTGAAAATACGATTGAAACATAACACTGGTAGCTGTAGCAGCTCCATAAGTACCTAAAAACATCGAAACTGGAAGCATTGTAGCCCCTAATGCAGGTCTATTGCTCATAAAATCTTTAATTGATTGTAAGATATTAAACTTCTCACTTTCTTCTGGGTTTGGTGTTTCAACACGCTGAACGGTTGTTTTAATCATAAATTTAAAAGCCAGCCAACCGATAAACCCTAATAATAATGCTACGATAAATAGTCTTGTGCCCATAATATTTCTTTGCTCATCATAACACAGCATTGGTAATACTACACCCATTGGTATTGCTGCGGCCATTGATCCTAAGGTTCTCCAGGCACCTAATTGCGCTCTTTGTCCTGGATCAGCAGTAATTACTGATAACATTGAACCGTAAGGAACATTGACAATGGTGTAAAAAGCATCCCAAGCAACATAGCCTACTAAGCATAAGATAATCTTGACAATTTCTGGAGCATTAGGTACTGGCAAAAAACATAAAGAAGCAGAAATAGCTAACCCATATGAGCCAACATTTATAAAATGTTTAAATTTCCCTAGTTTATAATTCTTATTACTAGCATCCATATAAGTGCCTATAATTGGATCATTAATTGCATCCCAAATTTTTAAAGCCACCAGCAAACCTGCAAACAATAATGAATCAATCTTCATATATTGAGTCCAAAACAAGGTAAACCATGTCCCAGCCAAGGCAAAAGACATATTACAACCAAAATCTCCTGCAGCATATGAGATTTTATCTAGCATTCCAAACTTTCTAAATCCTTTTTCATCAACTTTTTGTGCCATATGATTATCCTCCCTGTTATAGCTTTATATTTATGTTATTATTAAACACAACAAAATAATAAACTTGTTTTATTGTTTTCTTTTTTTAAGTTAATTGCTATTATCATATTTTCCTCACTTGTATACAAGTTAATAATATACTTGATTTAACTGTTTGTGAATATAAAAAAGGATTTCCGCTCTAAAAAACTAGTGTTTTTGGAAAACCCTTTTAATGTTTATCAATTTCTTTAAAAATTTATTAATTTTTCTAACCCTTCAAAATATTCCTTGTTTTTTAATATATTATCTGTTCCTTGCTGTAATCCATGATAGATATGTTTATTATATATTTTATAACAAGCTTCAAGATCACCATTAAGAATATTATCAGTAATTTGCGAATGTTCATTATACAAGCGATTTAATGTTTCTATCGAATTATCATCTACAAACATCCTTAATCTATCATAATGCGTTTTAACGTTGTTTAAAAACATCCAAACACTTTCCTTATCAATTAATTTAAACAATAATCTGTGAAAATCATTATCATATTCCATAAATATTTTAGACTTTTCTTTAATATCTAAATCTGATTCGACAATTTTTCTTTGCGCTTCAATATTCAGTTTTAATGATAGTTGAGTAAATTTATTGGGATTATCAATCAAATCTTTAATAACTGCCTTCTCTAACTTTTCTCTCATATAAATTACATCACCAATTAAATCTAAATTAATAAGAGTAACAAAAGATCCAATATGAGGTCTAACTTCGATTAAGCCTTCATTCTGTAAACGAATTAAAGCATCTCTAACTGGCGTTCTACTTACATTAAATCTATTTGACAACTCAATTTCTGATAACATCTCTCCTGGTTTTATGTTCAAAAGCAAAATATCTGCTTTCAATTGTTCATAAACCTTATTTGGAATCTTCTTTTTTTTCACATTATCACCACTTTCATTATAATAAATCACCAAACTTATATACACCTATCCTAACATTCTAGTTCTAACATCCAAAATGATATAATCCATCTTATTTTCTACCATCTCAATTGCCTTGAAAGATGAAATAGAAAAATACGTAATCTTTTATCGATTATATCCTGTTAAAACAAATAGTTTTTTTATGGGTATATCATATCATTTTTAGTTATAGATTAAAATAGATGAAAGTATTTTCATATTTTTTTAATTATTGACTAACAATCCTTAATTCACATAATTTTGTTATTTATACTTTAATGATTAGATGTTATAATGTAAAAAAGATCATTTATGGTGTAACTATACTTAATAGGGAAATAGGTGTAAAGTCCTATACTGTCCCAGCAACCGTAATGTGGATGAAATTCAAATACGTCATTGCACTTAATGTGTGAGAAGACTGAAGAGTAAAATGAAACTAAGTCGGTAGACCTGCCTATAATGATTCTAGTCGTTTCTTCTGGGGATAAGAAAACAAATTTTTGTTTTTCTGCCATCTCCAAGTATGGCTTTTATTTTGGAAAGGATGGGTATTATGAAAGTAAGAAAAAGAAATGGTAAGTTACAACAATTCAACTGTGAAAAGATTTATGATGCTATTTGTGCTGCTTTAAACAGTGCTAATGTAACTGATAAAAATCACGTAGCCTGGGAAATTGCTAGTGAAATAAAACAAGAA
>JGI24709J26583_10000317_pt1 | contig 40333 bp, 34 predicted proteins | sample BioPla2DNA1_FD_26583 | JGI IMG/M metagenome (IMG submission 26583) | reverse complement strand
ACATATTATCTCTTTGAGAACTGTGGTGCACGACGGGCTCCCTTTAAGCCGTACTTCTTTCTTTCCTTCATTCTTGGATCACGAGTCAAGAAGCCTGCTTTCTTAAGAGGGGCTCTGAATTCTGCATCAGCCTGTAAAAGAGCTCTTGAAATACCATGACGGATTGCTCCTGCCTGGCCTGTAAATCCACCGCCCTTTACATTAACGATAGCATTGAATTTTCCAATGGTCTCAGTAAGAACTAATGGTGATTTGCAGATAACCTTTAGTGTTTCAAGACCAAAATAATCATCGATAGATCTGTCATTTATAATAACTTCACCGTTACCAGGTACTAATCTGCACCTTGCAACTGACTTCTTTCTTCTACCTGTACCGTAATACTGTACCTTTGCCATTTACGTATCCTCCCCTCCATTATATGTTTAGCTCGAGAACTTCGGGCTTTTGAGCCTGGTGCTTATGTTCCGGACCCGCATAAACCTTAAGCTTCTTAATCATGGCACGACCCAGTCTTGTTCCGGGAAGCATTCTCTTTACTGCTAATTCGAATACTCTCTCGGGCTGAGTTGCAAGGAAACGTCTGTACTTAATTTCCTTCATGTGACCAATCCAGCCAGTGTGACGTCTGTATGTCTTCTGGTCAAGCTTATTTCCTGTTAATGCTATTTTGTCGGCATTGATTATGATAACAAAATCTCCTGTGTCAGTGTGGGGTGTGTAAATGGGCTTGTGCTTGCCGCTAAGTATTTTTGCAACCTCGCTTGCAGCACGACCAAGAACTTTACCCTCAACGTCAACAACATACCATTTTCTATCGACTTCATCTGCCTTAGCCATAAACGTCTTCATAGGTAACCTCCTCCTAAATATGACTAACGGGTATCCCGTTAAAATATCCTTCTGCAATTTAATAATTAAATAGACAACACTGTTAGGTGCAGCGTTGTCTATTTTAATACATTTATTAGTATAGTGTCAAAGCCAAAATACCTTAAATTTAAAATACATCTCTCTAGCTCGTTTATTTACTCTTTTTTTCTCGTTTTCTCTCTTTATTTCATCCNCCGTCCCATTATTGATCAAAGCACTCAAATTTCATTCGATCATCATCTAACAGGACGGAACAGGAGACAGAACCNTCCCCTGTCTTTCTGTCTTACCGTCTTATTCGAATACCACCTTTTCTCCATCATATGAGATTGATACCGAGTCCCCTTCTTTGACCTTACCATCTAATATGGCCTCGGCCAGCTTATCCTCGATATGCTCTTGGATTGTCCGTTTTAGTGGTCTTGCACCAAAGGTTTTATCGTATCCCTTTTCTGCAAGGAAATCCTTGACCTCGTCGGTGAAGGTGATATTTATGTTGTTCTGTTCCATTCTCTTTGCTGTTTCATTAAGCATCAATCCGCAAATCTGCTTGATTTCATCGCGGCTTAACGGATGGAATACAATTATTTCATCAACACGGTTTAGAAACTCAGGCCTGAATGTCTTCTTAAGCGCTTCCATAACATTTTTCTTCATGTCTTCGTAATCCCGTGCTGCATTCTCCTCCTGTGCTCCAAACCCAAGCTTTTTAGGCTCAACAATATCCCTTGCTCCCACATTGGAGGTCATGATTATTACAGTGTTTTTAAAGTCTACGACCCTTCCTGTAGAATCTGTTAATCTTCCATCATCTAGAATCTGAAGCAGCATATTAAATACATCAGGGTGAGCCTTCTCGATTTCATCAAAGAGAATCACTGAATAGGGCTTTCTTCTTACCTTTTCAGTCAGCTGACCACCCTCGTCATATCCCACATATCCGGGAGGGGAGCCTACAAGCCTTGATACACTATGCTTTTCCATGTACTCAGACATATCTATTCTGATCATCAGGCTTTCGTCTCCAAAAAGCGCCTCGGCCAATGCTTTAGACAGCTCTGTTTTACCAACTCCGGTAGGTCCGGAGAAGATGAACGATCCCACAGGTCGTTTAGGATCCTTCAGGCCTACACGGCCTCTTCTGATTGCCTTGGCAACTGCAGAAACAGCATCCTTCTGACCAATTACCCTGTTATGGAGTATGGACTCCATATTCTTCAGGCGCTCAGTTTCCTCCTGGGCAAGCCTGTTTACAGGTATCCCTGTCCATGAACCGATAATTTCTGCAATATCCTCGTCGGTAACCATCTGAGTATTCTTGGAGTTCTCTATCTGCCATACATCTTTTTTGGAGGCAAGCTCTTCCTTGAGTTTGTTTTCCTCATCCCTCAAGGATGCGGCCTTCTCGAATTCCTGGCTGACAATGGAATCCTCCTTCATCTTACGGATTTCATCAATCCTTCTCTCCAGATCCTTCAAATCCGGTGGGGCGGTAAAGCTCCTCAGCCGCACTCTGCTGGATGCTTCATCAATCAAATCTATTGCCTTATCGGGTAAATATCTGTCGTTTATATAACGGGAGGACATTTTTACTGCTGCCTCAAGGGCCTTATCAGTAATTTTCACCTTGTGGTGTGCCTCATACTTGTCCCTGATTCCCTTGAGGATCTGAAGTGTTTCCTCTTCAGTAGGTTCTGCCACCGTAATGGGCTGGAATCTTCTTTCTAAGGCCGCGTCCTTTTCTATATGTTTTCTATACTCATCAAGAGTTGTAGCACCAATTATCTGGATTTCGCCACGGGCCAGCAGGGGCTTTAAAATATTAGCAGCGTCTATTGCTCCTTCAGCAGCACCTGCTCCAACGATAGTATGCAATTCATCAATAAAGAGGATTACATTCCCTGCATGTCTTATTTCCTCGATTGATTTCTTTAGGCGGTCCTCAAACTCGCCTCTGTACTTGGCTCCTGCCACCATGGATGATAAATCAAGGGTAACCACGCGCTTGTCCTTAAGTATTTCGGGAACATTTCCCGAAATAATCTTTTGAGCTAATCCTTCGCTTATGGCTGTTTTACCAACGCCTGGCTCACCTATAAGGCAGGGATTGTTCTTGGTTCTTCGGCTCAAAATCTGAATAACTCTCTCAATTTCCTTATCCCTTCCTATTACAGGGTCGACCTTTCCTTCTGTGACCATGGCTGTCAAATCCCGGCCGTACTGATCCAGCGTCGGCGTCTCGGCATCAACTGCCTGGGGCTTGCCTTGGGCTGCTGCAGCCGGGGTGTCCTCACTTAACATGGAAATAATACTTTCGTATAGCCTGCGATTATCCTGACCTAAATCAATCAGGATTCTCACTGCAACGCTCTCTCCTTCGCGCATAATAGCCATAAGCAGATGCTCCGTTCCTATGAAGTTCTGCCCCATCCTTCTGGCCTCCCCATAGGCCAATTCCATTATTCTCTTGGTCCGAGGGGTGTAAGAAAGGTTGACAGNCTCTTCTTTTCCCAGACCTATCAGATCAGTAATTTTTTGCTTAATGGATTCTTCTGTTACACCATTAGATGCAAGAACCCTTGCTGCGATTCCTGTTCCTTCCTTTGCAAGTCCCCATAAGATATGCTCAGTACCTATATATGGATGCTTAAATCCGACGGCACAATCCTTGGCTAATACTAGCGCCATTTCTGCCTTTTTTGTAAATTTGCCGTACATCATACTCTTCACCTCTAATTTCTCTCAGGGAGATTTTTGCTCTGGTTTCAGGCCCATCCCTGATTTATATGCTTTGATTCTTATTGATCCTGCTTCTTACATATTCAGCCCGCTTAATATCGCGGTCTTCAGGTTTCAATAGTTTTCCTGCTTCTTTAAGTAAATTTCCCGGCTGAATATTCAGCACCATTTCATTAATATCAGTTTCGTTAAGTTCATTTATATATCCTAAATTAATGCCGAGCCTTATATCCGAAAGCCTTCTTAAAGCTTCCTCAGAAGTCAGCACTCTGCAATAACGCATTATTCCATAGGAGCGCATAATCCGGTCCTCAAGCTTGCCCGAATTCTTTCTTTGAAGCTCCTTCCTCAAAAGTCTTTCTTGCTCTATTACCTGGCTGCCAATATGCTGTATGCTCATCACTATATCTTTTTCGCTTTTCCCCAGGGTAATTTGATTAGATAGCTGATACATATTCCCATAAGCCTCTGTATTCTCACCATAAAGACCCCTTACCGCCACTCCTAGCTTGCCGCATGATTCTAATACAGGGCCGATATAGCCCGTCATCACAAGGGCAGGAAGATGCAGCATCAGCGACACTCTTATTCCTGTTCCAACATTGGTAGGGCAGCTTGTCAGATATCCAATCTTGTCATTATATGCAATATCAATCTTTTCAGAAATTGTATCGTCAAGGAAATTACAGAGTTCAAAAACCTTTTCGAGCTGCATTCCCGAGGCAAGACATTGAATCCTTAAGTGATCCTCCTCATTTATCATAATGCTTATCTGTTCGTCTTTGCTTATTAAGGCGGCTGTATCTAAATTGCTGTCGGCAAGCTCCTTACTGATAAGATGCTTTTCCACCAGAACCTGCTTATCAATAGGGCTGATATCTTTAAATCTAAATAACTCCAAGCTTTTTTGAAGTATGGGATTATCAATAAACAAAGCTTCACAGGTTTCAGCTATTATCCTCTCTTGCTGCTGGCCGGTACTTCTTCTTGGAAAAGGATAGCCTTTAAAGTTTCTGGCTAATCTGACTCTGCTGGAAACAACCACATCGGAGTCCGGGCCAGCATCAATATACCATTTTTTCATAGCTCAGGCCTCCTTTTGCTTCTCAGATAATTCCCTAATCCGATCTCTTATCTCGGCTGCCCGTTCATAGGCTTCGGTTTTTATGCATGCAGCTAATTCATCCTGCAAATCCTGGATTAACTGCTCAATTGATTCCTCCGAAGCAGCCAATTCCTGTTTTTTTGGTGTTTTTCCCATGTGATGTGTCTTGCCGTGCATACGATTCAAAAGTGTCTGCATGGGGTCAAAAAAGGTTTCATAGCAATTAGCACAACCCATTTTACCGGTGCTGTTGAACTCTTTGACTGTCATACCACATACATCGCATTTTATAGTGTTTCTCTCTATTTCTCTTCCTTGATTTTGAAAGCCCAATAGGCCCGTTATTAGAGTGTTCAGGTCTATCTTGACACCGCTTTTTTCAGCACACTGACTGCAAACCTGCATATCAGTTTTAATGCCATTAACAATTTGCGTCACATGGACCGTCGCATCTCTAAGCTTACAAATCTGGCAAACTGACACACTATCATCTCCATTTTTTTGATTAAGTCGTAAGACAGGGAACCGTCCTCCGTCTTAGCCTGTCTTACTAAAGCACCGTCAAGCCCATGAGCATATTCTTCAGGATTGCTGCTCTTACTTCATCCCGTCTTTCTACAGGCACAAGCATCAGCACCTTATCCGATGTCGCGGCTTTCAGCAACATGGCTTCTCGGGGCTTTATTATATTATAGTCAACAAAGTTCTGAATAAATACCTCTGCTGTCAATTGGGAAATTCTATTCTCGATAGATGTTATTATATGCATCAAATAATCGTTATCCGAATCAATATTCAGCCTTTTTATGCTGATATATCCCCCGCCTCCCCGGCGGCTTTCCACATAATATCCCTTGTCAGCAGTAAACCTTGTTGAAATGACATAGTTTATTTGGGATGGAACACAGTTGAACTTGCTGGCAAGCTCGTTTCTTTGTATTTCTACAGTTCCCTCTTCTTCGATTATCATCTCTTTCAAAAATGATTCAATAATATCACTGAGTCTTGCCATATAATCACCTCGCTTATTTGACTATCTCTGACTATTATAAACTATATCCTGTATTTCTGCAATAAAAAACTGTATCTTCTTATTACAGTATCTATTATTTGACCTTTATAAGAATATACCCTTATTCTCGATTTATATATTTATAAATAGCATAGTATAGGAAATACAAGCTCATCATCACCCGGGTCTGCTGAATTTTTATTGCAAACAACATATGTATAATAACTACTAAGCCAACAGCACCCGAGCCCTGCAGAATCTTTTATATTTGCACACAGCATAAAATAAAAAAAGAAGGGCGTACATAAAAGACGGGTAGTTCTGTGACTACCCGTCCTGTATTGTATTGCGATTATTCGTTTTCACTATTCCTTTGAGCTTCTGCTATAACCTTTTCGGCTACCATGGGAGGAGCTTCCTCGTAACGCTCAAATTTCATATTAAATGAACCTCTACCTTGGGTTATAGAACGAAGATCTGTAGCATAACGGAACATTTCAGCCTGTGGAACCTCAGCTTCTACCTTCTGGATGCCGGGTTCATGGGGATTCATACCCAGAACACGTCCACGGCGCTTGTTAAGATCTCCTATTATATCTCCCATGTAATCATCGGGGATGAATACTTCAACACGGCAAATAGGCTCTAAAAGAACTGNTCCGGCTTGCTTCATACCTTCCTTATACGCAAGGCTTGCAGCAATCTTAAAGGCCATCTCAGAGGAGTCAACATCGTGGTATTTACCGTCCACTAGAGTCGCCTTCAGATTTACCACAGGATATCCTGCAAGAACACCCTTTTGCATGCTCTCAATTAAGCCTTTTTCAACGGCTGGGAAATACTGCTTTGGTACAGCACCACCGAAAATCTTTTCTTCGAATACTAATTCTTCTGTAGGGCCTGGCTCAAACTCAACCCACACATCACCGAATTGTCCGTGTCCACCACTCTGCTTCTTGTGTTTTCCTTGAACCTTAACCTTCTTTTTAATAGTTTCACGATAGGGAATGATTGGATCTGAAAGTTCTACTTCAACCTTATACCTATTCTTAAGCTTGCTGGTCAGAATATCTAAATGCTGATCTCCTACACCATAAACAACAGTCTGCTTTGTTTCGGTATTAAGGATCATCTTAAAGGTCAAGTCTTCTTCTAATAGCCGGCTTATGCCATTTCCTATCTTATCCTCATCACCTTTAGCTTTAGGAGCAATAGCCATTCCAAGCATTGGCTCAGGGAATTCAATAGGCTCAACCAATACCTGTCTATCTTTAGCTGTAAGCGTATCATTTGTATCAGTTGAAGAAAGCTTTGCAANAGCGCCAATATCACCAGCAACTAGTTTCTTTAACGGGATTTGCTGCTTACCCTTCATAGCAAAAAGGGTAGCGATTTTTTCAGATTTTTCTTTATTGACATTATAAACATTGCTGTCAGCATTAAGGGTTCCAGTAATAACCTTCAAGAATGAGATTTTTCCTACAAACGGATCCACTATTGTTTTAAACACTTGAACAACAACAGGTTCATTTTCTCCCACTGCAATTTCACTTGCTTCTTTAGTAGAAGGATTAAGAACCTTTACCTTCTCCTTGGAGCAATGATTTGGCATGTAATTCACAAGTGCATCCAAAACTAGTCTGACACCAGCTTTTTGTATTGAAGATACACATAAAACAGGTGCAATATCGCCATTCTTAGTACCATTATTAATTCCCTTGTTTATTTCATCCTCGGTGAAAGAATCGCCCGAAAAATATTTTTCCATAAGCTCTTCGTCAGTTTCAGCTATGGCCTCAAATACATTTTCCTTGTATTCTTCAACTTCGCTCATATATTGGGCGGGAATTTCACCTTCGGTTATATCCTTGCCATTGAAAAACAGAGCTTTCATATGAGGAATATCAATTATTCCTTTAACATTGCCATCTTCAATTATCGGCAGATGAAGGGCAATAACACTATGTCCGAACTTTTCCCGAAGCGCATGATATACTTTCCCGAAATCAGCATTATCTTCATCAAGCTTACTTACAACAAACAGTCTGGGNAAATGCTTTTTGTTAACTTCATACCAGGCTTTCTCTGTACCTACTTGTACTCCGTCTTTCCCACCGACTAAAATAACTGCTCCATCGGCCGCACTCAGGCCTTCGAGCATTTCTCCCACAAAATCAAAGTATCCGGGAGTATCAATGACATTAATCTTCATATTTTTCCATTCAACAGGAGCAAAGGATGTATAAATTGAAAACTTCCTTTTTATCTCCTCCGAATCGTAGTCCATAACGGTGTTTCCATCGACAACACTACCAAAGCGATCTGATGCACCGGTTATGTGTAACATTGCCTCGACTAGTGTTGTCTTCCCCGCATTGCCATGTCCTAGTAGACATATGTTGCGAATACTATCACAACTGTAGTCTTTCATATCAATTCCCCCTCGTCATCAATTTGCACAAACAGCATCTGTGTTTTTGTTTAATATTCACAACAAAACGGTTTGAGCTCGAGTAATTTTAGATGTATTATACCAGATATATTTCTATGAATCAATTTATTATATATTTCATTGCCCAATTTTGTATAAGAAAAATTACAATTTATTTCTTTCTATAATCATAATCAATACATGAATAAATATCCGAAAATTCAACATTAACCGGCTCCATAACAACATTTGAGTATGATGCCTTTTTATTAACCTTGTTATTAATTCTAACTTCATCATTATCCAGGGTCTGTGCAGGCAGAATGATTTCAAAGGAGCTTCCCTCTCCAACTTTGCTACTTACGTATATCTTCCCACCATGAGCTTCAACAAAGGCTTTTACTATATACAGGCCCATTCCACAACCTTCATTATGTCGGCTATAAAAGTTTTCTGCCTGATTAAACAGATCGAAAATATAGCTTAGTTTATCTTCTGAAATGCCTACTCCTGTATCCTTAACAGTAATTATTATTATATCCTCTCTCTCAGATAGTACTATTGTTATAATTCCTTTTCCATCCATGAATTTAAGTGCGTTAGAGATAAGATTAAGAAGTATCCTTTCTATCATATCAGGATCACAGGCAATAATTTTAGAAACAAGGTGGCTCTCGAAAAGAATATCTGCTTCCATTCCATTAACATATGTTTTTACAGAAAGAATGATGTCCTTAACCAGCTTTACAATATCATAGTTAATGCGCTTACATTTCAGAAAACCACTGTCATGGCAGCTAAGATCAATTAAGTTATTTGTCATGCGCATGACGCGATAGCAATTCTGACGAATTATATCCATCTGCTTTATTGCCTTTTCCCTGTATGATTCTGCGTCGAGCTTGTCTTTGTAGCTATCCATTAATTGGATGGATGAATAGATAATATTAATAGGAGTTTTTAAATCATGGGACATTTCAGAGAATAATTTGATATTGGGATTTCTCCACGAATTTCCTTTTGTTTTTTCAGAATCATTCACAGTATCCCCACCTTTTTCTATTTATTATTGTTTATTCTCGTGTTTAGACCCTTTTTCTATTTTATACGATTTTTCTATTTCCCTCAAATAATTTCTATAAAATTACAAAAATATTTTAGTGTACCTTGAGCACCAACATAAAAAAGGCAGCCACTTTGTGACTGCCTTTTTTACTATTATGCGATTATTTCTTCTTCTTGCCCTTGGATGCTGCAACTTTTTCTTTAAGGTCTTTACCTGCTTTAAAAACAGGAGCCTTTGAAGCTGGGATTTTAATTTTTTCCTTAGTGCGAGGATTAACACCTGTACGTGCCTTGCGATCTCTTACATCAAAGGTTCCAAAACCAACTAATGTAACCTTTTCGCCCTTTGATAGTGCGGCACTAATGCTGTCAATAATTGCATCTAATGCAATCCCAGCATCTTTCTTTGTCATTTCTGCTTTCTTAGCAATTGCATCGATAAGATCAGCCTTGTTCATGTCAACTCTCCCTTCAGGTATCCCGGCAATTTATGCCATGTAATTATACCCTTATTATTTCATAAAACAACATAAAAAGCCATCTTTTTTCAAAAATATTTTTAAATTTTTTATAAGGAAAGGCTGAGTTCTAGCAGTTTATACTCATGTCGTTTAATGTAATCCTCTGTTTGTAAGCGTTATAAGATACTCCCTTTTTATCCCATGGCAAAATCTTTTCCAATTTTTTTGGGCTATAAATCACTAAATTTAAACCATATTCGACATTGTTCATGTATTAACCTACCCATTAATGTAATTTTTATCCACGGTCCCTGCTAAATTATATCTGCTTTTTATAGGCAGTCCTTAACCAGACCTGGCCAAAAATATTCTCTTCATAATCCTATTTTAAACTTCTTGACTCAGTTAAGTGCCTATGTTACAATATTCAAGCACGATTGTGAAAGGTCAATATATTTTTGGAGGAGTCGCCTAGTCCGGCCGAGGGCGTGCGACTGGAAATCGCATAGGCGTCAAAAGCGTCTCGAGAGTTCGAATCTCTCCTCCTCCGCCATTGTTGAAACCTGTCGCAAAGCAGAAATCGCTTTGTCGGCGGGTTTTTGCTATACTAAAAAAAGGCTATCAGTTTTGTGGCAATCCGTTTCAACCTTTTTTAAGTAATCGGATCTTTATGGTATTCCTTGGAGTTGAATTGATTTTAATTATAAGTATCATTGTGCATGCACTTATTAGTTGCGTACGCAAACGGCACCTTTAGCAACAAGTTGTAATTGCCGTGACGGCATTTTTTTGTAAAAATCCCCCTTCTTTACGAAAGGGGGATTTAATCTTTAAATCATTTATTGGTCATATTATCTGTATAAGCAGTTGTTTTATTTATATACTATTTAAAATCGTTAAAATAGTCTTGCATATTATTTCTTTTATTAGTTTTACCCTTGGGATTGTTTTTTGTATGTGGTGACTCATCCATATCAACGGTATAGAAGTCTTGTATTTCTTCTTTTTCGACTTCGTCATAGTAGTCATATTTNGCTTCATTCTCTTCTTTAATTAATATAATATTTTCTTGGATTGAGAATAAAAGCATGAACATTTCAAAAACTACCCTTAGAATAATCTGTAGAATAATTGTACCTAATAAACCTACAAAGAAGTTGGCTACAAACATTGCAACAAAACCGATTACCAGTATTACAATGGCAAAGGCAATGTATAGAATCTTTGCCAGCCCGCTGCCAAGCATCAATCTGAAATTAAGAACATCAAGCAAGTACTCTGTGATAGTGTCATAGCGTTTTTGCTTCTTTGGAACTACAAGCAAGAAATAGATCCAGATGGCAACTATAACTGCACCCGTTACAATATACGGAAATGCTCCTCCTAGAGCCTCTGTTATTTTTTCTGCCATTGAAAAGAATCCTAATTTTAAAAAGCCTTCCATAACTCATGCCCCCGCTTTATTTTTAATTAGTTTTTCAGCAAGCTTTACAGCTGAATATGCATCCGATGAATAATGTGCTCCAAAGCTCTGAGCAAATCTATTGTCAACCACTGCTCCTCCCACCATCATATAACAGTCAAGCCCTTCTTTCTTTAATTTTGACATAACTACGGGCATCTGATTCATCGTAGTAGTCATAAGAGCCGAAAGAGCTATGATATCAGCATTATTTGTCTTAGCAGCCTCAATTATACTTTCTGCCTCCACATCCTTACCTAAATCGATTACATTAAATCCATAGTTTTTTAAGAGCATTGCCACGATATTCTTGCCGATATCGTGAACATCTCCCTTGACAGTTGCAATAATCACAGTGCCAAGGACCTTCTTATACTCATTTTCTTCCCCTTCAATTTTCGGCGACAATACCTTCATAGCCCTTTCCATTGCCTCTGCTCCCCTTATCAGCTGGGGAAGGAAATAGATCTTCTTTTCGTACAACTCCCCTACCTTTTGTATTGCCGGAATCAGCTCATCGTCAATTAGCAGCCTTGGAGACAGGCCCTTTATCAAAGCTTGATTGGCCAGGTCTACGGCGCTTTCAGAATCACCGTTGAGTATGGCTGTAAAAAGAGTGTTTTTAGACGAAGCGCTCATATCATTTACAGGCTTTGAAGCCTGGTTATCCTGTATTGTCTGCTTCTGTGAATACAATCCGATATAGCGAAGACCATTTTCGTCTTTCCCCGCAAGTGCATCGGCTGCCTTTGCTGTTTGCATAAGCAGCTGATTGTTCGGGTTTAAAATAGCAGAAGTCAGACCATTTGCCACAGCCATTGATAGAAAAGCTGAGTTAATTCCCTCCCTTGAAGGCAATCCGAAGGAAATATTGGAAAGCCCAATGGTAGTATTTATATCATACTTATTCTTACACCAGTTTATCACTTTCAAAGCTTCAATAGCACTATCCTTGTTTGAAGCTATTGTCATAGCCAGGCCATCAACTAATATGTCCTGCTTTGAAAAGCCGAGTCTTTTAGCTCTCTGGTAAATTTTCTTTATGATTTTAATACGCTCTTCAGCAGTTTCCGGAACTCCATCATCATCAACAGGCAAAAGCACGAACATAGCCCCGTATTTTTTTGCTATGGGAAGCATCCTGTTTAGTTTTTCCTTTTCTGCTGATATGGAATTTATTATTGCTCTACCAGGATAGATTCTTAATGCGGCCTCCAAGGCATCAGGATTTGATGTGTCAATCAAAAGAGGCGTTGAAACGCTATTGGTTACAGCATTAACCATCCTTTTCAGAGTCTCAGCTTCATCTATGCCAGGCACCCCTGCATTAACATCAAGCAATACAGCTCCTGCTTCTTCCTGCTCCCTTGCAAGTTTAGAAACCACATCCATATTGCCGTTTAGCAAAGCCTCCTTCAAGGCTTTCTTTCCGGTGGGATTAAGCCTTTCTCCTATTATTGTAAATGGCATAGAAGAATTAATCTGCACCGTACCTCTGTTAGAAGAAGCAATGCCACATTTTCTTTCTTCCACCTGTACCGGCATATATGCTGCGGCTTTATTCTTTAAAGCCTTTATAAACTCAGGGCTTGTTCCGCAGCAGCCCCCTATGGCATTGGCTCCTGCTTCAACAAGATCCTCAACATACACACTAAACCCTTCAGGGTCCATATTAAAGACTGTCTTTCCATTTTCGAGATGGGGCTTGCCCGCATTAGCCTTGGCTATAAGGGGAACCTTCGCGTAGGGCTTCATTTGTCGAATTAAAGCCACCATTTCGGCAGGACCACTTGAACAGTTGCATCCTACAGCATCTGCACCCAAAGATTGCAGTGTGATCAAGGAGCTTACAGGATCATTTCCCATAAGGGTCTTGTCTCCCTCATAGGTTAGTGTAACCATGACGGGTTTGTCGCACATCTCCTTTATTGCTATAAGGGCGGCCCGTGCCTCCTGGACATCCATCATGGTCTCAATAACAAACAGGTCTACTCCACCGTCAATCAAGCCTTTAACCTGGGATTTAAAGCTCTCTACAGCCTGTTCAAAGTCTATTGAGCCAAAGGGCTGAAGAAGGCTTCCACAGGATGAAATATCCCCTGCTACAAGGCATGTATCGCCTGCAGCTCTTCGAGCTGTTTGAGCAAGAGCCTTATTCAGCTCATATGCTTCCTCCGACAGCCCAAACTCGCCCAGCTTTATAGGGTTTGCGCCGAATGTAAATGTGTAAATAATATCAGCACCTGCTTCAACATATAATCTTTGAATTTCCTCAACAAGCCCGCTGTTTAAAGCAGCCCATTTTTCAGGACAAAGGCCACCGGGCATACCTGATTGCTGAAGTAGGGTACCCATTGCTCCGTCCAAAATTACTATTCTATCCTCAAATAATGTACGAAATTCCTTTTTGGTCATGAAATCCACCTTTTAGTTTATTAGCCCGAGATACCGGCCACGGCAAAAACAGATTTTTCAGGGATAAGCATATATGCATCGTTTAATGTAAGTCCAAGGTTTTCACCTTTAAGTAATCTATAAAAGTCTTTCTGCAGGGAAATATCAAAATCTCCATAGCCGGGACTAAAGCGCATTTTTGTTAATAGCCTTCCTTTTGACCTCAGCTGCTGATTTACCATATCCATTGTAAAATCTAAGGCGGCATCAGTTATTACCGAGGCGGCTGCATCTACGATTACAGCCTCACTCATTTTATCTTCCTTCTGAAACCTATCTATTAAAGCCATTATATTATGGCCACCTGTAGCGGCCATAATTAAAGCCTCGCTGCAATTTTCCAATAATCCGGACAACCCTCGGCCCGATAGAACAGTATCATCGGCCAGTCTGACATTCGGAGAATCAACTCCTTCTATTTTCATAATCCGGTAGGCAACTGTGATCTCCAGTGAATTTTCAGCCTTTTCAATCACTCTCTCTATATCCCCGGCCAGATCAGGGGAAAGCTCCGTACGTATTTTACTATAGCCCAGTCTGGAATATATGAGGTTTTTATTATAGGAAGGTTTTATATTTTTAATTATCCTTATTTCATCCACTGCAATTGCCTCTTTGCATTCTTCCATGCAATTTTTCTCATATTTTATCATATTAAGCTACCCAGAACAATTACAATGTATATCATTATGCAAATAAGGCGCTTAGATTAAGCGCCTTACTATTCGATACACGTTATTAATGCCTATAATGCCTACTCCTCTGATGGAGTTTCCTCTGATGGAGTTTCCTCTAACTGAGTGTCCTCTGCCGGAATTTCCCCAGTTGGAGTGTCCTCTGCCGGTTTGTTCTCTGCGGAACTGTCACCTTCCAGAGCGTCTTCTGACGGTTTGTCCCCGGCTGGATTTTCCTCTGATGGAATCTCATCTGCTGAAGGATTGTAGCCATTTTTGAAAATGTCTTCGAATTCATCGGCTTCAATACGCTCTTTCTCAAGCAGAGCCCTTGTAACATCCTCAAGCTTGTCTTTATGCTCTGTAAGGATTTCTTTTGCCTTATTGTAACAGCTCTCTATGATTTCCTTAACNTCAGCATCTATCTTAGCCGACACCTCTTCGCTGTAATTGCGTGCATGGGCGTAGCTCTTTCCAATGAATACCTCATCATTTTCATCACCGAATACCAGGTTGGAAAGATTGTCACTCATACCGTATTTGGTAATCATGTTTCTAGCAGTAGTATTAGCCTTTTTCAAGTCTGAAAACGCTCCTGTACTGATTTCACCAAGCATCAGTTCTTCTGCAGCTCTTCCTCCTAAGCTAACCACTATCTGCTCTATTAGCTGGCCTTTGGTTGTGTAGTGTCTGTCTTCATCAGGCTTATATGAAGTGAAGCCCCCTGCTCCTCTTCCTGAAGGAATGATCGTAACACGGTCAACCTTATCGGTGCTTGAGATAACTCTGATTGTAATAGCGTGTCCTGCCTCATGGTAGGCTGTAAGCTTCTTTTCCTTGTCGCTGATAACGCGGCTCTTCTTTTCTGGACCCATTACAACCTTGTAATTTGCTTCCTTTATTTCAGCCATTGTAATTTCCTTGAGATTTCTGCGGGCTGCTAACAACGCCGCTTCATTAAGCAGATTCTCAAGATCGGCTCCGGTAAATCCAGGAGTTGTTTTTGCAACGTCTTTTAAATCTACATCATCGCTTAGAGGCTTATTCTTTGAGTGAACCATCAAAATCTCTTCACGGCCTTTAATATCAGGGTAATTCACTACAATCTGTCTGTCAAAACGTCCAGGACGCATCAATGCCGGGTCAAGAATGTCTGGTCTGTTGGTGGCGGCTAAAATGATAACGCCTTCATTAACTCCAAAGCCATCCATCTCGACTAAGAGCTGGTTCAGAGTCTGCTCTCTCTCGTCATGGCCTCCACCTAAGCCCGCTCCTCTATGACGGCCTACGGCGTCAATCTCATCTATAAAAACAATTGATGGTGCATTCTTCTTTGCCTGCTCAAAAAGGTCACGTACTCTGGATGCACCTACACCGACAAACATCTCCACAAAGTCGGATCCACTTATTGAGAAAAATGGTGTCCCCGCTTCTCCTGCCACTGCTTTAGCAAGCAAGGTCTTTCCTGTACCGGGTGGTCCAACTAACAACACACCCTTGGGAATACGTGCTCCCAGTTCAACATACTTTTTTGGTTCCTTTAAGAACTCAACAATTTCTTCAAGTTCTTCCTTCTCTTCATCTGCACCCGCCACATCACTGAATCGTTTCTTCATCTTATCCTCGTTGGCCATACGAGCCCGGCTTTTACCGAAGGACATGACACGGTTTCCGCTTCCTCCCTGGGATTGCTGGATGAAAAACACCCAGAAGAAGACAAAGAGAATTACCATGGCGAATACTGGGAACAATTCCAGCCACCACGGTGGAGTAGACTTTTTCTCTATGGTATAGTCTGATATTTTCCCCTCGTCAAAGGCCTTATCTAATAAATTAATAAAAGACTCCTGAGAAAGAAAACTGATGTTATATCGATAATCTGCTAAAAATTTACCCGATGCTTTTTCTAAAATAACATCTGCATCGAGTGTCTTAACAATTATATTCTTAACATTACCTTCATCCAATTCTTTTCTAAAATCTGAATATTTCATTACAGTAGGACTGTTTAAATTTCCATACACCATAATAACAAGGGCAATAATCACGAATATAATGATAGGAAAGCTAGCGCCCCTAAATCTTTTCAAGTTATAATCAACCTCCTGTATATCCCCAAAGGGTATATATACTTACACTTACATCTATTTTAGACTTATATAATGTTACCATACCAACTATTAAAATACAATAAAAATAACGGTCATAATTCTTCCATTACACATACATCGGGCAAGTTTCTGTAACGCTCGGCATAATCGAGGCCGTAGCCAATAACAAACTTGTCCGGAATAATTATTCCCTGATAATCCACATCAAGGGGAACCTTTCTCCTTGATGGCTTATCCAAAATTGTACATATCTTAACGCTGGCACAATGCTTAGCAGTGAATAAATCCTTAAGATATGTAAGGGTCAGCCCTGTGTCTATTAAATCCTCAACAATCAGCACATGCTTCCCTGTAATATCGTAATCAATGTCCTTAAGAATCCTAACAACCCCTGATGATACTGTTTGATTCCCATAGCTGCTTACTGAAATAAAATCTACGCTTACATCTATGGTCAATGCTCTGCAAAGATCGGACAAAAACATAAATCCACCCTTCAGAACACCCACCAACAATAAATCCTTACCCTCATAATCCTTAGAAATCCTTTTAGCAAGTTCCTCTGTTTTGGCTTGAAGCTCTTCTCTTGATACTAATACACTCATTTTAGGCATCTTCTTCTCCTCCGTTGTCTGAAAAACTCCACGAGAGCATCCAAATCCTTTTACTATCCTCCCGCGCTCGAAAGTCCTCTGATGTTCTCATTCCAATGATCCAGGCGATCCTCTGGCCCTGGGCAATCAAGGGAATTACAGTTCTTTGATCCCTCGGCACCTTCTGATCAATAAAGAAATCCTTTAGTTTTTTCTCTCCCGCTGAATTGTAAGGCCTTATTCTGTCTCCATCCAACCGGGATCTGATCAGGATTTCTCCATTAATAAGGTCGAGGTCGAAAAACTGAGTTAAATCCCTTTCGCTATTTTTTTTATNGGCACAAAGCTTCCTGTACTCTTTCTGGTCNATTACTCTGCTTTTTAAGGCTCCACCTATTTCTATAACCTCGGTAATACCCTCTTTGTCGATGGAATAGGAAAAAGACTTTACCTTCTTTTTAACTCTCCTAGAAAAAATTAATCTCTCATAAGAGATTATTGCATCTATCCCATTTGGTAAGGAAACATTTTTCCCTGTACGACTATTTAAGCATAAGCTTAAAATTTGGTCAACATGTACGGCTTCAAGGTTCTTACGGTCACCNTTTATTCTTTCCCAAGCAAGCCTTATTATCCTTTTACTGATAGCAATCGATAAAGAAGCCAAACTTTGTGCAGAGAAAATTATCTCATCATTATCCGAGCCCGATAAAGCCTCTTTAATTAATGCAATATNATAATACTTTTTTGTTTCTTTATCCAGATAATTTCTTTCAGGAATGACCAGTTCTGACAATCTAATGAGCTGATTTGCAGGATCTGCATCAAACCATTCTTTTATTTTGGGAAAGAGCATATTTCTTATGCGGTTTCTGGTATATTCATTTTCATTATTTGTACTGTCAATACAATAAGGGATATTATTAAGTTTTAAATATTCCTCAATTTCACTTCGGGAAACATTAAAAAGAGGCCTTATTATCCTTCCTTGCTTAATAGGCATACCACAAAGCCCATCAAGACCAGCACCCCTTATAATATTTAACATGACTGTCTCTGCTCTGTCATCACGATTGTGAGCAACAGCAATGTAATCATAGGATAAATTNTCTAATACCTTGCTGAAAACCCTGTATCTGGCTTCCCGCCCTGCTTCCTCCTCAGAAACTCCAAGCTTCTTACTTAAGTTTTTAATATTAACAAAGCAGGCTTTGGCATTTATTCCCCAATCCCTGCAAATCTCCATTACATAAGCTTGATCCTTATCTGCTTCAATTCCTCTAAGACCATGGTTTACATGAACCACAAAGAGTTTAAGATCATATTCTTGCCTAAGCTCAATCAGCACCTTTAGAAGGCATACCGAATCGGCTCCTCCAGATACCCCTATTACTACCTTAGAACCTGGATTCAGCAAATTATTGTCTTCGATATCCTTTCTCACCTTATTAAGCAAACTGTTTNCCATCTACATTATCCTGGTGGCGTATTGTTTGTTCTATCATCGTACATCCGGTTCCCGAATTTTGTGAATTCCGGGAGCCAAGCCAATTCAACCGTTCCGGTTGAACCATTTCTATGCTTTGCAATTATTACCTCAACCACATTTTTCTTGTCTGTTTCTTCGTTATAGTAGTCATCTCTGTATAAAAAGATTACCATGTCGGCATCCTGCTCAATGGCTCCCGACTCTCTCATGTCACTAAGGATAGGCCGATGATCTGCCCTCTGCTCTGGCGCACGGCTAAGCTGTGACAGAGCTATAACAGGAACATTCAGTTCCTTTGCCATTATTTTTAGTGAACGGGATATTTCAGAAATCTCCTGTTGTCTGTTATCGGATTTCCGCCTTCCCTCCATAAGCTGCAAATAGTCGATAATTACAAGGTCTAAGCGCCTTTCAAGCTTTAGCTTACGGAGCTTTGACAACATTTCTACAGTATTGGCACTGGCATTATCATCTATGTAAATCGGGGATTTCGATAAGGGACCTAGGGAGTATCCGATTTTTTCCCAATCTTCTGCCTCGAGGCGGCCTGTTCTCATTTTTTCTAGCTCAACCATGGATTCTAATGCCAGAATTCTGTTAGCCAGCTGAATTTTAGACATCTCCAGACTGAAAATTGCCACAGAAAAGCCCCGCAATGCTGCATTGACAGCTGTATTCAGAACAAATGAGGTCTTACCCATTGCCGGTCGGGCAGCCACTAAAATCAGGTCTGATTTCTGGAAGCCTGCGGTTTTTCTGTCCAAATCTATAAAACCGCTGGGCACTCCTGTCAAATCGCCCGTTTTGGTACATAGTTCTTCTAATTGGGAGAATGTGCTTTCTAACAGTGTATTAATATGCTCTAGTCCAGTGCGGTTTAAACCCTGGGAAATATTAAAAATGCTTTTCTCCGCTTCACTAAGTACCTCTGTCCCCTCCATGGAACCTTTGTATCCGAGATCAACAATTTTCCCAGAAGCACTGATAAGCCGCCTTAACAGGGATTTGTCCTGCACAATAGAGACATAGTGAGTTACATTGGCAGTAGTAACTACACTTGAAGCCAGTTGAGCAATATATTCCATATCCCCGACCTTTTCAAGGGTGCCCCTTTTTGAAAGCATGTCAGAAACCGTAACAATATCAACAGGTTCACTATCTAAATAGAGAGATGATATGGCCTCATATATTTCCTTATGCTTTTCTAAATAAAAATCATCTGACTTTAGCCTTCCACAGACTTCGGAAAGGGCTTCCTTGTCAATAAGAAGAGCCCCGAGAATTGATTGCTCCGCCTCAATATTATGGGGCGGAATTCTTGTTAATTGTTCCTCCACCTTGTTCCCCCCAGATAATTAGCCTTCCTGCTCTCCTACCACTTGAACCTTTATCCTGGTTGTTACTCCGGCATAAAGCTTAATTTCTACTTCTGTCTCACCTAGGGTTTTAATTGCCTCGGGGAGATTTAACATCTTTTTATCTATTGAATACTTATGCTGTTTTTTAAGCTGATCTACAATATCTTTACTTGTAATAGAACCAAAAAGCTTTCCGTTAGCTCCTGCCTTTGAATTAACAACAACAGTCAAGCCAGACATCTTTTTAGCCAGGTTTTTTGCATCAGACAACTCATTTTCCTTGCGGTGTTGTTTAGCCGCATTCTTTGCATTTGCCTCATTTAGAGCTGCAGAGGTTGCTTCTACAGCCAAACCTCGTGGAATGAGATAATTCCTGGCATAGCCATCACTAACCTCAACCACTTGATCCTTCTTTCCTAATGATTTAACATCCTGCGTTAAAATTACCTTCATGGGCAACATCCCCCTTATATAGATATTAGAAGTGGGATAAAAAATCCTACTTCCTACAAATAAAATCAAATAATTATAGTCTTATCTAGTTCTTCATGTCACTTGTACAAGGATTGTTTCTGGTACGGTATAAGGCCGATAAATCCCCAAAATATTTCTCCGCATCATGCTCCTGTAAAAGTCCAAGTCTTATCTTGGTTGAAATCTGCCGGTCAATAAGTGAATAATCAATCCCCATCCTTCTGGCAAGAAGATAACATATTATTATGGAATCAGACAATGTATCGAGAGTAACTCCGCGCAAGTCATCACACTTTTCATCGCTCATCTCGCTGTAAAGCTGTGATATCGCCAGAAGCAAATCTGCCTTAAGGCTTTCAATCAGCCTTAAGTTTTTAGTAATATCCATTCCTTTAATATTCATTCTATCACTTCCACCCCTGTTTGTCAGAATAATTATAGCATCGCTCGGGGTGTAAGTTCCAATTTCCCAGAAATACAGGCTAAACACATGATAGCTGCATCTAATCTCTAATTATACACAGCCTAGTTTCCAATGAAACATTAGAAGAGCTTGGTCTCGCTGCAACTAACCATTAGTTTAATACAGCCTATAGATAAAATCTATAGGCTGTTAATTTTACTTAGTCTGTTGTATAAGGCAGTAACGCAATATGTCTGGCTCTCTTGATTGCCACTGTCAGCTGACGCTGATGCTTTGCGCAACATCCGGAAATTCTTCTTGGAAGAATTTTCCCTTTCTCTGATAAATATTTTCTAGTTTTCATTAGATCCTTATAGTCAATTGAATCAACCTTATCTACACAAAACTGGCATATTTTACGCCTTGCTCTTCTCATCCCGCGTCTGCCATCGCGTCCGCCGGATCTGGGAGCTCTATCTCTTTTTGCTTCGGCCATTTCGAAAAATGCCTCCTTCCAAGATACAATATCATTTTTTCTTTACACTACACGCATTTTTTCTATCTATATATCCGTTTTGCTAATTAATAGTGCAATAACTATATCATAATTTGAATAAGACTGTCAAATAAGATTTCTCGGTTAAGAATTCTTCAAGACGCCTATTATTTATGTAATTTACTTGTCTGCTCCTCTAACATATCAATTATCTGCTCCTCGGGAACTGGCCTGCTGAAATAGTATCCCTGAACCCTTTCGCAATCCATTTTTTCTAGGTACATGTACTGATTCCCTGTCTCAACTCCCTCAGCCACAATGCTNAGGCCGAGGCCATGACCAATATCTATAATATTATCCAGAAGTATATCCTTTTCTGTGTCACTACCAATTGTATCTATAAAGCTCTTGTCAATTTTTAAGGTCTTGATGGGCAGTTTTGTCAGGTAGTTCAACGATGAGTATCCTGTTCCGAAGTCATCCAAGGCTAGGGAGATTCCAGCCTCCTCTACTGTTGCCAGGTTGTTCATTACAGTTTCAACATTATCCATCATAATTGATTCCGTAATTTCCAGCTCAAGCATTTCAGGGGATAGATCATATTTATCCAGCAACTGCATTACCTCCTGTGCGAATTTCTCCTGAGTAAACTGAATTACAGAGGTATTAACAGATATGATTAAATCGTCATGTCCAAGCTCATGTATTCTTTTAATGAATTTAATGGATTCCTCCAATATCCAAGATCCAAGAGGAATAATGGCACCCGATTCCTCTGCTATAGGTATAAATCTCCCCGGGGATACCATTCCAAGCACGGGACTATTCCATCTTATCAAGGCCTCGAAACCCATAATTCTTCTGTCAGGCAAGCTATATTGAGGCTGATAGTAGATGATAAATTCATCGTTATCCAATGCCACCTTAAGGCTGTTCATGAGGCTTAGCTTTTCAACAAGAACGTCATTCATCTTTGCATCAAAATATACATATTTTGATCTTTGCTCATAGGCTCTGTACTTAGCGGTATCGGCATTTTTCAATAAATCCTCGAAGTTCTTTCCATCCTTGGGATACATAGCTATACCCGCATTAACAGATAAATTGACTTCGTAAATATCAATTTTTATAGTGACATCCAAATAGTCTATAATTTCTTCTACTATATTCCCAAGCTCTTCTACATCGGAATAATCATATAGCATTATTGCATAATCGTCACCGCCGATTCTGCACAGATGCATTCTGTCGGTCTGCTTGTTCTGCAAGCGTTTAGCCACCTCTATTAAAAGCAGATCCCCCACATCATGGCCATAGGAATCATTTATTAACTTAAAATTATAGATGTCAATAATAGCAATAGCGATATTCCGGGTGTCTTGTGCAACAAGCTCATCAAAGCATACATTGAAACTGCTTCTGTTTGCAAGGCCAGTGAGGCTGTCATAGTACGCGAGCTTATGTATTTTTTTCTCTGACTCTTTCTTAGAAGTGATGTCTGTATTTGACCCTGCCATTATTAATGGATTGCCATTATCATCAAACAAAGCCTTACCAACAGTATGAATCCACTTAACATTGCCCTTGGGGGTTTTGATTCTGTACTCACATTCATAGAAATCAGTCTTGTTCTTTAAGTGATTGAGGTATGCTTCAACGAAATTATCCAGATCCTCTTCAAAAATGATTTCTTCCTGAAAACCTCTTTTTTTATGTATGCTGCCCTCTATTTCAGACTCATCTATTTCAAAAATCTCATACCACTTATCTGAGTAGAAATATGTATCGCTTTCCACATCCCACTCCCAAATACCAATATTTGATGCCTCAACAACAAGATTATATCTTTGATCCTTTTCGAGAAGCTTTTGCNTTTGTTCAATGAGCTCATCAAGCTGATTTTTTAATTCCTGTTCCGAGACTGCCAGCTGTTCATAAACAGCCGATAGTTCTTCATGCTTTTCAATCAGTTGAATTTCATAATTAACTCTATCTGTAATACCAAATCCAATCAACTCAAAAACCGGGGTAGCCGATTGTCTGTTCAACAGATTCAAATTATAGAGCAAATGCTCTGTTTCGCCTGTGCTACATGAAAGACTGATTTCAGAGTTTTCAATTTCTACATTCTCATTCTTTAAGCATTCATCCATGATTTTTCTTAGCTTATCTTGTTCATAGAAATTAAGAAAATCAAATATTCGGAAGACTTTAACTACATCCTCTTGTAAATATCCGAGGGATTCCTCGGCATTTGTGTTGAATTCTATAATTGTTCCGTCACTAAGGAAGGAAATGACTATCAGCTTACCTGTTTCAACAGCTGTTTTAAGGGATCTCTCCTCCTTTTGGATTTTTTGATTAAGAGATGTAAAATAATAATTTACTCGTATATATGCTACGAGAAACAGACCCATAATAACTGATACAAGTGCAAGCATAGGAGTTATATCGTTAAAAGAATCGTTAGCCGGTGATATAGCAAGAAATGACCATTTAGTATCGTTTATGGGGCTAAAGCCCATAATTTTACGGTTCCCATTAATAATAAATTTTCCAGCACCTATTTCCCCTCGTATCATCCTTTGCCCAAGATCCGAGAGCTCATCCAATTCAGGATTATTAATTGTCTCCAGAAGCCAATCCTTCTTTTCTTTTACTATACTTCTATCCGGATGAGCTATAATAAGGCCTGAATAATCAACGAGACACCCGATGCCTTCATCTCCGAAGGCTGTATCTTCAACCAATTGGCAAAACTGTTCCGCCGAATACACTATACAAACGACGCCAATGATACTTGTACCATCAAAGTCATATACAGGCACAGAAAATGCAATAGCGGGATAATCACCAAACTGTTTAACTTCAACAGTTTCCATGGTTTTTTCTCCAGCCATTGCACGTGAAAAGAAATATTCATTTTTTACATTATAGGAATCTCCATAGGCTATATGAAATTGTCCGGAAGTATCTATAAACCCAAAATCATATGTATCGTCCCATTCATCAATATCTTTTAATAACAGGAGTTTATCATCAATATCAGTAGATCCTCTCATGGTTTTTAGGCGTGAAATAGCCTCCAACTTGTCAAATGACCAGGCAATTTTGTTCTCGACTGTTTTAGCACCCTGTTTTGATATTTCCACTAATGACTCTTCTGTCATCCTGTTTAAATAGTTGTTTGTGAAAATAATGACAATTGTGCTTGCTAAAACTATCAACACTATGGCTATTATATACCTTCCCGGGCGATTAATCTCCCTCCCAAACAGCCGCATGAAAGTCCCCCTATTAAGATATAAATCGAAATCACTCGTATANTTATACCCAACAGGAGGACTTTAAAACAAAATCTTTTACAAAATATGCTATGATTATTGATTTTTTATAATATTACTTTATTTTTGGGGTTTATCTTCCTTTTTATCATCCGGCTTTTCCATTGCTTCTATATTTGCCTTCTCAGACTTTTCGCTTGTCTTTTCACCGGAAGGTATTTCGGAAGATTTGTCTGAAAATTTGTCGCTTACCTTGTCCTCTACTAGCTGTTCCTTTGTTTTTTTCGAAAAGAACTTTGTGCCGGCCCGATGCTTTTCGGCTGCAACAGCTTGCACCCCTTTGTTTTTCTTCCTTCTCTTAATAGATTTAAAAATACGAAGTATGACAACAATTATTATTATCCAGATAAGAAGCCCAATCCATGCACCGGCTAACCATACTATAAAGTCTTCGCAACCTATTTTGAAGTTCTCCAGGGCTTCGTTGAATGATCTTGACACTCTTTCACCCAATGTTTCAGGTGTCGGCTTGGTTTCGGTTCTGTCAGTTACCTCCTGAATATATACTGTTATTCTGCTAAAGGCCACCAGACGATCATAATTTCTTATAGTATTCTCCAGGCTTTCAATCTCATAGCGAACTTGTGAAATACGGCTTTCTAAGGTAATAACATCATCAAGATTTACTGATTTAGCCAAGATATCCAGAAGTGTTTCCTCCTGAATCTTTAAAGCCTTGATTCTTGCCTCTGTATCATAATATGGGTCGGTGATATCTGTTCCCTTTGAGTCAGATTCTAATACAGTTCCGATATTCCCCCATGCTCTTCAGGGCCTGTTCATACCTTTCTGCAGGAACACGAATAATATATGTAGCCCTTCTTCTGTTGGTAGAGTATTGACTCTTTCCTACTACATTTCTGACCTCTGCAAAACCCCCAAAATCATTTATCAGCTGATCCATTGCTGCAATTGAGTCATCAAAATACGTTGTTTCTAAGGATACTTCCCCATCCATAATGATTTTTCGCTGGCTCATTACATCTTTCGCGCCCGCGCCAACCTGACTGCCCGAATCACCATAGCCTCCTTCCCCCAGACCTGATCCGGGATCTTGAGCTTCTGGCGGCGAATCCCAGCTTTGCTCCTTCGGACTATAATCGTAATTTGGAGCAGCGGCCCCAGTATTTGCATTTTGATCATGCGAAGAACTACATGCTGTAGCTAAAAAAGAGAGAATCAGTAATAAGGATGTGACTAAGGCTAGTTTCTTAAAAGNGCTCTGTTTTTTTAATCTGCTCATAATCATTTACTTATACCTCACTTTTATATCTTTTACTTATTTGACTGTCTTAGATGAAGAATGGTTCATTTTTTAATTTTTATCCCCTCTATAGAAAATACTACCACTATTGATAAAAAGCGAAGCATGTAGATATAGGTTGTTGGATATAAAGATGCCAAACCGTGTGTTGCAGTAGGATGGAGACTAGAAACATACACAAAAAAGGACTTCAAGAAATCTTGAAGTCCTTGGCGCGCCCAGCAGAGATCGAATCCACAACCTTCTGGTCCGTAGCCAGACGCTCTATCCAGTTGAGCTATGGGCGCATATTTGAGCACTTTTAAGGTGCATGTTATATAATAATACAAACATCGGGAAAAATCAATAGTTCCTTTATGGATAANTAAAACCCCTGATTTTCTCCTCTTAGCCTAAAACATATCACGTTTCCACAGAATAAAGCTCATTATTAAGCATATTACTACAGAGCCTGCAAGCACATAAAGCCACATNAGNGGATTCTCNCCCAATGGCAATGGAAAGTTCTGACCAAAGAAGCTATAAACCATATTGGGGATGGACAAAACAATGGTCATTGCCGCTAAGAACTTCATTACTTCATTCTGATTGTTAGATATTATCGAGGCAAAGGCATCCATTGTCCCACTTAAGATTGAGCTGTATATAGTCGCCATTTCAATGGCCTGCTTGTTCTCAATNATTGTATCCTCCAAAAGGTCAGCATCTTCTTCATACAGCTTAATAAACTTCCCNGTTAATAGCCTCTCTAAAACTGTTTCATTCGATTTTAAAGAAGTATTGAAATAAACTAAGCTCTTACTCAAATCCAACAGCTTATAAAGCTCCTTGTTACGCATAGACTTATGCAGTNACTTTTCAATAAACTCACTCTTCTTATCAATATGCTTCAGATATTTCAAGTACTCAGTTGACACATGATACAAAATCTGCAGAATAAATCTAGTCTTCTTATAGGTATAGAAATCCTTTATCTGTGCATTTCTGAACCTTTCCAGAACCGTAGTCTGTCTGCTGCTGATGGTAATAATATAGTCGTCCCTTACAGTAAGGAAGCCCATAGGTAATGTCTCAAACTTAATTGTTTTGTTATCCTCATAGACATACGGAATATCAATAATTATAAGGGTCTGGCCATCTTCTACATCAATACGGGGCTTCTCTTCATCATCAAGTGCATCCCTTATAAAATCCTGATTAACATCAATACTATTAACCACTAACTCAATTTCCTCTTCAGTAGGGCTCACAANATTAATCCAGCAACCCTTTTCCATGGAATCCAGTTTTAACAATTCATGACGATGTAATAACTCCGTCCCCGCTTGTGTCTTGTAAATCTCAATCATGTAACTCACCAGCTTTCTATGTAAAGTTCTTGAAATGGTCTAAAAAATACGCAGATCAGCAGTTGGGAAACCGCGCGANATGCTATCCTCTATTGAGCTTCTATAGTCTTTGAAGTGTGGCTGATTAAGCTCCGGCAGCTTAACAATAAAAGGACCTTATTATTTCGTAATAAAAAAGTCCGCCGGAGCGAACTACATCATCATTATTAATTAAATAATGATAAACACTCCCNTCATTGAGTTTTGGCACTATGCGGCTTAGGTCTTCACCAGCTACATTAAACAAAACCTTAATTCGGCAATGTCTGTTCACCCATTGGCGTCTCTCGACGTTTCCGGGCAGCAGCGTTTTTCCGCATAGGAGCCTCACCTAATAGAGAATATTCATTTCTTAAACTACTTCTTAATTATAGACATAATTAATGATATCGTCAACACTAACAGAAAACTCTAGGGTTNCCAGAAATAATGCTATCCTGCTTTCCCTGATAACAATCACTTGGTGATCCCTCAAACTAGTACTTAAATCAAATAACCGCCGAAAGATAGCAGGGTTGCCGATAATCCCTCAAACGAGTACCTTGATGCGAAGCTCCTTACTACCTTTCACGACAACAATCTTTTATCTAATGGTGCAACTGTCTCTTGCACCTCAATNCCCAAGCTCCTTACTACCTTCCATGACAACAATCCCCTGGTGCTAATCCTGTCTTAATGCGGCCATAACGTTAAGCTTCATTGCTCTTCTTGAGGGGAATATCCCTGCCAACAGGCTTGCAACCGGCGCAAAGGCCAGGGCCACTGCTGACAGCCAAATNGGTATATATGAGGAGTCCAATGTCATTTCTCCCTCAGGAGTCCAAATTGTTGAAGATCCAAGGTTTACATTAAACTTGTTCAGCAGGAAGGAAAGAAGATAACTGAGCCCTATCCCCAATAATCCACCGAACAAGCCAATCCACCAGGCTTCCATCAGGAAAATACGTTTTATATCCTTTAACTTCGCACCTATAACCTTTATGATCCCAATCTCACGGGTGCGTTCATATATTGACATAAACATAGTATTGGCTATACCAATTGCCGCAATAATAAAGGACATGATCCCTATGCCTAAAAGAATCTGGCGAAGTCCTGCAGATTGCTGCTGCATATCCTCAAGAATTTGTATGGGGCTGTAGCATCCATAACCCAGCTCGCTTATCTGGTCCATTATGTTGACTACTTCATTTATATCGTCTGCTTTAACTATAACCTGCTGATAGCCTTGATCGGTACTGCCACTTGAGACCGGATACATTCCTCCACCGGAACCGCTGTTTTGCCTGTTCCACTTGTCTATTTCCTTCTGATATTTTTTTACCGTATCAAAGGGCATTATTATAGACCAATCATATTCGGAACCGCTTTGCCCAACTTTNCCAACCACCTGCACCTTAACAGGCTTTGCCTTTACCTTAGGTTGAGTCATTCCCGGATATGATTCTCCATAATTCATATCCCAGCTGATGGTGAGCTTTTCATCCATGAAATTAAAATCCTCCGGCATGGGCTCCCAGCTATACCTTGATNCTTTTGGGTTGTAAAAATTCTGTGGAACATATTGCCCGATCACCATATGATTTGTATCACCATCCTCTAAAGGACGTCCCTCTTCTAGGGGGATGTCAAGGAGGCTGAACATATCGGCTCTGATGCCCAAAATACTAACATAGCCCACATACTTACCGGCCATCATTTTTACATATATATNCATCACAGGAGTTGCACCCTGGACGCCCTTCATCTTTTCAAATCTGGCTATCATATTATCGTCCAGAGGCGGAATTTCTTTGCCATCAGGGGTAACACCACCTTGATTATAGTTGTATACCTGTATCTGCATGATGTTACCCATCTGGCTTACTTGTGCCATGAAATTACGCTCCATGGCTATTCCCAAGGAAAGCATGATTACTATGGCACAACATCCAATAGCTACTCCCAAAACGGTCAGAATAGTACGGAGCTTGCGGCGCCACAGATTCTTAATACTTAAAGAAAGTGAATCTACTAGCCTCATTAAAATTCAAACTCCTCTTTTTTCTTCTTCTTACGCTTAATAAGTATTATTGCAGTTACTACTCCTGCAACAACCACTACACCAATGATAATGTAAAACCATACACTGCTGAAAAAACTCTGGTTGGGTTCTTCCAAGCCGGGATCCATGGGAAATCCATCCACAGGGAATTCCCCTTCAGGCGGGTAGTACTCTTCGATAACATTCATGGAAATGTCCTTCACTGTCTCCTGGACCTCCCCACTGGCATTCTCGTATTGGAAAACAATCCTACCCTTTGCTTCACCAGGCATGGTTGGAACTATATTAAGCTCAAAGTATTCAACCCTTCCTGATTCGAAATTGCCAAAATAGTTGCTGCTGGGTTGTGCCTCAAAATCTCCCTCAACATTGAGCTTTACATTGTATATATCCGTTTTCCCTAAGTTATACATTTCAAAGAAGAGATAAATTGGAACACCTAAACTAGCCTCGCTAGGCACAATAAAATCCGAAACCTCGAACCTTGATGGCTGATACACAGGTATCCCAATAATCTCAGTTGCAGAATGCTGTGTTCCCAGATCATCCTCATATTCAAAGGATATACTCATGGTATAGGTCTTGGATTTTGCGTCAGGTATGGTATACAAGGTCACATCCCAGTCAGCAGTGCTCTGGGGATTTATTTTATCGATGTAGAAGGTGTTACTGCTTCCAACCGGAGTAAAAACATTTCCGGTCTCACTGGAGCTATCGCTCACCGAAAAACTTCCTTTTATATTCCTTACTTCCCTAGAGNAATGGGTGTTCAAAAATTGCATCGTCAGATTAAAAGTCTCGCCTGCATTTACAAGGGTAGGCTCTGAAGAATAGCTCTTTATAATTATTTTAGGAATATTCTTGCCAGGCTCGGGAGTACCGGAAGAATCAGAGTCTATGAACACTGATATTGCCTGGGAAATAGAAACACCATCCTGGTCATTAACAGGCTCTACCTTAATCGTAATGGGCACACTACCCCTTTCGGCCTGAGGTTGGGGTTGGAAACTAAAGGTGATGCTCTTACTCTCACCCTTCTTAANGCCTTGGATAATTTGCATATTTTGTGTTACAGGCAAAAGGGCTTCTGTTACATTCGCAAAAATCTTTATCTGACCTGTATCAAACTCTCCGCTATTCTTAATATTCATAACCACATCAAAGGTCTCCCCGGGTTTTACTGTGGCTTTCCCGGCTTTTAAGTCTGTAACCTCTATGATAGATCCTACGCTGCCACTACCGGCTACGGGAATCCAAACCTCAATCTCCTGGGGACTTGATTCTGCAGGCCTTCCCTTTTCATCCTTATATTCCAGAGTAAAATTAACAGGGTAGCTTCCACTTTTTAAGGAGGATGAAGCCCTTAGAGAATATGTAAGAGTTTGAGACCTACCTCCAGCAATTTGGCCAAGATCATTTCCTCCTGTTCCGGAAATCAGGGTAAAACCATCCTGAGCTAAGCCTGATATGTTAATCTTTACGTCCTTTGCCGCAAAATCTCCTATATTTTTAACTGTTAGAGGAAGATCAAAGGCACTACCTGCAGTTGCACTGATTCCCTCAGGTGTTTCAATAGTCAGCCTACCGTTGTTCTTTAAATTAATTACTTTAACATAAACCGTATGGGTTGTTGTTTCCTTTGTTTCAATAATATTTATCCCATATGAAGGGTTATACTCAACAGTTGTATCAGTGTGCAGCAGTTTAAATGTCAGAGCTTGAGTGCCGCTCTCTGCAAATCTGTCAACCTCCACCTCCAACTCCATCTCCACCGAGGAATTAGAGCTCCCGCCCGAATTTAGGCTTTTTATGGGCATTTCAGTAATAGGCTTAATTGATACAAAAGCAGAGTTCTCCAAATATTGAGACGGAAATACTATATTTCTCACAGTAGTTGAATTTGTAACATTTTTTAGAGTCAGCTTGATAGTATTTGTACTCCCGGCAAATAATTCAATATTCTCATCAGCAGTAACAAGCAGGCTGGAATCCTGCTGACCGCTTAATAATACTGAAATCATTTGCCAAAACTTTGAGGGCACCCGAACTCAATAATGATACAAATATAAAAACAATAACCATACACCAAACACTGATTTTAGCGGGCATTAATCTTTTCATGATGCATTTTCCTTCCATTCTGAATTTTTTCAATTTTACCATCTCGGATATTTATAATTCGTGATGCATAGCCTGAAATTTCATTGTCATGGGTTACTATAACCAAGGTCTGATTGGATTCTTTGGCCAAATTAGTCATCAAATCCATCATTTCATATGTAGTGGCAGTATCTAAGTTTCCTGTGGGCTCGTCGGCAAACACGACCTTAGGGCTATTAACAAAGGACCTCGCAATACTGACACGCTGCTGCTGGCCACCACTCATTTGAGAAGGTTTGTGCCCCATTCTGTCCTTTAGTCCTACACTTTCCAATAATTCTTTGGCTTTCATTATTCTCTTGTTTTTTGAAATGCCACAAAAGGTAAGAGGTAACGCCACATTTTCAAGAGCTGTCAAAGTGGGTATCAGATAATAGCTCTGAAAAATGAAGCCTACATATCGTTGCCTGAAAACGGCCAGTTGATTTTCGCTTAATTTATCAATCCTTGTCTTGCCAATATAGATGGATCCTTTAGATGGTCTATCCAGGCCAGCCATGAGATGAAGCAGCGTAGATTTCCCTGAGCCGGAAGGCCCCTTCAGACAACAAATCTCGCCCTCTTCTATTTCTAAGCTGACACCGTCAACAGCCATTATTCTTTCAGGTCCCATCCTATAGGCCCTATAGACATCATTTAGAGTAATAATTACAGACATATGTATCCCCCTGCCTAATCTCTATAAGATATGCGCTAAACTATTACACTATTATACTTCTTTGTCCAGCCACTCTGCTATATCCTTCATAACTATCTCTATCTTGTCTTCATCCTTAGCCAGGTCAAAAATTGCTTTAACACCATTTCTGATTTTCCCGGATAACTCGCTTCCTATAAGCCTTGTGCCAATAAAGATCTTGGGAAGCTGACTTATTATTTCCTCGTACAGAGAGTCTGAGAAGACCTCAGCACTTGTTATGATTCCTTCATCTAGCTTAAAGTATAGCTCAATTCCACCCCATGAAAATCTGTTCTTTAAGCAAATATCAAAATCCGGGGATTCGCCGTAGCACCAGGCCCATGAGCTGTTTCGAGCCACATTGCTTCGGAACTTTTCGTCCTCAGGCCAATTATGCCCGGTTTTGACTTCAATGCGAGGGACTTGTGAATCTATGCTATATTCTTTAATAAATGCCTCTATAATAGCTTCTTTAACATCTTCAACCGTTAAATCGGGAATTATATCAGCTAAATTCGTTACTCTGCTTTTTACAGAGGTAATGCCCTTAGATTTTATTTTGTCCTGTGATACATTAAGGTAATGGGACATCTTCTCTTTATCCGCACCTATAAGAATTGTGCCGTGATGAAGAGCATTATTTTCTCTAAAACAAAAAGCATTCCCCGAAAACTTTTTGCCTTCAACTGTAATATCGTTCCGTCCGCTTTTTTCAGCCTTTATCCCCAGGCTTTCAAGGGCTTTAATAATTACATCACACTGTCTATCAACATTGTATATGCTCCTGCTCATGATAAAGGAAAAATTAAGATTCCCCATGTCATGAAAAACGGCCCCACCTCCTGTTATCCTTCGTGCAAGACGTATATCATCTTCAGCCATAAGGGTAAGATTGCATTCTGTCCAGGGGTTCTGATTTCTTCCAATAACTACGGTTTCTTTATTCTGCCAAAGAAATAGTGTCGCTCCGTCTTTAGATTGATTAACCAGATAGTGCTCCTCAAGTGCTAAATTTATCCAAGGATTGTTAATGTCAGTAGTAATTATTTGAACTTTTTTAGTCATTTGTTGCTCCTGCTTGTCATTAGTAGTAGTTGTTGTTGAAAACTCAAGAGAAGGACTGCCTCCTCTCTCGTTATAACATAAATTACCATCATTATTCAATTACAAAACCGTCACAATAAGTCCCTACACCCTATAGACGAGGTTGCCAGACTTTGGTTCATTATTAATTAATAAAAGGGGACGGTTCTTCTGTGTTTATATCCATATGAGCACAAGGGGACAGTTCTTACGTGCGGTCGTGCGTTTCCTTGTGGCCACGCACGCAAGAACCGTCCCCTTGTGTTTCCCCCTTGTGTGACTAGTCTATTACCTTCCCCAGGCCAGCTTTGGTGACCGGGCAGCCTTTACTTCGTCCAAACGCGAGACATATGTGGTTTTAGGTGCATTCTTCAAGCCCTGGGGATCTTCCCCGGCCCTTATAGCTATGTCAATCATAGCATCGATAAAGGCATCTAAGGTCTCGAGGTTTTCTGTCTCGGTAGGCTCTATCATCATGGCCTCATTAACAATCTGCGGGAAATAAATTGTAGGTGGATGATATCCCCTGTCCAAAAGATTTTTAGCTATATCCAGGGCTGTTACACCCTTTTCAGCCTGTTTTTTGGCAGAGAGAACAAACTCGTGCATGCAAATTCTGTTCTGAGGAATATCATAATAGTCCTCAAGCATCTTCCTGATATAATTGGCATTAAGCACTGCCGCCGTAGAGGCCTCCTTAAGGCCTTTTGCTCCCATAATTCTTATATAACAATAGGCTTTTAATACCACAGAAAAATTACCGTAGAAGGACTTCACCTTACCTATGGAAAGAGGTCTGTCATAATCTAAAACATAGTAGTCGTCTTCCTTTTCAACTACCGGTGCAGGAANAAATGGAANCAGCTTCTTTACAACTCCAACCGGACCTGATCCGGGACCCCCGCCTCCATGGGGAGTTGAAAAGGTTTTATGCAGATTCAAGTGGGCAATATCAAATCCCATATCCCCCGGTCGGGCAATTCCCATAATGGCATTCATGTTGGCACCATCATAATAGAGTAACCCACCACAATCATGAACCATCTGTGAAATTTTGAGGATNTCCTCTTCAAAAAGCCCAAGGGTATTAGGATTTGTAAGCATAAGTCCAGCTACTGTATGGTCCAGAACCTCCTTAAGAGCGTTAATATCTACACATCCGCTCTCACTTGAGGGAACATGGACCACCTCAAACCCGGCCAGGGCAGCCGATGCAGGGTTAGTTCCGTGAGACGAATCAGGAACTATTATTTTGACACGTTTTTCATCATTTCGTGACATATGATAGGCCTTTATTATCATAAGACCGGTCATTTCGCCCTGAGCACCTGCCGCAGGCTGTAATGTCACCTTTTCCATACCAAGTATCTCTGAAAGATACTGATCCATTTTGTGTAGTATTTCCAGGCTTCCCTGAGAGCAGATTGGATTCTGCAAAGGATGCATTTGGGCAAAGCCATCCATCGAAGCAATATCCTCGTTTATCTTTGGGTTATACTTCATTGTGCAAGAGCCCAGAGGATAGAATCCTGAATCTACACCATAGTTTTGCTGTGATAATTTAGTATAGTGACGAATTACGTCAACCTCTGATACCTCAGGAAGCTCAGGTGCAGCCTTTCTTAACATTTCTTTAGGAAAAACAGAATCTATTTCAATTCCGGGTACATCATTTTTAGGAAGGCTATATCCAATCCGACCTGATACTGACTTTTCAAATATAAGTCTTTCATCTCTATTCTTCAACAGATATCCCTCCCTGACAAATATTCCGGACTTTTCCGGTGAAGAAATCTATTTCATCCATGCTTCTTTTCTCTGTTACTGCTACAAGCCAGCACCCCTCAAGCTCGGGATATTCCCCCGATAAATCATAGCCGCCAATGATACTGTCATGCAATAGCTCTTCATTAAGCTTCTGGGGTGATACTTCTGGCCTGACAACGAACTCTCTGAAGAAAGGAGAATCAAACACCTTTGAGACTTGTCCCGTCTCAACAAGAGATTTATACGCATAATAGGATTTGTTTATACATTGGGTGGCCACCTCTTTCAAGCCCTCTTTACCCATAGTCGAAAGATATACAGAGGCAGCAAGGGCACAAAGAGCCTGATTGGTGCANACATTTGATGTGGCCTTCTCTCGCCTGATGTGCTGCTCCCGGGCCTGTAAGGTTAATACGAATCCCCTTCTTCCCTCGGAATCAACGGTCTCTCCTACAATTCTGCCCGGCATACGGCGAATAAGAGGCTTTTTAACTGCAAAATAGCCTAATAGAGGTCCTCCAAAACTCATGGGGAGGCCAAGGGGTTGTCCCTCTCCAACAGCAATATCTGCCCCGAGAGAGCCCGGAGATTCTAAAATTGCAAGGGAAATCGGGTCACATACCGCAATAGACAAAGCACCTGCATTCCTGGCTTTTTCAGCCACTGTCTTTATGTCCTCAACTATACCAAAAAAGTTGGGAGACTGTACCACAATAGCAGCGGTATTTTCGCTGATTAATTCCTCTAATGATTCTTGATTTATCATACCGGTCCTGCTTGAATCAGAATCATTATCTGTCTTATCCTTATGATAAAAACCGAATTCTTTAATTTCAATTCCGGAATATTTCAANCCGGAGGAAAGAACCTTTCGATATTCAGGGTTCACACTTCTTGCAACCAAAACCTCATTCCGATTTGTATATCTGCTGGCTAATATGACTGCCTCATACAGAGCCACTGCACCATCATATAAAGATGCATTGGCAGCNTCCATACCCGTTAGCTCACAAATCATACTTTGATACTCAAAGGTAGCCTGAAGAACTCCCTGGCTAATCTCGGGCTGATATGGCGTATAGGAGGTGTAAAACTCCTGCCTTGATGTGATATGCTTCACTGTAGAGGGTATTATATGATCATAAACACCTGCTCCTAAAAAGCAGGTACTCCAGCTTTGATCAAAGTTCTGTTCAACCAGACCTTGCATTTGTTTTTTAAGCTCATACTCGGAAATTGGCTCATCAAGCTTTAGGTCTTCCTTTAGCCTGAGTTCCTCGGGGATAGCTGAAAAAAGTTCCTCTGTAGACTTAACCCCAACAACATCCAGTATCTTTTGCTGCTCTTCCCCTGTCATGGGGATATAGGGCGATCTCAACATTTTCACTCTCCCTTGGTGTATTCGTCGTATTGTTCAGGACTAAGCAGTTCCTTTAGCTCGTCTTGGTTATCTATGCTCAAAACGACAATATAGTTATCATAGGGGTTTCCATTCAATAATTCAGGACTGTCAAGTAACGCTTCATTAGCTTCAACAACTTTTCCGGAAATAGGGGAAAAGATATCGGACGCCGCTTTTACCGACTCAACCACTCCTAAAACATCATCCCTGGAAATTGCTTTTCCCTCCTGGGGAAGCTCTACATAAACTATGCTGCCTAAAGAATCCTGTGCATAGTCTGTAATTCCTATATATGCTTGATCTCCTTCAACTCTTACCCATTCATGTTCCTTTGAATAATAAAGTCCTTGTTTAACTTCCATGACAAAACCTCCACGATATTATAATAGTGATGCTTATATTAATATAATTTTATATATATAATAAATCAATTCGTTTCACTTATTTTTTGTATTTCTTTTTATAAAAGGGTAGGGGCACAATTTTTGCCTTGCAAGCCCTTTGTCTGACTATTATCTCAACTACATCATCATTCTCAAGGGTTAAATCCTCCGAAAGCAGTAATCCACCATTCTTTCCAAGTGTGGGTAATAATCCGCCGCTGGTGACATAACCAATTCTTTTCCCGTCTTTCGTCACATCATAGCCATTTCTGGGAATAGCCCTGTCTGTCATCTCAAATCCATAGAGCTTACGCTTAAGGCCCTGCTCCAACTGATTGTTTAATGCAGTCTTACCAACAAAGTCTTCCTTTTTGTCAAGCTTTACAAAGGATCTGAGCCTTGCCTCAATAGGTAATATAGAATCAGAAAGCTCATGGCCGTAAAGAGGCAGTGCTGCCTCAAGACGAAGTGTATCCCTGGCTCCCAAGCCTGCCGGCACCAGACCTGAGTCCTTACCTGCATCAAGTATTCCATTCCAAAGTTTTTCATAGTCAGCGCAAGAATTCGGAAGATATAAATATATCTCAAAACCGTCCTCTCCCGTATAGCCTGTCCGGGATAGAAGAACCTTCATGCCAAGGATCTTGGTTTCTATAAACCAATAAAAGCTCGGAAGCTCAATCTCTTCGTCCAGTATATCTTTAAGTATTTCTTCAGATTTCGGACCCTGTAATGCAAATAGGACAAATCTATCCGATATGTTTTCAACCTTTACATTCCCAGTTATATGCTTATTTATCCATGCCTCATCCTTTTCAATGTTTCCTGCATTTACTATCAGAAGAAGCTTTCCCTCAGAAAACTTATAAATCAGAATATCGTCCACAACTGTTCCATCTTCGTAACACATGGGAGAATAAAGAATTTTATTCTGTGGAATGGCCGATACATCATTGGTAATAATCTTGTTCACAAATGGAACAGCGTCCTCTCCAGAGATAAGAATCTCACCCATGTGGGATACATCAAAAAGGCCTGCGTTGCTTCTTACTGCATTATGCTCCTTTAATATGTCAGTATACAAAACTGGGAGCTCCCATCCTCCAAATGATGTAAATTTTGCTCCCAATTCTTTTTGTAAGCTATATAGTGGTGTTCGTTTAACCATATTCTACTAAACCCCTGTCTGTTTTTTTATTCCTACATTAAATATAATAACAAGTTTCCTTGCCATTTGTCACTCAAATATTCATTCCTAAACAAAAAAGGACAGGAATCTATAGTTAGATCCTGATCCATTATAATAAAGGTGGAGTTAAACCTCCACCTTGAAATCTCTACTTTAATACTCTTCTTGCTCCCATGTACTTCTCGCCATATGATGAAACCGACCTGGTTACCACCTTTCCTTTGGAGGATGAAGCGTGAATAAACATCCCATCTCCAATGTAAATACCTACATGCCCTATCGTTCCATTTTTATTAGAGTCCCAGAGCAGTATATCTCCCTTTTGCAAATCTGATCTGGAAACCTTTGTTCCTTCATCATCATATGAATAGGATGATCTAGGCAAGTCAATCCCGAATTTAGCAAATACATACTTGGTAAAGCCTGAGCAATCCAGCCCTTTAGTGGAATATCCACCATATCTATATGGGACCCCCAATAAGGTTTTTGCATATGCAACTATTTCATCGGCCAGGTTTTGGCCCTCCGCACTTATCGGAGTTGCTTCAGGCTCAGATCTTGACGCAACAACCGGATCTTCCTTTGGCTCCTGAGTGGCAGGCTGCTGGACAACAACTCGTTCTACCTTATTAGCACTGTCAACCAGATGTTTGGCCAATACATAACCCTTTTTATCAGTCCAGGTAATTATTCTTGCCCATTCACCGACTGTTTCGTAGTATGTGACCTTGTCCCCTCTTGTTATAGAGGTAACCAGATCACTTGATGAGGTTGGCTCAGATCTGACATTTAGCTTATTTGCATTAACATGCTTAACAACTGATTTAATTGGTGCAGGAGCAGGCTCCTCTGGCTCGACAACAGCAATAGCAGTATCGACATCATTGTAAACTGTCAGCTCTGCATTTACTGCTTCCAGCTTCGGCATACTCAGATACATTTCAGGTTCGGCGTAATATGTCATAACATTATCTGTAATATGTGTCACCACATTAGATGATATGGATGCTACTGATAATATGTTAGATTCTTCACTTTGTATATTCTGACCCTGCACAGCCTCTTGCGCATTATCATAGGATAATGATGCAGTGAGTATAAAGGCTGTTTGCGAAAGCGTAAAAAGTAATATCAACAACACAAATGATATATTGACCTTNTTTGGTTTAGGTCTTGTCATGATGTTCCTCCTATTTCGGCTTACGGAGTTAGCTGACGGGCTCGGGTAAGAGGTAACCCTACCATTTAAAATGGACAAGCCCCGGTAAATTGGTTCCCCCGTTTATTCTTATGAATAATTAGGCCTTCTCGTCTNTACTATTAGTATATGTATATTTGTCCCAGCCGTTAGCGTCAATTATATCAATAATCAGGTTCTATATCAAGCCATAGTATAAATTACCATTGCGTTTTCTTCATATTCTCTTTTGTTACAATTAAAGCATTTCAGCCCCAATTCATGCCAACTTNTAGCAACTTTTTCTACGCTTTATCATATCCTTTACTAAATTATACTATTCATAATAGATATGCAAAAGCANTCTAATATATGCGAACAAGTTTTTATGACAAGCATACTATGTTATTAGCTAGTCCAATAAAAAGGAGAATTTTTATGAATATTACTACTATTGGAAAACAGGCAGAGGAGACATGCCGTGTTCCTCAAGAGAAACACTATATTCCGCCAGACAAAAAATGTATTCCTCAAGAAACAGAAATAACTGATGTTAAGCTTGCCCGCGCGTATGTTCCTTTCCAGAAGCTATGTGAAACCTTTTCACCCCTTGAAGGGCTGATTAAGGGGACGATATTTCCCCCATTGCACAACGCCTATGGNTGGGAAAGGTTAGGGAGGGGAGATGATTTGTGTGAATAGAGATGAACTGCTGAAGGTTATTACTGCCCTTGACTTTTTTGCCATCGACCTGCAATTATATCTTAATACACACCCCACCGACCGTGAAGCTATTCAAAAATACAATACCGTTGTTAAGCGAACCAACGAGCTTAGAGAGCAATTTCATAAGTCCTTTGGAATGCTGACACCAAATACAACAAGTGATTATCCATGGCAGTGGATAGAAGATCCATGGCCATGGGAGAGAAATTTCAATTTTGAATTGGCAGGTGAATGTAATGTGGATTTATGATAAAAAGCTTGAATACCCGATAAAAATCAGCAGGCCAGATCCTAAAATGGCAAGTGTCATAATCACACAATATGGCGGTCCAGATGGAGAAATGGCCGCATCATTGAGATACCTGAGCCAGCGTTTTTCCATGATAACGCCCCAGGCTAAGGCTACATTGCTCGACATAGGCACTGAAGAGCTTGCACACTTAGAAATGGTTGGTGCCATGGTCCAGCAGCTAACGAAAAATGCTACAATAGAAGAAATCGAAAAGGGTGGATTTGCTCCCTATTAT
>JGI24709J26583_10000316_pt1 | contig 40381 bp, 38 predicted proteins | sample BioPla2DNA1_FD_26583 | JGI IMG/M metagenome (IMG submission 26583) | reverse complement strand
ATAATGTTCGTATCAAGGGAGATTTTGAAGAATGGATTAAATTTTTCATAGAAGGTATTTGTGAAATATCTGAAGATGCTATTATGTCAATTCAAAAAATTTTTGAACTCAAAAAGAATGACACGGAAAAAATTCGTTCATTTGCTAAAGGAAATATATCAAATCTGCTTTCAGTTTATGATTATTTACTGAAACATCCGTTTATAGAAGCAGGTGATATAAAAGATTTATTAGACCTTAGCAAGCCGACCATCAATAAGATTTTGGAGAGCTTAACGGAACTTGGCATATTAGAACTTGTAGATGAGAAAAAAAAGAGATACAGACAATATGTATATAAAAAATATGTGGATATTCTTTCGAAGGGAACGATACTATAACAGGTAAACTTAAGCGGAACATACATTAAAACAATCAGAACGACAAACGGCGATTAGAAAAACAAAAATTTAATCGCTTTTTTATTGCACAAAAAACAGGAAGAAACAATATGCAAGAAAATAAAAAAGAACAGAATATAGGAATAAAATGGATTTTTTCGTAAAAGGAGTAAATGTATTAAAAACTTTAGTAACAGCAATCGGCGCAGGACTTGGAGTATGGGGAGTTATAAACCTTATGGAAGGTTACGGTAATGATAACCCGGGAGCGAAATCTCAAGGTATTAAGCAATTGATGGCTAAATAAAGTGGTAAATAGCAAGCAAGATAAGGTTGAATTTCAGATTATCAAAAGACTTCTTTCTTTTTTAGAGTTTTGTTTTTCTTTATTGATGCTATAATTACATTATGAGAAAAGAGAACAAATTATTTGTACTTATTGTAATACTGTTATTGTTAATTTTAGGAATATCATATGTTTATGGTAAGTATTACTTTCCAAGTGCTAAGTCATACTCGGCATATTTAGAAATTTTCCAGGAATATGAAAGTGATGAAATTATTTCCATTTCGATAGACTCAATAAATCATAGTGTTGTGATTAAACCAAGCAACAATGAGAAAATAAAAGTATCATATTATCAAAAGGTAGATAATTCAAACGTTTTTAAACTGGACCAGAAAGTATTGACGATGGAATTCATTGAAAGAGTCGAAAACTTTGATTCTTTGATTTTTCAGCCGGAAAGAAATGTTGGTGTAATTACTATTTATTTACCTCAAGACAGTACAATTGATATAAATGTTAAAACTATCATCGGCAGTTTTTCAATAAATGATGTAACTGCCAGGAATATCAATTTCAATAATATTACCGGTGATTTTGTGATGAAAAATGTTAGTTGTAATAGCATTGTTTTGTCGTGTAATACAGGAAATATTAAAGTTGAAGGTGCTGTTTTTAACCGCTTCAACGGTTCTGTTGTTGCTGGTGAGTTTAATATTCATTTGATTGACAGTGTTGATGAATACAAATTTGAAGTTACAACTACCTATGGTCAACTAAAATTGAATAACGGTTATATTTATGTAACTAATGTTGTTAATGAAATTGAAACAGTTGAAAAGAGTAACAGTTTATTTTCTGACAACAAAGAAGGAAAAACTTTTATTTTCAATACTTTAAGGGGAAATATATCAATTAATTCGGTTGAAGAAAAAGAAGTTGTTGAAGAAAATACAGAAGCTGACCAGTAGCTTCTTTTGTATTTGTTGGAGGATATATGATTAATAAAATGATTGATGTTATTGCTAAAGAAGATGAACAAATTGCCTCAGCAATAAAACGAGAACTTGAAAGGCAAAATCGCAATATTGAACTGATAGCTTCTGAAAATATTGTTTCTGAAGCAATTTTAATGGCGACAGGTTCAGTGTTGACTAACAAATATGCCGAAGGCTATCCATCTAAAAGATATTATGGTGGTTGTTATGTGGTTGATGAAATTGAAAATTTAGCTATTGAAAGAGCTAAAAAGTTGTTTGGATGTAACTATGCGAATGTTCAACCACACTCAGGTTCTCAAGCAAACTTTGCTGTCTATCAGGCTTTATGTGAAACCGGTGATACGATTATGGGTATGTCTTTGGATAATGGAGGACACTTAACTCATGGATCACCATTCAATTTTTCTGGTAAAAATTATAATATCGTTCATTATGGAGTTGATAAAGAAACCTGTCAGATAGATTATCAAAAAGTCGAAGAAATAGCTAAAAAGTGTCAGCCGAAAATGATTATTGCTGGTGCCAGTGCCTATCCTAGAATTATTGACTTTGAAAAAATGGCCAATATAGCTCACAGTGTTGGAGCCTATCTGATGGTAGATATGGCTCATATTGCCGGTCTGGTGGCTGCCGGTCTTCATCCTTCTCCAATTGGTTATGCTGATGTTGTGACCAGCACGACTCATAAAACGTTAAGAGGCCCTAGAGGTGGGTTGATTTTATGCAATGATGAAGAAATCGCTAATAAAATAAATTCAGCAGTTTTCCCGGGAACACAAGGCGGACCACTGGAACATGTAATCGCTGCTAAAGCTATTGCCTTTAAACAGGCTTTAAGTGAAGAGTTTGTCAAATATCAGAAACAGGTAATCGTCAATGCCAAAGCAATGGCTAAAGCTATTGTCGATGGTGGTTTAGATTTAGTAAGTGGTGGAACCGATAATCATCTGATATTGATAGATTTAAGAAAGGCTAATATTACTGGAAGAGAAATGGAAAAAAGATTAGACGAAATTTATATTACTGCAAACAAAAATACTATTCCATTCGATACTGAAAAACCATATATTACTTCAGGCATCAGAATTGGCTCACCAACGGTGACTACTAGAGGATTTAATGAAGAAGATTGTTACCAGGTTGGCAAGTTGATTGTCGAAGCTAGCAAAGATGATTTTGCAGAGAAAAAAGAGCAATTGATAAAACAGGTTATTGCTCTTACTGACAAGTACCCAATCTATGGCAGGTAACAAATAATTTATCACATAAAAATAAGACCATCCGGTCTTGTTTTTAGTTTATTGGCGATTAAATAATGACAATAAAGGAAAAACTTGAAAGATTTTGAGGTCTTATTTTATTTTTTTATGGTATCCAATATTTCTTTTAAATCATACTCATGTACTTGCCCACGAATATAGTAGTCATCACCGACATATCTTGGGATAACATGGAAATGGATATGGTTTACTGCTTGTCCAGCAGGTTCATTATTGTTAGAAACGATGTTGCATCCATCTGCATTTAGTTTATCAGTTAATAAGATAGCCATTTTTTTACAGACAGTAATCATATGTTTTACAGTATCTTCATCAACATCGTAGATATTGACAAAGTGTTTTTTGGGAATAACCAGAGTATGACCTTTTGTTGCCTGGGAAATATCTAAAATTGCCATAACTACATCATCTTCATAAACCAGATTAGTAGGAAGTTCACCCTTTACGATTTTACAGAAAACACACATTTTAATCTACCTCCTTATTTTCTATTTGATCGAATTCACTTAATGGAATTGTATTGGTTTGAATATTTTTTAAATGTCTATTGATAGCTCTTGTTCTTGTTCCAACTAAAGTATCAAGGTCATCAGAAGTCTTTTGAATGTTTTGTTGAGCATTAGTTAAAACTTTTTCAAATTTTACAAATTCTGTTTTTACTGAACCCAGTAAATTCCAAACCTCACTGCTTCTTTTTTGGATGGCCAAGGTTTTAAATCCCATTTGTAGGGAATTTAAAAGTGCTGCAAAGGTGCTTGGACCGGTAATTGTAACCTTATATTCTCTTTGTAGAATTTCCAGCATATTGAGATTACAAGCTTCAGAATACAACCCTTCAGTAGGTAAAAACATTATTGCAAAATCGGTAGTTTCCGGAACATAAATATATTTATCTCTTATTGTTCTAGCTTGAGTTTTTAAAGTTGAAGCCAATTGTTTTCGAGCTCTTTCAACTTCTTCCTTATCACCGTTTTCTAAAGCATTTTGAATAGCCAGGTAATCCTGAGAAGGGAATTTAGAGTCGACTGGCAGATAGATGTAACTTTCATCGGTTGATGGCAGTTTAATGGCAAACTCTACTTTATCTCTACTATTAGGATTGGTGTTGACATTTTCTTCGTATTGTGAATTATTTAAAATATCTTTAATGATAGCTGACAGTTGAATCTCGCCTAAAATGCCTTTAGTTTTAACGTTGGTTAAGACTCTTTTTAAATCTCCAACTCCAGTAGCCAGATTTTTCATTTCTCCTAACCCCTTATAAACGTTTTCCAACTGCTCAGAAACTGTTTTGAAAGATTGTGTAAGTTTAGTATCTAATGTTTCCTGCAATTTTTCATCAACTGTTTTTCTCATTTGTTCTAATTGCCTGTTGCTGTCTTGTCGGATGTTGGTAAGATTTGTTTCAATTGTTCTTCTCAAGTTATCCAGTTTTTGTTCTTCAATTAAAGCATTCTGAGCTAAAGTCTTATTAATAGCTTCAAGTTTATTTATCTGATGTTCATTGTTTTGTTTTTGAGATTCAACAAGGTAACTGGACAATGATTTTAAGTTTTCGGTTACTATTTTACTAGAATTATCGATTCTTTCAATTTGCAAATCGCTGTTCGCCTGTAAGTAATTGAACAGATTATTACTTAAGGTGTTCAATGATGAATTAGTATTGCTATTAATATCTATCAGATATTTATTCAATCTGTTATCAATTAATTTTTCCTGTTTATTTATTTTGGCATTATTAACAATTAAAAAAATTACAATCAAAAACAATAATCCAATTATTGCAATTAAAAGTATTTGATTTAAATCTAATGATAGTGGCATTTTATCACTCCTTGAATATAATTATAAACTAAATAGTCTAAATATAAAAAGAATATAGGTTTAAACAACGAATATAATTGATTCTAAGTAACTTTATAAGGTAATGATGATTGTAAAAAAGATTGAAAACTTAGTTTTTTATTAATTATTGGTGTATAATTGAACAAAAGGATGGGGGATATTATGTCATTATTTAAAAGAATTGAATATAATGCACCGGTAACATTAACGTTTTCGTTAATTTGTTTAATCGTTTTGATTTTTTACAATGTTTTTGGTGAAGGTTTTTTATATGCTGTTGCTATGACTTATAGAGATAGTTTGTTAAATCCAATGATGTATGTCAGATTGATTACCCATATTTTCGGACATCTAGGTTGGGATCACTTTTTTGGAAATATGAGCTATATTCTTTTGCTGGGACCGATGGTAGAAGAAAAGTATGGTTCGGATAAATTAATAGTCAAGATTTTTGCCACAGCTTTAATTACTGGAATTCTAAACAATGTTTTATTTCCTAATGTGGCATTATGTGGTGCTTCGGGAATTGTATTTATGCTGATTGTTTTATCTTCAGTTACTTCAGTTAAAAGTGGGAAACTTCCTTTGACTTTAGTTTTGGTACTGATTATTTATTTAGGTGCCGAAGTTTATAATGCGATTATGGTTACGGATAGTATTTCTCAATTCACCCATATTATTGGTGGAATTTGTGGTTCTATCTTTGGTTTGTTTTCTGATAAAAACAAGAAATAACAGTAAAAATTAAATTAAAATGCTAAAAATACCACCTTGTGAAAAGAGTTATTATTCTAACTCCACTTACAAGGTCTTTTTTACTTTATGTATTGAGGGAAAAGCAATTTTAGTCTATAATAATAAAAGGAAATTATAAAAAAATAGGAGGCTAATAGATGGCAAAAACATTTATATCAATGGATGGTAATACAGCTGCTGCTTATTCGGCGTATGCGTTTACAGAAGTTGCTGCAATTTACCCAATTACTCCGTCAAGTAATATGGCTGAAGTAATTGACCAATGGGCGACACAAGGTCGTAAAAATATGTTTGGTAGTGTTGTTAAGGTTGCTGAAATGCAATCAGAAGCTGGCGCTGCTGGTGCTGTGCACGGAACACTACAAGGGGGAGCTTTAGCGACAACATTTACGGCTTCGCAAGGCTTGTTATTGATGATTCCAAATATGTATAAATGGGCTGGTGAATTATTGCCAGCAGTAATGCATGTAGCTGCTAGAACAATAGCTGCTCGTTCATTATCTATTTTTGGTGATCATCAGGATATTTATGCCGCAAGACAAACTGGTTGTGCAATGTTAGCATCTAGTTCAGTTCAGCAGGCATTAGATTTAGGTGCAGTAGCTCACTTATCAGCAATTAAAGCTTCAGTTCCATTTGTTCATTTCTTTGATGGATTCAGAACATCTCATGAAGTACAAAAAGTTGAAACCTTAGATTATGACTACTTGAGAAGTCTGGTTGATATGGAAGCTCTAGAAAAGTTTAGAAAAAATGCATTAAATCCACATGGTAATGCAGTCACCAGAGGTGGGGCTGAAAACGATGACGTTGTTTTCCAGGGCAGAGAAGCTCAAAACTTACATTTTGCTGCAGTAGAAGATATTGTCAACGACTACATGGCTGAAATTTCTAAGCATACTGGAAGAGAATATAAACCTTTCACTTACTATGGTGCACCAGATGCTGAAAGAGTTATTGTTGCTATGGGTTCAGTAGTTGAAACTATTGAAGAAGTTGTTGATGTTTTAGTAGCAAAAGGAGAAAAAATAGGTGTTATTTGTGTTCACTTATATCGTCCTTTCAGCGCTAAATATCTATTGAATGTTTTACCTGAAACAACTAAGAAGGTTGCTGTTTTAGATAGAACTAAAGAAATCGGTTCTCGTGAACCATTGTACTTAGATGTATTAAATGTATTAAAAGATAAAGATATCAAACTTATCGGTGGCAGATATGGTATTGCATCTAAAGACACAGCTCCAAATCAAATTAAAGCTGTTTTTGATGAACTGGCAAAAGAAAATCCAAAAGAAGAGTTCACAATTGGTATTGTTGATGATGTTACTCATTTATCATTGGAAGTTGATCCGAACTTTACAATCAGAGGAACTTATACTTCTTGTTTGTTCTGGGGTTTAGGTTCTGATGGTACAGTTGGAGCTAACAAAAACTCAGTAAAGATTATTGGTGACAATACTGATTTATATGCTCAGGCTTATTTCCAATATGACTCAAGAAAAGCCGGTGGGGTCACCAGAAGCCACTTGAGATTTGGACCAGACCCAATTCAATCAACTTACTATGTAAACAATGCTGACTTTATTTCTTGTTCACTAGATTCATATGTTCAGCAGTATGATATGTTAAAAGATTTGGCAGATGGTGGAACTTTCTTATTGAATACTACTTATGAGCCTGATAAACTTGAGGAGTTTTTACCTAATAGAATGAAAGTTCAATTAGCAAAAAAGAATGCTAAATTCTATATTATCAATGCAACAAAGATTTGTGCAGAAATTGGTATGGGTAGAAGAACTAATACAACGTTACAATCTGCATTCTTTGCCTTAAACGAACAGATTATGCCTTATGACAAAGCAATTGTCTTAATGAAAGAAGCAGCAAAGAAATCATATGGCAGAAAAGGTGACGATATAGTTAATATGAACTATAAAGCAATCGATGCTGGTAAAGATGGCCTGGTAGAAATCCCTGTTAAACCAGAGTGGGCTGATTTAGATCCTCATTTTGAAAAACCTGTTACAGGTGACGCATACATGGATGAACACGTATATGGATATAACTCATTAAATGGTTACAATATGCCAGTCAGTGCATTCACTAAATTTGGTGTTTTAGATGGAACAATGAGGAACAATGTTGCTTATCATGAGCATAGAAATATTGCTTCATTTGTACCAAAATGGATTCCAGAGAATTGTATCCAGTGTGGATTCTGTTCGTTTGTATGTCCACATGCTACTATCAGACAATTTGCTTTAACTGAAGAAGAAGTGGCAAATGCTCCATTTGAATTTACAACTATTGATGCAACCGGCAAAGCAAGAGGATTAAAATATAGAATTCAGGTCTCTCCAGATAACTGTGTCGGCTGTGGATTGTGTGTTAAGGAATGTCCAAGAGCAGCATTAGAAATGGTTGATGTTCATACAATGTTAGATGAAGCTCCACTAGCAAATTACCTATATAAAGAAACAGAATATAAGAAAGATTTAGTTGATGATACTCCTAAGGGAACTCAGTTCTTAAAACCTTACTTTGAAGTTCCAGGTTCATGTCCAGGATGTGGAGAGACACCATATTACAGATTAGTTTCTCAATTATTCGGTCCAGATATGATGGTTGCCAATGCAACAGGATGTACTTCAATTTATAGTGGATCAACACCTTCAACTCCATTTGTTACAGATGAAGATGGAAACGGTGTAGCTTGGGCTAACTCATTGTTTGAAGATAATGCTGAGTTCGGTTTTGGTATGGCATTAGCTAGAAATTACAAGAAAGCAGTATTATTAAAGATTATGGAAGATAACCTTGATACTGTAGAACCAGAATTAAAGGTATTATTTGAAGATTATCTGGCTAACAACGGCAACAGAGTAGAAGAGAAACGTTTAGCTCCTCAAATTGAGGAATTAGCTGCTAAATCAGCTAATGAAAACGTCCATAAATTAGCTCAAGAAGCTAGAGACTTAGTATCAGCATCTATTTGGATTGTCGGTGGTGACGGATGGGCTTATGACATCGGCTATGGTGGATTAGACCACGTTATCGCAAACGATTTGAATGTCAATATCTTAGTATTGGACACTGAAGTCTATTCAAATACTGGTGGACAGTCTTCTAAATCTTCTCAAGCTGCTTCTATTGCACAATTTGCTGCCGGTGGTAAAGCAGTTGCTAAAAAAGACTTAGGTCAGATTGCTATGAGTTATGGTCATGTTTATGTTGCATCAATTTGTATGGGTGCCAACAGAATGCAGGCAATTAAAGCTTTAAAAGAAGCTGAAAGCTATAATGGACCATCTCTAATCATTGCGTACTCTCCATGTGCACTGCATGGTATTAGAAGAGGATTAGTAAGACATCAGGAAATTCAAAAGAATGCTGTTGAATGTGGATATGTAAATATTTACAGATTTGACCCTCGCAATGAAAAACCATTAACATTAGACTATAAGAAACCTGACTTTGATAAGTTCCAAGACTTCCTGATGAATGAAGCAAGATTCAATAACTTAGTCAAGGTCAATCCTGAAAATGCTGATGAGTTATATGCTAAAGCAAGATCAGATGCTGAAAAACGTTTCAACAACTTATTGGCGAGATTATCAGACTAACAGTCTAAATAAAAGCTTATAGAAAAGTTCTCAGAAATGAGAACTTTTTTGATGCAGGAATATTGAGAGATTATTTTTGATTAGTTTGCTTTTTAATGATTGTGAAACTATAATTAGTTGTAGCGAGAGGTAGTTTATGTCTAGTATTAGGGATTTTATTTATTTAGAAACTGCATTCAGATGTGTTAACTGTAGTGGACGTTTAACAAAATATAAAGATGAATTAGGAAATATTTATTATGTTTGTGATGCCTGCAAAAGTAAATATTTTGCTACAAAAAAACCAAGGGGAAGATTTATCATAGATATAGGCGTTATGATTGCTGTCTTATTGTTTTTCATGTCAAATTATACGGATGAATATCCACTAGCTGATTATATAGTGGCTTGGTTTATCTTGATGGGGATTGCAGTTCTGCTTATGATTATTGCTACCATTATCAGTCATTACGTATTTGATGAGATTAACTTAATTGAAGATACCGATAACAAGGAAAAAGGCAAATTTACCGGTTCGTTAGCTGATTTTTTGTTGAGAAGAAATCAAACATTATGTCCGATTTGTTATGCTAGAAAAGCTTTAGTCAGTAAAAAGGGCAAGGATGGTGGTGTATATTATCACTGTTTATCATGTAATAAATTATTTGTAGAAAGTAAGAATTACAATATATTTTCCATCAGTTTTTTAGCGATAATAGGGATAATTTTATTTGGACTCAGTCATTTTATTAAAAGTTTCTGGTTAATTATAATCTTTACGACGGTTTTCTTTTTATACTATGTGGTAATCTGGCTGCTTTATAAATATAAAGACTTTGATTTTTATCGTCAAATGTCTGCAGCGGAAAGAAATAGGAAAGTATTATAAAACAGACAGTCCATAATTATGGATTGTTTTTAATTGACGGCATTTTAGATACTGGTATAAAATAAGGTAAAGGAAAATGAAAAATAAGACAGAAGGTGAAATTTATGAAAAAGTTTTTTATTTTTATTTTTTCAATGTTGCTGCTGATTGGTTGTTTTGGTTGCCAGTCAGATGAGAAAAAAGCTCAAAAATATTTTGAAAATGGTGATTATTACAATGCTTATATCCTTTATAACAAATTAGAAAACAAAGAAAAAAGTGATGAAGTTGTTTTAAATTGGCTTAAAGAATCAATCAATTCTGATAATGAAAATATAGATGAAAATTTTAAAGAAATCATTATTCATTCAGAGGAAGTATATGATCAAATATTTGAAATAATTTTAGCTAATATGGAATTCACTTGCCTTGATGAAAAAGTTGATTATTATGCCCAGCTGCTAAACTGTTTTTCTGATAAAACTTTGAAACAAGAAGAAAAGAAATTAAAAGACGCTTTAAATGCTGAAAATGTAAGCGATATTATCCTGGCTGGTGCAACATCAGAGGACTTTGAAAAAAGAGTTATTGATGATGATTATTTTCTGGTAGATCATATATATACTTTCAATAAATATGATCCAATTCCAAAGGACAGTTATGAACCATTGTTTAACAAAACGATGACAGGACATGGTTGGGTTACTTTAGAAAAATATGGCATCATGTTACATGCTTATACTGATTTTTATTATCCTGATGAAGTAATAGATCAATATTTCTATTTCGGCAATACCCTTGATTATCAATTATTAAATGACGGATACCTGGGTGATAAGTTTGGCTTTATATATCTAAAAGATAAATCCATTTATCAAATGTCTTTTGATGGCATTTCAAATCTAGTCTATAAGTTTGGCCAGGAAGTTAATGATATTGATAAAATTTATGGTCATATTGCTGAAAATAGCATCCTGTTTATTTGTTTAGTTGAAAATGATTATTACACTGTTTATAGAATCAATATGATTACCAATAATGCGGTTAAGCATGTTACTGAAATATCTGCTGATAGTGTTGCTTATTTTACTTTACACAAACCGTTAAATTCAAATGTGTTGATTTATGATATTGTTAATCCGGAATTCGATAAAAAATTAGATTATTTATTTGAAAATAGAGAACAGGCTTATTCAATGTTTGAAAAGCATGGTTATAAAGTAAACGAGGAATTCAAAAAGACAATTGATGATTTATTGGATGAATATTACTATCAGAAGCTGTATGATGGAGCATTGATAGAAGTTGTTGAAAAAGAATATGATATAAAGTATTTAAGACAATATACTTATCTGATAAGAGAAAATGAACTGACATATAAAGAAATCAATATGCCTAAACCAGATATGGGTAATCCAAAATAAAAATAGTTACTTTAAACGCACTTAAAAATGTAGTAATATGAAAAAAGTGCGTTTTTTTATTGGTTTTAGTTTATAATAAAATTAGTTAGTGATCATAAAAGATATTGAATAATAAAAAGACTCTTTAACTGCTTTTATTTAAATAAATTATTGATAATAAACTAATAAAATAAGTTAAATTTTTTAAATAAGCAATCATATACTTATCAAGGAGAATACGGATGTTTAAAAAGAAGATAGCTTTATTTAATCAAAGTGTTAAAAACAAAGAAGAAGCATTGGCATTGCTGGCAAATGAATTTATTAAAGCTGGTGTTGTTGAAGATAATTTTTTAGAAGGAATTTTACAAAGAGAAGAAGCTTTTCCTACGGGTTTAGAGTTAAACAAGATGGGAGTTGCTATACCACATACAGATTCGGAATATGTAAAGGAGAATCAGTTAGGATTTATGACTTTAGATAAACCGGTAATCTTTAAATTTATGGGAGATGCAAGTCAGGATATTGAAGTTTCAATTATTTTTATGCTGGCTTTAAAAGAGGCTGAAAGCCAGATAGAAATGCTTTCAAAACTTATGGATTTATTTATGTTTGATGAGGTGATGGAGGCTTTAAAAACAGTTGATAATTACGATGGATTTGATGAAATTATTAATAAGTCTGGATTATTAGACTAAAGGGGGAATAAAATGTTAGTTACATCTAAAGAAATGTTGGAAAGAGCAAAAGTTGGTGGTTATGCTCTGGTTGCTCCTGATTATTATGATAATAATTCGTGCAGAGCTTTTGTTGAAGTGGCTGAAGAGTTGAATCAACCTTTAATACTTTCTTTTGCTTCTGAAGTACATGATGATATGCTTTCTTTAGAAGAGGCAGCATTGATAGGCAGATATTATGCTGAAACAGCTAAAGTTGATATTGCTTTACATTTAGATCATGGAACAAAATTTGAAACGATTAAAAAAGCCATTGCTTATGGTTTTACTTCAGTTATGATTGATGCCAGCAGTTGTGATTTTGAAGAAAATGTCAGAAGAACAAAAGAAGTAGTTGATTATGCGCATGCTAGAGGAGTTGTAGTTGAAGCTGAAATTGGACATGTAGGCAGTGGTGAAAGGTATTCTACAGACCAGGATGATTCAATTTATACAGAAGTTGAGGCTGCTAAAAAGTTTGTTGAATTGACAGGAGTTGATTCATTGGCAATTTCAATTGGAACAGCACATGGTCACTATAAAGGAACTCCAGTAATTAATTTTGAAAGATTAAATGAAATAAGAAATGCCTTAGATATTCCATTGGTATTGCATGGTGGTTCATCAAGTGGAGATGAAAATCTTAGAAGATGTGCTACTGAAGGTATCAGCAAAATAAATGTTTTTACTGATTTTGTGACAGCAGCATTTGAATCAGTAAAAAAAGGAAATCCAAAAGACTGGTTTGAATTATTAAAGATGTCAGATGAAGGAATTAAAGATGTTTTGAGGCATTATTTTAAAGTTTTCAACTGCATAGAATAAGAGGTGATGTTGTGAAAAGAGAATTAAGAAGTCCTTTCTTTGTGTTAAATCCTAAATGTTACTTATGGGGAGAAAAAGCCTATAAATTAGGTGCTGTTGCTGAAGAGCTGGCAATAAAATATGATTTAGATATTGTCTACACTGGTTCTCTGGTTGATTTGGCAAAATTTGCTGAAGATTTTCCACATTTAATAATTTGTGCTCAAAATATGGAAGCCTTAAGACCTGGAAAAGGAATGGGACATATTTTGCCGGAAGCATTAAAGGATGCAGGAGTGCAGGCGGTTTTTTTAAATCATGCTGAAAATCCAAAAACAGTTTCAGATTTGACTGAAACTATCGCCAGAGCTAAAGAATTAGATATTTTAACAATTGTATGTGCCGATGATGTTGCAGATGCTAAAGCTATTGCTCAACTTGAGCCGGATGTTATGGTTTGTGAACTAAAAAGTTTAATTGGAACTGGCAAAACAGCTGATCTGGATTATATGAAAGCTACTAATCAAGCAGTTAAATCTGTTTCACCAAAGACAAAGACATTACAGGCAGCAGGAATTTCCAGTGGTGCAGATGTTTATAAAGCTATCGCATCAGGAGCTGATGGAACCGGGGGAACTAGTGGAATTGTTGCTGCAGAAGATCCAGAAGCAATACTAAGGGAAATGATTGCCGCTCTAGATAAAGCCAGAACAGATTTTTATAAAAAGTAAAAATTTCAATAAAAATGGAAATAGGATATAATTAAACAAAGGAGATATTTATTATGAAAAGAATATTATTGTGTTGCGGAACTGGTGTGGCTACCAGCACTGTTGTCCGTAGAAGACTTGAAGAGGAATTGATCAGAAGAGGTCATAAAGGTAAATTTACTATCAGTCAATGTAAGGCGGTAGAAGTACCTAGCAAATCAAAAAACGCTGATTTATGTGTAAGTACGATTGCCAATTCATATACCTGCCATTGTCCTTTGGTTGTAGCTACTAATTTGATTGTCAATAGAAATACAGAAGAAATCTATAATCAGATTGAAGAAGTATTATTCAGCGACTAATTTGATAGTTTTTAATTAATTGTTAGTTTTGTAACGACAAAGAATTAACATAAAAAATAAATCTAAAAAAAGGAGGATATTAGGTTTATGGAAACAATTTTAGAGTTTTTTGCTTATATTAATAAATGTGATTCATATATAATCATGCCATTCATTATTGCTTTTCTTGGCATTGTTATGGGAGCTGGTTTAGGTAAATCTATTCGTGGTGGGCTAACAGTTGCTGTTGGGATAATAGGATTAAATTTATCTACAGGACTGATGGGATTTTTAGCTACTGCAGTAGGACAGATGTCTACCAACTTTGGTTTATCATTATCAACAGTGGATATCGGTTGGCCTGCAGCTGCAGCTATTGCATTTGCTACGAAGGTAGGTGCGCTTATTATTCCAGTCTGTCTGGTAGTAAACATTTTAATGATACTTACAAAAACTACCCAAACGGTTAATATTGATATTTGGAACTTTTGGCATTTTGCATTTACAGGTTCATTAGTTGCTGCTATGACTGACAATCTATGGTTAGGTCTTATTGCTGCTGTATGTAACGAAGTAATTGTACTTGTGTTAGGAGATATCACCGCTCCAGCATTAGAAACAACATTAAATATGCCTGGTGTGTCATTGCCACATGGTTTTAGTGCTGCTTTTGCTCCAATTGCTCTATTAACTAACTGGATAATTGAAAAGATTCCAGGTTTAAGAGATATTGATTTCTCACTTGAAGGTTTGCAAGATAAAATAGGTGTTTTTGGAGAACCAATTATTGTTGGATTTTTCTTAGGGTTAGTTATTGGAGTAGCTGCTGGGCAAGACTTTAGTAATGCTATGGCGACTGCAGTTAACCTAGCCGCTACAATGGTATTAATTCCAAAGATGGCTGCACTATTAATGGAAGGTTTAATGCCTATTTCTGATGCTGCAAGTGCTTTTATTGATAAACATTTCTCAGGAAAAGGACAAATGTATATTGGTCTTGACTCTGCTATTGGTGTAGGACATCCAATGACCATTACATTAGGATTAATTTTAGTTCCGGTAGCATTATTATTGGCTGTTATACTTCCTGGAAATACAGTATTGCCTGCTGTAGACTTGGCAGTTTTACCATTTATGTTTGTTTTAATTTTACCTATTTGTAAAGGCAATGGATTTAGAAGTTTATTGACAGGTTTGATTTGTTTGACAGCTGGTTTATATATAGCAACTTATCTGGCAGGTCCTACAACTGCAGTTGCACTTGCTAATAACTTCAATATGGGAGGAGCTACTTCAATTTCATCAATCTGTGATGGTGCGAATCCGTTAACTGCATTAATATATACTATTGGTATGCTACCAACTGGTGTAGCATATGGAACATTAATTGCAATTTCAATTGTATTTGCTATATATAACGGAATTAGAATCAGAAAAATTGATAAAGCTTAATTTTAAATGATTAAAATGCAGGGGCTTTTGATAGCTCCTTTCTTTTCTTGAGGAGAAAATCAATGAAGAAATATGTTTATAAAAAAGACCGATTTTTTGTAAGAGTTACTTTAGTCGGTATTATTTGTATTGTTATGGGTATATACAATATCTATCTATTTATAAAAGGTGAAAACATTTTGAGTTTAGTTATTATATTGGTTTGCGCTTATCAGGTAATGAATACATTTTTTTCATTGTCAAATCCTGAAGAAGTACATATTGATAAACATCGTATTACCTTTAAAGCTTACAGAAAAGTACATACTTATGATTTCAAACAAATTTATGATTTTAGAGTCAAAGAATTTCCGCAGACAAAAAAGGTATATGTTAGAATCAATAAAAATCAAAACAACATACTAAAAGGAAGATATTGGGTGTTCTGTTTATATTTTAATGATGCTGATGAACTGTTTAATTGGTTTTTAGATAAAGAATATCAAATGCATCCTGATACAGTTAAAGCAAAAACTAGAATAAGAATGGAATCATCTTCTGAAGATAAAAAAAGATAAAAGATAAAGAAATAGAGAACTAGTTTCTTTATTATTAAAATAAAGGGGGAAATTAAAATGGCTGTTTATAAAGAAACGATTACTGGACTGGTTAGTAAGGGCATTAGTCCGACTTACTTTAACCTCACTGAAAAGGTAAAAGCAATTATTGAAAGAAGTGGGATACAAAATGGAATTGTTTGTGTAATTTCACCACATACTACATGCTCAGTATTTTTTGAAGAATATTGTCATGATTTAATGCCAAATGGAAAAGAATTTTTACAACAGGACTTGGATAATGTATTAGAAAAAATTATTCCTGATCAGACTAAATGGGGACAATATTTCTATCCGGGAACACTGCATTTTGAAGATGTTGAAGCTTGGCCTGACTATTTAAAATGGTTGCCATCAGGAACTAGAGAAGAATTATTTAATTGTGATGCTCATTTAAAGGCAACAATCTTAGGTAATAGTGCTACCTTTGAATTAGATGAAGGTGAATTAGGAGTAAGTAAGACCGGATATATCTATTTTGTTGATTTCGATAGGAATCGTTCTAGAACCAGAAAATGTAGAGTAGTAATTATTGGAGAATGAAACATAAAAAACTGTAACAATTCATCTGTAAAAATGTTACAGTTTTTATTTTGTTTTTTGAATTATTTAACAAGAAATTTTACATAAAAACGGAAGTAAAAAAGTAATATGAATAATTCAGATGATTCATCTTAAAAACAACGATAGGAGGAAGAATTTTAAGGTGATTATTGTTGTTAATATCAGTATTATTAATGATTTCCTGCTATCAAGAAAATTGTTTTTATCTGAATAGAACAATTTACATCAATCAATATTAAATTATAAACAGTTAGCTAATACAGCATTTAAATCAGCAATTTTAAAAGTGAAAGTTGAAATTGTAAAAAGTATAAACTCAAATAAATATTTGTTATAGATATTTGATAGGGTCTGTATCTTTGTATTCTAGATAAATCGAAGATAATCAAAACTAGAAAAAAATAGGTAGCCATTAATTTTGGTTATCTATTTTGTTTTTAAAGTAATTACGACAAGTTCCGGACTGCTGAAAATTCGATAATCGAATTGTGTCAATCCAATACCTCTACTGCGATAGAGGTTTTTGGTTTTTCCAAATTTGTAATCAGTTTTCGAAAAGAAATTAACCTGTTTGTCGTGAGTATGACCACTTAAGACCAGATCTACATTAACGGGTAAGTTTTTATAAGTTTCTGTTCCATGCAATAAGACGATTGAATATGTTTCAGTTGATACCTGATCAATAGTATGGTTACCAAAATTATCGCCATAAAGGACAATAAACCCGGTGGGATTATTATAGAGTTTCATTTCTGAATCAATCAGTTCAAAATTAGAGTCGCTTAGTATTTTCTTAACTAATATTTCCCTTGTTTCGCTACTATAATCAAAATCGCCGAGGATGGCAAATTTTCCCAATGGAGCATCAATAGAAAACAGCAGATCGGTAAGGATATCCACATCACTACTAACAGGCGGGTAATTTTTATCAAACAAATCTCCACCAAATAAAACTATATCGATATCCAGATTATTGATGGTTTTTTTTAGATTGGCAAGATGTTGTTCATTAAATAAATAACCATATTCAATATCGGTTAAAAAAAGAATTTTTACATTATTGAAATTTGATGGGATTTTTTCTGATGTTTCCTCAAGGTATGATACTTTAAAATTGAAAGGAACGACATATTTTCCACGTTGAAAAATTATCATACTTGATATTAGGATAAGAATAATGCCGGACATAATTAATACTAATAGTTTTTTTCGTCTAATCATCAAACCACCATTAACATTCTAACATAAAAAATAGTGAGCATACTCACTATTTCTTGAATTCCGGATCAATATAATTCAGCACTACCGGAATTACTATTGGTTGTCTATTGGTTTTAGAGTATAAGAATGGCTCTAATGTTTCTCTGATAGTATTTTTCAATTCTCCAAAGGTTGTTTTTTGTTGCATCTTTTTTCTCAAAGCTTCATAGATTAACAATTCTCCTTCTTTTAACATCGTTTGTCCTTCTTTGATATAGACAAATCCTCTAGAGATGACATTTGGTCGACAAAGAATTGTATTAGTTCTTGAATCAATAGCGACTATTGCAGCAACCAATCCATTGTCAGCTAGAATTCTTCTATCTTTTAACACTGCAGTGGCAATTCCACTTGAATCATTGCCATCTATATAGATATCATCAGTAGGAATTTTATGTTCCCACAAAAATGCTTCACCCTCTCTTAATATGACAACGTTACCATTGGCACAGATGAAAATATTTTCTTCTGGCACACCTGTTTCGACAGCTGTATCAGCATGCATTTTCAACATTTTATATTCACCGTGTACGGGCATAAAATATTTAGGTTTAACTAACTGAAGCATGAGTTTCTGTTCTTCCTGAGAAGCATGTCCAGTTGTATGCAGGTTGTTTAAAAGTGAATTTGTTAAGACATTGGCTCCAAGTCTGGTTAATGAATTAACGATTGAATTAACACTTATTTCATTGCCTGGAATTGGATTGGAAGAGAAGATAACAGTATCTCCTGGAATAATTTTGATATATCTGTGTGATGCATTAGCCATCCTGCTTAAAGCAGCCATCGGTTCCCCTTGTGAACCGGTACATAAGATACAAATCTTGTTTGAAGGATAACTATCAAGCAATTCCGGATCAATAAAATCATCTTCATCAGCGACAATGTGGCCAAGCCTTCTTCCGATTTGAACAACATTTTCCATACTGCGTCCAACAATACTTACTTTTCTATCATGGGCAATAGCACCTGAAATAATCTGTTGAATTCTGTGAACATTACTTGAGAAAGTTGCGATAATTAATCTTCCTTTTGTTTTAGCAATGATTTCAGAGATCGATTTAGCTACCTGTTTTTCACTAATTGAAAAACCGCTGACTGCTGAGTTGGTTGAATCTGATAATAGAAGACTGATACCGAATTGTCCCATAAAAGAAATTACTTGGTAGTCTGAATTGCTTCCAACAGGAGTCAAGTCAAATTTGAAGTCTCCGGTTGACATAATCCAACCATTTGGTGTTTGAATAGCTATACCAAATGAATCAGGAATAGAGTGGACAACATGGAAAAAAGCTACATGAAAATGTTTAGAAGTAAATCTGAAAGTTTCAGTATTTTCCACCACATGAAGGGTGGTGTTAGCTAACAATCTGGCATCTTCAAGTTTCTTTTCGATTAAAGCAATCGCAAATTTAGAGCCATAAATATCAGGAATATTACACACTCTTAATAAATATGGGATTCCTCCAATATGGTCTTCATGCCCATGGGTGATAAATAAGGCTTTTATTTTCTCCTGGTTTTTAATCAGGTATGTATAATCAGGAATAACATATTCCACCCCTAATAATTCTTCATTAGGGAATAAGATACCGGAGTCAATAATGATAATTTCATCATCTCCTTCAATACAGTATAAGTTTTTACCAACTTCTCCTAATCCTCCTAAAGCAAAAATACGTGTATCGGTTGGAAGAAAGGAAGAAATTGTACGTGAATTAAATTTATTTGGTTCGCTCATAATCCCCCTCCTAAATACTAATAGCATCCTCTGGCTTGTGCCATGGATTTATCTTGTTAATACGGTCATAATAAAGAATACCTTTTAAATGATCAATTTCATGTTGCATTACTATAGCAGGATATCCTTTCAATTTTATTTCTTCAACTTTATCTGTTAACAGGTTGTAAGCTCTAACTGTTATACGATGGTATCTTAAAACGACTCCTTCAACATCAGTTGGCACACTTAAACAAGATTCACCATTCTCTAAATAGGTTTTCTTTGTTGAGTTGGCAATAATTATAGGATTAGCTAAAGCAAATTCTAATGCTTGATCATCTTCATCTTTAATAGATACAGCAATCATTTGTCGGCTTACTCCAATTTGTGGAGCTGCAATGCCGACTGATGGTCTAACATTATATTCTTCGCAAAATTTTTCATCCTGTGAGTTTCTCACATATTCAAGCATAGCTTGTAAAATTTCCTTATTTTCATCTGATAAGGGCACAGAAACGCTGATAGCTTTTTCCCTTAATATCGGTTCGCTATCAGGTAAGATTTTTTTTGAATCGATAAACATATAAAATCTCCTAACAAGTTAAAAGTTAATTTCTGAAATATAGATTATTATTCTATTTTTCTACAAGTATTATACAAAAAATATAATAAGTAATCAATTTAATAATTCGATAATAATCTTTAATAATGAATCTGAATTTTTATAATCATCAATGATAATATCGGCACCTAAGTCTGTGAGTTGTTGTCGGTTTAATAGTGAAGCGACTCCAACTACAGCTTTAGCTTTAGAATTGACAGCTGCTTTTATACCGCTTTCTGCATCTTCAAAAATAATGCAATCTTTAATGTCGGCATTGATTCTTTTAGCAGCTCTTAGAAATATTTCCGGATTGGGTTTACCTGGAAAAGAATGGTCAGAACAAATAGTTTCTTCTCTTTTAAACCAACGGTCTAATTTAAGCGATTCAAAGAAAAAATCAACATTACTTTTTGGAGCTCCTGTTGCAATTGTACAGTGAATCTTTCTTCTTTTAAGTTCATCAAGAAATTCTTCTACTCCACTAGCAAGCTTATAAATATCATCTTTATATTTTATACATAATTGGCGATAAATTTCTTCTTTTTCATCGATTAGTTTTTGCATTTGTTCTTTAGTAAAATCATTTTTTAAAATGTGTCTGATTGTTATATCTGGATTAAACCCATGGATGAAAGAATTTATCTGTTCAATTGGATATCTGATGCCAGTATGGTTATAAAAAAACTGTTGCCACGATTCTTCAACAATTGGTTTATCAAATATGATTGTCCCATTAAAATCAAAAATTATTGACATAATATAACCTCATCTAATTCATTATAGCCTATTTTGTTAAAAAAAGAATATTTTGTTTGAAAACCGCGAAAAATGTATTTAATCAACTTTTATTTTGTTGTCTGATTATCTAAAATAGAATGTGGTATAATTGTTAGGAGGTGATGACAATGTCTGTTTTAGTAGTTTCAGGTATATCTGGTGCTGGAAAATCGGTCTTTCTAAAAACACTTGAAGATATTGAATTTTATTGTATTGATAATTTACCACCAGCTTTATTGGTTGCCGTCAGTAAATTGAATGTCAATAAGAAACTGGCTGTGGTTATTGATGTTAGAAGTAACGAGTTATATGATACTTTGTTAAATGAAATTGATAACTTGAAAAGTGAGAATATTGATTATACTTTGGTCTTTTTAGATTGTGATAAAGATACTATTTTAAGTCGCTACAAATATACCAGAAGATCACATCCGCTTATCTCAGAAAAGTATCCAACTTTAGAAAGTGCGCTTGATTATGAATATGAACTTTGTAAAAAGGTAAAAAATGAAGCAGATATCGTTATTGACACTAGTCACTTCAGTCCGGTTCAATTAAGAGGATATATAATTGAATCTTTTAAACAGGATGGATATAAAAGTTTAACTATTAAACTGATTTCCTTTGGTTATAAAAATGGTCTACCAATGGAAGCTGACCTGGTTTATGATGTAAGATGTTTACCGAATCCATTTTATATTGCTGAACTAAAAATGAATTCAGGATTAGATGACAATGTTTACGATTACGTCTTTTCATTTGATCAATCAAAAGTTTTCGCGGAAAAAATATATGATTTTATTAAATATTCATTGCCATATTATGTTGAAGAAGGAAAAAACGAGCTGGTTGTAGCTATTGGTTGTACCAGCGGCCGACATAGGAGTGTAGCTTTTGTTAAACATTTAGGAAGTATATTAAAAGATTTAAATCATCGTATCATTACCTTCCATAGAGATGTTGAGAAGGATTTCTAAGATGGAAAATATTGAAGTGTTATCACCCGTCGGTTCACCAGAATCACTTGTAGCTGCGGTTAGATCAGGTGCTGATGCTGTCTATCTGGGGGCGAAAAGTTTTTCGGCTAGAAGAAATGCGACCAACTTTGATGAAGATGAATTACTGAATACTGTTAAATACTGTCATAAACGTAATGTGAAAGTTTATGTCACCGTAAATATAATGATTAAAGAAAAAGAGATAGCTGAGGTTATCGAGCTTTTAAAGTACCTGAATGATTTGGGAGTTGACGCTATAATTGTTCAGGATCTGGCCGTTGCCAGGTTGGCTCAGGTTTTTTTTGCTGATTTGCCAGTACATGGTTCTACTCAAATGAGTGTTCAAAATTCTTCTGCTTTACCTATTTTGAAAAAACTAGGTATCAAAAGAGTAGTTGTTGCCAGAGAAATGAACAAAAAGCAATTACATGAGTTTTGTTTAAAAGCTAAAGAATATGATATTGAAGTAGAATATTTTATTCACGGTGCTTTGTGTATGTCTGTTTCTGGACAGTGTCTTTTAAGTGCCATGATTGGTACCAGAAGTGGAAATAGAGGTTTATGTGCTCAGAGTTGTCGTTTGCCTTTTGAGGTGGAAAATGGAACCGGCTATGACCTGTCTTTAAAGGATTCTTCGCTTTTCAGATATGTCAGCGAATTAAAAGAAATGGGTGTCTCATCTTTGAAAATAGAAGGAAGGATGAAAAGGCCGGAATATATCGCTGTAGCTACCAAATGTTGCCGTGAAGCAGTTGATAACAATTATATTGATGAAAATCTGGAAAGACAATTAAAAGACATTTTTTCCAGAAGTGGTTTTACCGATGGTTATTATAAAAATCAGCTTGGTAGAGACATGTTTGGTATTCGAACCAAAGAAGATGTTTTAGCTTCTAAAGAAGTGATTAATGAAATTCATGAAATATATCGTCATGAACGTCAGTGGGTTCCACTATCTTTCTTTTTTAAAGCTAGAGAAAATCAGCAGCTGCTGCTGAGTGTTTCTGATGGCAAAAGAGAAGTAAGAGTAAGCGGGAAAAAACCTCAAAGAGCTATTAATAGACCTACTGATGAAAGCTCAATTGAAGCATCATTATCAAAATTAGGAGGGACATGTTATTACTTAGAAACTGTCAGTTTTGATATGGATAATAATTTATTTATCAGAAATAGCGATTTAAACAAGCTTAGAAGAGAAGCTGTTGAAAAACTGGATGAGTTAAAGGAAAGAAACATCTATCGAAAAAAAGAAGTTTCCTATCAGTTGAAAGATAAAAAACATAGTTTAAAAGATATCTATATTCGTGTAGCTGACATCAATCAGATTCCTAAAAATCTAGAAAAGATTAAAGGAGTTATTGTTCCAATTAACAGCGAGATAACTCAAATGGATGAAAAGATAATTGTCGAGATTCCCAGATGGATAAATAATACGGACTATGTTATCGAAAGGCTGAAATATTTTAAAGAAAACAAAGTTAAAAAAGCTTATTGTAATAATCTGGCAGCTATTGAACTGGCTAATCAATCATCTTTTGAAATAATGGGTGGAAACTTCTTAAATACAGCTAACAGTTTAGCCTGTAGTGTACTGGAAAAAGAAAATCTTAAAAAGATAACAGTTTCTGCAGAACTGGATTTAAATGAAATTAATCAGATTAAAACCGAAATGGACAAAGGTATAATAGCTTATGGTAAGCTGCCACTGATGTTACTGATCAATTGCCCTTTAAAAAACGGTCGCAGCTGTGCTGATTGTGATAAAAAAGGCTTTATAACTGATAGATTGGGTTATAGATTTCCAATTAGATGTGATTTGAATGTTTCGGAACTTTTAAATCATACTCCGATTTATCTGGCTGATAAGATGGCCGATTTACAAAATCTCGATTATTTAATTTTGTACTTTACTGATGAGACAGATTCAGAAGTTAATTTAATTTTAGCAGCTTATGAAAATGGAGAGGATATTTTAAAAGAATATACCAGGGGGCTATATTACAGATCTGTATTATAGACAATATAAGGAGGGTAAAGAATATGATTAAGGCGATAATATTTGATTATGATGGTACTTTAGCTGATAGAACAAAAGCTACTTGCACTGCTTTTAGGATTTATCTTCAAAGTTTTGTGATCGAAGATAAAATTGATGCTGTACATCTTGAAGCAATGGTTCAAGATTTAGTTTTATGGGACGAATATGGAGCGGGCAGTAAAAGGCTGATGGTTGAAAAATTCAATAAGAAATATAGCTACAGTATCAATTATGACCACCTGTTTAACTGGTGGATTAATAATTTAGGTACATATGAGCCTTTATTTGAAAATACAATAAAAACTTTGGATTATTTAAAAGAAAAGTATAAATTAGGTATTATTACCAATGGTACGGTCACAGGACAAAATACTAAAATCAATAGTTCTAATATTCGTCACTATTTTGACTGTATCCTGATTTCTGATGAATTTAAAAGTGCTAAACCAGATGCGGCTATTTTTAATGAAGCTTTAAAACAGCTGGATGTTTTGGCGCATGAAGCTATATATGTAGGTGACTCATATAGCAATGATGTAATCGGAGCATATAATGCAAAAATTACCCCTATTTGGATTTGGAGTGAAGATGGAAGATATAATCAGGATTCAGTTAAGCGAATCTATAAAATTGAAGATTTGATAGAAATCTTATAACAACTAAAAAAACCTCTTTTTATGATAGAATTGTAGTAGAGGTTTTTTTATGTATAAAATTATTGCCTGCGATCTGGATGAAACACTACTTGACTATAATAAACAGCTTTCTAAAGAAAATGAAATCAGTATCAAGTCTTTAAGTGAGGATATAAAGTTTGTTTTGGCTAGCGGAAAAGCTTATCAGGATTTTATTCCATATTTAAAACAATTAGGATTATATGGAAAAAAAGGACAATATGCTATTTCTTCTAATGGTACAATGATTGTCGATTGTGAAAATGATGAAATAATAAGTTTATCTACTTTGCCTTTTGTAACAGTGGAAAGATTGTTTAACATCGGGTTAAAATACGATGTTGTGATTCATATCTTTACTCTTGACAAAATTTATACTTACAATCTGAATCAGGATGAAATAGATTATTTATCTGGTAAAGTCGTTTTAACAGTTTTTGATGAGCCAAAGATTGATTTTCTAAAAAATGAAAAGATTATTAAGATTGGTTATAGTAAACCAGATTTAGATTATTTAAGAGTCATTGAGGCAAATGAAATTGTTGGTTTTGATAATATTGAACCATCATATGCTTCGGGTAGATATTTAGAATTTAATAAAAAGGATATTGATAAAGGTTATGGATTAAAACTGTTGGCCGATAAACTGAGGGTCGATAAAAAATGTATTGCCTGCATTATAGATAATTATAATGATTTATCGATGAAGCCTTATTCAGCACTTACTATTGGTGTAGCTAATACTGTCGAAGAAGTAAAACCATATTGTGATTATATCTGTCAGAGAAGTTGTGAAGAAAGTGCTGTCAGTGAAGCATTAGAATATATCAAGGAGAAAGGATTATGTATTTAGGAGTCGATTATTATCCAGAGCAATGGGGATGGCATTTAGTTGATGAAGATTTAAAAAACATTAAAGAATTAGGCTGTAATATTATCAGAGTTGCTGATTTTGCATGGGTTATTTTTGAACCGGCAGAAAATAATTATGACTTTACTTTTTTTGATCAGGTAATTGAAAAATGTAAAGAATATGATTTGAAAGTAATGATGTGTGTTCCAACAGCGACAATGCCCAGATGGTTAAATTTGAAATACCCCGAAATTATGGCCAAAGATGAGTTTGGTCACAGTCAGCCATTTGGTGGCAGAAGAGGATACTGTTACAACAGTGATATCTATTTGCAGAAAGCCTTATCTTTAACTGCAGCCATGGCTGAACATTATAAAGACGAAAATCAGATTGTTGCCTGGCAATTAGATAACGAAATTGGTCATGAGGGCAGTGATATGTGCTATTGTGAAAACTGTCATAAAAAGTTTATTGGTTATATCAAGGGAAAATATGATAGTATTCAACAATTAAATCAAAGATGGGGAACTTCTTTCTGGACATTAACCTATGACAGATTTGAAGATATTCAGCTTCCTAAAAATGCCTATACTGCTCAAAACCCTTCTTTACGTTTAGAATGGGAAAGATTTAGAAACATCAGCATTAATAATTTTCTGGTTTTAATGTATCAGACTTTAAAGAAAATAATTCCTGATGCTGTCGTATTACATGATTTAGAAGGTGGCACAATGGATAAGCGTTTTGATCCGTTTGAATTGTCAAGAAAATTAGATGATATTGCCTATAATAATTATCCTGTTTGGGGAGGGTTGATAGAACCGTTAAAACCTTATGAAGTGGCACTTTCTTTAGATATGGCCAGAGGATTTAGAAAAGATAAATTCTGGATCACTGAACAGATTATAGGAGCACAAGGTCATGATATAATTGGTTGTGCTGTTAAACCAAATCAGGGATCCAGCTGGGCAATGCAGGCTTTTGGTCACGGCTGTAAAGGAATGCTATTTTTCAGATATCGTAGCTTTAATAAAGGAGCAGAGCAGTATTGTTTTGGAATTTTGGATAGCGATAATAAAAAGAAAAGAAAATATTATGAAGTACAGAATTTATTTAAATATATCAAAGAGAATAAAGAGGCCTTCAGCAATCCGATTAAAGCCAAAGCAGCGATTGTTTTTGACTATGATAGTGCCAGTTGTTTTAAGATTCAAAGACAATCAGATAGTTTTAACTATGTAAATGAAATAAGCAAACTGTATAAGCAGCTGTGGATGAGAGATATTTGTAGTGATGTAATTGTTGAAAGCGATGATTTAAGTACATATCAGTTAGTCATTGTTCCTTATATGATAATGATGAAGGACAGTTTCGTCAAAAGACTAAAAGAGTATGTCAAAAACGGTGGGAAAGTAGTTTTAACTGCTAGAACAAGCTGGAAAGACCAAGATAACAATTATGTTTTAGATGAAGATTTGCCATTGAATTTAACTGATTTAGCAGGAGTAATAGTAGATGAACAGGAAAGTCTGTTAGCTGATACATATAGAAATTGTATTGATTTAGATAATAAGATTTATAAAAGCTATATTTTTAAAGATATGTTACTTCCAATTTCAGCTGAATCATTAGTTAAATGGTATGATTGTCCATTTGGAAATTATTCAGCTATCACAGTAAATAACTATGGCCAGGGAAAGTGTTACTATCTGGCTGGCAGTTTTGAAGAAGAACTTGTTGAAAAAGTATTTGATGCGATAACTGATCAAAAGATTAACAAAAAAGAAAATATAGAAAATATTGATCTGGGTAATAATGTAACATTATATATTGATCACAATAACTTCAGCTGGCAGTTGGTTAATACCACAGATTAAACTGGTTAAAGTCGATAAAAAATATAGCGATCAAATTATAAGATAGTGAAAAGAAATGTTAAAACCTGATAGTGGCTTTGATGGTTGTAGTAATTTAGATAAATATGCTAATATCAGTAAGTGGTCTGACAATTGCTATAAGAGGGAAAATATTGAGATTCACCAAATTGGCCTGGTCAAAGCTGATCTGTTGGTTTTAACTTTAGAATGTTGTCAAAGCATAGGCATTGTAAGTTTATAATGAGTTGTTATAATACAACTGGAAAAAATTGTTTTTGTCAATAATGGCAAGCTTGATTCAACAATAGAAACTGCAAATAAAAAAATAGAAAGGTATTGGATAGTCATGAAAGAAAAAATAAAAATAATTATGGATTGTGATACAGGAAGTGATGATGCGATAGCGATAATGATGGCTATCTTGTCAGAAAAAATTGATTTGATAGGCATTTGTACAGTAGCTGGAAATAAAGCTTTAAACTATACTACCGAAAACACTTTAGCAGTGGTAGAAGCATTGAATAGTGATGTTAAGGTTTATGCAGGTTGTCCTGAAAGTATGGTGACTAAACTGCTTCCGACAAGAAGAGGTAGCTATAGTGGTTTTACCGGTGTAAAGGATGAAGGTGATAAAGAACCTGAAATAACCTACCATCATGATCATTTACCATTGCCATCACCAACTAGAAAAGCTGAAAAACAAAATGCTGTCTGCTGGCTGATTGAGACACTGTTAACTACTGAAGAAAAAATCACAATGGTTGTTACCGGTCCGATGACCAATCTGGCAATGGCTTTAAGAATAGAACCGAAAATTGCTGAAAACATTAAAGAAATAGTGTTTATGGGTGGTGGTTTCAAGGTGTTTAATGCGACAAGATGTTCGGAGTTTAATATTTGGGCCGATCCAGAAGCAGCTCAAATAGTCTTAACCAGTGGCATTAAGTGTACGATGGTACCATTAGATGCTACTCATAAAGCAAACTTTGATTATCAGGATTGTAAAAGATTGAGAGCTATGAATCATTTTGTCACTGATGCTGTAGCTTTAATGATTGAACAGAGAATTGAAGCCTATGATGCTTATCAGCCACAAGCTGTCTTAGGTTCAGCACCAATTCACGATGCTTTGGTTGTAGGATATATTTTACAGCCAAAGGTATTAGAGGAGATAAAATTTATGCGTGTTGATGTTGATTTTTCTGGTGGTATGGCTGATGGTCAGACTATTTGTGATACTAGAGCATATCCAGATGATGAAAGAAACTGTTATGTTGCCTTGGGTGCAAATAATGATTTATTTCATCAACAGGTATTTTCATTATTAGAGAAGGTAAATTAATATGAGTTATAAAAGAATTTTAACTATTCAAGATATTTCATGTGTGGGTCAATGTTCTTTAACAGTAGCATTGCCAGTTTTATCAAGTTGTGGGGTTGAAACAAGCATTTTGCCTTCAGCAGTTTTATCAACCCATACAGGCGGTTTTGAAGGTTATACCTTTAGAGATCTGACTGATGATATGATGCCAATTGCTGATCATTGGCAAAAAGAAAACATTTCATTTGATACCGTCTATAGTGGTTATCTAGGTAGTGCCAGACAGATTAATTATGTTTTAGATATTACTAAAAGATTATTAAAAGAAGATGGATACAGTATTGTTGATCCAGCAATGGCAGATAATGGAAAATTATATCATGGCTTTGATTTGGCATTTGTAGAAGAAATGAAAAAGCTGGTTTTTGCCAGTGATATCTGTTTGCCAAATATTACTGAAGCATGTTTTTTAACAGCAACTGAATATAAAGAAAATTATGATGAAAAGTATACTGACAGCCTTTTAGAAAAAATGGCTGCAGCAGGAGCAAAAACTATTGTTTTGACTGGAGTAAGTTATGATGATACTACAACAGGTGTTTTAATATTAGAAAAGGGGATAAAGTCCTATTATCGTCACAGAAAGATTGATAGGAAGTATCATGGTACTGGTGATATTTATTCTTCTGCTTTTACTGGAGCTTTAAATAGAGACAAATCAGTTTATGAAAGTGCTAAGATAGCTGCTGATTTTGTAGTTAAATGCATTGATAATACTATTGATGATGATAGTCACTGGTATGGTGTAAAATTTGAACCGATATTATATCAGCTGGGCAAAGAAGTCTTAAGATAAGTTATTTATTAAAAAACAGATAAGAGCATTCTCATCTGTCAGTTATGATTATTTACAACTATCCCAAATCATTTCCACAATTGTTGGATGAGGATGGATAGTTTTTTTAATTTGTTCAATCGTTAGTTTGTTTTCAATGGCTAAAGCCAGTTCTCCAACGATGTTGGTAGCATCATTACAGAGCAGTTGGGCTCCAATCAGGATGTTTGTTTTTTTATCAAAGACTAATTTGATATAGCCATTTTCACTATCTTCAATTAAACATTTTCCATTTGCACCAGTTAACATTTTTCGTGTATAAGTGTTTATGCCATTGTTTTTGGCTTCAGATTCTGTCAAACCAACAGCAGCAATTTCAGTATTGGTATAAATACAATTGACAATAGTGTTTTCACTGATTGTTTTTTCTTTGTTTAAAATTATATCGATGACATTTTCAGCTTGTGCAACAGCAACATGGGCTAACTGGATATTACCACTTCTGACATCACCAATGGCATAAATGTTTTTGATGTTGGTCTGATAATTTTCATCAGTAATAATACCTCTGTTGACTTTAATTTCGATATTTTCAAATAAATTGTTAATATAGGCTTTTCTTCCGGTAGCTACAATTATTTCTTTTGCTGAAATAGTTATTTCGTTATTTTTATGATCCAGGTAGGTAACAATTTTTTCATTTGTTGTTTCCTTAATTTCTAAAACTTTTGCTTTGGTTATTACTGAACAGCCTTGTCTTTTTAGTGAAAGGGTCAGTTTTTGAGAAATTTCCTTATCCATATTGAAAACTATCTGATCAGCTACTTCCAATATAGTAACCTGTTTATCTAAGTTTAACAGAACAGTAGCTAATTCAACGCCGATAACACCTCCTCCGATGATGATATAACTATCTTTTAATTTTGAGTCATATTCTAATATTTCATCAGAAGAAATAGCTTTTTCGACACCTTTAATTGGTGCTTTGGAAACTACTGAACCTGTAGCAATCAAAATATTTTCAGCTTTAAAATTTTCTGTTTCGGTTTTAATAATGTTGTCTTTGCATATTATAGCCTGCTGATTTATTATAGTTACTTTATCTTTTTTCATTTGTTTTTCAATAGAGGATCTTAAAGATTCTACCACTTCATTTTTCCTATTCAGCATTTGCTGATAGTCATAACCATAGTCTTCAATGGTTAGACCATGTTTAAAACCTGTTGCCAGTTTTTTGTATAGTTGGCTGCTATGAATTAAACATTTAGTTGGAATACAGCCTCTGTTTAAACAAGTTCCTCCAATTTTATCTTTTTCAAACAAGATAACATTTAAGCCACTGTTAGCTGCTTTTGAAGCTGCAGTATAACCGGCAGGACCTCCACCTATAATTGCTAAATCATAAATCATAAAGATTCCTCCTGTCTTTTTAATAATAAATCAACAATATCTTTGTATTCTTTATCTTTGCGAAAAGTATACAGTTGTTCATCAAGTTGTTTGTTTGATAAGATTTTTTCAATTTCTTTTGGCAGATCACTGTTTAGACAATCAGAAGAAATGGCTAATTTTACAATCTGGTTATCATTCAAATTATAAAATATTTTTACCATTCCCCAATCAAATCTACAGGATTTTTGAAAAGAATAGTTATCTTTTTTCCCATAGATAAACTTTTCATCCTGATATTGAATAGAGATCTGTTTTATCTTATCGTAGTCAACTTCTATGAGTGTACCTGGCTGCTGATAGTAATTTTCAAAACTCTTTAATAAAGCCTTTTTCAGTTTATCAATTGTCAGATTTTCTTGTACTTCTTTCAAGTTTATAACTCTAGATTTAACTGATTTTACATGTTTGCTTTGCAGTTTTTCTTTCGAAACATTTAAATACTTAGATAACTTTTCTTTATCTACATCGACCATCAAGGTTCCATGATGCAAACAGTTTCGTTTTTTTAAATAAGCATGACCTGAAAATTTATATTGGCCGATAACCAGATCATTTCGACCGCTTATTTCAGCTTTAATATTTAAATCATTTAAAGCTTTCAGGATAATCTGGTTATTGGTTTCCTTATTATATTGTTTTTTACTAGTTATGAAAGAGAAATTCAAATTATTTAAATCATGATAAACAGCTCCGCCGCCAGTTTTTCTTCTTACTGGTTTTACTTCATCAATCTTCATCAAATCTAAGTTACATTCGTCATAGATATTCTGATTTTTACCGATTACAACACAGTTTTTATTTTGCCATAAAAATAGTAGAGCACTATTAACAGGAAGAGTATCAGTTAGATACTCTTCCAGAGCTAAATTTTGATAAGGATTTAAACAATCTGTTTCAATATAATAAAGGTTTTTAATCATTTTTAAATTGATAGGTTAAAATTGGTTTTCTAGCTGCTTGAACCTCATCAGGCCTGGTTATGTAGCATTTTGATGGGGCGTTATGCAACTTCTCAGGGTTACTGATTGCTGTTTCATATAATTTAATAAAGATATCTGCAGCTTGATCTAAAGTTTCCTTACTTTCTGTTTCTGTAGGCTCTAACATTAAAGCTTCAGAAACAATTAATGGAAAATACATTGTCGGTGGATGAATACCATAATCCAAACAACCTTTAGCGATATCCATGGCACTTACTCCATATTCACGCTTCATTTTTCCTAAAGATAAGACAAACTCATGCATGCAAATTAAATCATAGGCCACATCATAATGAGTTTTCAATTTATTCATCAGGTAATTGGCATTCAATACAGCATTGCCACTAGCTTCAGCAATGCCTTCCTTTCCTAATGATTTAATATAGGTCAAAGCTTTTACAACTACCAGAAAGTTACCGTAAAAACTTCTAACCTGGCCCATCGTTTTAGCCGGTTGATAAAAATGGAAACCGTTTTCATTTTTGGCAACTTCCAAAGTTGGAAGAAAATCCTTTAAGATGTCTTTACAGCCGACCGGACCTGAACCTGGTCCTCCACCTCCATGAGGAGTGCTGAATGTTTTGTGCAGATTTAAATGGACACAATCAAAGCCCATATCACCAGGTCTGACACGACCCATAATAGCATTTAGATTAGCTCCATCATAATAGCAAAGGCCTCCAGCATCATGAACAATTCTGGTAATTTCTAAGATGTTTGAATCAAATAAACCCAAAGTATTAGGATTGGTCAGCATCAATCCAGCTGTATCTTCGCCAACCGCAGCTTTTAGTTTTTCAATATCAACGCCACCATTTTCATTAGAAGGAATGTTGACTACCTTAAAGCCAACCATGGTTGCACTGGCAGGATTAGTTCCATGAGCTGAATCAGGAACGATAATATTGACACGTTTGTAATCGTTTCTATCCTGATGATATTTTTTAATCAAAATTAATCCGGCATACTCGCCATGAGCACCGGCAGCAGGTTGAAAACTCATATCATCCATACCAGTTATTTCGCACAATAGTTTTTTAGCTTCATAGAGAACTTCTAGACAACCCTGAACAGTTTCCACTGGCTGAAGAGGGTGAATGCTGGTGAAGTTTTTATCTGAAGCAACAACTTCATTGATTGAAGGGTTATATTTCATTGTGCAACTACCTAAAGGGTAGAAACCATTATTAACTCCATGAGCCTCTTTAGCAAGATTAGTATAGTGTCTGGATAAGTCAACTTCACTGACTTCAGGAAGTCTTAATTTTTCTTTTCTTATTAATTTATCATCAAAGCTGTATATTTCCGTATCGCAAGGTGGTATTAAATCTAATTTACGATCTTTACTACTGATTTCAAATAATAATTTCATAATTATAAGACCTCCTTAATTGTTTCAACAAGTTTGTCGATTTCTTTTTTAGAGTTCATTTCGGTTGCGCACCAGAGAATATTATTTTCAACAGGCAGTCCTGCCAGAATTCCTCGTTTGGCTAATAAATCGGTCAACTTATGACTGTCGGTTGGACAGCTCATTAAAAACTCGTTAAAGAATTCTTTTTTGGTTTTGAGTTTAAAACCATCAATAGTAGCTAATTGTTTAGCTAAATAATGGGCATTACTGGCACTATTTACAGCTACCTGTTTTAAACCATCGGGTCCCAGTGCAGCGCAATATACTGAAGCTCTCATTGCACATAATGCCTGATTGGAACAGATATTACTTGAAGCTTTTTCTCTTCTGATGTGCTGTTCACGAGCTTGTAAAGTCAAGACAAAACAGCGTTTATTGTTTGTATCGACTGTTTGACCAACAATTCTACCTGGTAAGCGACGCATTAACTCTTTTTTACAAGTCATAATACCTAAATAAGGTCCACCAAAAGAAAGAGGCATACCTAAAGGCTGTCCTTCAGCAGTACAGATATCAACATCTAATTCTTTTCCATTTTTTAAAAGAGCTAAAGCTATGGGGTTAGTGTGCATAATTACTTTTCCACCATGGCTATGTGTTAATTCACTGATAACTTTTACATCTTCAATAATTCCATAGTAGTTTGGAGATTGGACTACTACTCCGGCAATATTATCATGTAGTTTTGATTTTAAATCTTTTAAATCAACGGAATAATCATCAGTTTTTAAGATGGTAAGGTTAACATCCCGGCTTTCACAATAAGTTTTAATTACCGCTAAAACTTGAGGATTAACAGTTCCGGCGACAATGATATCACTTCTTTTTCTTTCCTGAATCATTAAAGATGCTTCAGCTGCAGCAACAGCTCCATCATAAACAGAAGCATTGGAAACATCTAATCCAGTGAGTTCACACATCTGCGTCTGATATTCAAAAATTGATTGTAAAATGCCTTGTGCAATTTCTGGCTGATAAGGAGTATAGGAAGTTAAAAATTCTTCTTTATTAACAACTGCATTTACTATCGAAGGAATATAATGATTGTAAGCTCCAGCTCCTCTAAAGATGTGTTTGAAAACAGTGTTTTTAGCAGCTGTCTCACTCATTTCATTATAAACTTCCAGTTCTGATTTTCCTTCAGGAATATCAAGTGACTTAAGTACTACACTTTTTGGAACGTCGATATATAGATCATCGAGAGTTTCCATGTTCAGTTCCTTAAGCATTTGTTGCTGTTGTTTTTTGGTATTTACAACATAAGATGCCATCTCAATTACCCTTGGCTCTCACAAAATTCTCTATAGCTGTCAGCATCTAGAAATTCATCAGTTTCACTAACGTCTTCAACTTTTATTAACCAGTTTGCATAGCAGTCATCATTAAGTAAAGCAGGATTATCTAATAAATCTTCATTAACTTCACAGACTACTCCAGTTACTGGAGAGAAGAGATCGCTTACTGCTTTTACTGATTCAACATCACCAAATGATTCTTGAACAAACACTTCATCATCAACTTCTGGCAGATTAACGAAAACGATATCACCTAAGGCATCCTGAGCATAGTCGCTTATTCCGATAATATAAATATCGTTTTCTTTTTTTACCCATTCATGAGTTTCTGTATACTTCAATTTTTTTGGATAATTAAACATATTTTTACCTCCTAGTTATGTTTATTTATTTCTTGAATAGAATGGTAATTCTATTATTTCCGCTTTTAATTTTCTACCTCTGACATCAACTTCAACAACTGTCTGAAGCTTACTATAATCTTTATCAATCAAAGCCATCGCTAAAGCTTTTTTCAGATATGGCAAGTGAGTACCGCTGGTAGTGTAACCTATCAGATTGTCATTTAAATAGACGTTTTGATTTTCTCTCATTATTCCACGATCAAGCATTTTTAATCCAACACGTTTTATTTTAGGTTCTCCCTTTTCAAGCAGCGCCTTTTTGCCGATGAAATCTTCTTTTTTCATTTTAACTGCAAAATCTAAACCAGCTTCCAAGGGGGTTATTTCCTCATTCATTTCATGGCCATATAGAGGCATTGAAGCTTCAAGTCTTAAAGTATCGCGAGCCCCTAATCCACAAGGAATCAGATTAAATTCTTTCCCTGTTTCACGTAAGACTTGCCATAATTTAACAGCATTTTCACTGGCAGTATAAATTTCATAGCCTTCTTCACCAGTATAGCCAGTAGTAGAAATCATACACTTCATATCAGAAATATAGACTTCTTCAATTGCTGAATAATTACCAGTTGGGATATGTTCTAAAGGCAATAATTTTGATATTACAGCAGCTGATTTTGGCCCTTGTAAAGCAAGAATTGCGATATCATCGGAGATATCTTCAATAGTTGTTCCCTCTAAGATATTTTCTTTCATATGTTGGTAGTCTTTGTGCCTGTTGGCAGCATTAACAACCAAAAAGTAGTAATCATCAGCAAACTTGTAAACAATTAAATCGTCAATACAGCCACCATTTTCATTACACATAACCGTGTATCGGACTTTACCTGTTTTCATATTGGTGAAATCATTGGTTAAAATGTAATTTAAACTTGCTAGGGCACTTTTTCCTTTAAAGGTTATTATCCCCATATGAGAAACATCAAATAAACCACAATCTTCTCTCACTGCAAGATGTTCTTTTATCACTCCTGTTGGATATTGCACTGGAAGTAAATAACCCGCAAAGGGGACAATTTTACCATTTTCTTGGAGATGAACATCATACAAAGGTGTTTTTAATTCCATATTATCTAACTCCTATCATTTTTTAAAAATAAATAGAGCCAGCAAAAAACTGCTGCCTCTGTCATTGACCTGAAAGATTCTCCTTTTCAGGATTGCTTCTTTGGTGCTTACGCTTTCCAGAGTTTGTCCAAAACCAGTCCTTTTGCCTGAGAGTTCTTGCTGCACCTTCGGCCTTACATTTAAGTAATCTCTCCTGGTTTCTTCATCCATTTATTTTATATCTGTTTAAATTAATTTTAGCATAAATAGTTATATTATTGTAGGTTTAAAAGTCTTTATCAAGTGGAAAAATAAAGCTCTTTTTTTATGTTAAAATGTAATTGGTGAATACAGATGAATGATTTTTTAAAAGCTAAAGAATTACTGGTAGATGAGATAAATTTAGTAATGATTAAAGATAATGAAGTGTTAAAAAGTAAAGAAAAGGGAATTGCTTTTCTGTTTTCTTTAGCTGATAAAAATAGATATCAGGGATATAGTGTGGCTGATAAAATTGTAGGTAAAGCAGCTTCTTTTCTTTACAGCAGAATGCAGGTTAAAAATGTTTATGGTAAAACAATGAGCAAAAAGGCCATTGAAGTTTTAAAGAAGTATAATATTCATGTTGAATATCAAATACCGGTTGAAAACATTTATAATCGAACTTATACCGGGCTTTGTCCAATGGAGTTGACGGTTTTAAATATTGAAGAAAAAGAAGAGGCTTTTAAAGCTTTAAAAGATAAGATAAGTCAATAAAAAAAGGTGCAAGCACCTTAATAATCAAATTGTTTCAAGGTTAAATGATAACATTTAATCTTTTATGCAGGATCAATGATAAGCGATTCTTTAACATTGCTTATATTTTTATTTAAGGAATTATAAAGGTCAAAAGTTGCATTATTTTTAAAAAGACGACTTTAAAGTATATTTTGTACTATCAGATCTGTCAGAGATGTTTGTTTTTCCATCTGTTTTAAAAGTTGAAATTTTTCCTTCAGGTTAAGTTTCTTTTTCTTTTTTGTCATTAATAAGACTTGAAGTCTGATCTTTGTTTTTGTCAGGCTCAGTTATATCATCAAAGGTCTTTTTCATTGAATCATAGACGTTAGTGCTTGTGGTTTTGATAAATTCAGAAACATCATCTGATGTTTCCTTGAAAAAAGTTGAAACATCATCTTTTTTTTCTTTGAAATAATCTGAGGCTGAACTGAATATTTTATCTCTTTCTTGTTCAACTACATCAGTTATTACCTGTAATAGTCTTGAACCTACTTTCTTTGTTTCATCATCTAAAGCGAATAATTTTTTGATAATCTTAACATATTTTGCGATATCCATGGTAACAAAATCATAGAGCATTTCTACATCAGCATCATGTAAGATGTTGAAAAAATCATTGATAAATTTCTCACGCTGTTTCAGGTTGACATCTTTTAGAAAATTATTTAAAGCTGATTGAATCATAAGTGATTCATCAGTTACTTTTTCTGCTCTAATGAAATCATTCCCTTGAATTTTCCAACTGTGAGCAATGTGCTGTAGTATCAGCAGCTGATCAGATTCAACAATTATTTTTTTACAGGGTCTTTCAAAAATAAGACCAAAAACGCTGAATTCGGGTATGATTTTGACATATCGATCAATGGTATTTTCATATTGTTTCTGATCGAATAATTCATCGCTGATACCAGGCCCATCATTGTCATAAATCATAATTATGTTGTCTTGAATCTCTTTGTTGCATTTGCTGGCAGAGTAATAGGCCAGATTTCCACCTTTGGAATGACCACCAACATAAAATTTGCCAATATCTTTTGCTGTTTCATTTAAATATCTAATGGCCTGTCTTTGAGCACTGACTTCTTGATAACTCATTTGGAAATCTTCTTGCCATCCAACAAGGGTATCATCGGTACCGCAAAACGAAATATAAGTAATATCATCATCCATCACAATATGTACGGCACTGAACTGTTGAGTAGTTTCTTCATCAATGTTGTGTTCATAATATTTTAATCGGCAGTTTTTAAAACGCTCCGTTTCAGCCATATATTTTAAAACGATAGGTGCATTTGCGATAAGACTTTTGCTTTTTTCTAATTCTTCAATTGTATGACTTTCAAAAAAACAGTCAGCAGCTTGTTTTATCGTGACTTCCTTACCGCTATTGTCAACAATACCATCCAGGTTGGTATAGGAAATATAGGAAAACAATAAGTTATCTACAATATTGAATTTATCTTTGCTCATCGTTAAATCGCCACGCCATTTAATATAGTCAATCATGTTCATAATATGCACCTCTTTATATAATAATTCTAACTTTAAATTAATAATAATGAAAGATATTATTTGATATGATAAAATGATAATGGGAAAAGAAGTAGTTATGAAAAAGTTACTGATAGTTATCTTGTTAGCTTTATTATCAGGCTGTCATAAAGAGGTGACAGTCGATTTTATACTTGATGAGAAAGTAGTGTATAGTATTACTGAAATGGATGAAGTAGATATTTCAGCTTTAGAAAATAAAAAATATCGGGAAAATGAATACCAGATAAATGGCTGGTATTTTGAAGATGGTACGGAAGTCGATTTTTCTGCGTTGATTACTGAAAACAAAACAATAATTGCTGATTTTACAAAAATTTATAACGTCAGCTGGATGGCTGATGGTCAGCTGGCAAAGACTGAAAAAGTATTAGAGGGACAGGAAGTTATACCATATGAGTTACCTGCAATTGATAATTATCTTTTCAGAGGTTGGTTTGATAATGATGGCAAAAGCATTGATGAGTATGATAAATATCAGGGTAATGTAACTTTTATTGCTAAATTAGAATATACTCCTGAAAAATTAATTCTTTCTTATGATACAATCTATTTCAAAAATGCTTCATCTGGGATGAAAAGATTAGGAGTAGTTAATAATATGGGATATAAAGTCAAATTTACTTCTTCTGATCCTTCAATCGCAACTATTTATACTTATTATGAGACTTATGTGCGTGTCCATTCAGCTGGCACTTGTGTAATAAAATGCGAAACAGCAAGTGGAATTGTTAAATATGTTACGATTGTCGTTGGAGAATAATTGTTGAAAACTAACTTTAGAAGTGTTAAGATAATAACACTGATTGAAGGTTTAGCTCAGCTGGGAGAGCACTTGCTTGACGTGCAAGGGGTCAGGGGTTCAAGTCCCTTAATCTTCACCATTGAATTAAAAAAGCCTTATAAACAAAGGCTTTTTTAATTTTAGGGTGTTTTAGGTACTAATTTTAAGTAGTATTTTATCTAATTCTATGACCAGTTCATCCATTTTTGACTTGTAGAAGTGCGAATATAAAATATTGGAATGACAAAAAACAAATCCGATGTCTATTTTTTAAGATATATGAATAATGGAGAATATTGTTTATTATTTAAAGATAAAAAGCAAAAATGAGTGGAAATTATAGCTTTGAAAATAGTTTTAGATTTTATCAAACTTAATCAGTATAAAGGATAATAAGAATATAAACAGCTTGTGGAAAGTTTTCCTACTGTTTAAGGGTGATTTTTTAAATTGAAATAAAAAAGGTTCCAAACTCTAAAACAAGTCAAGGATTTAAAGTGTTCTTTACAAAGAATATATATATCAGGTAGCGAGATAAGGTGATAATGTGTTTATAAGAGCTAAAAAATATAAAAATTTTATAAGAAAGCAGATATCAGATAATTTAAAATAATATGGTTTTATCAATATTGAATGCAATGCTAAAACAAATTACAGGAAATATAAATACATGGCATTAGAACTAAATGACTTAGGTTTTGTAACCGATAATCCATCAAGTGCTGAAGCTATTGCTGCGGCGCATGAAAATTTAAGATTGGAAGCAAGAAAAGCCCAAAAGGTATTTGGTAGTTGTTTCTTAAATGTTGGCTTTTTGGCAGCATGTTTAAGAGATAACTATAACTACACAAGAGAAATGATGTTTTTAACAAAACCAAAATATGAACCAGTATTTGAGCCTAGTAATTCAACTCTTTCATTAATCGGAGATGCTGCTATCAAGATTAATCAGGCAGTGCCTAACTATTTCAATGAGGAAAACCTGAGAGATCTAACCGGTATTGAAGGTGGCAAGTAATGGATGCTAAAGAACTGCTGGAAAAAATCAAAGAAGAGTTCAGAAAAAGGTTTAAGGAAAAAGAAAGTTTTAGCGATTACAAGCAGGTA
>JGI24709J26583_10000314_pt1 | contig 40527 bp, 33 predicted proteins | sample BioPla2DNA1_FD_26583 | JGI IMG/M metagenome (IMG submission 26583) | reverse complement strand
GCCTGTAAGGAAGTTGTTGAGGATTGCACTGAAAACGTGTGCGATGCTGAAGATGTAACTAAGATTCGCATTTGTGACACAGACACTGGCGTTTTGGCAGAAGCTGTCGTTTGTGAAACCAATGAGGAGGAATATCCGGGGGTTGCTTTTGTGTGTGATCCCTTAGAGAAGGTTTGTGTTCCAGAATGTGAGGATAATGCCTGTGTTGATGATGATGTGACCAAGATTCAATTGTGTGGAAACGATGGCGTCTTGGCACTTCCAACTGAGTGTGCAGATGGAAAGGTCTGCGGCTCTGTAGAGGGTGACGCAATAGATTGCACAGACTGCACCGAAAACGTGTGTGTCGGCGACCAAATTCGGATCTGCACTGATGGCAGTTTAGCGGAAGCTGCTGATTGTGAAGGGGCAGGTGCGAAGTGCGACCCCGAAACTAAGGTATGCATCACTCCAGATGCCTAACCAAAGTTTTTTGCCCCGTCCTAACTACTCCACCCTAATAAACCTTTTAAGTTCCTTGTCGTAACTGTAGATTTCACCTGTTTCAATGTCGTAGTACCAGCCCATTACAGTTAGCTCGCCTTGTTTTACAAGTTTGCGAATGTATGGGTATTTCATCAGGTGGCTAATTTGTACAACCACGTTCATTTTTTCGGTGTATGGGCCGCGTTCTTCGATGGAAATTATCTTTTTGGCTATCTTTTCTTCGACGATCTTTTTTACAGGTGCTGCAAGCTCAAGCCACTTTTTGGTGTGTGGTAGCTGCCTCATGTCCTTATCGCTGTTGTAAAGCGCGGCACAACCACCACAGTTCGAGTGCCCACAGACTACTATATTGGTTACTTGCAGCTGCTTGACGGCATACTCGATTACCGCCGAGGTGGCCACAAAAGTCTCGGAACGCCTGTCATAAAAGGGCACAAAATTGCCTATGTTGCGCACCACAAACAGTTCACCAGGGATTGTTCTGGTGACAAGATTTGGAATAACACGCGAATCGGAGCAGCCAATAAACAGGGTGTGCGGATTCTGGTGCTTGCTCAACTCAGCATAAAACTCTTGACGTGGAATGTGTTCGTTGGCCTTGAAACCACGAATGCCGTCGAACAGCTTGTTGTAGTTGATTTGTTGGACGCTTTCTTCTTCGGGTACAGGGGTTTCCATGTTATTTCCGTTCAATGAAAGTCGTCCAATTATATCAGATCAGGGGGCTGTGGGCGACCAGAAAGCGCCGTAGATGTCTTTTTCTTCGCTGGCCCCTACCTCCTCCCATGCAAACCAAAAGCCGTTGTTTACAAGGTCGCTTCCAGTTGCATGGTCCTTGCTGGTTACGTGATTACATAACACGGTTGAAACCGGTTCAGGCTCGGCGACAAGAGGTACTTGTGCGACCGCCATCTGAGCATCCAAGATGTTTTCGTAGATCCATTCCCCGTAAAGCACGATGACGCTTTGTCCGTGGGCTTTCAGCGCACCAGCCAGTACCTGTGTGTCGGTTCGTGGCACCAAGGCCAGTCCTTCGTCAGCCCATAGCCGTGTTCCGGTCGCGCTAAACGCTTGCAGATATAGGCCGCAATCATCTTGATTTAATGACGTTTCCTTCCAGGAAACCACAGCCCCGCCAGTTTCAGGTACGAAGACTAAACCACTGATGATTTGGTTGGTGGTTTCGGATGTGGAAAAAGCGGCTCCCTCTGCCCCCATGGTCAAAGCTCCTGTTGAATCCACGTGTTGGATGAATCCCTTGAGTTCGGATTGCCCCACCCCAAACCAAGCCACGAAGGCTCCGCCACTAGCATCGGCGACCATCAGTGGTGCGTGATAGAAGGCGATGCCCATGGAATTACTGACTGTTACCGGATCGTCCCACAAGGCGCTTCCATCCGCTGCAAATTTCTGGGCCCAAATGACTCGGTCGGTGCTCATCATGTCTGGAGTCTCCACCCACATAACGATGAATCCGCCGTCTGGTGCGGCGACCACTTGGGGCCGCACAAACAGGTTTTCATTGTCGGGGGTAAGTGTCTTCCCTTCAGGCCACCGCAAGGTTCCGTCAGGGGCAATGCGCTGAACACGGATGATACTAGTTTCAGCCCTATCATCGTTTTCAGTCCAGGCCACGACCGCATCGCCGTCGCTAGCCACAACCAAAGTGGGAGACATGTCTTCGCCCGACCCAAGCGAAAGCGCGATGCCGTCATCGCCCCACATGAATGTTCCTTCAGGAGCAATCTTGTAAGCACGAAGCGTCAGGCGGTTTGCGACGCGCATGTCGCTAAAGGCAAGTATGGCGTTGCCTTCATTGTCGGATGCAAGCCCATAGTCCATGACCCAAGTTGCGGACGGGTGGTCGCTGACCAATAAGCCATTGGCGTCAAGTTTTGGCTTACCGTCCTTATCCATCAGCTGCAAGTACATGTCGAAGCCTGTGCTGGTGGATGAAAACCAGGATAGCCAAACGTTTGAGGACCCACTTACGGCTAGATGTGGCAGGACCTGATCGCCAGGAGCACAAGTCAGGCACTTGTCCAGCTGATCGTCTGTGAAGCCGTCATCTGTATCGTCAATCGTTTCATTGTCGCCCGTCACATCAGCATCATCGGCCACATCCGCGTCTCCTGTTAAATCTGTGTCGTCAGTAGCATCCGCGGGGCTTATGTCACCCGGCGCCACTGTGTCATCCGTCACATCCGCGTCGCCCGTCGGCACATCCTTATCGTTTGTATCCTGCCCAACATCGGACACAGAATCTGGCAGGTCGGTGGGGGTGTCGCTTGAAGATGCACAGGACACTGCCAAGATTGGAACGCTAAGAATTGTCACAAAATATAGCTTCCAAAAGGTTGTTCGATTCATGTTATATCCCTCCAGTCTAAAAACCTGTATTTATCAGTGTCTGCCTAAATCAGGTTTCTCCTGTCTGAAATACGGATGTTATAGGATTAAACGGGTGTCGGCAACCTAGCCAGCCGGTTTTTTGGGTTGAATTAAACGTCCCTTATGACTTCGGCAGCAGTCGCTTAAGCAACAAGGTAATCCAAGTGGCAAGCACAAACGGGAAGGTCAGTTGTGTTAACTGCAAACGCATCATCAGCAGGCTTATGGCAAGCGACAGCAGTACCGCGATCAAGACCCAAAAGCCGTCCCTTACACGATTTCCAGCAAATACCAGCGAACAAAGGACCGCGTTGAATCCATAGATGCCAAGGTTTATATCTGTGATGGGTGCCGCGAAGGCAAAGGCCAACATTGCAGATACAATGGCACCAAAAAGACCGTACAGCGCTGCTATGGGCGAACTTATAAACACTGCCAAAAAGAAAAGCAAACCTGACACTAGGCTTGGCTGAAAAATCACCTGACCAAAGCCTTTAAAGCCGTCAGCCAAGGAATCCCACGAGTTAGCCAAAGCTGGCGTCGGGACAGCCAACAGATCGGCGCAAAAAGTTCTGCAAACAAAGAGGATGAGCCACGTCACCAAAACAAACGGCAGGGTGAACGCCGGGATTTTGAGCTTTATGAAAAGGTGCTGGAGGACGGCCGCTAACGCAGCGCCAACAATCACAATGGCCCAAGCGACAAGCGACGGCCGCAAGAAAAGCATCACCGCCACTCCGACCAGTGCGGCGCTAAACCCATACAGCCCCTTGCGCAAGTTGGCATTACCAAAGCCAAGTGCACGAGCGGTCAGTGAGCCACAAACAGTGGCCAAAAGCGCTGCAAGGCCCATGGAAATCGAGCCATAAAAAATGCCGACCAGCAACAGCAGACCAGTCAAAGCATTTTCTTGAAGCATTACTTGCCCAACACCTCTGAAAATCACACCTAAAGCGGAACCAAATTTACCTATCATCACACGCTCAAAAATAAACTTTTGCCGACAACGCCCAAGGTGCCTATTCTTGACCAGTTCAGGAATTTTCTCAATTTATCCCAGGATCATAGCCATAATTGTGAACCTTTGACATCAATTAGACGGTGGCGCTTTCGCGTCCTTGCAACCTTGTCTTTATTCAAAAGCCAATTAGAATGGCCCCAATCTGAGGCTTGATTAGCTGCTTCTGCTGATTTTTTAAGGGTGCAGGAAATGATAAGACAAGAATTGCAAAGGAAAATAGACACCCGGACCAAGCCCTTGGGATCTCTGGGGAAATTAGAAGAATTGGCTTTGAAAATTGGCATAATCCAAAACAGCTCGACACCCGAGTTAAGAAAACCCGCAATTCTGACTTTTGCTGCCGACCACGGCATAGTCGATGAAGGTGTCAGCGCTTATTCCAAAGAAGTTACCTGGCAAATGGTCATGAATTTTGTGCAAGGTGGTGCTGGAATAAATGTGTTCACACGCCAACACGGCATCCACCTTAGAGTCATTGATGCTGGTGTTGATTACGACTTTCCTGAAGGCACAAACGTTGAGAATCACAAGTTGGCTCGTGGCACGCAAAACATGATGCACGCACCAGCAATGTCAATCGAACTATGTCAAAAGGCGATTGAAACCGGTGCGCAGTGTGTGCAAGAGGAGTTTAATCGAGGCTGCAATGTAATAGGATTTGGTGAAATGGGCATCGGTAACACGTCGTCAGCGTCGTTGTTACTACATAAAATCGCGGGCATACCACTTCGCGATTGTGTTGGACCTGGTACCGGGCTTAAGGCCGACGGAATGGAACGCAAATGTCGGATTTTGAGCCAAGTAGCTGAAAAATATGACCCAAAAACGCCAATTGAAACGCTGGCAACGTTTGGCGGACTGGAAATAGCCATGATTTGTGGTGGGGTTATAGAGGCCAGACGATTGAATATGACGATTCTGGCAGACGGGTTTATCGCAACTTCCGGCTTTTTGGCGGCCTACAACATGCAGCCCGATGTGTTGGATAATGTTATCTATTGCCACTCATCCAACGAGCCAGGACACCGCCACATGCTTGAATACATGAAGGCCGACCCGATACTGCACCTTGATTTACGTTTGGGCGAAGGCACAGGCGTTGCGGTTGCCTACCCAATTTTGGAATCTGCGGTTAATTTCTTGAACCAAATGGCAAGCTTCGACGAAGCAGAAGTTTGTGATGAGCAAATTGATAGAAAGCATGAAGCAGGAATTTAGTTTATTTCTTCACGCCTTACAGTACTATTCTCGCATTCCGGTGGGGCAGATTGATTTTTGCGAGGAAAAACTTACGCCGGCATTACGCTACTTTCCTTTGGTGGGAATTATTGTTGGTGGTTTGGCGGCGGTGGTTTTTGCCTTATTTGCTTTGGCCTTGCGTCTTCCACAATCAGTTGCGGCCGTTGCAGCTTTGGCAGCAATGATCCTTGCGACAGGGGCCTTGCACGAGGACGGTTTTGCTGACTTTTTCGATGGTTTTGGAGGTGGCTATACCAAAGAAAGAATCCTGGAAATAATGAAGGATAGCCGTTCTGGAGCGTACGGCGTCATGGCTTTGATCCTGGCGTTTTTACTTAAGTTTTCGCTTTTTGTTTCTATATCGTCGTCACAGCTTCCCTGGGTGCTGGTGGCGGCTCACTCCACAAGCAGGTTTACCCCCATTTTGATGATCAGAAACTCGCAATACGCACGCGTCGAAAACAGCAAGGCGGGGCATACTCGACGCAAGCCTGATACTGCGACGATAGTTATTGCTGCAGTTTTGGCAGCCGTTCCTTTGGTTTTTTTGAATTGGAAAATAATGTTAGCAATTCTCCCCATATTCGCCTTGATTTACATAGTCTTGAAGCGATACATCGAAAAAAGAATTGGTGGCTTTACCGGTGATGTATTGGGAGCCATGCAGCAATTCAACGAAATAGCCTTCTATCTAGCATATGCAGCCATCGCTGTGTGGGTATAATGGGTCGCCTTCTTTAAGGGTCTTATCCAGCTGTGGCCTTATATTTGCTTCGTCATACCAGCGTTTCCATGCCAAAAGGCATTTGTTACGGCAATACAGATGTTGGGCTTGCTGACAGCTTTGAGCAGGAGTTGGAGGCTGTAAAAAAACAGCTAGAAGGGGTGGCCTTTAGCAAGGTCTACAGCAGCCCGCTCACGCGATGCACGCGTTTGGCAGAAGCATTTTCAAAAAACGTCATCATAGACAAGCGCATAACAGAATACAGTTTTGGCAAGTGGGAAAGGGTAAAATGGGACGACATCTACGCCCAAGAGGCTGGAAAACGATGGTTTGACGATTACGTCAATGTGCCGACCCCACAAGGCGAATCCTACGTACAAATGACAAAACGAGTTGACGACTTCATTGCTGATTTGCCAAACGTTGAATCACAAAACGTTTTGGTGGTAACACACGCCGGAATCATCAGGGCGTTTTTGGTACAGCTAGAAGGATACAGCATAGCAGAGGCATTTGATCGCCAAATAGCCTTTGGCGAGGTTTTAAAGATGCATCGATCCTTACGTAGAAGAAAGGAACATTAAAGCTGATCAACTCTGATGTCGGCTTTGAAGGTGCTGTTTTGGCAAAATCGACGAAAGCTATGAAGTTTAAGCTCGCCGTAGCAGTTGGAATAGTCGCTCTAGCAGTAACAATGGCCGTTTGCGTTTTTGCGTACAGGAATTTGAATTTCGACTACCTAAACGCAAGTTTTTTAGAAGAAAGTGGATACAAACTAGGTTTTACCGAAGACATGGCCAGGTTAGAAGGTGGTTTGGAGATTTATTACATTGAGGGCCCAAACAACGGACCAAAACTCCTTTTACTTCATGGGCAACAGGTCGACTGCTACGATTACGCAAAAGTACTGCCAAGGCTATCAGAACATTTTCATGTTTACGCCCTTGACTACTATGGGCACGGAAAATCATCCAAGAATCCTGATAAATACAACGCGATAAATACAACGCGGTCACAATAGGAAACGACATAATATGGTTCATCGAAAACGTGATTAAGGACAAGGTCTATATTTCGGGGCACTCCTCGGGAGCATTGCTTGCCGCTTATGTTTCTGCCAACAGACCTGACCACATCATTGCGACTGTTTTGGAGGATGGTCCTTTCTTTTCAACCCTACCTGGAAGGGCGGAAAAAACAATTGCGTGGCTAGGGTTTAAGAACATGTATGACTATCTGAATCAAAGTGAGATAGATACATTCATGCAGTTTTCGCTAGAAAATGACTACATGCAGGAAGTCTTTGACGCCCAGCATCCACAAGCCTGGAATCAGTTGGTAAAAGCCCCGGCATTGAGGTATTTGGATAAACATCCCGGGGAAATACCCAAAATATGGTACTACCCACCCAAGCTTGGGATAAACGCCCTTTATGCCTTGAATGCGAATATGCAGGACGGGTCAGGCAATTATGATTTGAGATTCGGAGTGACTTTTTATGATTTTTCATGGTTTGCTGGATTTGACCAAGAAGAAACCCTGAAAAGCATCAAGTCGCCTACAGTTGTGATGCATGTAGCACCTAATGAGGTAACTGCACCCGGATATTACGATGGAAACGACGTTCTTCTAGCCGCTATGGACGAAATAGATGCTCAAAGAGTTGTGGATTTAATACCAAATGGCAAATATATAGGGGACTTTAAGTCTGCCCACGACATACACGCCGACCTACCTGACGAGTACATTCAGGTTTTGCTTGATTTGAGAGATCAAGTAGAGCAGTAACCTTGTCCTAGGTATTGGCACCACGTTGCTGATGCTTTGCTTGATGTGAAGGTTCTTAGGGGTTCATTTAGAAAGTGGGGCATTGGCCACCAGACATCAAGTACTCTGGCACATCTAGGGGGCACGGGCCTGGATCGGCTGTAAGTGGGAAATGAATGCAGCGACCGTTTCGCCCCACCGTCAGAAAACATACCGCCCAGGGGCGTACTGTCCCGTTGCCCGCAGCCGGCTCTTGCCATGCGTTGTCCGTTGAATTGAAGTAGTACAGCTTCCCGTCATCAAGCTCCACTTCATACCCATAGATGGTGGGAGTGTGAACAATAGCTGGCCCCCAGCTCTTCCAGGTCTCGGTGTCCTCGTCCCCTACGAACCGTACCGCGTCGGTCCGAGTGTCCACCAAATAAACCTTTCCCCCCGACGGCACACAGTGTCCACCACAGGGCGTTTGACAGACCCCACTCGAAGGATCCGCGAAGACGTCGCGCCACTTTGCCCTGATTAGTAGAAGGTCACTCTCCAGAGGAACCCCATCTGGCACTGGGTAAGCCGACTCGGTCACCCGCTGAATCTGGAAGGGCGAGAGCGAGACGGGGGCCGGATCTATGGCCACGTCGAAACAACACTCAGTCTTTTCACAAAGCCTTTCAACGTCCCCATCGTCAGTCGAGGTATCCGCCGGTGTTTCAGGATCCAAAGGGTCAGACTCAGGCTCGTCCGCATCATCCTGCGAGGCATCTGATGGCTTGGGATCCTCCAAGCTCACCTCAGGGTTTGTACGTCGTAGATTCCCAGTTGAATCAAGGTCAACTCGGTCCTCGGCGTTGTTGGAACCTCCCTCAAGTGGAGGAGCTTCGACGACCGCGTCAACCTGCCTCGAATTAGCATCCCCGTCCGGTTCTTCCCCCTGTCCAACAGCGTCACACCCCAAAAAGAGCGCCGCGCCGAGAACAGTGATCGCAAGGGTCAAAAACCGCCATTCTGCAGTGATAAGATTCATAAAGCCTCCTTCTAACACGCCGAAAACCCTAATGCTCACTGCTCCACCTTCACTAGTGTACTCCATTATCGAGAAAGCAGTCTACATGGGCAAAGCAATTTGAGTGAGTGTCTTAGGGTACGAGATAGGACCTGTTTTAGCCAAGACCTTGACCATTGAGTAATCGAATAGATAGTATGATTGCCGTGTTTGCGGAGAAGCTATTGTGGGGCNGGAAAAACGTAGAATGATTACTGAGATCAACGTGACGCCGATGGTCGACGTTATGTTGGTTTTGTTGATTATATTCATGGTTACAGCAACTTATATAACTCGAAAGGGGTTTGAGGTGCAGTTGCCAGAAGGTAGTACTGGTGATGAACTTGCTGAAAGTTCCTTGGCTTTTCGAGTTTCTTCTGATGGCCAGTTCATGTTGAATGACGAGATTATGGATATCGACCAGATTAAGGCGCGAATACCCGCGATTTTGGAAGAAAATCCGTCTGCCATGGCCGTTATTGATGCAGACCGGACTGTAGAATATGGGCAGGTGATGGGCCTAATTGATACTTTAAGGGGACTGGGTGTGAAAAACTTTGCGGCGGCCCTTGAGCACTTGCCTGATGAGGCTCAATAGCTGCCAGGATGATCGAGATGCGCGACAAATCTAGCTCTCGACAGATTGTATGGGGCATTGCCGTTTCAGCATTGCTCCACCTGCTTTTATTCGTACTGCTGCTTAATGTTGAACCTCCACCTGCCAAAGTTGAACAAGAGGCCAAGCAGGCAGTCCGCTTGAGGGTGCTGGAGCGTGCCCAGGAGGCCAAGGAGAAGGCCGAGGCTGAGCAAGCCAAAAAGGCCAGACAGGAAGTGGCGGACGGGCAGATTGTTGACATCCCAAAGCCTGCCGTCGAAGAAGTTCCGGAACATGCCCGCTTTTTAAGCAAATATGACACCAAAGTAAAAAAGGAACAGCGGTCGCGCCATAGGGGCAGGCCGGCTGCTAGCCCCGGTAAGCCTGGGGCGCCGGGTGATAGGGCGCGTCCGGATGCAAAAGTGGCGCCAGGTGATGAAGGGACTGATGGCGACGCGGTCGCTGGGGCTGGAAAAAAGGCGGGTGAGGGCAAGCTTCCTGATGCCCAAGAAACCGTGCTAAAGGGGGAAAAGGCCGCGGCGGGCAAAATAGATATGGCCGCCCTTGGCAGGTTGATGGTCCCATCACTAGGGGCTGGAGGTGGTTTTGCTGGTCGGATGGGGCGTGGCGATGGTGGCAGTTATGGTACTGCCGGCCCTTCAGGTTCAGATGATGCGCTTCTTGGGGTGACCGACGAGGGCGAAACTACAATGGTTAATTCCAGAAGCTTCAGATATTGGGACTTTTTCCAAAGGGTTAAAAACGGCGTCAGGGGAACTTGGTCTCCTGGTGACCTTTATGCATCGCGAGACCCAACCGGTGAGGTATACGGCAAAAAGGATAGGCTGACTGTGGTTGCCGTGGAACTGGACGCCAAGGGGGCGATTAGCAGGTTGGAGGTTGTGCGCCAATCAGGGCTGACGTTCCTAGATGACGAGGCCTTGCGGGCTTTTCGGGAGGCTGGCCCGTTTCTAAATCCACCTGCAGGCCTTGCGGATGAGTCTGGTCGTATCAAGTTTAACTTTGGCTTCTTGTTGGAGGTTGGGGCTTCACGCGGGCGCTTTTTCTGGCAACGTCCTTAACGCCCAAAACGACCATGAATAATTTGCAAATAGTTCCAGTCATGGCAGCAGTGCTTTTGTTTACCTCGGGTTTGGCGTACGCCCAGAAAAACCCTCATTTTGTGTTTAACCCTGCTCCAGGGGCAAAGCACGTCGTAGAGTGGCTTGAGCGTGATGCAGAATCAAAGCGTCGCTATGTTTTAGGTGTCTTAGGCATTGATGACCCAAGGGTGATCGAGGTTGCAATTGCTTCCGATGATGAATCCATGAGCGAAATGGTGGGCACGTCGCGGCCAATCAAGGGTTGGGTCGCTGGTATTGCCATGTCGCACATGGACAAAATAGTCATATCAGCGCGAGGAAACGAGGTTTTTAAGGTTCGTGACACGTTCGTCCATGAACTTGCCCACATATACCTGGACTCAGCGCTTGAAGGGCGTCAGGTCCCGCGCTGGTTTCATGAAGGGTTTGCCATGCTTGTGGCCGATGAAAGCGTGGCTGATCGTCTGAGGTCGTCCATGGATGCCAGCTTAACCAAGTCGTTTATTCCCTTGGCCGAGATCACAAACGGTTTCCCAAGTTCTGGCGCTCAGGTACATCTGGCATATTCCCAATCGATGCTGTTTTTCAGATATCTAAACCGCGTTTCATCTGGTGAGGGAATAGCTAATACTATCAAGTTCTTGCGCAATGGTGAGCCGTTTGAAGCGGCCTTTCATCGTGCATTTGGAGTCTATCCAGAAGAGGCCTTTGAGGACTTTAAATCTTCGTTTAGTCGGATTGATAGCTTGATAGTGGTGCTGACAAGTGCCGCTGCGATATGGTTGGCGATAACTCTGCTGTTTTTGTTTGTCTACAGGCGCAAAAAACTTCGTGCCAAGCTAAAGCAGGAGATGTGGGCCCTGCAGGATCAGATGGCTACAGGGTGGGTGCCGACTGAAACCACAGGGGACCAAGCATTGGCAATCGATGCGTTTAAAGGATGGCGGGGTTCTGAATCGCAGGCAGCCGCTACAGACGAGGAGTCCTTAGAGGACAAAATGTTTATTGTCCCAGGACCAAAAGAGATTCAGTAACAGTGGGCTTTTGATGCGATAAAAGATGTTTTAAGTGTTGGAATTAATTAAAAGATTTCGGCAACACAGCACCTCAGGCTTCCACCTGCTTTTTCTATTTCAGATAAATCAACGTGGCCGACCTTAAAGCCGTACTTCGCGAATTGGTCCATTTGTTCCTTGGTCAACGAATTGACTGCTGCTGTGCTTAGCCAGACTCTATCTTCTGTCAGGGTGATTCCGTTTCCAGCAAACGCGGCCTTTTGCTGTGGTGTTAACCACACGACTTTATTGTCATAAGCCTTGGCGATTGCCTTTGGTACCTCAGGATCCTTATAGCCGTCAGCCGACAAAATGGCGCCACGCCCAGCCAGCATAGTAAACACCACGTTGGTGTGGTACTCACCTTCAGCCAAATCAAAGGCAAAGGTCAGACGCAGGCCAAAGGCCTCATGCATGGCCTTTGCTCCTTCCAGGTCGCACCGCTCAGTCAGGCCGACATAACCGACCTTGCGGATGTGATCGATGATCAAGGACCCTGTAAGTTCAGCCACCAAGTCGTCACGTCCGGACATGTCATACTGGTTGTAGCCCATTATGTCAGTGAAAAATGAGCGAATGTCCTGACGAGTTGCCTCAACTTGGCGCACAGGATGGCGCATTTTTCCAACGATAAACGTCCCAGGGGCAGTCCCAAACACGTTGTTGGGAAATACAGCGTCGGGAGTAGTCGGATCCCCAGGGAACACGATGATTGGCACATCCTGACGCAGTGCAGAGGCCAAGTTAGAGTGTTGGGCCAAGGCCTTCAAGGGGTCTACGACCTGGTCCATGGCCATGTATTTGTTATCGGTGGCAGACTCCTGGGCCAAGGAAAAATCGGCTGGAGCCAGCAAAAAGGCGCCCCTGGCCGTGGCCTGTGGGTTTTCGAGAGGCTTAAGAGCAGCAAAGGCGTCCAAAAATTCAGAGGGCGTCCTTACGATCATGGCAAATTCACTCCTTTGTGTTAGAGAAAGAAAAAGGAACCGGCTGGAACTATAGCACAGGGGCGGGGACAGGGACAGGGACAGGGGCGGGGACAGGGACGGGGAAGGGGACGGGAACAGGGGCAGGGGCGGGAATTTAGACCTTCCCCACTCCCCTCGTAGACGATGCAATGTTTGTTGTTGTCCTCGATAACTCGCCGAATTTATGTCCATTTTTCTTGAATCAAAGTAGTCGTATGCGCTCGATCTTGACCAATTCGAACATTATTGCAGTGGGGAAGGTCTAAAATCATTGCGACCTGCGAGCATCTGTGATAGGTGGCATTGGCTGTTCAGCGTCGCTGCTGTCCGTGGCGCTGTCGGTGGCGCCGGTGAAGGGAACGCCCGCGTCACCCGCAACGACCCTCGGGACCCATACGTCGGGAAGGGCCGGTGACTGACAGGAGCGGCGACCACATGCTTGTTTCTCGGCAAGACTTCCAAGGGTGAGGTGTATGAGTAGTTCCAAGCAATTCTCCCGAATCGTTGTTGTTGCCCTGGGGCTGTGCCTCCTGGGAACCGGATGTGCCGGTCTGCCGGTATCCCTTCGCAAACTCCTGGATAACGGCTCCTTGGACCGCGTTGTGAGCAAAGGGCAGTCCTGGTTGGACAAGCAGCAGGCGCGGGGCAAGCACCCGCCCGAGCGCGATGAAGTCTTTGTTCTGGTGGGCGAGGCGCGGCTGGGATTGGCTCGACGTGCTGACACGGTCGAGGCCTACCGGGAATTCGCGAGGCGTTACGCCCGGGAGCCCATAGTGGCGGACCTGGTTCATCGGTCACGCGGTTTCGAAGCCACCGCGTTCTTCCGGGACCAAACCCAACCCCTGGATACCCTGGAGGGCTACCAGGAGTTTCAGTCTCGCTACCCGGGTGTTCCCGAGGCGGAGATTGCCGGCCGACGTGAGGCCGAGATCGCGTTGCGTCGGGCGCTGGACCAGGACAGCCTCGATGCAGTTCGCGCCTTTCTTCGTACATACGGGGCACGACCGGAGGCCGCCGCGTCGGTTGCGCAAGCCCGGCAGCATGAAGTCCTGAAGGCATTGGCAGAGGCCCAGTCTGCTTCCTCGTTGGCTGGGTGGCGCGAGTTTCGCCTGACCTATGAGAGTTGGCCCGAGGCTGCCGAGATGCTTTCCGGAGTGCGGGTGAATGAATTGAGCGTGGCCCGGGATCTAGCCATTCGTACGGATACCGTCGCTGCCTACCAGGAACTCATGGAGGCTTACGGCGAATGGCCCGAGATGGTACCTTTCGAACCCGAGCTCTACGATCGGGAGGCGCGTCGTGCATTCCAGGATGCGCACGCGTCGCATGAACTCAATCAGCTGATCGCCGGTCTGGAACGGTACACCCGGGGGGCAGTGGCCGGAGCGCTTCGAGCGAGCGATTGCCGACTACCACCTGCGTGCGCTGAGACAGGCACTGGAGGCCGGCCAGCCTTTGGATGATGAACAGACGGATACCCTGCTTCAAGTAATGGAATCGGTTCCACGAATCTCCGAGCAGGCTGAGCGCTTTCGTGCGAAACTGGCCAAAGCCGCCAGCCGCCACAAGTCCGGTCCGATGAGTCTGCTATATGCGCGCCTTTTCCCGGATGATCGGGAGGCCGAACGGTTCCAGAAGCGTGCGGTGACGTTCTACTGGCAGGAGGCCGAGTTGGCGGACCAGCCCGCGAAGTGGTTGCGCTTTGTCCGCTGGTTCCCAGAGGCCCGCGAATCCCGCGAGGCGGAGGAACGGTTTCTGGCCTTCGTCGAACTCCAGCGAAAGGATGCGTTCGGGATGCGGGCGGCGATTACTCGAACGATCCGCCAGGCCAACGGGGATCTTGATCTCTATATCGAGGTGCGCGATGCATCTGGAGCCCGCGTTTCTGGCCTGACCCGCGATGCGTTTCGTGTCTTCTTTGGCAGCCGTAAGGTCGAGATCCTCCAGTTCTGGGGATTCGAGGAGGAACGCCCCCTCGACATTGTTTTCGCGATCGACATGTCAGGCAGCATGAGCACCGAACGGGAGGCCGTGCGCATGGCCGTTGCCCACTTCGCGAGTACCCTGAACTATCGGGGGCGCAGTGCCCGCCTGGGGTTGCTGACCTTTACCGAGCAGGTGATGGATGTGCATCGCCCCTCCAGCAAGTCTGATCAGTTCATCCGATGGATGCAGCAACTGTCATCCGCCACTGGCGGCGGGGACGGTGAGGACGGTGTGGCGGCGCTCTTGGAGGCGGGAACAATGCTTCAGGGGGCGAAGGGCGAACGTGTTGTCGTCCTGATGACCGACGAACCGTTGCAGATCAACACTGGAGGCCATGACAGGTTGCGGACTCATTCGAATAGTCCGTGCAACAAGGGGAAAGAGATTCTCCAGTGTCGTAGGAACTGTCGGGCATTGGCTTCCGGCGAGGCTGTCAACTGCGAAGCCGGTTGTATTCGGAAACTGGGTGGGGATGCCCCGTCGCTCCTGTCCAAGTGTGCTCAGAAGTTCGGCCTTCCCAGGTGCGTTCAAGATGGCTATTGGGACAATGCGCTTCGCACGATGCTTCATACATGTGGAGAGCCGGTAATCCGAGCGAACGACCCTGAGACCGTGAAACTGATCCGGGAACTGGAGACCCGCCAGATTCGGCCATTCCTACTGGTCACGCCCGACGCGAACCCGGGTGACTCCGCCTTTAGGCAACTCGCTTCGGAGCTGCAGGGACAGGTCATCCACGTTCCCGACGATACGACGAGTCCGCAGCCCTACGTTGATGCCTTACAGGAGATTGCCGAACGACTGTCTCGCCAGTACGTGGTTCGGGTTCGTCCTCCCCGAAACGCCGGGGAGGTACAAGTCGCCGTACGCCCGATCCACCGGTGGAACGAGTTCGGTGCGTCTCCTGATGTCGATTTCCTGGACATGTGGGGGCTTGGTGGGCGCCCGGAGTGTCCGAGCCTAGTGGTTGCCGCATCCGATGGACTACTGCGTTCGGATGCGTGTGGCGCAAAATGGTTGCCACTTGCTGTCGAGATTGCAACGCCATTTAGGGAGGTGCGACCATTAGGTAACCGGTCCCTGATCGTGGGATCCGACCACCGACTGTGGCTGTTGGATGCGGAGGGCCGGCCGAGTCAGGTGACCACAGATCTGTCGGAGCTGCTGCACGTGGCCTGGTTGGCGCGTAGTGCATTTCTGGTTCTGGGTAGGGACGCCGCAGGGGCCCTTGTTCTTGAGCAATGGCGCCTTGACGCGGCACCCGAACGGATTCGGCGAATGGTCGTGCCGGCACTGTCCGTATCCCCTCCGGCTGGTGCCATACCGGTCGTGTTCTGGCGAGGCCAGGAAACCAACCCCCGGGCATTTTGCGTGTTGAGCAGCCATGACCGAATGATCTGCACCACCGATGGCGGCGAGAACTGGGTTGAGCGAGCGGTGCGTGGGCTGGCCGAACCCTGCCTGAAGGGCGTTGCGAGCCAGATGATGCTTCCGGTCCACCAGCAAATTTGGCTGCTGGCTGGCGCGGATGGCTCATTGTATCGCAGCATCGGCGATTCGGGGAACTGGACACGTGTTTTGGCGCCCGGCAGCGGGGCGCGGCGCCTTGTTCGGTTGGGGACATCCCCCGAGGTGGTCTGCGCCGTTTCGCACCGTGAGGTTCAGTGCAGCGAGAATGGGGGATTCGAGTTCTTTCCTGTGGGACTTGGCTACGAGCAGAACGCCTCCAGTGGCCTAGCCGTTGTTGATGGGCAGCTCATCCTGGCGTCGGGGGGCCGGATCCACCGATTGATGCGCGTGCTGACCCGAGAACTTCCGAGCAGTTCCGTCTACTTTGAGACCAACGACCACAATCCATCGCCTGCCATGATGCCGTTCCTTCGCGAGATTGCTTTGGCAATGCAGCAGTATCCAAAGGCCTTCCTGCGTGTCGAGGGTCACGCCGACAAGCGGGGCTCCGATGAACTCAATGATGCGCTGGCCGCACGCCGTGCAGAATCCGTGGCGCAGATTTTTAGTGACGACATGGGAGTCCCGGCCGAACGGATGTTCGTGCTTTCGTTTGGCAAGCGACAGCCAGTACAAGCGGGCGACTCGCCGCGTGCCCATGCCCGCAACCGCCGCGTTGAATTGCTCATGATGGAGACGCCTCCGACGGGCTGGTTCGGAACCGGAAACGACTGATGCCGGGTAACTAGGGCATAGGCGCATGCGAGAAGGACCCGCGAAAGCGCCATCTCTCCTTCTGAACCGCTCGGGTCACCTAGCATTCATTTCTACGACCTTCTCCAGAACAATGTTCGGACCACGAACCAGGCCGACTTCTGGTGATACCCAGTATTCTTTGCTGTCAAACCCATCACCTTCCAAATGAACCAGTCGGTATGCTATCGCTTCCAGAGACATTCCCTTCACGGTGACCAGTTTCTTCTCTGCAGTCCAATATACGGATTCCGGTTCCCAGAAGCATGCGAAGTTTGCACGCTGTCGATCCTTCCAGTACATGGGGAGCGTCGACATGACCTCCGCGCCGAAGAAGGCCAGGAGGTTGTCACCTTCGACTATAAGAGACCCGGGGTCTGGCTGGGCATCGCTCGACCAATCGCCTTCCATATGGAGGTCCTCAATTTCCAAGCGCCCATTGATGTACGGCCAGATGACATCGAACGCCTGTCTACTTTTAGTATTGCGGTAAGTCAGTTTCAAAGGTTTCGGCTCAATAGGGCCGGTCGGCGCGTCCTTGAAGGACAGATAGACGTATCTGAATCCCTCCACACTCGGGCTGCGGCCCGGTGCGTTGAGGTGGTCGACGATCTGCGCGAGCACCCCCTTCATATCAGCAAGAAACCATGCACCAACCAGCGAAATATCGTGAAACTCTGGCCGAGGCTGACTGAAAGAGCTCACGACAAAATTGTCCTTTGAAATCGCGAGACCGAACGCTTCATTCGAAGACTCTACCTTCAGCGTGAAATCAGTGCCCGGTAGCGTAGCCGTCGACCCAGACAGAACAACTTCGATAGGCTTTACGTAAGATTCACCATCAGCAGCGTCCTTGACTGATTTTTTGAACGCCGTGCCGTACTCGTCGCTTTCAACAATACTGGACAAATCTTTCTTAACGAAATCCAGTCCCTCCTGCCCGATTCGCACCGTGACAATTTTTGCGCCCATCTGCCAGATGTCGTCGAATTCCATGCAGATCACTTCCGCCGTGACTGCATCGATCTGTCTGGACAGCACACAGCCGGTTCCATCGAACTGAGCCGTGTCCATTTCATCAACGGAAACCCCCTTCGTGGGTGATATTGAGGCAGAGTCTCTTGAGGCACAGCCGCAGGCGATCAAAACAGCCAGGAATGAAAACATGAGTTTCATGGTCGCGTTTCTCCCATTGGGGACATCAAGTGTACCGCAGCCGATGTTTGGAAGCAACGGTTGCACCCTTAGACCTTCCCCACTGCAGTAATGTTCGACTGACCAGTTACCTGTCGGAGGTTGGTCGTCTGACTGCCAGTAAGCTGCCGTACGTGGCGGTGGACCTGACTGACATCGCCAAGCCCAGCGGCAAGACGATGGAGGGCCTTGGGCCAGGGACGGTGCAGGCGGTAGCGGACGCGACCGTCAGGGGGCGGGGACAGGGACAGGGGCAGGGCTACAAGGGTGGGAATTCGGGCTCGGTTACCGTCCTTACTAGGCGGAAGCCTAGGGCCATGAAGCCACTATTAGGTGCGCGTTTGTCACGGCTAGCTGAACGCACCTCATCTGGGTCAAAGTCAAACCCGCCGCCGCGATGAACCCGCTGCCAGCCATTCGAGGGACCCAGAGGATCCTTACAACCTGATTTGCAATGATCCTCATAATAAGTGGCACTGTAGAAGTCATTAACCCACTCACACACATTGCCAGAAACATCATATAATCCCCACGCATTAGGTGTTTTCTGGCCCACTCTTTCTGTTCTATTGTGACTGGTGCTGTAATACCAAGCAATTTCATCAAGATCGCCATAGTAATATGACGTAGTACCCGCCCGAGCCGCATATTCCCATTCAGCCTCAGTAGGCAAACGATAACCTCTGCAATCAAGACCTGCAAAAGTGACTACACAGTCCTGGTTCGTTCCCAAGGGAGTTCCACAATTGCTAAACTGGTAACACTTTTGGAACCCCTCATTTTCGGAAAGCTGATTTGCATAGTTTGCAGCATCAAACCAATTAACCATCTCAACGGGACAGTCATCACCACATGTGTTGAAGTGAGACGGATTCGTGTCATTAAGCAACTTCCACTGACCTTGGGTTAACTCGGTCTCCTGTATATAGAAAGCGCGTGTAATCGTGACCGAATGTTTCGGCTGTTCATCAGCGTTGACCCCTGAGCCGAAAGTTCCCATCTTAAACGAGCCTGCAGGAATGTAGCACCAGCCACCTACACAGTCGTTAACCTCTTTCGGCATACACTTGAGGTTGCTATCGCAGATTGTATTATCAGCACAAGTACCACATGACAACTCAGGACACTGAGAACTGACGCCGCATCCTTGTTGCTGACACTCCAAAACGCAACTTTTTTTGGTGCACTGGTGACTGTGACAGACTTGTTCGTCAGGCTCTTGCAAACACTCCGAATCTTCATCGCATCCAGTTACGATCCGGATTGATGCGCCCTCCAGTTTAGGGTAGTAGTCAAGCTCAGCAAGGACTTCCTCATCGTCGATTACTATTGAGCATTGGCCGAATGATTCGTCCTCATCCTTTAGCTCTGTCATCGCGGCGCCAAGTGATGCACCCTGTAAAAGTCGCTCGAAAAGGGTGACGTTTGTCCTTTCGTCCTCTGTTCCAGTCGATATGCTGTTGTTCCAGCCGATGAACACGCCTAGTCCCTTTTCATGCATGACGGATGCTAGACTGTCATTCCTGAGCCCGTCGGAGGCCGAAAAATAAAGCAGACTGTCGTCTTTAAATTCAAAGCCTTTGAAGAAATTCGGGTAGATTGTGAAGTATGTGCCATCGTCGGCTACCGTTGTACCAAGTCCAATGGCACGACTACTGAATTCGCCAGCCATTGGACAGAGGTCGCCAGTTGGAGACTGACCGGTCAAAAAGGCGAAGACTTCATCGTCGGTGGCACCATCGACTCGAATGTAAACCACGTCTAACTTGGATATCCGGCGGATAGCTTCCAAGGTAACTGTAGGACCTTCAAATGCGGGAGCAACATCAAAGCCAGCATTTGTTAGCAATCGTCTTATTTCCTGGTGAGTGTTTTGCGAGCCTTCCTCGGGGGGCAGTGTAGAGTAAACAGCGGCCTTCCCAGAGCCAACAGGCGCATTTATCGGCGATGGAGCTGGTGGTGGGGGCTGTGGGGCAGCGCTCCCTGAGAAAGAGGAGATAGGGGCAGTGTAAATACCGCACCTAATGCTGGATGCCCAGGTGAAAAAAATCGCCGACCCGTCGGTGTTTATATCAGATACGGCCTCTTTGGTTTTCAGATAGGCAATTGCAGCGCTTGTTGCCTTTTGCTCACCGGATTCACGCTTGGCCTGATAGGCAGCCTTGGCCTCCTGCATCGCCGTGGTAGCTGCCTCTATCTTGTCGGTCATGGCGGCAGTTTCACATGGCTCTGGAGGTTCTTGTCCGTTATCGGGGGTGTCAGGCTTACAACGACCCATAAAGCCCATTTTTGTTGTTTCATGACCGCTTTTCCTTTGGTTTCAAACAAAGAGCTGCGCGGATTGTATCCTGTCCTACCGGTTATGGTAAGTGTGTATCTGGGGGGGGGGGACAGGGGCGGGGGCATGGCCAGGGCGGGCTGGGCTGCTTTAAACTACTTCTGGGCGATTCGCATTAGGTCTACGCAACGGCAGGAGTAACCCCACTCGTTGTCGTACCAAGCCAGCACTTTAACCATGCGGCTGTTTGGCATGACCATCGTTGAATTCGCATCAAAGATAGAGGAAGCAGGGTTATGAATGATATCAGTGGAAACCAGTTCGTCTTCTGAGTATTCCAATACACCCTTCATTGGACCTTCTGCAGCTTCTTTCATGGCTGCATTGATTTCCTTAATCATTTCCTTTGGATCGCGAACCTGGATTCTTTCCAGCTCACACACAAAGTCAACCAAAGAGCCATCTTGTACAGGGGCTCTGACTGCCAGACCATCCAGACGGCCTTCAAGTTCTGGAATAATCTTGCCAATTGTCTTGGCAGCACCAGTTGTCGTCGGGATCAGGTTAACTGCTGCAGTTCTAGCTCTTCGCAGGTCGCTGCTGTGAATTTGGTCCAGGATTTTTTGGTCGTTGGTGTAGGCATGAACGGTGGTCATGAAACCACGCACAAGCCCGAATTTTTCGTGCAGAACCTTAACCACTGGAGCCAGACAGTTGGTTGTACACGAAGCATTAGAGATCAGCTTGTGCTCAGGCTTCAGATCCGCGTCGTTGACCCCATGAACAATCAGGGCATCAATCGCATCCTTTGGGGGGACCGTAAGCAACACTTTCTTGGCACCAGCTTTCAGATGGCCTTCAATCTGGGCGCGGGTACGGAAAACGCCAGTTGATTCAACGACAAAATCGACGTCGTACTTGGCCCATGGAATCTCCTCAGGAGACCTGAAAGACAGAAAATCCGCGGGCTTACCATTGATGATAATTTGGGTGTCGTTATATTCGACAGTCCCAGGGAAACGGCCATGGGCAGAGTCAAACTCAAACAGCTTGGCATTAAATCTGACACCCTTGGCATAATTTTTTGGATCGATCAAATCGTTGATCGCAACAACCTCAAATCCACCTTGCTCAATGGCCGCTCTGGCCACCAGACGTCCAATTCGCCCAAAGCCATTTATTCCGATTCTGATTACTTTACTCATTCCAAACACTCCATATCGAAAAGACATCAGCATGAATTCGAATAACTCGAACCCTGACGGTCACGGATTCTATTCCCGAATGACGCTCTGTCAATAACTTTCGCTAATAATCCTAATGTTACTTGAAGTTTGCCACTTTGAATTTACAGCCTGATTTGACAAGTTCTCTCAAACGGTTGATCATCCAATGGGCGCTTTTTCAAGGAGTTGTATCGATGTCTGATATATGGCGTGAAGTGGTTATAAAGGCAGTTTTAGAGAAGTTTTCACCAATGGCTCTAAAGATTCTATCCGATCAGCGTGTTCAAACGCTGCTTTCCCAGGCGTTAAACTTCCAAGCCGACATGCGGCAAAACATGGAGGCGCAAATCAAGCTGGTGGCCAGAACTTTGGAGCTGGTCACCCGTGATGAGCTGTCATCTTTGCGTGCAGTGGTGAAGTCATTGGAAGCGGAAGTAGCTGATTTGCAAGCTGAACTTGCCAAGGCAAAGGAAGCGGAGGCCGCCGAGCCGAAGCCAGAGAAGGCTGCCCCCAAAGCGGCTCCGAAGGCTGCTCCCAAGGCCGCCCCAAAAGCCGCCAAGCCAAAGGCCGCCCCAAAGGCCGCCCCAAAGGCCGATAAGCCAAAGGCCGCCCCAAAGGCAAAGCCAGCCTCAGAGCCTAAGCCCAAACCAGTAAAATAACGATTACCGTTGAATTTTAGGGCCTATCACCAGCTAAACAGTCGGCCATAAACCCCGTAACCTGAGCCGTCCTGTGCATACGAGGACCAGGTCACAAGGAATTGATCTGCATGGCATGCCGCAGCTGGGTACCACTGGTCACTGGTCGTAAACTCGTGAACCCTGAATTCGCCAGCATAAGCTGCAGGACCGTAAAACCGTTGTGCGTAGGTCCCCTGGCCTGAACCGTCTTGAGCATTGGAGCGCCACAACACAACCCACCTTCCTGTGGAGGGGAACCCAGCAACGACAGGTTGGGCCTGATCGCTAATAGTGGTGCTGTTTATCCTAAACTCTGGGCCGTGTTCTGTACCATAAAGGGTAAAACGCTGCCCATAGATGCCAAGCCCAGACCCGTCTTGGTCCTCTGAATCCCAAACAACCACGTACTGATTATTGGTAATCTGGGCTATTGAGGGGTTGGATTGATTCTTGGTCGTAGTGGTGTTTACAAGCTGTTCACCACCTATAGCAGCCCCCTCATTGTTGTAGAGGCGCATGAATATATCGTAGTCGCTAACGCCAGGACCGCGACTTACTGCAGAACGCCACACAATGATGAAGCCTCCATCATCAAGGCCCAGAATTCTGGGAGAATCCTGGACCCCAGCCGTTGTCTGGTTGACCACGAATTCACTACCATTAAAAGATCCATCCGCGTTAAAGCGCCTGGCAACTATCCCATTATTATCACCATCTTGCAGATAGGACTGCCAAACCACCACAAATCCGTTATCTGGGAGGGCCGCAACCGACGGACGTCTTTGATCGTACTGAGTGAAGGAGTTTACGAGTATCTCGCCACCAATCTTGGTTCCTGTTGGCGTTAACCTTTGTAAAATCACAGCCTTACCTTGGCTATCCTGGCCGGTTGATTCCCATACCGCAACCAAGTTTCCATTTGGTAACACCGCAATATGGGGTGCTGTTTGTGGATTGTCTTTAAACGAGTTTACCCATATGTCATTGTTTCCTTGGGGTTTTCCAGTGGCGTCAACAAATCTCAAGGCAATCTCTTCATCCTTCAATGCCTGCCAGGACTGGAAAATTACCGCATAGTTGCCGTTAGCAACAGGTGCAACCGCTGGCATCCACTGGTCCATAGATGCGTTGTAGTTGACTCTGAACTCGGTTATTTGGCAGTTGGTGCAACCGTCCCAAGCGATGGTGTTGCCATCATCACACTCTTCGCCTGGGTCAAGGAAATTGCCATCGCAGTCAGCGTCTATGCCACAGACTGAGGCCCCTGGATGAATCGCGCTGTTTTCGTCGTCGCAGTCTCCGGCCTCGGTGGCTGTGTAACGGTTGAGCAGGTCTGGCGAGCAAAGACACTTGAAGTCGATATCGTTACCGTAGCCATCTTGGTCGTGATCTTTATAGTAAATGTCGCAACCAATAGCTCCTTCTTCATCCGTGAAACCGTCGCAATCGTTGTCCTTGCCATCACACTTTTCTTCAAGGCCCGGCGCCATTTCAGGGTCATTGTCGTTACAGTCATCGGAATAGAGGCTGGTGTATTTAATAGCTGGGTTGCCTCCACGGCAGAAGCACTTTGGCTGGTCTGGGTTGGAGCCACGACCGTCACCATCACCGTCATAGTAGTAGCTGACACAGCCGACCGCGTTTTCTTCGTTCAACAGGCCATTACAGTTGTCGTCAACAGGTGGCACCCCCTCTGGTTCACAGATTTCCCGGGCTCCAGGATTGATGGCCGGGTTTGAGTCGTTACAGTCGCCTTCTAGTGTGGCCGTGAACTTTCCAGCCACGTCAGGCCCACATAGGCATCGCGGTGTGGAACCAAGGGCGCCATAATTGTCGCCATCCCCATCATAGTAGAAGTCCACACACCCTTGAGCCCCTTCTTCATCAGTTTTGCCGTTACAGTTGTTGTCGATGTTATCACCACATAGTTCTGGCATATCGGGGTTTACATCTTTGTTTGTGTCATCACAATCCCGGTTGTTACGGGATGTATAAACGTCCGTTGGGCTGCATAGACACTTGGAATCCGAAGGGTTTCCATAACCGTCGTTGTCACGATCAGCGTAATAAATCTCACATCCCTGGGCCCCTTCTTCATCAGTCTTGCCATTGCAGTTGTTATCAATGCCGTCGAAACATAATTCTGGTTGACCTGGGTTCAGCGACGATTCGTGATCATCACAATCTCCTCCTTCGAGGGCGGTATAGTAACCCTCGTCGGCACATAGACATCTTGGGGCACCAACACCGTAGCCATCACCGTCAAAATCGTAGTACCTGTCGACACAGCCAACAGCTCCTTCTTCGTCGGTGTCCCCGTTGCAATTGTTATCAATGCCATCCCCACAAAGCTCTGGTTTGCCAGGGTTGATGTTTCTATTAAGATCATTACAGTCGCCACCAACGTCAGCTGTGTAGGGTGGGCGCAGGCCGCAAATACACAAGCCACTTCCAGTTCCGTAGCCGTCGCCATCATTGTCTTCATAGCGAAGGATACAACCTTGGGCGTTGTCTTCGTCAGTCTGGCCGTTGCAGTTGTTGTCGATGCCGTCACCACAGATCTCTGGTCTTGCAGGGTTAATCTCGGCGTTGGTGTCATCACAGTCGTTCGAGTTGAGACTAGTGTATCGGCTGGAATACTCAGGCCCACAAAGGCATTTGGAAGGTCTGGAAGCGGTCCCGTAGCCGTCCCTATCCCCGTCATAGTAGTATGGCTGGCAGTCGGCAGAACCCTCTGGGTCCGTACGTCCGTCGCAGTTGTCGTCTATACCATTACAGCGTTCGATGGCACCAGGATACACCTTGTTATTGGTGTCATCGCAGTCCCCATCCAATGTGGCCGTGTAAGACCCCTTGCCAGCGCAAAGGCAACGAAAATCAGTGCTTAAACCGTAGCCATCCATGTCTAGGTCTCGATAGAAAATCTCGCATCNTTGTGCGTTTTCCTCGTCGATTCGTTGGTCACAGTTGTCATCTATGCNATTGCAGATTTCCACCGCGTTTGGATGGACATTGGCGTTATTGTCATCGCAGTCATAATCCCGATCTGTTCTAGGAGTTGCGGTGTATGGATATTCAGGCCCACAGAGGCATTTGGCGTCATCTCTTAAACCGTAGCCATCTTGGTCCTGATCCTTGTGATAGTTGATGCAGCNGATGGCACCTTGTTCGTCGGTCCGTCCATCACAGTTGTCGTCGATTCNATTGCAAACCTCCCTTTCAGGCGGGATTCCGTAGCAATCGTCCTTGCCATTTAAGCACCTAGCTGTACCAGGGCATGAACCCCAGCGGTTAGTTATCATGCATGCCACAGGTTCAACGTCGTCTGTAATGCCGTTGCAATCATTGTCGATTCCATCACAGATTTCGGCTACTGGAATCATTGCCGAGCACTCAGAAAGGCCCGTATCAAGGCAATAACGCTCTCCTGGGCACCGGCCGAACTCATTCGATATGGCGCACGCAGTTCTTATTCCTTCATCGACGGCCCTTTGAGTACAGGGGCAAGTGCCACTTTTTGGTACGCACTGCCTAGTGTTAACGTTGTCTATAGATTTTCCAAGTCTGCAATGATGCGTCGAGGGGCAGTCTTCATCACTTGCACAAGGAGAGCCGCAAAACCACCCGTCATCATCGCCCATACAGGCTGGCGCCCCGACAGCTAGTGGGGTTACACACGAGATATCAGAATTACAAGGCAGACAAAGGCGGGTGAAGAGATACACGCAGGCATACATAACGTCGGGTTCACCTTGGACCTGTAAACATCGCGTCCCATCTGGGCAGGCGGTTGAAGAGTCGCATAGTCGGGCACAGACCCGCCCGCCGGGTGAGTCGATACAAAATCCAGAATGGCATTCGTCGTTTTCGCTGCATGGGGCCCCAGGTGTTCCTTCTTCGATGGTGCCAGTTTCATCATGGGCATCGAAGGCATCTAGGCAGTCGTCACAGTCATCTGTATCGGCCTCAACGTCTGGGTCAGGTGGCGTGTCTGGACGACCATCATCAGGTATAACTACGGGGATTTCGCTGTCCTCCATCAGGTCTTGCTTGCCTGAATCGCCTGGTCTGACAATATCAACATCATGCTCCCCACCACCGGAGCAAGCCATGAAAGCCAAAATCATGGAATATACAAGGAAATATCTGGTTTTCAGATACACGAACGCCCCCAACAAAAGCCTCGCAATTATACTAGGCTGCACGAATGCTTTCAAGGTAAGTGGTCTGTAATAGACGACTAAGTTTAGTGTTTAGGTAGGGTCTCGGCGGTAAGACTTTCCCTCGATCGAATACTCGCGATACTCCACAGCGAGCTTGGTTGTCCGTATCTTTTCGGAGGCGCCGGCTTCCAATTGGCGAATGCGCTCCCTGGTCAGATTCATGATTTGTCCAACTTCCTCAAGGGTTACAGGACCCATGTCTGCAACATCGAGCACGCACGAAATAGCCATCTCGTCTGGTTCAATGTCCGGAAAATTAATTTTGATTGACCCTGTTTTAGGATTCACATCCATCCAAAGATGGTACTTACACCCCACCCAAGGACATGGACGTTCCCCATCTTTACAATCAGCCCTAGTTTTAGGACGTAGAGCTTCCAGTTCCTCATCCCACTGAATGCCATCCGAGAAATCGACGCGTCCCAGGCGCCTTGCGGCGATAGTCCGAGAACGACGTTTCCCCTGATGGCGCTCACGGGCACGCCCTGCGGCCATCTGATCCAACCTAGCCTTGAGGTCCATCTATCCGATCCCCAGAAAACAGGTGGCAAAACCCTATCACAAGGTGAACGAGTTGAAAAGAGCCTCAGCCCAAAAACAATTAGGCATTGATTAGACGTCGGTTTTAGGTCGACCTGAAAAACAATTTATGGAATCGGGCCGACGCCAAGTTCTGGACGTGGGTTTATCCACAAGTCAACAGGTACCTTGACGTCTCTGGGTCTAAATGGCAGGTTGACTTTTTGGCCGATGCCGGCGGAGTGATAGGCTGCCAACATGATTTCAAGTACTTCCAGCCCGTCAATGCCAGACTCAATTGGGGTTTTGCCCGTTCTCATGCAGTCAACAAAGTGCTTGTCTTCTTGGGGATAACCATTGTTCCATAGCCATTCAAAATCTGGGTGAGCCCATCCTTGGGAATCATCTTCCCCTGGAAAGCCCTTTTCCGAAAAAGTCTTAAGCGAACTGCCCTTTAAAAGGTCGGCATAAATAACGCCTTCGGTGCCAAAGATTTCGAGGGTGCTGTCCATCCCGCCTTTCAAGGCCCAAGAGGATTCGGCTTGGCCAATGGTGCCATCTTCAAATTCCATAATGATTATCACGTGGTCTTCTTGTTTGGTCTCATCCTTGTGCAGATAAGTTCCCATGTGCGCGAGAACTGATTTGACTTTGGGCTTACCAAGCGCCCAGCGGATACATTCAATCGAATGACAGCCCATGTCCATCAAGATTCCGCCGCCAGCCAGTTCTGGCTGCCAAAACCATGGTGAATAGGGGCCAGCGTGCTTTTCACATTGGCGCAGTAGGTATGGCTTTCCGATGCCGCCGGTCTCCATCAATTGCTTGGCCCTGACAAACTTTGGAGCAAAGCACAGTTCCTCAGCGTATCCAAGCACTAATCCTTTTTCTTTCGCCAGGTTAATCATTGCCTCGGCGTCATCAATCGTAAGCGCCAGCGGCTTTTCACAGATGACATGGCGACCAGCATTTAGCGCGTCAATTGCAACTGGAGCGTGGAATTTGTTTGGTATCCCAATCACCACACCATCAACGGCTGGGTCCTCAAGCATCGCCTTGTGGGATGGGTAAAACTTTGGCACGCCATAGTCGTTAGCGAACTTTGTGCCCCTTTCAACGTCAAGGTCGGCAATCGCAACAACCTCAACGTTTGGGATGGTTCTCAAGGCATCCAAGTGTGTCTTAGAGATGAATCCGGCGCCTATCAAACCAAAGCGTAATGTTTCCATATCAGCCTCCAGATTACTTATCGAAAACAGTGATTGAGCAGCTTTTGGGTGCGGCCATCAGCCAGGATCTTAACGCAAATCGCTGGCCAGACGTTGGACCTTTGCTATTGCTGCCACAATGTCTTCAACATCCTTTTTCGTTCCCGACAGATAGGAATAGTGCATCCAGATTCCCTGCTCATACGACATCTTTTCGGCTACTGGGCAGGAAATGTCCTTGTTGAACAAGATTCCCTCGCCATAGCGGTCACGTAATGCAGGATATTCGTCAGAAAGGGCGTTCATAATCGGCTCGTGGTACAAGGGGGTATAGAATTCCCCGTCCAGCTCGACGCCTTCTTTTTCAAGGGCTTCCAAGAAACGATCACGGTGAACGCCAGCAAAGGCCTCGCTGTTGTACTTCATGATGGTCTGGTAAGCCGACTTTCTGGTGGTCCTTGGGTCTGTTTCCAACACAGTCAGGCCCTTAACTTCAGAGTGGAGCACTTTTTTGAAGTAGTCATGCATCTCGGCTCTAGCCTTGGTGACCTCGTCAAGGCGGTCCATTTGGCCCATTAAAACGGCTATTTGCAGCTCAGACAGCCGGTAGTTGCCAGTAAACAACTGCCCTTCATAGCCGTCGTAGCCAGGACCTTTGCGTCCGCAGTTAATCAAGCTCATCACCTTTTGGCGCAAAATATCGTCATTAGTCGTGATGCAGCCACCTTCGCCAGAGGTCATCAGTTTGGAGGATTGGAAGCTAAAAGAGCCTAAATCGCCAATAGATCCAACGCCTTGGCCCTTCCATTGGGCACCATGGGCGTGTGCACAGTCTTCGATAACAATCAGGTTGTGCTTTTTGGCGATTTCCATGATCCGGTCCATGTCAGCGATTGATGCGCCGAGATGCACTGGAATTACTGCCTTGGTTTTTGGCGTGATTGCCGCTTCAAAGGCGTCTGGGTCCATGCAGTAGTTGCGCTCTTCAATGTCGACAAACACTGGTACGCCGTTTTGGCGGACTGCCGCGGCGGCAGTTGCCGCAAAGGTGATGGCCGGAACGATGACTTCATCGCCAGCTTTTAGACCAGCTGCATGCAGAGCAATTTCCAAGGTTACCGTACCGTTAGCGGCTGGGAGACAATATTTGGCACCGTGGTACTCTGCAAATCGTCGCCCAAATTCAAGAGACAAGGGAGACGGATATGGATATCCACCCCAACGACGCGATTCAAGAGCCTTAAGCAAGTATTCTTTTTCCCGCTCATCATACTGAGGCCAGGGTGCAAATCCGCCCTCTCTGACAGGAGTGCCACCAAACAGCGCTAGTTTTTCCATTTTTCCACCATTATTTTCACAGGTTTTACAACCATGACCAAACAGGCCCACCAAAGCAGCAAGCCGGTTTCAAAAGCGCGGGAAATGTACCATGGGACAAAGGAATATCCAACTGAAATAAAAGTATACATTTTTGGAGCGCCACTCCGAAAATGTATTGATTCGGCTTCCGTTTTACACTATAACTTAGGCGTATAAGGAGGCTCACTCATGTATATAGAGCGTAAAATTGAATCTCAACTAAAATACTTGGCTGCCCATTTCCCCGTAGTTGTCGTTTCAGGAGCGAGACAGACCGGTAAGACCACATTGGTAAAAGAAACTTTCGGATCGCGAGAGAATGTTACTTATGTTACTTTGGACTATCCGAGAATACGAAATCTGGCGAAAAACGACCCTGAGCTCTTTCTTCAACAATATCAGACACCGGTGATAATCGATGAAATACAATATGCGCCGGAACTTCTTGTGTACATAAAAATCCAAGTCGATGAAAACAGAAAACCAGGCCAATATTATCTTACAGGTTCGCAAATGTTTAGAATGATGAAGAATGTCAGCGAGTCATTAGCCGGTAGAGTTGGACTGCTTTCCCTGTTTGGATTCAGCCGTTCGGAAGTATACGCAAAACCTGAAGTCCCGTTTCTCCCTTCAAATACTCACATTGAAAAGAGCAAAGAAACTGTAATCACTGTTTTCGACCGGATATTCAGAGGAAGTATGCCGCAATTAGTTGTAGACCCGGAATTAAGTCCAGAAGCGTATTTCAATGCGTATATGCAGACATATATAGAGCGGGACATAAGGGATTTGCTCGAATTAAAAAACGAGTCAAAATTTCTAAAGTTTGTTTCCTGTGCTGCGGCAAGAACCGGGCAAGAATTAAACCTGTCCGATATAGGAAGAGATGTCGGCATCGATTCGAAAACCGCAGACAATTGGATGTCTATATTGATTAATTCCGGAATTGTCTGTCTCATTCAAGCTTTCTCAGGTAATACGATAAAACGAATCATAAAGCGGCCAAAACTGTATTTCATGGATACCGGTCTTGCATGTTATCTCAGTCTGTGGAACGACCCCCGTGTATTGGAAAGGTCCGCAATGGCCGGAGCTATGTTTGAGACATATGTTGTTTCAGAGATAATTAAGCAATATGCAAATGCCGGTCTGGATATCAGAAGTCGTCTCACATACTATAGGGACAACAACGGCAAGGAAATAGATCTCATAATAGAGAGAAACGGAAGACTGTTTCCTGTCGAAATAAAGAAAAGCGCCGATCCCGGAAAAACGGCAATCAGAAACTTCAGTGTAATGGAATCGCTTTCCGATAATATCGGAACCGGTGCGGTAATATGCCTTTCTTCTCAGCAATACCCGCTTGATGCAAACAAAATAGTTATCCCGATAGGGATGCTTTGATGATCTCCTTTTATCGGAATCATCTTCTCAGCATTTAATCAACTTCACCAGCTTAGACCTGTTCCTGTCCCTGTCCCTGCTCCCTGTCCCCTTCCCTGCCTCCGGCTCTTCCAGTGCTAGCCTTCAAAAAACTTCCTCTTCGGTGGGTGAATTAGAATCAAGGCCAGTCCCATTGCCATTAGGGGCCAGCCTTTGCCGCCTTGGATGTGGATAATCAGGCCCATGACGCTGGAGAGTTCAAAGAGCACCCATGCGACGATCATTAGGGTGATTGGTTTGTCACCTTTGGTCTCTTCATCGGTGGATGGCGGTTGGCTGCCTGGTTTCAGCTGGTGTATTTTGCGAAAAATTAATCCGCCAGCTACGGCTCCAAAAAAGCCAGTCATCACAAGTGGATTGGTCACTTTGGTCAGTTGGATGCTGGTTTGTTTGAAAGCCAAAAAAGCCATGACCAGATAGGATACTGTCGCAAGAGCTAGAGCCAGCCAAATGATTTGGGCACCTTTGAATTTGCGTTCGATGTTTTGAGAGGTATCCATGTGACGCTCCATTTTGTGACAGGCGCAAAGTAGCGCTGGCGGTATTATCACGGATCTTTGGGGGATGTGTATAGGACAGGGGCAGGGGCGGGGACAGGGGCAGGGACAGGGCAAAGAAGAAACCCCCAGAGTCTATGGCGAGAAGGGTATAGCTTTATCAAAACTTCCAATTTTCAAAAGTTTTGATAAAGTTAACCCTGGTGCGGCTGCAGGAACACATGAAAAAACTAATCGAACGTAAATTTTATCTTGGCCAATTGAAGAGGCTGAAAGACCAACACATTATCAAAGTTATCACCGGGTTAAGACGTTCAGGAAAATCAACACTACTCACAATGTTTGCACAACAAATCATAAACTCAGGAGTTTCCACAAGCCGAGTCCACCAGTACAACTTTGAAAAACCTCTATTTCCGGAAACCCACACTTGGCGTGATATTTATCAAGAGATAATGGCAAAAGTCGTCACCGATAATATGAACTATATTTTCCTGGACGAGCCCCAACAAGTGCCCGAATTTGAACGACTTATTGATGCCCTCTTTGTTGAAAATCATATCGACTTGTATGTAACAGGTTCAAATGCCTATTTTCTTTCAGGCGATATAGCCACCCTGCTTTCAGGTCGATATATCACCATCCATGTTTTGCCATTCTCATTCGCCGAGTTTGTTGAAAGTCAGGAAGAAACCACCGCAACCAAATATGAGCTATTCAATCGTTATCTTAATGAAACCTCGTTACCGCAAGGCGTTTTTCTGTACAAACAGGGTATCGATATTCAAAATCAATACATTCTCGATGTTTACAACACTGTAGTAGAAAAGGACATTCGCCAACGATACAACATCCAAAACATGAGGAGCTTTGACAATCTTTCGATGTTCCTGATGGGCGCGATTGGTAGCACTGTCTCACCCAGCAGCATCTCAAAAGCAATGAAGCAGGATCTCCAAAATATTCACCATAAAACGGTGCAAACCTACATTGATTATTTGGTCAACTCCTTTGTCTTTTATCCAGCGCATCGCTTTGATATAAAAGGAAAACAGCAGCTTGCTACACAGGAAAAATACTACCTTGTAGACCTCGGTTTTCGGAATCTGAAATTGGGCAAGTTCCAATACCAAGACCTTGGGCATCTGTTGGAGAACATAGTTTTCCTAGAATTAAAGCGGCGTGGTTACCAGATTTGGATTGGCAAGGTTGGTAGCTATGAAGTGGATTTTATTGTAAAAAATGCAATGAATAGCGTGGAATACTATCAGGTAACTTGGTCAATTTCAGACCCTATTACCGCTGAGCGTGAAATCCGGCCACTAAAAGCAATTGCGGACAACTATCCGAAACACATTATTTCGACAGATATGATAACTGCCGAAATTGATGGGATAAAGCATAGAAATATCGTTGATTGGTTGCTAGACCCATAAACCCAAGACTGCCATTAAATCGACGCACGGCCGTGATTCTGACCTTGTGTTTTTGGCTTACTCGTCAGTGTGCAGAACCTTTATTTTTGACCTTGTGGCGCTTCCCCTCTACAATCCGACCGGGAATTTGCCTTTATTTACAAGAGGTAAAATTCAGAAGAGGTTGAATCACATTGGCTTCTAGCAGTTCTGGTACAGGTAAGCTTTCCCGAGAGCTTGGGTTTTGGTCCTGTCTCGCCATAATGCTTGGCAACATCATTGGTGCAGGCATTTTCCTGACCCCGGCCGAGGTGGCTGCTGCGTCCCCAAATGTGGCAACTTACTTGACTTTGTGGGCCCTTGGAGGGCTCATGGCCGCCAGTGGTGCCCATGTATTCGCTGAGCTTGGAATGTTGTTTCCCCAGGCCGGCGGCGATTATGTTTTCCTGGACAAGGCTTATGGTCGTTCTGTTGCCAGAGCCTGGGGCCTGCTTGCAGCTTTTGGAACTTTCCCAGGTTCGCTTGCAGCTTTGGCCGTCGGGATTACCGCGACCATCGCGCAAACGGACATGGGAGCGTTTTTGTTAGTTCCAATTTTTTCCACTGATTTCTTTACCTTGACCACCGGTGACTTGTTTGGTATCGCCTTGATTGGCCTTTCCATGACCGTGAATCTACTTGGCCTTTCATGGACTTCCGCCTTGCAGATGCTTTTATCCCTGGTCCCGGTCGGCTTGTTCACGATCTTTGCTGTCGCCGCAATTTTTGGCTGGCATTTGGACGCCGCAGATTTGGTCCAGCGCGATTCTTCAAGCTGGGATGCCAAAGGGCTTGCGGCAGCTGGTTGTGCCGTGTTTTTCACGTATTCTGGCTGGAACGTTCTGACCTATATTGGCGGTGAAATAAAAGAGCCCCACAAAACCATTCCCAGAGTCATCTTTACTGGCGTCACCTTTACTACTGTCATCTACATAGTTCTAAACCTTGCCTTTATCACGGTGATGCCTCTCGACGAGTTAAAAAACCAACAAAACGCCGGCGTGGCGGTTGCTGCTGCCCAACTGGGGGATGCTGGGGCGAAAGCGTTTTCAATTCTCTTGTCTATGGCTTTACTTGCCGGCCTAAACGCCACAATGATGGCCGGCGCCAGAATCGCCTTTGCCATGGGCCAAGACAAGTTGCTTTGGCGTCAGATGAGGCTGGTTAGTCCGGTCCGCAAAACTCCAGTGACGGCAATCTGGACCCAAGGCATCATTGCCTCGCTGTTGGTACTTACAGGCAGTTTTTCCTTCCTGTTAACCTGGACTGGCAGCATCCTTATCCTGCTTTCATGTATTACTGCCTCCACAATTTTTGTGTTTCGCCACAAACGTCGCATGGAAATGCCTGTAAAGATGAAGGGTTATCCTTGGACTGCCATCATCTTTCTGTTGGTGGGCCTTGGAATTTGGGTGATAGGTCTGGTTCAGTCTTGGAAGTTGTTCCTGGTTCCTTTAGTAATATTCGTGGCTTTGTCTTTGATTCCTTACAAGGATCCCAACATTTCAAACAAAGCCGCAACTGGCAGCGATACCAAGCCGTGATTTTGGGGCCAAAGGATTAATCCCATCCGTTTTCAAAACAACGCATGGCATTTTTAAACAGGATTTGGTCTATTTGCTCGTCGTTGAAATATCTAGTCATGGCGTGTGCAATGCGCCCAAACTGAGATGGCTTGAACACCTCTGCAAATGGGTGGGTCAGTCCGTCAAAATCTGAACCAATACCGATGACATCCACCGAACCAGTCAAATCCGCCATGTGCAGCATGTTTTCGATCAGATCGGGAATACCGTCATTGCCAGCGTAGTAGCGATCAATGGGGTCGACCAGCCAACGTTTGGAAATGATTAGGCCAACTACTCCACCTAGCTTGTTGATGGTCACAACCTCTTCGTCAGTCATATTGTAGGGGGCTTTAAAAAAGCGCTGCAATCCAACGTGTGACGCGACTACAGGGCGGTTAAAATCGGCACAGTGCTCATACACATGTTGACGTGCATGCTCCTGAAGGTGACTCAGATCAACAAGTATCCCAAGTCGCAAAAGCTCCCTGACAAACTCATCTGAAAAGTGGTCTTTATCCCCCCACTTCCACTCGGCAGCTCGCATTCGCACCAGCATGTCGTCGTACTCGGCAACGATTTTGTTACCGACTTTCTTGGGTACAATCTCTGTCGCATCGGTCTGTGGGGCGAAGGGATTGTCAAAAAAGTGGGCCAATCCAATCATTGCCACGCCACGCCGCTTCAAGTAGGCCAACCTGTTTTTAGTTTGCTCCCAAAACTCGTCGCGAGTTTGGTCTGGCCCAGGAAACCCTAGCGAATGGGTACCTTCAATCGCATGGATAATCCCAATTTCGTTATCTGCTAGCCCCTGAAGCTCCTTAAATGATGAGACAACTTTGACCCTGCGATCACTTTTCAAAAGCCAACGATTGGTGTTCTCGGTGGATTCATCCAGATAATTCATCATTCGGATAAGGGTTTCCCAAGGATCCGCGGTAACTAACCGATGCATAAAACCAGGCACCAAGCCCCAAGTCAGAACCTTTGACAACTGCTTGAATCCACGCCTGATAAATTCCCTTTCAATTACATAATGGGCGTTTACAACGACGCGAACCGGGCTGTCCTTTAAGTTCGCGTATCTGGTGCGAAACGACAGTGGGTTGAAATGCGCTCCCGAGTACACGGTAGCATGCAGGGTTGATCGCAAATAAGGCAGATAAAACATCTTCAGGCTTGGGTGGGCGTGAAGATCAAAGAGCCGGACATTTTTGTTCAAAGTGGACCCACCCATGGTTAATCCTTGCCAAATTCCTTGCTAACAATCGCAAAGCATGCGTCAGCCACTTCCAAAGTCCTTTGAATGTCAGCTTCTTTGTGAGCCCGCATTATGAACCAGTTGTGGTGTGGGTGCAGCAAAACTCCACGCTTGGCGGCCTCCCCTGAAAACAGCTGGCTTCGGCGGAAGTTTTTCTCGCTGGCAAATGTCATGAAGGGCAGAGTGGGCGGCCCAGTCAAGCGCACCTCCAACCCATTGTCTGCTGCGGTCTTTTTCAAGCCATCCATGAGCATCGTTCCCATCTTCATCATATGCTCGATGGCGTTCGATTTTACCAGCTCATCCAAGCATGCCAAAGACGCGGCCTGCTCAACTGCTGAAGTGTAGTATGTACCAGTGAAAAACACCCTGGAAGCAGCGTTTTTAAAGGGTTGGCTACCACAACAGGCTGAAACGGCGTACCCGTTGGCCATCGCCTTGCAGTAGCACGTCAGATCTGGCTTAAATCCAAAGTATTCATGCGAGCCTTTCATATCCAGCCTGAAACCGGCTCTAACGTCGTCCAGGATGAACACAATTTCATGGTCATCACAGATCTTTCGCAAGGTCTGCAAAAAGCCTGGAGCAGGCATTTCCTGATCGGCAAAGGCAGGGTGGTGGTATGGAGTTATAATTATCCCAGCCACATCTCCGTCGTACTTTTTCACCAGGTCCATGACGCTGTCAGCATCGTTCCAGGTGAAAGTCAGCACGTGCTCATAGTCCGACTCGATCAGCCCCCCCAATCCATGCCTGCACCACGATTGAGAGCCGTGATACGCCCCTTTAGCCATCAGGATTTTTCGACGCTGAGTGTGTTCTCGCGCCGTTTGAATGGCGTAAGCAGTAACATCTGAGCCATTTTTACCAAACGCGCACCAATCAATCGCTGGGATCAAATCAACCAATTTTTCCGCAAGCTCAACCGCTCTTGGAGTTGGATGATTAAAGGCCGCACCAAGCTTTCGCTGTGCATCAGCCGCAGCCTCTACAACTGGATCGTTGTAGCCCAAAACAATGGGGCCATACCCGGCCAGATAGTCGATGTACTCGTTCCCATCAACGTCCTTGTAGCGACATCCCTCGCCAGATTCGGCGAAGTATGGAAATGACCCAGGCACTGCAAATGCCGGGTTTTTATTTCCAGAAATGCCACTAGGAATGACTTTGGTAGCCCGTAAAAACAGCTCTTTCGATTTGTCAAAACTGTTTAGCTTCATGATTTACCTCCACTGGCCGCTAGCTAAGGTACAGTCCAACTCGGTCAAATAGGGCGTTATACTCATCTGCCAAGGCCAAACCGCCACTGGCTTTGATATCGCCAGACCCATTGGCTGCAAAGGTGTCGACTTCACCCTTGACTAGGTCCACCGCCAAATCGACGTCGCGAATCTCGATGGTCGTAGTCGGATCTTTGATGGCTCCAGGAAAGACCTCGATTTTCCCATCTTTGACTATCACATGGGCCTTTGGTCCGCCCTTAACGTCGTAGAGCATGGTTCCAGACGGCATGTGTGACGCCACCCTGCGTCCCTTTGCCTCGATGGTTGCAATCGCTTCTGTCGCTGCAAGCCCGACAAGCAGGCTTAATTCCACGTGTTTAGCCCTGAACTCTTTGTCGGCCATCTCAGACTGCGACGGCTTCAGATAACGGGTCAGGATGTCTGTAAGCCTAGTCAGCTTCTTTAAGTCGCCCATTCTGTGCACGCCCTTAATTGGGATGGGTGTCACCTTTTTTCCGTCGAACATGTCATTCAACATCTTGCAGGTTGGAAACATCAGGCAAACGTCGGCCTTTCCTGTCCTTACCGCTCTGACACTGCTGTTTTTAAAGTGAAGTACCACCTTGGGACCACCTGGAACGAAAAACTCAATCGCAACGTTCATTTCAGAGATGATCGCCCGCGCCTCATCATCCAGCCTTGCCAAATCAGCAAGCCTAGGTAGGACGGCGTGCAAATGCATGTGAGCCCGAATCAAGTCTCGTTCAGTCGTAGCCTCAACTACCCCCGCCTTAACTAAGGCAGTCGAAAATATCTTTCCAGGCAATCTTTTCATAACGGCCTCCATTTATAGCCTTCTGACCCCTCATCAACCCATTGTTAATTTATCAAGGTGCTGCATAAAGGCGCCAATGTCTTTACTGCCTTCCATGGCTCCTTCCACGCGCAAAAGTCCATCACGCACTGCCTCGACGGTTCCCACACGTTGGGTCAAAACCTCGAAAGCAGAGTCGATATCCTTAAAAATCATATGCACATACGGGCGCCGCCTAGCATACGTCCCGGCACCAGCCTTTGAATTCCCAGCCTTGATCCGCAGGTAGTTTGCAGGCCCCCCATTTTCGACCGTAAACTGAAACACCCTGTCTGGGCTTTTTTTGATGTAGGACGACAAAAACTCATCGCCACCCTTGTTAAGCTGTGACAGGCCGCTAGCAATCATTTGCATAAGCATCCGGACTTTCAGCTCTTTTTCTGCAGGATCAGTTGGCATTGCTGTTGGCATCAAGATTTTCAGCTTAAGCATAAAAGGCAAAAAGCGCAGCAGGGTTGGTACGCCCTTGACACCTGAAACGCTGGGAAGTGCCGTGCCACCTGCAAAGAAGGTGTTTAAATCCTTGAGTCGCTTGAAAATCAGCGAAATTGTGGGGTTTTCATGAAGGCCCGGCTTGACCTCAAAGCCCTCTGGACTCATTGCCACCCAAGCTGCCTGCTGGCTGTCCTTGGCGCCAAATTGGATGACTCCATCCGCCTTGTAAAGCAGGTATCTGTAGTTGGGACGTTCGCTTAAGACCACCTTGACCAGTGGAAGCGCCGACCTCAAAAACACCCTAGCCTTTAACTCTTCTTTGTGATCAGCCATGTTAGATTTCGTCCTCCCAGTTCTCGTCTTGTTCAAAATCTTGCTTTAAAACCAAGCCGATTGTTTCGAGGATGCCATCAGCATCTAACTTGTAGATATGCAACAAATCTTCTGGGTATCCAACAATGGAATACTCGTCTTGATAACCCAGCTTAGCAAAGGCACACCCCTTGCCGCTGGCTGCAATGGCGTCGGCCACAGCTGTGCCTAGACCGCCAATAGTAGAGTGGTCTTCAACTGTTATGATTCGGCGCGTATCCTGGACAGCCCTTACAACCGCCTCAACATCCAGCGGTTTAATCGTGTGCATATCCAACACTCGGACCGAAACGCCTTGTTGTCGCGCTCTATCGGCCGCCTCTACTGCGTGCAGCACCGTCACCCCAGTTGCAATCACTGTAACATCAGTGCCTTCTCTCAGTTCGATGGCCTTGCCGATCTCGAAATCGAAATCCATTGATTTATGCAGTGGCGGCTCAAATCCTCGCCCAATTCGAATATAAACGGGGCCTTCCATCTCGATCGCCGCGGACACAGCCCTGGCTGTTTCATACGCATCCGCAGGTGCGATTACCGTCATCCCAGGGAAGGTCCGCATGATCGACAAGTCCTCGATACAGTGGTGTGTTGTACCAGCCGTACCAAAAGACGTCCCCGAGTGTGTGGCGATTATTTTGACATTGCGCTTTTGATAGCACAGGTCCGTTCGCACNAACTCAGCCGCCCTCATCGANGCNAAGGTGGCAAAGGTTGAAACTACAGGAATTAGGCCGGTTTCAGCCATTCCAGAGGCCACTGCAATCATGTTGGCCTCGGCGATTCCAAAGTTGTAAAAGCGTTCTGGGATTTTCTCCCCAAAACGCCCAATTTTCGTGGATTTCGCAAGATCTGCAGTCAGCGCGACGACCTTTTCGTTTTGCTGTCCAATCTGCGTCAATACCTCACCATAAATCTCCGCTTGAGTCATGGAGTCTGCATCTTCAACAGTCCAGGTTAACCCTTGAGCCATGGCAGTTACCTCCCAAATCTAGTGTCTACTTCATTTTGCGTATTGATTCCAAGGCCTTATCGCGCATTGCGGCGTCTACGCCAGCATAATGCCACGCAGCCTGATTTTCCATGAAATCTATGCCTTTACCCTTAATCGTGTCGGCGATAATGATGACCGGCTTTTCCTTTTCAGCTTGCGCGGTCTCGATTGCCTCACAGATTTGGTCAAAATCATGTCCATCTATCGACAGCACCCGCCATCCAAACGCCTCAAACTTCTTGTCAAGCGGCTCAAGCGCCATGATAGATTCAGTGNGGCCGTCCAAGGAAAACTTGTTGCGGTCCACAAAGGCTGTCAGGTTCGTGGCCTTAAACTGGGAGGCCGCCATAGCCGCCTCCCAAATTGAGCCTTCCTGCAGTTCCCCATCCGACATCACGCAGTAAACGTGGTAATCAAGCCCTTGCTGTCGTCCACCAAGCGCCATCCCCAAAGCCAAGGGCAGTCCATGACCAAGAGAACCAGTTGAGACGTCAACGCCAGGCACTGTCTGCCAGTCCAAGTGCATGCCAAACGGTGAACCAGTTTTGTTAAAGTCATCAAGCAGGGCGGTGTCAAAGAAACCTTTGTCAGCCAAAATTACAGCATGNCCAACGCCGCCATGACCTTTGGACAGTACAAAACGGTCTCTGTTTGGCCACCTAGGGTTGGTAGGGTCAATATTTAAGTACTTGTAATACAAGGCAATAAGTAGTTCGTGCTGACTCATTGCCCCACCAATGTGAGTTCCCCCACAGGAGTAAGTCACCTCGACTATTCGTTCACGCAAACGCCGAGCAGTGTCCTCCAGGAACTTGCGCTCTTTATTTGAAAGCATTCATTTCCCCCCATTTTAAATGGTAATTCTCAGGGCCTGTCGAACCATTGTCTAACTGTCCGGCCACTTGGTCAATCCCTGAATTAAGGTTTGGGTGTAATTATTTGGGAAAGCGGCTACAGGGGCAGGGACGGGGGCAGGGACGGGGACAGGGACGGGGACAGGGACAGGGGCAGGAGGCAGAGACAGGGGCAGGGGCAGGAAGACGATTGTGCTGCTTTTAGCAGGATTTGGAGCTAAAAAGAGGTCGAGAGGGCACCCTGCAACATGGTCCGGGGGCAATCCTGGAGGGCGCTATCGGGAGTTGCCGGGACCCGACG
>JGI24709J26583_10000313_pt1 | contig 40672 bp, 36 predicted proteins | sample BioPla2DNA1_FD_26583 | JGI IMG/M metagenome (IMG submission 26583) | reverse complement strand
ACAATACAGATAGCTGAGTACCTTGAGGGTTTCCCTTGTAAGTGTGCGTAATTGTCTTATATAATGAAACGCGGAGGAATGATGGATATTTACGCATTGATCGCCGCTTCCGGCACGGCAAGACGCATGGGAGAAAACAAGCTTCTCCTGCCTTTTGGTGATACTACCGTGATAGAGGAAGTTCTCTCTGTCTTTTCGCATGAAAAGATTCGTGGGATCGTCTTGGTGTGCAGAGATGAAGAAGTGGCGCGAATCGGAAGAGAGTGCCCTTCTGTCATATCCGTCGTTGAAGGAGGAGAGGAGCGAGCGGATTCTGTCATGGCGGGACTTCAGGAGATTCCCGAGGGAAGCTATGTGCTCGTCCACGACGGAGCAAGACCCTTTCTCTCAGAGGACGCACTTGAACGCTGTATCCAAGCGGCGGAAGAGGAGAAATGTTTTTTCTTAGGTGTTCCTCTGCGTGATACGATCAAGCGGATGAACGGCTCCGTCGTTGTCTCAACTCCTGATAGAGAATCGTTTGCCCTGGCGCAGACTCCCCAAGGAGCACCGAGAGATCTGCTTTTTAGGGCGTATAAGAGGGCGTCTGAAGAAGGCTTTTTCGGAACGGATGACTGCAGTTATCTTGAGTATATGGGGGTAGAAGTGGTCATAGTGCCCGGAGACGAGGGCAATCTCAAAATTACGTATCCGGAGGATCGAAGATGGCTGTGAGAATAGGAAGCGGATTTGATGTTCACAGGCTTGTCGAAGGAAGAGAGCTTATTCTGGGAGGGGTGAAAATTGACTCTCCCTTAGGTCTTCTCGGTCACTCCGATGCAGACGTGCTGACCCACAGCCTATGCGATGCAATCCTGGGGGCTCTCGGTCTCGGTGATATCGGAGAGCATTATCCCGATTCGGATCCTCGATTTAAAGGGGTTTCAAGCCTTGCACTGCTTGCCGATGTCGCAGAGAAAATGAAGCAGCGACATTATGAGATCATCAATTGCGATCTCACATTAATCGCTGAGACGCCGAAAATTTCCCCTTATAAAGAGGAGATAAAGAAAGCACTTTCTGATGTTTTAAAAGTGAATATAAACAAGATTAATCTCAAAGCGACGACGTGCGAGGGACTTGGCTTTGTCGGAAGAAGTGAGGGCATTGCCGCTATGACAAGTGTACTCATCGGACGGGAGGAGTGATGGAGCATTTTAAGTTTAATCCGAATCGCAACTGCGAGTATTTTCCATGCCACAAGGGAATTGATCCCGATGAATTCAACTGTCTGTTCTGTTACTGTCCTCTGTATCTTCTGGGGCTTGATTGCGGAGGAGATTTCCGTCTGACAAAAGGCGTCAAGAACTGCAGTGAATGTATAAAACCTCATGAAAGAGGTGGCTATGAGTTTGTCATGAGCCGGATGCCTCTTGTCTTTGAGAAAATGAAAGAGAAAATCTTTTCAGGGAGGTATAAGTTGAAATTATATAATACAATGAGCGGCACGGTGGAAGAGTTTGTGCCTATTCTTCCGGGAAAGGTCAGCATGTATACTTGCGGACCGACCGTATACGACTATGCTCATATCGGAAATCTGCGGACCTATGTCAGTGAAGACATCCTTGTTCGTACTTTCGAGTTTTTGGGCTATGATGTGACGCGCGTGATGAATGTCACCGATGTAGGTCATCTGAGCGATGACGGAGACGACGGAGAAGACAAAATGGTCGTCGGTGCAAGAAGAGAGAAAAAGACGGTCTGGGAGATCGCGCGCTACTATGAGGAAGCTTTTTTTGAAGACATGGATAAGCTACGCCTCAAAAGACCCAGTATTGTCGAGCGAGCCACGGATCATATAGATAATTATATTGATTTTATCCGCGTCCTGGAAGAAAAAGGATATACCTATCAGGCAGGCGGAAATGTCTATTTCGATGTCAGCAAAGTTCCTGATTATACCAAGCTCTCCAAGGTGCCCCTGGATCAGCTTCAGACGGCGGCACGAGAAGATGTAGTGGTCGATGAGAACAAGAAAAACCCCTATGACTTTGTTCTATGGTTTACCAAGAGCCGCTTCGACTCCCAGGAGATGCGCTGGCCTTCCCCCTACGGTGAAGGGTATCCGGGTTGGCATCTGGAATGCTCTGTGATTGCCCTTGAAACTCTCGGCGAAGAGATGGATATTCACTGCGGTGGAGTCGATCACATCATGACGCATCACACAAATGAGATTGCGCAGACGGAGAGTTATACAGGAAAACAGCCTTGGGTGCGCCACTGGTGGCATGCGGAGTTTCTGCTTGATGAAGAAGGAAAGATGAGTAAATCGAAAGGAGACTTTTTGACGCTGGCGCTCCTTGAGTCAAGGGGTTTTTCGCCCATGCACTATAAATACTATCTCCTCGGATCTCATTACAGAAAACAGTTGCCTTTTAAATTTGAATACTTAGAGGGAGCCCGAGACGCATATGAGAAGCTCCGGGATCGAGTACTTGATCTCGGAGAACCCGAAAACTGCCGTGCGCATGTGGAAGATTTTATCAGCGCGCTCACCGATGACTTGAACACCGCATCGGCTCTTACCGTTATCTACAATGTCCTAAAGGATGACACACTCACTCCTGCGCAAAAAGCCGGATCGATCAAGCAGATGGATTCCGTCCTGCAGCTCGGACTTTTCGAGAAAAAGAAATTGAAGGTATCGGAGGAGTGGGTTTTAGAAAAAATCGAAGAGCGAAGTGCGGCAAAAGAAAAGAAAGACTGGGCAACAGCTGACGCCATTCGGGAAGAACTCCGCGAAAAGGGAATCGCTATTATGGACGGTAAAGACGGCACCACATGGAAACCTCTGTAAGCAGATTCGGAGAACTGAACAGCTATTCTCCCCTGCAACTGGCGTATCTGGGAGATGCTTATTATGAACTCTTGGTGCGAAGCGCTCTTTTAAAAAGAAGTCGCGCGTCGATGCATGAGCTCAATCGCCTGGCTGTGCAAGCGGTGCGTGCCTCTTCGCAGGCAAGCGCTGTTCTCCACCTCAAAGAGATGTTCAGCGAAGAAGAGTGGGGCTATGTCAAATGGGGACGAAACGCCAAGAGTAAGTCCGTCGCCCGACATGCCTCCCTAAGAGACTATCGCTACGCGACCGGATTTGAATGTCTGATGGGTGTCCTGTTTGTACAGGGAAATACGCTGAGAGCACAGGAAATTGTGCAGGCTGTCTTTGAATTTCTGGAAGCCGGATTTGAAGAATAAATGGAGCCGTGGTGAGAAAGTCTTCTTGAGTGCGACGATCGTCCTCCTCGCTCTCCTCTGTGTGAAGAGCTTATTGTTGGATCCGTTTACGCCCAGCAGCGAGCTTGAGCAAATGCTGGCCGCGGAGGCATTGGAAGGGCTCAGAACGGACGGCGTTGTGAGATGGAGAGTCGTTGATATCAGGGATGTTCCTGATCCTATAGAGGGGTTGGAGTATCAGAAAGTGATAAGACTCAGGCGATATCTGTTATATATTTTTCCGTTCGGTCATGGGAGTGTGTATCGATGAGCAGAGAGTTTTTAACAGGGAAAAATTCGCTGAAAGAGGCGTTGGAGGCGCAGCTCGGCATAGAGCGCGTTATATTTCAACGCGATATGGAGCGGAAAAGAATTTCGGAATTGATCGACCTTCTTGAAGAGAGGGGAATCCCCTTTGATTGGGCCGACAAGCAAAGGTTGAATGCCGTTTCCCCCAAACATCAAGGGGTCATTGCCTATCTCAGCGCGTTTCCCTATGCTGATTTGACAGATCTTATTGAGCAAAATCGATTTCTCATCATGTGTGACGGGATCACCGATCCCCACAATTTAGGGGCGATCATCCGCAGTGCATACAGCTTTGGAGCGGGGGGAATCATCATCCCCAAAAGAAGAAGCGCAGGGGTGGATGCAGTCGTATTTCGAGCAAGTGCCGGAGCGGCGGCGCATCTTCCGGTGGCCAGAGTCCCCAATCTTTCCGCGGCGATACGAACTCTCAAAGATGAGGGGTATTGGATCTACGGAGCGCATGCGCATGAATCCTCGGGAGAGGACACGGCCTATGATAAAAAAGCTCTTCTCATCATAGGCTCTGAAGACAGGGGACTTTCAAAAGAAGTGCAAAAACAATGTGACTTTTTTGTGCGGATTCCGACGGAGCGGTTTGAGTCCCTCAACGCCAGTGTGGCGGCGGCCATTCTCATGTATTCATATTATATGCAGCATAAATAAGCGGAAATGATGGCGTTTATATCCTATTTGTCTTTTTTGCCTTGACAATGGTTACATATCTGTGGTACTTTTCATTTAATATATTTTAGCGTCAACGGCTGAACAAGAAGGAATGAAATGAGAGCAAACTTTATTTCGAATACGATGTCTATGTACATGTTCATGCGTCCTGTGATGAGGGAATCATAGGTATTTTTGCCGCTGAAATACTTCGGTAAAGACACATATGACTGCCCTCTGATTCGGGGCAGTTTTTTATTGCAGATAATAACCGCCTTATGAGTGCAAACTCAGATGGCTGAAAAGAAGGAGATTTCATGAGTTCATATGTCACTCCGGTGCACGACGGTCTACGAGAAGAACCGCTTTTTCAACTCGAAGGACTGACAAAAGTCTTCGGAAAAGGTGAGGAGAAGGTGACGGCACTCCAAGATGTCAATCTGACGATCCGAGCAGGAGAAATTTTTGGAATCATCGGATTGTCAGGAGCGGGAAAGAGTACATTGATTCGTTGTCTGAATTTATTGGAGCGCCCAAGTGATGGAAAGGTCATTTTCCGAGGAGTCGATCTTCAGACTCTTTCGAAGAAGGAGCTTCTCAAGGAACGTCAGAAGATCGGCATGATTTTCCAAAGTTTTAACCTTTTGCAGCAACGCACGTCGCTCGAAAACATCCGTTTTCCCCTTGAGATCTCCGGAATGGAAAAGAGCAAAGCGACGGCACGCGCCAGAGAAATGCTTGAACTTGTCGGACTTCCGGAAAAGGAAAAGGCGTATCCTTCCGAGCTCTCGGGAGGACAGCAGCAGCGCGTCGCCATTGCCAGAGCGCTGGCGAGTGATCCGGATGTGCTTTTGTGCGATGAGGCAACCTCGGCGCTTGACCCGGCAACCACGAAGTCGATTCTCGATCTTCTCAAGAGCATCAATGAAACCCTCGGCGTGACGATCGTCATTATCACCCATGAGATGTCGGTGGTGCAGGCGATATGTCATCGAGTAGCGGTCATCGATACGAGTATTGCGGAGGTGGGGGAGGTGGAAAAGGTTTTCCGGCGACCGACTTCTCGCATCGCAAGGGAGTTGATTTTTCCAAAAGGAGAACTTTTGGAGAGACTTCAGGGCAACAACTACTTGCGCGTCGTCTTTGACGGCACGGCAGCCAATGAGCCGATCATTGCCAATATGACCCTTGCCTGTCAGACGCCGGTGAGTATTCTCTCCGCAGACAGCCGAAATATCGACGGGATTGCCTACGGGCAGATGATTATTCAGATTCCGGAAGATGAACAGGATAAAGAAAAAATCATCAGCTATCTGATCAGTCGGGGAGTGACGGTAGAGGAAGTAACGGAAGACACAGCCCAAAACGGACTCAGTAAAGAAGGTGTAAAATGATGGAGTTTTCCCGATGGATGTCTCTGATAGGAGAAGGCTTGTCTGAGACTTTATATATGACATTGGTGTCTACGTTTTTTGCCTATCTGTTCGGCCTGCCGCTCGGCGTGCTGCTTACCGTGACGAGTCCCTCCGGCATCCAGCCGATGCCTCGTTTAAATCGGGTACTCGGCGTCATCATTAACAGTTTGCGCTCTGTGCCCTTTCTGATTCTGCTAGTGGCTGTTCTTCCTCTGACAAGAAAACTCGTCGGCACGACGATCGGCTCTACAGCCACCATTCCGCCTCTGGTCATTGCGGCGGCTCCGTTTATAGCCAGGGTCGTGGAATCATCTCTTTTGGAAGTGGATGCCGGGCTCATCGAAGCGGCGGAATCGATGGGCGCAAGTCCGTATCAGATCATTACGAAGGTGCTCCTGACAGAGGCGAGATCATCTCTTGCAACAGGTGCTGTCATTGCGACGACGACTATTTTAGGCTATTCCGCGCTTGCGGGCTTTACAGGAGGTGGGGGTCTGGGAGCGATTGCCGTCAACTACGGCTATCATCGCTATCAGACCGATGTCATGCTTTGGACGGTATTTCTTCTGATCGTGATCGTTCAGATCATTCAGGAGGTCGGCATGCGTCTCTCCCGGCGAATGGATGCCAGGCTGCGCAGTAAATCATAATAAATATTATAAAAATGGAGGAACAAATGAAACAGACAATAACGAAAACGTTGGGTGTACTGCTTGCTCTATTACTCGTTGTCTCGCTGACAGCGTGCGCCCAGGAGAAAGAACCCGCACCGACGGCCGGACCTCAGACACTGAAAATCGGTGCAACCGTCACCCCGCACGGCGAAGTTCTAGAATATGCAAAAGAGGCGTTAAAGGAGAAAGGGATTGAAATTGAAATCGTTGAATTCAACGAATACACTCTCATCAATCCGGCCGTCGACAGCGGCGAGCTCGATGCCAACTACTTCCAGCATATTTCTTATCTGAACGACTTCAATGAGAAAAACGGTACGAAACTGATTTCAGCAGGAAAGATTCACTATGAGCCCTATGGACTCTACGGAGGAAAACTCAAATCACTCGATGAGCTGAAAGAAGGATCCAGTGTTGCCGTTCCCAATGATGCAACGAACGAAGCGCGTGCACTGCTTCTTCTTGAGCAGGCGGGCCTGATCAAACTTAAAGAAGGCGCCGGTATCCTCGCCACGATCCATGACATCGAAGAAAATCCGAAGAATCTGGAAATTGTGGAGCTTGCTGCGGAGCAGATTCCAAGAGCGCTGCAAGACGTCGATTTTGCCGTCATCAACGGAAACTATGCCATTGCCGCAGGGCTCAATGTTGCAAAAGACGCACTTGTCATCGAGTCGGCTGAAGGAGAAGCCGCCGAAGTCTATGCCAATATCGTTGCCATCAAAGAAGATCGAGCAGGCGATGAAGCCATTAAAATGCTCGTAGAGGTGCTCCAATCCGACGAGATAGCCCAGTGGATTACAGACAATTATGGAGGAGCTGTTCTCCCTGTCAAATAAATAATGGGGTCTCGTGCACATAAGCAGGTATACAAGAAGAAGACCTTCCACTTATTGAAGCGGAAGGTCTTCTTTTGTCCACTTGTATGGGAACTTTTTAGAGTTCGGTCAAATACAGAGAGCCCTCTTCGTCGTTCATGTCTACTGAAAAAATCTTTCGACTCCATCACAGTTGCGATAGGAGATTCCATAGTACGGGATGCACAAACGGGAGCTCCGGCGTCAGAGTGTCGAGTGTGTACAGAACCTCAGTGCTGAATGTGGAGGCTTCGTTGTCGTCCATGCCCTCCAAAGTGCGCTCGAGGATCCGCAAGAGCCTCTGCAGGGAGTAAAGTTATATTTGTCGGAGCAGTCCGGATATCTTCCCCGTGTATTCGTATAATGATATGGGGATGAGTTCTATGTTTGAATCCATTTTATATAAATGGAAGGAATAAAAGAATTGTCTTATCAAGGTTCACCATACGGTGTAGAAAGCAACATTTCACGGATATCATCAGCATCTCAAAGAGAAGAGACCTCTTCAGTTATTCCTTCCCGGATTCGGTAGAATCGTGAGGAAAAGGCCTGACATAGAGCTTTGTTATGGGTGATGAACAGATATCCAACGCCCGTTTCCTTCTGGATTTCCCGGAGGATCTGAACGACTTGTGCCTGTGAAATGGCGTCAAGCATACTTGTAGGCTCATCAAGGACAATAAAGCGAGGTTTCAGTACCAGTATGCGAGCTAAGGCGGCTCTTTGCAGTTCGCCGCCACTGAGCTCACCCGGATATCGCTCCAGATGCTCAGCATAAATACCGAAGCGATAATTATCTTCCAGAATCCGTTCCCTGGACGGATCAATACCCATGAGCTGATAAGGCTCGATCAAGCTCCGTAGCAATGTGAGTTTCGGATTGAACGACACTTCCGGATGTTGATAGAGCATTTGGATTTCTCGGCGGATTCCTTTGCCATAAGGAATTTTGACGGACTTGCCCCGGTAGGAGATACTGCCTTCGTCCGGAGGCAACAGACCGACCATGATCTGCCCGATGGTGCTTTTTCCGCTGCCGCTGCTGCCGAAGAGTCCGACACATTCATTTTCCCTTACAGCAACATTGGCATTTCTTAAAGCTTCAATGCGCACGCCCTTGTTATTTTTATAGGTCTTTTTTAAGCCCTTCGCCTCAATCAGCATACTGCCAACACCTCACTTTATGCCCTTTAACATCAATGAACGGGGGTTTTTTTTCGTCGCATAATTTGTTCTTGTAGGGACAGCGATCGGAAAAACGGCACCCCTTTACGGAATAAGCGTCGTGGGGCGGAGCAAAACCAATATTGCTTTTCAGCCCTCTCTCCGGCATGGCATCAAGTATTGCTCGGGAATACGGATGCAGCGGGTGTTCAAAGAATGCCTCTTTTTTTGCATATTCCAGCTGCTGAGCCGCATACATCACGCTGATATACTCCCCGACGGAGGCGGCAAAGTTTACATCGTGGGTAACACATAGCAGTGTTTCGCCTTGAAGATATTGGAAGCATTCAGCCACACCTTGAATGCGGTCTTGATCCAATCCTTTTGTAGGCTCGTCTGCCAGTATCACTCGGCTGCCTGCTGCGATGCCCATGGCAATCATAGCGCGCTGGCGCATGCCGCCGCTGAGCATATGCGGGTAAGCACGCACCCAAGTTTCTTCTTTTCCCAGGCGAAATCGGCGCAGCAGTTCTACACTTTGAGCAATCGCCTTTTTCTTGCTGTAGCCTCGATGATCGATCAGCGGTTCACCGATCTGCATTCCGATGCGCATCAGGGGATTGAGCCCGTTTCCTCCTCCTTGGGGAATATAGGATATCCTGTCTCCCCGGATTGTCTCAAGTTCTTCTTCGCTCAGGCTCAATAGATCCGTGCCTTCGAGTAGGACACTTCCGGAGATCTCTGCCGTGGCCGGAAGGAGTTTCATGACAGCTAACAGAAGTACACTTTTTCCGCTTCCGGTCTCACCGATCAAAGCTGTTTTTGTCCCTTTTTGAAGGGTAAGGGAGACATCCTCCACGGCACCGACTTCAGAGGCACTTGAAAACTTTACGCTTACGTTTTGAATATCAAGCATAACTTACACCTACCCTTTGATCAGCTGACTTCGGCTTCTTCCGTAATGTGTTACCAGGACAAAGCCGAGCATACATCCGGAAATACATAATATAGGCGGCAGATACCACCACCACATATTGTTGATGACCCCGTTGCGGTAAAAAGCGAAATGTAGAATATTACCCCAGCTTTTCTGTGTAAAGGATCCCAGACCAAGAAAACTCAAAGAGGTTTCTGTCATCATGGCTCCGCCCACGGAAAGGGCGCAGCGGGTCATGACAATATCCGCAATATTCGGGACGATGTGCTTGAAGAGGACTTTGAAATCGGAGACTCCCATCAGTTTTTCAATTTGAATATAAGGGAGCTCGCGGATTTGCAAAACCTTTGCTCGCACCACTCTGGCCGTTCCCGCCCAGGCGGTGATGCAGATTGCAACGACCATGCCCAGCATGCCGGTTTTGAGAAAACCCACCAAAAGGATTGTCAGCGGAAGGGAAGGAATCGTCATGGCGACATTGGTGAGTACGGTAAACACCTTGTCTACTACACCTTTATAATATCCTGCGACCATCCCGATGGTTGAGCCTAACGTCGTAACAGCCAGGGCGGCTACGATTCCAACTTTCAGCGAAATGCGGGAGCCGTAGACCAGTTCAGAAAAGATATCTTGACCGATATCGTTGGTGCCCAGCCAATGTGCGGCAGAAGGTCTCTGATTGGGCATACCGAGAAGCGCCTCCGGATCGTACGGTGCGATGACTGGAGCCAGCACGGCCATAGAGATAAAGAAGAGTAAAAGGATTACTCCCAGCCGGAAAGCTCTGTTTTTTCGGAATTCTTTCCATATATTCTTTATCATGGCTTACACCTCTTTGATTCTCGGGTCAAGCAGCACATATAACACGTCAGCCAAGATACTCGACACCACCATACAAACAGCTGTTAACAGAAAACACATCTGCATGATGGGAAAATCACTCGCTGAAATGGCCGTGTTCATGACATTGCCCATTCCCACCCAAGAAAAAACCACTTCAATCATGACAGAGCCGGATACAATATGACCGAATTGCATACATAAAATGGTCACATAAGGCAGCAAGGCATTTTTCAGGACATGACGAAAAAGGACTTTCGTTTTCGGGACGCCCTTGGCAACGGCAGTGAGAATATACTCTTCTCCTTTTACCTGGATGACGTAGCTTTTCATATGGATGAAATTGCTGCAGGTTCTGGAAAGGACCATGACTGAAAGCGGCAGACACATATGCCACATGACGTCTCGGATGTAGGCACCGCCCGTCAATCCCCCGGAAGCCATCCCCGAAATGGGAAACAATCTGAGTTTATAGGAAAATAGCGTCAGAAATAATATCGCTGTGCAGTTTGTCGGGATGGTATTCAAGACCAAGGTCAAAGGAGTCATGATTCGGTCGAGGAGTCCGTTTTGGTACCAGCCTGCCCGAATCCCTAAAAGCGCGCCGAAAAGCGCAGAGAGGATAGTGGCGGGAACGGCAAGCACCAGTGTCCAGCGCAAGCGATACAAGACTATATCCAACACGGAACGATTTCTCGTGAAAGAGAAACCGAAGTCCAAACGCAGAATATTCCCCAGATATTTCACGTACCGCTCTCCAAGTGAACCGTCCAGTCCATACTTTTTAGCAATCTCTTCGAGCAGTTCCGGGTCTGAATATTTGACCCTGTAGTATTGATCGTCTCCCATGATATTGACAAGAGGATCACCGGGCATCAGATTCACCAAAATAAAGCTGATGGTAACGATCAGAAAAATCGTCCCCAGAGAGATCAACAGTCGATTTAATATGATTTTTCTTTTCATACTCAAATCCCTTTCGAATCCCCGAAAAGGAAACAGCATGAGGGTCTTCTCATCATCTGAGAAGAGCCCTCACAGTTAATCGTTTTATTTAGAATAGGTCGTATACCAAGTCTTGGGATTGATCACTCCCCAGCCCGGGAAATTGATCCATCCATCGAGTTTATCCGTGCGGTATGGGAAGGAGGAGGTGCCGAAAGCAAAAGAAACGGCGGGAAGCTGCTCTGCGATGACTTCCTGCAGCTCAAGCATAGAAGCTTCATATTCCTCGAAAGAACTGGAGGCTCTCACCTTGTTATAGGCGTCCATATATGCGGGATCCTGCCAAGTTCCCCACCAGCCGGTCTCCGTGTAGTTGACAATGTACATCGGCGCGCCGATATATGAAGCGATTCCGGAAGTACAGTATCCGATATAAATCTGATAGGTGCCGCCGTTTTCGCTTCGTGCCGACCAAGCTTCGCGAGATGTCAGAGATTCTTCATCGAGAGTCGTCTTGACGCCGATTTTGTCGAGGTTGTCAGCGATGACAGCAGCGATTCTGGTCAGAAGCTCAGCTCTCGACTTGTTGTTTTGAGGGGTTATGAGAACATTCAGAGGTTGTCCCTGCGGATCTTCTCTGTAGCCGTCTCCGTCCACATCCACATATCCGGCTTCTTCCAGTACGGCTTTAGCCGCTTCCGGATCATATGTCATCTCGGGCAGAGAACTGTTATAACCCATGTTGGGGGTAGGGATGACGCCCTTTGTGGGGATGTTGTAGTATTTTCCGTAAATCGTCTGACCGAAAAGATCGTAATCCAAAGCGAGGGTTACCGCTTTACGGAAAGGATAATCGTTTGTGGGGGCTTCATTGTAACCGAACATGATCATGTAGTTCCCCGGATCGGGACTGATGCCGAGGTCACAGTTAGGATCGCCTTCAAGCGTTGGGAACAGAGTGGCGGAGATAGGGCCACTATAGTTATAAATGGCATCAATCTCGTTATTGCGAAGCGCCATGATCTGCGCCTCTTGGCTCGCATAAGATTTGACCGTGACTTTATCTACCAGGATTTCACCTTTCCAGTAATTCTCTACCGCCTCATAGGTTGCCAGTTGAGCGTCCTCGTCTACGGATACAAATCGGTACGGTCCGCAGCCGATGACTCGATCCTCACCCATGTACTCTTTGTTGTCGGCGACATTTTCCCAGATGTGTTTCGGATAGATCTTCAACCAGGAAGTCTGTCCGTTGACATAGGCAAAGGCGGAATCACCTTCAGGAAAGGTGATAGTCGCCTGATAGTCTCCGTCACGAGTCAGGACGATGTCTTTGAGTCTGGAGCTGAGCAGGACATCTCGGGCATATTCGAAGGTAAAGATGATATCATCGCTGGTGACCTGTTTCCCGTCGTGCCAGTACAGATTTTCCGGCAGATAGATCGTGATGCTCAGGTTGTCGTCGCTGATGGAGTAGTCCTTAATAGCGCCGGGCTGAGGTTTTCCAAACTCATCGCGCTCCCAGAACAAACCCGCTACAAAGGAGTTGTAGTTCATGACACCGAAGGATCCACCTTGTGTAGTTAGGTTGAAAGTGTCGTTGGTGCTCGTAGTTCCGATGCGAAGAACTTCGACATGCTTCGGTTCTGTACTTTCTGCAGGCTCAGGTGCAGGTGTACTTTCTGCCGGTGTACTCGCTTCAGCGGGAGTAGTAGCGGGCTCACTTGGTGCAGGTGCCGGTTTTGCACTACAGCCGGAAAGGATCATCAGAGCTGCCAGAAGCAGTGCCAAGACATTGAGATACGTCTTTTTCATATGTTTAACCTCCTGATAATAATGTGTGCCTCGATGTTTTTTACTGTGATTGTTGGCGTTTAGAAGTAAAATGTGTACCATCAACAGTGGGAATGCCTTCCTCTTGCAGCATTCTTCGTATAGTTGTGATATGGCGACATTCCGTTCCTTCGCGAGTCATTACGCAGACCCCTACGTGAACTTTTTCCACTCCTTCATATTTTAATCGCCGGATCTTTTCCAATATTCCCTTATCTTCCGAAGGGTCTGTCTCGGAGGAGACTTTACAGCCGTTGCAGGTCATCATAGCTACCAGTTGTGTATCTTCCGGATAATCTTGGAAATAACCGGTTCGATTGTTGAAGGCGTTTAGACAGGAAACCCTGGCACAGACGCGATTGGATTTCAGACAGGTAAGTGTTCCTATTTTCTTCATTTGTCCTCCTAATGTGTTCAAGTTTTTCCGTTAAACAAATAAAAATGCCGGTGTCGTATATACAAAAACACCGGCAACTGACATAATCGAAGGCACCCCCTTGGCTGTGAACCGCAACCGGTGGATACGACAGGATCCGTATTCTGACTTGGCCTCAACGCTTTCCTCGCCTTCCCGGAGCATCGGCTCCAGTGGCATCATGAGAAAAACTCTTCCTACACAGCAACGACATTGTACGGGAATTACACCCGTTTCCTCGGAGGAATACCTCCGTTAAGATCCTGGTCGTTATTCAATTACATGCTCAGTAAGTGAGCTTGCTGTCACTCTATAACAAGAATGTGTAAATGTCAAGAAAATGACACATACAAGCAAGTTGTTCTTTATTTGTAAAGTATCCTAACAAAGGACTATGGGAACCTTTAAAGATCAGTAGCAAAGCAAACAACTCCGTTGGATTTTAGAGGGCAACAAAAAGAGTTGAAGGTGGCAAAACCGGAATCTTGAGATGCAGAAGCCTATGGCTTTGGCCTTACTCATCGCAACGGGACCAAAACGATCGGCAAAATACTTAAGCAGAGCGGTTCCGGTAGGCGTGCAAAGCTCTCCTCTGATACGACCTCCGAAAATGGGGACATTTCGAAATGCTTGTAGAGGTACTCCGGTCCGACGAGATAGCCCGGTGGATTACTGACAATTATGGAGGAGCCGTTCTCCCAGTCAAATAGATAATGGGATCTCGTGCACATAAGCAGGTAAACAAAAAGAAGACCCTTCACTTATTGGAGCGGAAGGTCTTCTTTTGTCCGTTGCATGGGATCTTATTTAGAGTTCGGTCAAATACAGAGAGCCGTCTTCGCCGCTCATGTCAATTGAATAAACTCTTTCGATGCCGTCTCGGTCAAGATAGGAAATCCCGTAAGAAGGGATGGGACCGTAAAAAGTCAAGTTGACGACAAACGGACGCTTCGGCGTCAACCTCTCGAGAGTATAAAGCGTCTCGGTACTGAATGTAGCGACTCCGCTGTCATCGATGCTCTCTAAGGTAAGTGCAAGGACTTGAAAGTTATCGATTGGAACATCCGTCACAAATAGGACTCCGGTCTGCGGTTGGGTTGCATCCGCGGTAAATTCATCATAAGAAGTGAAGGCATCTAATTTATCTTCTGCACGGTACAGCGTGATGTTTGCTGAAATGAGGTCTTCCACTGTGTATTCATACATGGAAAAGGGGATGAGTTCCATGTTTTGGATCTCTTTTTCAAAATCGGCTGCGATCTGCCAAAACTCTTCATCCGTTATAGAGAGCTCTTCAGAAACATCTTTATTCATTTCACCTGTGGTGTTGTGATAGAAGCCGATTTCCTGAAAACTTTCATCTTTTTCGAAAGTGAAGTAAAAATCGTTGCCGATGAGCTCTGTTGCGTCAGCGGTGAGGCTGTACATACCGAACAGTGTATACATTGCCCCTGAGGAGCCCCAATGAAAGAAAGAACCCTCTCCGGCATATTGGAAGCTATTTCTGCTCCATCCCTCAAAGACAAATTGAGGCCGGTCATTTACTAGAGTAAACAATGCATACATCTCGTTTCCGAAGAACAGAGAATCCTTCTCTTCTGAAATAGCGCCTATGATCAGCTCCGGAATACCGTCTCCGCTTATGTCTTCGATAGAGTACCCGATTGTCTGCAGTGCTGCCTCTTTTTCTTTTCCGAGTGTCGCTTCAAACACGCCCATCTCTGCGTCATTAAAATCATCGGGATTGACTGCAATCAGATAGTAGTAGCGATCCAATATGTTTGCATATAGCGAGAGATAATCGATTTCTTCCTCTTCTGACGGAGGCTCCGGAATCGTTTCAACAGCAGGCTCTGAAACGGTCTCTTCCGCAACGGGAGCGACCGGAGCGTTTTCTCCACCACACGAGAACATGGTTGCAATGATGACAAGCGACAACAGGGCCAACAACAATGGTTTGTATTTCATGTTCACCTCACACTTGAAACTAGCTCAACATCCAAATCTTCTTAAAGAACAGTATATCACCTGATTCTTTTAATAGGGGGTTAAAAAAATCTAAGGGCGGATATCCAACCGCCCTTAGATTTGTCCTGTTTAACGAGTCGATTAGAAGTTGCCGGCGACAAAATCCCAATTGAGCAGATTCCAGAATGCCTCCACATATTTTGCGCGGGCGTTTCTATAATCAATATAATAGGCGTGCTCCCAGACATCACAGGTCAGAAGAGGCGTCTGTCCCTTTGTAAGCGGATTATCGGCATTGCCGGTGCTGACGATCTCCAGCGCGCCGTCTTGGTTTTTGACTAACCAGGCCCATCCGGATCCGAAAGTACCGACAGCTTTGGCAGAGAACAGCTCTTTGAACTTTTCAAATGAGCCAAAGGCTTCATCAATTGCCTCTGCCAGCTTGCCTTCGGGCTTGCCGCCGCCGTTGGGGGTTAGACAATTCCAGTAGAATGTGTGGTTAAAGACCTGGGCTGCGTTGTTGAAGATGCCGCCACCGGACTTCATGATTATTTCCTCGAGCTCCATATCTTCGAACTCGGTTCCTGCTATGAGTTTGTTTAGATTGTCAACATAGGCCTGATGGTGTTTTCCGTAATGAAACTCGATCGTTTCCTTGGAGATGACCGGTTCCAATGCGTCTTCGTTAAAAGGCAACTTAGGCAGTTTATGCTCCATTTTGATACCTCCATTTNGTTTTCAACTCACTTTTGATTCTATCANGCTAGNCGGGTTTGAACAAATCGCTGTCCATTCCATTATCTGTAGTACCCGAGGACTCTATGTAGGAAACATTAGACATCTGAATGAGGAGAGGTGTCTGCTCATTTGTCCGGATGGGCTCTTTGTGAATTTGCTGTGGAAAAGAAACGGATTTTATCCGCCGTGCGTTGCAACAAGCGTGCTGCAGCGAAGCTTGCGCAATACAGAAGCGCATATACCAGAAAAATCGCCAAGGTATAAATCGGCGGGGAAAGCTTTGCGAATGTATCTGTGAAGATGGGGGACTCGAGCATGTAGGAATAATTTGTTCCCGTATATCGGGCTACCGCCATAATCAAGATATTTGCGAGGAACAAGATGCCTTGCCCCTGCCAAAAGTCAGATTTGCTCAGTCCCGCTGTATCACGCATCAGAGCTGCCATCGCTTGCAGCATGAGTATATAATGGCCGAAAAAATAGCCAATATAGGTCAGATGGGGCCAGGGAAAGGGATCGACATTCGGAATGAGAAAAGATGACACCGCTCCCACGATCGACAATGGCGCCGCATACACATACAGAGAGCGAAGGCGGCCGCCGAATCCGGCAAAGGCCGTAAGAATCAAGATGAGCTTGGCAAGGCGGCAGTGATAAAGGGGAAGAGGAAAGTCGAGATAGCCTGATACATAGTACCAGATAAAAATGCTGAGATATTCAATTAGCTGTAAAATCGCCAATACCTTGTGAAGATATCTTTCGTCCGGGTGTCTTTTATATCGGCAAACAGGTAAAAGGACGCTCATATAAAGAAGAATATTGGAGATGATATGAAACTCCAAGGCAAAAGCCGATGGCTGGGACTTTTGCGCGGTAAAAAAATGCTCCACGTATGACCTCCTCTGTTGATTTTATTATATTATATTAAAGACGTATATTTCACTAATGGATTTATCTAATTAATACTTCCTACTTATCAATTCTTGGCGCTTCAAAAATGCCTTCAATATTTGAACGACAGGCAAAAATAAAGTGTCTGCCCGCACTTTTCATTGCCGGCAGACATCATGTACTTGATAAGGCTGTCGTCATTTTGTGGGTGTGGCGCTATTTTGTTCAATCAAAGCGATTGCGTCTGTCAAACTGATATTTTTTTCTTTTGCAATGCGCGCGAGATCTTCGTATTCATATTTTGAGCGAAGCACGCCGTAGCCGTCGCAATCTTTTCGCCTTACGACACCATAGGGAGTGTCCATGTTTGTCTCTGTCCTATTGAGGACATATCGATGCATTTCGGCCTGCCTGATTCCGATGGTCGTCGTAAAACGGAAGATGGACCGGATGATGTCATCTCTATTCTCTCTTTTACATAAAGCACACAGCAATGTGCCCGGACGAGATTTTTTCATGCCGATGGGGATCGTGAAGACATCCAGGGCGCCGCTGTCAAAGAGCCTTTCCATGGCAAATCCGATTTGTTCTGCCGTCATGTCGTCGACATTGCAGGAAATCTCGAACACGGCATCGTTTTTATCTTCCGACCGGCCTAAAAATGCGCGTACACAATTGGCGGCAGGAAAGTCCTTCGCACCCATGCCATAGCCGATGGAGTCGATCTTCATAAGCGGCATGGCACCGAAGCGATCCACAAAATATTTAAGCAAAGCGGCTCCGGTCGGCGTGCAGAGCTCGCCTCGGATGTTTCCTCCGTAGATCGGCACGTCTTTGAGAATATGAGCGGTAGCGGGGGCGGGCACCGGAAGGATTCCATGAGCGCATTTAACTTGGCCGCTGCCCACGTGGATGGCAGACGCCACCACTTCATCGGGAGAAAGCATGTCCATAAGCATGCAGACGGCCGTAATATCTGCAACAGCATCCATAGCGCCGACTTCATGAAAGTGGATATTGGATACGGGCACGCCGTGGATATGGCTCTCCGCCTCGGCGATAAGTTCATAGACGGCCATCACATCCTCTTTGATCTTGTCGGAAATAGGCAGATGATCGCGCACAATGTGTTCGATATCCTGCAGCCTGTTATGCGTGTGACTCGGTTCGCTTTTATGATCGTGATGGTGAGTGTGCGAGGGATTCTCGTGGTGATCATGGCCATGACTATGGTGATGATCGTGATGATGGAGGTCGAGACTCTCTTCTTCCACACCGTTTATTTTTACGGATATGCGTGTTCCGCTAATCCCGCATTTGACGGAAGGTATACGCTGAATATGGACGCCGGGAATGCCGAGGGCGTTCATCTGTTCAATGAATGCATCCGGTTGCGGCAACAGCTCCAATAATGCAGCTGCAAGCATATCTCCTGCGGCGCCCATCGCGCAGTCCAGATAGAGTATTTTCATGGTTCACACCTTTCTTTGGCACGTATATGATTGATCATGCTGGCAAGATATCCGGCTCCAAAACCGTTGTCAATATTGACAACTGATACGCCGCTTGCACAGGAATTGAGCATAGTTAGTAGGGCGGAAAGACCGTGGAATGAAGCGCCATAGCCAATGCCGGTAGGAACGGCGATGACAGGGCAATCGGCCAAACCTCCGATCACGCCGGGCAATGCTCCGTCCATTCCGGCAACGGCGACAATGACGCAGGCATTCATCAATATATCCAGATAGGAGAGTGTGCGATGGAGCCCGGCTACGCCCACATCATAAAGCCGGATGACCTCGTTGCCAAGAGCCTCGGCGGTCAGCGCCGCTTCCTCTGCAACCGGGATATCGCCGGTTCCGCCGGTGGTTACGACGATATAGCCGATGCCGTCCGGCTCGGGAAACTCTCCCAAAACGCCAATTCTTGCTTCCGGGTGATAGGCAAGGGGGTGTTTTTCAGAAACGATGTCCGCTAATTCTTGTGACAAACGAGTGATGAGGATCGTTCCCTGGTCATTATTTTGCATCACTTCGAGTATGCCTATTATCTGCTCTGCGGTTTTTCCTTCGCCAAAAATGACTTCTGCCGTCCCCTTACGGATCTTTCGATGAAGATCGACCTTGGCATAACCGATGTCTTCAAAGGGCTTGACTTTCATTTTCAGCAGAGCATCGTTCACAGACAGATTACCTGACTGCACATCTTCCAATATCTGTCGGATGTCATTATTCATGGCGCACCTCTAAATCCAATGATACTTCACTAAAATATTTCTTTAGTTCGGTTACAATTTTACTTCGCCGCTCCAAAAGCATCGGAAACTGTTCCTCTGTGATTTGTAGTTTTGCGCTGTTGCCTGACTGTCGTAGGCGAAAATCGCTGAAGCCGATTGAAAAGAGGAAGTCTTCCGCTGTTTCTGTTTTTAGAAGTTTTTCACTCGTAATCTCTTCTCCCGTGCAGATGCGAGTGGCAAGGCAGGCATAAGCGGGTTTGTTCCAAGTGAACAATCCCGCCTCTTTGGAAAACCTTCGCACATCCGCTTTCGACAATCCGCATTCACGAAGTGGAGAGCGGATGGATAATTCCTTGAGCGCGCGCATGCCGGGTCTGTCAGCTTCATCGTCGGATGCATTGGTGCCGTCTATTGTAAGGGGGAAGCCGTCGGCTTCGGCTGCTTGCAATATGGCGGTAAACATTTTGTGTTTGCAATAATAGCACCGATCATTTGAGTTTGTGACAATGTTTTGATCCTTTAAAAGATCGAGAGACAGAACGGACAAGTCCGCCTTCAATAATTTGGCCAAGCGCAGGGCGTCATCGAGCTCAAAGGCGGGTTGAAAGGGTGTTTTCACATAGTAGGCACGGACTTGCGCACCTTGTTTGATGGCTGCGTGGAGGAGATAAGAAGAATCGACGCCGCCGGAAAAAGCCAGTGCGATTTTGGGATTGTTTGTAAAAAAATCTTTCAATGTCAAAGCGGCATCCTTTTTTACATGTATTTGTTGTTCATCGTAACGGATCATAAAATTTCAGTCAAATGAATTCAGACGTTTCCCTTTGAACCGAGCGCAAAATCAATTGTTTCTGTATAGAGATCGCAGCGGGAATTTGGTGAAACGTTGGACGCAACTGTGATATCCTATGATTAGAAAAATACAGGAGGTGGCTATGGCAGCAAAGTACGTGATGGAGCCTTTTCGAATCAAGATGGTGGAACCGATCCGTCTTCTGAGCAGGCAGGAACGTGAAAAAGCTATCAGCCGAGCTCACTATAATCTCTTTTATTTAAAGAGTGAAGACGTAGCGATCGATCTGCTCTCCGATAGCGGAAGTAATGCCATGAGCAGCGCACAGTGGGCAGGTATGATGCTGGGGGATGAGTCGTATGCCGGATCGTCAAATTATTATCGCCTGATGGAAGTGACTACAAAATTGTTCGGTTATGACTATGTGCAGCCCGTGCATCAGGGAAGAGCGGCTGAGAAAGTTCTCTTTCCTCTTCTGCTGAGTGAAGGAAAAGTGGCGATCAGCAATATGTTCTTCGACACGACCCGAGCTCACGTAGAGCTTGCAGGCGGCAGAGCCATTGACTGTGTGGTGCCGGAAGCAAGAATCACACAAAGTCGAGCGCCTTTTAAGGGAAACATGGACATTGAGCGGTTTAAGCTCCTGCTTGAAGAATACAAAGGCCGGATCGGAGTCGTTGTCATGACTGTCACGAACAATTCGGCCGGAGGCCAGCCTGTCTCCCTGGAAAATCTGAGGCAGGTGTCGGAACTCTGTAAAGAACATGCTCTTCCCCTGAGCCTCGATGCCGCTCGTTTTGCGGAAAACGCCTACTTCATCAAGCAGCGTGAAGAAGAGTATAAGAACCGCTCGATTGAGGAAATCGTCTATGAGATGTTCCAACTCTGTGATTATTTTACGATGAGTGCAAAAAAAGACGCCATCCTCAACATGGGCGGCTTGGTAGGGGCTCGAGTTGACGGAGAAATGGCGCTTAGCATCAAAGCAAACACGATTTCTTTTGAGGGTTTCAGCTCTTATGGCGGACTGGCAGGGCGCGATCTGGAGGCCATGGCCATAGGGCTGCTCGAAGGAGTGCAGGAAGATCAGCTTCGCTACCGAATCGGACAGGTGGAGTACCTCTCGGCACTTCTGGAGGAAGCCGGCATTGCCCATCAGACGCCTGCCGGAGGCCACGGCCTTTTCATCGATGCAAAAGCGCTCTTGCCTCACATTCCTTATTATGAGTTTCCGGGTCAGGCTCTGGCGATCGAACTTTATAAAGAGGCCGGGATTCGCGGCTGTGATGTCGGAAGCTACATGATGGGAAATGACCCCGACACGCGCAAGCAGATGGAAGCGGAGTTTGAATTTACGCGCCTGGCCATACCCAGACGCGTGTACACGCAGTCCCATCTCGATCTGATCGCCCAAGCGCTCATTGAGATCAAAAAGCGTGCAGATCGGATTAAAGGCTACCGGATCGTCTGGGAGCCTCCGATCTTACGCCACTTCCAAGCGCATCTGGCTCCTGTTGAGTAAAGAATCTTAAAGAGCTGCAGCGAGTGATTCGCGCAGCTCTTTTCTCTCAGCAAGCTCTGTCAGAGAATTTACAGATTTGTTTTAAGAACGTTGCATTTTATTTGGGTCACCGGAGGGAATGGTCGATCGAGTAGAATATTTTTTCTGCTATGCGGTCTGATTCTGCAAGCATCCTCTCACCGCGTTCAGTGAAGGCGAGGCTCTCTTCGTCCGTCTTGCCTTTTGTGTTGATTTTGACATTTAGCCAAGCGCTTCGTGCAGCGGCCTGTAAAGTGGCAGCCGCTGTTCCGAGATCGGAAGCGGCGTTAGGGTTGGCATGAACTTGCGCTTCTTCGCAGAGCCTCAGTGTCTCTAAAGCCAGGCTCAAGGTGTCAAAGGGAACCTCTGTGGCGCGCTTTAAAGCGGCGGCAATCGCCTGCTTGCGCGCGTTCTTGTCTTCATCCGTATATTTGGGGAGTTGAAAGGCGCGCATGACCTCTTGATAGGACTGTGAATCGGCATCGACATTGCTCATAAAGCGAGACGCGAAATCTTCAGCCCGGCGGATAATATCTTTGTAAAAGGATTCAACATCAGTGTACTTTTCGGATCCTGTCGTAAGGTGAGCGACCATGGCAAGGAGGGAAGCGCCTTGTGCGCCACTCAGAGCGGCGGCAGAACCGCCTCCCGGAACGGCCTCTTGAGAGGCCAAAAGACTCTGATAATCTCGGATAGAAAAATCTATTAATTTCGTCATTTTATGCCCTTTCTTGAGGGTTTATCTCCGGTGGTATTTTCCAACACAATGAAATAAAGTTTTGCTAAAAACGATCATCAACGGATTATAGGTCCTCTTTCTCATAGACAACTTTTCCGCTTTTGATCACACTATGGCAGAGATTGGCTCCCAGGCGATAGACGACATAGTCAAAGTTGTGCGCATCCCAGAGCACAATGTCTGCCTGTTTTCCCACTTCAATGCTTCCAAGTTCTTTTTCTCGTCCGATGGCCGCTGCCGCATTGATCGTCACTGCGCTGAGAATTTCCTCCGGTTTGAGGCGATAGGCGATGTAAGAGAGGTTCATCGACAGATGTAGATTGGAAGAGGGGCAAGAACCGGGATTAAAGTCACTGGCCACGGCGACGGGAACACCATGGTCAATCATCTCTCTGGCACGAGCGTACTGTGCATTTAGATAGAGTGAAGTCTGGGGCAATAGAACGGCGATGGTTCCGCCGCGCTTGAGATCTTCTATGCCGTCGGCTTGTGTCACGATCAGATGTTCAGCTGTCTCACAGGCCAATTTTGCGGCCACCTTCGTACCGCCTATGCATTCGATTTCATCCGTGTGAATCTTACATTTGAGTCCGAAACGCCTGGCCGCTCTTAATATTTTTTCACTTTGCTCCGCTGTAAAGACGGCTTTCTCGCAGAACACATCACAGTACTGCGCCAATTGTTCACTTTGGATCAGAGGCAGGACTTCTTCTTCGATAAAATCAAGATAGTCATCAGGTCGGTTTTTAAACGATTCCGGCACGGCATGCGCACCGAGATAGGTAGCGACGATGTCCATCGGAGTGTTCTTGCTCAGGGTTTTGATGACACGCAGCTGCTTGATCTCTGTTTCCAGGTCGAGGCCGTAGCCGCTTTTTATCTCGCAGGCGGTGACTCCTTGAGCTGTCATCTCTTTGAGCAGGGCTTCGCTTTTATGATAGAGTTCATCGAAACCGGCTTCTCTGGTCTTTCGCACGGTCGAATAGATGCCTCCGCCTGCAGTCAAGATGTCAAGATAGGAGGCGCCCGACAGCTTGAGGGGAATTTCGTTTTCGCGCCATCCGCCAAAAACGAGATGAGTATGAGAATCAATGAGTCCGGGGGTTGCAAGACGCCCTCCTGCATTGATGCGGCGCGCTTCGGGCTGATCGACGCCCTTGCCGTCTGCATAAATTTCGGCTATTTTTCCATCCTTTATGAGGATGGAGGCGTTTTTTAATTTCAGGTTTTCGCCCTGCTTCGATCCGCCGTGTTTATAGCTTCCTACCGGCGTTTGCAAAAGTCCGATATTTGTTAACAGCAATGCCTCACTCATATGATCTCCTTAGAGCAGGTGTTTTTCCAAGACCTGTGTTTCCTTGTTGAAGTTTTCGATTTGCAGATAGTACTCCGCCGAATCGACAAGCGCATCCATTGGCGCCAGACCGACGATCTCTGTTCCCAAAACATGCACTCCCCAGCGTTTGGCCTCTGCTTTGACGAGCTCCACGACACGATAAAGCGGAGTGATCTTGTAATTGGTCATGTTGATGGAGACTTGGGCGAGATTGCGCTCTTCCAAGAAAATGCCGAGAGCCTTGACGCAAGAAAGACCTCCACCTCCTGTGCGTATCGTCTTGGCGATCGCTTTGGCCACCTCGACATTCGAGGTGGAGAGGTTGATGTTAAAGGCGATCAGAGCCTCTCTGGCTCCGACGGCGACCGCGCCTGCGCTTGGGTGTAGGCTGTCGCCATAATCCGGCTTCCATTCCTCGGATGTCATTTTTTCGGTCATGCCTTCAAACTCGCCGCGTCGAATATCAGCCAGATTTTGTCGGCCGGGTCTTGTCGCGGAAGCCTCGTATAAAAAAACCGGCAATTGATATTTCTGCCAAAGACGATTTCCGACGCGCTTGGAGAAGTCAACGCATTCTTGCATATCCATTTCTTTAATGGGGATGAAAGGAATCACATCCACCGCGCCCATTCGCGGGTGCTGTCCCCGGTGTTTGCGAAGATCAATGAGGCGGATTGCCGCTTCCGTCATGGCAAGGACTGCGTTTTCCATCGGTTCGGGTTCGCCTATGAAAGTCAATACGGAACGGTTGTGACTCGTGTCGGAACTGAGATCCAAAAACGTCACACCGGGGCAGGCTTTAATAATGCCTACAATTTCGTCAATCACTTGCTGATTTCGTCCTTCGCTGATATTGGGGACACATTCTATAATTTTAGCCACAACTTCATCCTTTTTACTATTCTTTCGCTTCGCCCAGCAGCTCATTTAAGAGAGCATCATCTACGAGATAGGGCAGGGTAATATGTGCTTTTCCGGCTTGCGTCTCATTGTAAATTTGGCTGGTCTTCATAGCGGCCGGATTTCTCGCCCATGCGCGTCTTGCTACGCCGCCCATGACGTCCCAGACGATCGCCGAGCGAATAATCTCATCTACACGGGCGCTGCCGTCCAAGACCAAGCCAAAACCGCCATTGATGGCTTTACCGATGCCGACGCCACCTCCGTTGTGAAGGGCGCAAAGGCTCATTCCACGTGCGGCATTGCCTGCAAAACACTGCACGGCCATATCCGCCATGACATTGGAGCCGTCCTTAATATTGGCTGTTTCACGGAAGGGAGAATCCGTACCCGAAACATCGTGATGATCGCGCCCCAGCATAACAGGGCCGATTTCTCCTTTTCGCACCATCTCGTTGAAGCGAAGAGCGATGCGCTTTCTTCCTTCGGCATCTTGGTAGAGAATGCGCGCCTGGCTGCCGACGACGAGCTTATGTTCTTTTGCGTCGCGAATCCAGATATAGTTATCCCTGTCTTGAAAACGTCTCGAGGGGTCGATTAGGCTCATGGCCGCTTGATCGGTTTTATCCAGATCTTCTTCTTTTCCGCTGAGGCAAACCCAGCGAAAAGGTCCATAGCCATAGTCAAAGAGCATCGGCCCCATAATGTCTTCAACATATGAGGGGAAGATAAAGCCGTCTTTTTCATCCGCTTTATTTTTTGCGATCTCGCTGACGCCCGCATCAAAAACCGCCTTCATGAAAGAGTTTCCATAGTCAAAGAAATAACTTCCACTTTCAACCAGCTTTTTGATCGCTTCAAAATGGCGACGGAGGCTTCCGTCGACAAGCTGACGGAAGCGCTCTCTATCATGATGCAATAGCTCAGTTCGCTCAGCAAAGGTAATGCCTGCAGGGCAATATCCGCCGTCGTATGCGTTGTGGCAGGAAGTCTGATCGGAAAGCAAATCAATTTTGCAATTGCGCTCGATGGCGCGCTCCAGAAGGTCGACAATGTTTCCGCAATAGGCCAAAGCGATGCTTTTTCCTTCTATTCTGTAGCGCTCGCAGAGATCCAACGCTTGATCCACATCATCGGTCACTTCATCGAGCCAGCCCTGCCGCATTCTGATGTCGATGCGGCTCATATCGACTTCGGCAAAGAGGCCGACAGCGCCGGCGATCTTGGCCGCCTTAGGCTGGGCGCCACTCATGCCGCCAAGGCCGGAAGAGACAAATACTTTGCCTTTGAGGTCGCCTTGTTCGGGGACGCCTAAAAATTTCCTGCCGGCATTGAGGATGGTATTGAAGGTGCCGTGAACAATGCCCTGCGGGCCGATGTACATCCACCCTCCGGCCGTCATTTGACCGTAGTTGGCCACGCCGAGCTGCTCGGCGATATTCCACTCCTCCAAATTGTCAAACATGCCTACCATGAGGGCATTGGTCAGGATCACGCGGGGGGCATCAGGTCTCGAGGGAAAAAGCCCCAAAGGATGGCCGGATTCAAGGACCAATGTCTGCTCATCCGTCAGAGCTTGCAAATATTTCTTGATCAGCCTGTATTGCAGCCAGTTTTGGCAGGGTTTGCCTGTTTCACCGTATGTAACAAGCTCATAAGGATAGAGAGCAATTTCAAAATCGAGATTGTTGTCGATCATGAGTTGAAATGCCCTTCCCTCCAGACAGTTGCCCTTATATTCGTCAATGGGCTTGGCATAAATTCGGCCCTCCGGCCGATATCGATACGCATAGATGCGTCCATGCGTCTGTAACTCTTCCAAAAATTCGGGAGCTAAATCTTTGTGCAGGGTCTTTGGGACATAGCGCAACGCGTTTTGCAGCGCCAGTCTCGTCTGTTTTTTATTTAAACTGTAGCCGCGATCAGGCGCTCGCCTTATGCCGGGAATAAAATCTGGATATGGCGGGAGCTCTTCGCCTAAACGGATTTGTTGCACCTCTTTTTCTGTATGGTTGCATGTGGCTGATTGCATATTTTTGTCCTTTCCCAATACGTGACGCGTTGTGATGAGCTCGGAGAGTCCTTGCTTCATCGCTACCTATGATTATTCAAGTTCTCCAATGACGGCCTCTGTCGCTTTTAGAAGCTCGCTTGAGCGAAGCAATTGCTCGGCCTTAGCCATTTCTGAGTACATAATCATATCGTTGCCGTGGCTGAGGGGTGAAATGCGCTTTCGCACAAGATCGTAGACAGCTCGACAGGCGGGCGACAACTTCGCCTTATCGCGGTACTCCAATGCCTGAGCGGCGCTCATCAGCTCAATGGCCAGGACATTGCGAACATTTTCTAAAATCTGAAGTGCTTTGCGTGCGGCGGTTGTGCCCATGCTGACATGGTCTTCCTGATTGGCAGAGGTGGGAATAGAGTCTACGCTTGCCGGATGTGCATATATCTTGTTTTCAGAAACCATAGATGCTGCTGAGTACTGGGCAATCATAAAGCCGGAGCAAAGGCCGCCTTTTTCTGTCAAAAAGCCCGGTAAGCCATAGGAGAGCGAGGCGTTCATCATGCGCTCAATTCGGCGCTCGGAGATATTGGCCAGCTCCGCCACCGCGATGCCGTAGAAATCCATCGCCAAGGCAATTGGCTGACCGTGGAAGTTGCCCGCTGAGATGACTTCCTCTTCATCAGGAAATATAAGCGGATTGTCCGTCACGGAATTGATTTCAACCAGGAGTGTATCGAGGACGTAGTTGAGGGCGTCTCTGCTTGCGCCGTGCACTTGAGGTATGCAGCGCAGAGAATATGCATCTTGCACTCTGGTCTCTTTTTCCCTCTCCACTAGAGAAGACCCCTCTAATAGCCGCATAAGATTCCTGGCGCAGGCCGCTTGGCCTTTATGGGATCGGACGGAGGAGACCAGCGGATCGAAAGCTTTGGTGATCGCGCAGAGNGCCTCTGCGCTGAGAGCTGCGACGATGTCGGCCATTTTTATCAAATGGATTGCATCGTGAATAGCCAAGGCGCTGATCGCCGTCATAATTTGCGTCCCGTTGATAAGAGCGAGACCTTCCTTTTGCTTCAATCTGACGACAGGAATGTTCGCTCTTGCCATGGCCTCTGCGCCGCTCATGATTTCACCTTGAAACTCCGCTTCTCCTTCGCCCATCATGACCAGAACGATGTGCGCCAAGGGCGCCAGATCGCCGCTAGCGCCGAGGGAGCCTTTTTCCGGTACGATGGGATGCACCCCTTTGTTGAGCATCTCGACCAAGGTCAAGAGAGTCCTCTCTCGAATCCCGGATTTGCCGAAGGCAAGCGAGTTGCAGCGCATGAGCATAGCCGCGCGCACAACTTCCGTTGGCAGAGCGCGCCCCATGCCGCAGGCGTGGCTGCGTATCAAATTTTGTTGCAAAAAATCGGTGTCTTGCCGCGAGATTTTTGTGTTGGCGAAAACACCGAAGCCGGTCGTTACTCCGTAGACAATAGCGCCGCTGGATATAATTTCTTCTACATAGGCGCTGCATTTTCGCACCGCTTCTAATCTTGCGTCAGAAATTTGAAATTTTGCTCCATCGCGCGCTACACGAACGATCTCTTCCAGATAAAGCCCTTCGTTGATAAGAACCGTCGAATCATGTTTCATTGTACCCACCAATAATTATCGTTTTGTTGACTCTGACTAAAAAAATGTCAAGAACGCCCTTTCGGTATATTCTCTCACAATATTGTAGGGCGAACAAATCGATAAAACAAGCTTTATGCTTTATGAATAATAAATCATTTATGAAATATCTCGTTCTTTGGTGTGTTTTTTCATAAGGATGTAAAGGGTATATTCTAATAGAAATATGCTTGCTTGCATACTATGAGGATGGGACTAATGAATTCATTCATTATCCAACTGAAGTTCGGCATAAATGAAAATAAACGAGAACAAATTAGAACAGGTGTTCTTGGAGCCCGTCTTTAACTTTCGTATGGATGACATGCTAAAATACAGCTGAGAACTCTGATCGAACATGCATTTTCATATCCGAATTTTCATCTGTTCAGGGACTATGAATTTCAACTGGAGATGGACAGTCTTCAAGCAATGAAACAATAAAGGGGAAGCAATCATGATGTCTGAAGGAGTAAAAAAAGAGAANAAATTCATACCGGTTGTCAGCGCCGGGATCGATAGTGATATTATAGAGGTTCCCAAGGAAATTTCNCGCTGTTCAGGAATAATCATAAACGGGAAGAGAATCAAGTCGTTAATATTTACAACGGACATAGCNATCATAATGAACAACAATGCAGATGCAGTGTTTGCGGTCTACCCCTTTACGCCGCACCCTGCGATATTTTCAGCTATAACGAGCGTAGCACAAATGCCGGTATTTGCAGGAGTCGGCGGGGCGATCACAAAGGGGGTCCGATCACGTGACATGGCACTACTTGCCGAATCACATGGTTGTATTGCTGTGGTTTTGAACGCTCCCGCCCCGCTTGAGACATTTAAGTTTATAAAGGAAAGTGTCGTATGTCCGGTCGTCGCAACTATCGTTTCCATTTATTCCAACTTTGAAAAAAGGATAGAAGCTGGAGCCTCGATTCTCAACGTCAGCGGTGGAGCTGACACGGTGAAAATCATAAAAAATATCAGACAAAGCAATCCGAACATTCCCATCATTGCAACCGGAGGGCCCACCGGTGAAACGATCTTAGAAACGATAGCTGCAGGGGCCAATGCCATATCATATACCCCGCCTTCGAATGGAGATTTGTTTCGAATAAAGATGGACAAGCATAGAGAGGTTGCAAAGGAGAAATTTTTTGAAAGTATGAGATGAGCATATATTAGATTTAGTGATAAACTGCGAGCGAAGCTTTACGCAATCCGCCCGCCCTCAAAAAGGTCATTCAAAGGTCTTTGCGACACTTGAATGGCCTTTCTCTTAGACTATGAACTTATGCTGAATAATATATTTTTCAAAGAGATCAAACATTTACAAGAGTTATTATGATCTGCGGGCAACTCGATATGGAGTGATTTTTTTCCGAAATTTGTTATCAAAAACCGTTCATGATGGATATTTCTGATTTTTTATACTCTCCCTTGGCATTCATTTAATTCACGGTCATGGGCTTTTATATTTGAACCAACATAAAATTAACATAGAATACACATGCTATTTACATGCATTACTTATTCATAACGTAAGATATAAAATGTACTCTTTAAAATGGAGGAGAGTTTATGTCTAAGAAAGCTTATGTATCCGTATTGCTTATTATTGCGCTCCTACTTTCCGCGTGTGGCGGAACAAAGAAAAATGAAAATCAAAATTCCGGTTCCAAGCAGAACATTTTCGGAACGGGCGGCACAGTCATCCGAATCGTATCCGGCTCGGAAAACAAAGAGCTTGAACCGCTAATAGAACAATATTGCAAAAAAAACAAAGTAACGATTGAAATGACGTACATGGGTTCAATCGATATTATGAGGCAGCTTCAAGCCGATGCGGCAAACTACGATGCCGTTTGGCCGGCTTCTTCCATATGGATTTCCATGGGAGATATAGACTTCAAAGTGAAACATATTGAATCGACAAGCCTCAGTCCTGTCGTTTTCGGTATAAAAAAATCTTTAGCCGAGAGTATGGGCTTTGTCGACAAAGAAGTCTCTATTAACGATATTATGTCAAAAATAAGATCGGGAGAATTAAAGTTTTGCATGACATCGGCCACGCAATCGAATTCCGGCGCGGGTGCATATTTAGGGTTTTTATCCGGTCTGTCCGGTAATCCCGAGGTGCTTACCAAAGAAGACTTGCAAAAGCAGGAACTTAGGGAAGATATTACAAGTTTACTACATGGAGTTGACAGGTCCTCAGGCAGCTCCGAATGGCTGAAGACCTTGTTTTTAAATAGTGATTACGATGCCATGGTCAACTATGAGTCCTTGATTATTACTACGAATCAAGAATTAATAGCAAGAGGTGAGGAACCGCTTTACTTAGTTTATCCGTATGACGGCCTTTCCATTTCCGATTCCCCGCTTGGATATATAGACCGGGGCGACAAGGTTAAAGAGGAAGCTTTTTTAGACTTTCAAAAATATCTTTTAAGTGAAGAAGTTCAGAGCAAATTACAAAAGATAGGCAGGCGCACAGGGTATGAAGGCGTTTTTGATGAAAATAAGGGCGTATTTAAAAAGGAGTGGGGGATAGACACCGATAAAATTCTCTCTCCGATCAAACTTCCGACGGCAGACGTTATTATGGAAGCCTTAAATCTTTATCAAGGGGAGTTCAGGAAGCCTTCCCTCTCCATATATTGTCTTGATTTTTCAGGTTCTATGATAGGGAGGGGAGAAAGAGAAGTAAAAGAGGCAATGGACTTAATCCTGGATCAGGAAAAAGCGAAAGACCTGTTGTTGCAGGCAAACCCGGCGGAAGTAAATCAAGTTATATTTTTTAATAGTGATGTCATAGACAGTATGATTATTGATCCGAGCACGGAAGAAGCTTTAAATGAATTAAATGAAAAAGTAAAAGATCTGTCCGCCGGGGGCGGCACTGATATGTACCAAGCGATGTTAGAGGGCTTAATCACCTTGGGAACGTATGATTTGAATAATTATAACCCCGCTATCATATTGCTTACGGATGGAGAAAGTGGAGGCAGCTTTGAAGAATTCAAATCTGCCTATGAAGAGCTCGGGCAAGATGTACCGGTATTCTCGATTATGTTTGGAGATGCAAATCCCAAACAATTGGAAGAAATAGCAGAATACACGGGGGCAAGAGTATTTGACGGCAGAGAAAACCTTGCGGGAGCCTTCAGAAGTGTAAAGGGATATAACTAACAAGGTGTCTATGAAAAATAATGAATTATTACGCACAATAAAAAGTTTGTTAGGGGGGTTGGCGGCTTTTGCTTTGACCTTGTTTTTCGCTATGCCGCTTCCGATGATTATCCTGATTCCTATAGCCGTCTATGTGGGAGTTTATATGGTTTCAAAACCCGTGATAAAGATAGGTTCCCTCAAGTTGAGCGATGTAAAGGGAGAGGAGATGAAATCCCTTATGAAAGATGCCTATGAGGACTTGGAGGTTTTGGAAACGACCGGCAGAAAAATTCAAGACAACTCGGTTCGAGAACTGGCTTTACAGTTATACCAATCCGGCATATCCATATTTGAACACTTGCAAAAAAACCCCGATAAAATCGGTCTTGCGAGAAGATTTATAAATTATTATTTAGATACGGCGGCGAGCCTTCTGATCAAATATCAAAAACTAATTATTTCAAGAGTGAAAGGAGAGTCTGTTGAAAAGGCGAAAGCCGATATTCTAAACGGTCTCACGGTGCTCACAAAGGCATTTGATCAGCAATATGAGAGATTGATGCAGGGAGAAATTATGGATATTACAACAGATGTTAAAGTCTTGGAACAGACTTTAAGATCGGAGGAATAAATGAAATCAAAGTGGATAGGGTTTGGCATACTCATTGTGGTGATGGTGGCAGTAATAGGGTATTTTGCAATGGGGCCAAAACCTGTGGATCAAATTAACGGCTATCTTGGCGGAGAAAAGATCGGTCTCTTTGAGGATGAGAACTTTAAGAGAGAAATGGCAAAAAAGTTCTCCCTGGAACTGAACTACAGAAAAGCAGGCTCATTGGATATGGTAAAAGCCGACAAAGAGGGTATGAGTTATCTTTTTCCGGCTTCGCAGACAGCTTTGGAATTATATAAAGCGGAAATAGGTTCCCCGATGAGGTCCGAAATCGTATTAAATACGCCGCTGGTTATTTATACCTATGCATTAGTCAGAGACAGCTTACAAACAGCCGGTATCGTTTCTGAATCGAACGGCTCTTATTTTATGGATATGGATAAATTTGCAGAGGCGGTCAAAGAAGGGAAAACGTGGGCTGATATAGGCCTACCCCAACTTTACGGCTCGATATCGGTTAAGACTACGGATCCGACCAAGTCGAATTCAGGCAATATGTTTGCAGGTCTTATAGCCAATGCCATGAACGGCGGCAGAGTGGTAGATTCTACATCTGTCTATAAAGTTTTGCCTGATTTAAAAGAGTTTTTTAAAAGAATGGGGTATATGGACACTTCTTCAGCGGATCTATTTGATCAGTTTTTAAAAATGGGTGTCGGCGCGTATCCCATGATAGCAGCCTATGAAAATCAGATTTTGGAGTTTGCGGTTACGAATCCCGATATCTGGGAAAAAGTGGGTGACAACCTATGCATAATCTATCCGACGCCTACCGTATACTCGTCACACGTGATGATTGCTTTAGACGATAAAGGAGATTATGCCATAGATGCGCTTATGGATCCCGTGATTCAGGATATAGCATGGAAGGATCACGGATTCAGGACAGGAATTTCCGCCACCCAAGAAGAAACGGGTGTTTTCGGAGTAAACGGTGTCTTATCGCAGGTAACAGGCGTTATGCCTATGCCTGATTTTAGAACGATGGAAATCATTGTAAAAGAACTTTCAAATTAGGAGGAAAAGATGTCAAGTATAACGTTAGATGATCTATATAGAAACTCAGGTAAGAATTTGCAACCGACTCAGGATGCAGACACGGTAGTAGAGGAAGTTAAAAATGAGCTTGCGGTCATCGAGAAAGAAGAACTAAAGCCTGAACAGCGACAAAGAGTGGACGAAATTAAACATGAGCTTGATTTACTCGACTCCAACCAGACTGTAACGTTCGGAGTCGGTGCACAGAGAAAACTTTCCGACTTTTCCGACACCATACTAAATAAGATTAAGAATAAGGATACAGGAGAAGTCGGCGTTCTTTTGTCAGATTTACTTGTAAATGTTAAGGGCTTGGAGATTGATGAACTGGGAGAGTCCAAGGGTTTACTGTCAAACATACCTTTTATCTCCTCCATCAGCAAAAAGATTGAAAGATTTAAGACGAAATACGAAAATGTAGAAGTTCAAATAGACAGGATAGAGGGGCAGCTTGATAAAGCAAGAATTCAAATGCTTAAGGATATTATGATGTTTGATGAGCTTTATGCCAAAAATTTAGAATACTTCAATGATTTACAATTGTATATAAGAGCCGGTGAAGAAATTATTGATGAAACAAGAACTATAACGATTCCCAGAATCAGGCAGGAAGCCGCTGAATCTGACAATCATATGTCAGCTCAACTCGTGTCGGATTTTGAAGATACTGTCAACCGATTTGAGAAAAAGATACACGATCTTAAACTCTCCAAAACCATGAGCATTCAAACGGCGCCGCAGATAAAGCTTATACAAAATAATGACAAATTGCTTGTAGATAAGATTCAGACAGCGATACTCAATACCATACCTTTATGGAAGAGCCAGATCGTTATCGCTCTAGGGCTTGCGCGTCAGGAATCCGCCCTCAAGCTTCAAAAAGAAGTAAGCGACACCACCAACCAGCTGCTGCTGAAAAATTCAGAAAAATTGAAACAAAACACTATAGAAGTAGCAAAAGAATTAGAGAGAGGCATAATTGAAATAGAAACGCTGAAACAAGTTAATAAAGACTTGATAGATACTATAAACGAAACGATTAAAATACAGCAGGAAGGTCGAGCGAGACGCGAAAAGGCCGAAGAAGAACTTATGTTAATTGAAGGAGAATTGAAAGATTCTCTACTTGCCGCCAGACAGAGATAGCTTTTAAATACTATGATGTTGCAGCTGTCAAGCTCCCGATGATGAAACCGTCGAAAGAGTTCGAGAGCTAAGTTGGGAGAAGCAGTGTTTGTAGGACAGATTGTTTTTTATTTCACACTACTTCTCCTTTTCTCTTTTTATTCTGTAATTCTGTCTTAAACTCTAGATTTTCGCAGGTTTTTGAGAAATTTGCCTCACAGTAATATTTTTAACGGCTTACTATAACAGATCGATGCAGAAGAAATCGATGTAAATAGGCCTCTGTGAAATATATTACTAGTTGGTTGATTGTGCGTTCCCATTATTGGATCAGTCGTTTTGTCTATATCCTCCATTGCAGTTGTGAGGTGTCAAAAGTGTATGCGCCCCTACGAAGAGCCTCCTGAAGTTTAAGACTCTTTTCAAATTATATTTATGAAAGCCTCGTGAATTTTTCAAAAAACATCAGGGAAATTAGCGGTTTAAAGGAGCAAAATCGGTGCGCCCGCTGAAATTCAGGTTGGCAGTTTTTTCTCTCTTCAAGAAAGATTATTAAATTGTCGACACTATTTTAACAAAAAGTGTCGATTCATCGGAACATTTCTGATATAATTAGACAAATATTAAAGGCTAAAACCTCGGAACTGTAATTAGTGCGTCACATTATGACACGACAAATTTCAGACTGGAAAGGTGAAAATTCCTGTGAAACTCAATATCAAACGAAGCGACTCGCAATGATTTAACGTTTATCGCAGTTGACAAAAACGAACGCATGTCGGAAAACTCGTGTTTTTAGTATGACTACTAATCTGTATACGCAGGTTTCAGAAACGTCACTCACTCAAGTCACAACAATGATATCTGTAAAATAAGTTAGGGGGCAAAAGAATTGGAGGATTATACCAAGTTTAGACTAAAAAGCAAGGAAGAACTGGCTCCGCTACTGGAAGACAAGGAGAGCATTTTCATTGTTGCCTGTAACAAGTGTTTCAAGGAGTTTAAAACAGTGGACGAGCCCGAGTGCGCTGAGTTGGAGCAATTTGTAAAAGAGCAAGGGAAAAAGGTTTCCGGTTCTGCAAGGATTGACTTCCTGTGTAACAAGGTCCTGACGCAGAGACAGCTGGATGAGCAGCTCCCGGCAGATGCAGAAAACGTATTTGTGATCTCCTGCGGCTTGGGCATCCAGACGGTAGCCGAACTTTCTGATCGTCTCATTTTTGCTGCGAGCGATTCCATCAGCTATGACGGGCAACACGGCATGGCTCTTACGAACCTCCGTTGCGATGCGTGCGGACAGTGCTATCTGAACCTCACCGGTGGCATTTGCCCCATCGTGGACTGCGCGAAAAGCCTCATCAACGGGCAGTGCGGTGGCGCGAAAAACGGCAAGTGCGAGGTGGATGTGAATCGGGAATGCGCCTGGCAGAACATCTATAAAAGAATGGATGGCCAGGGCCGAACAGAGGAACTGATTAGCCAGCCGGTTCAGATTCGCGATTATTCCAAGGTAAATTTCAACTTGATCAATCAGTATGTCAAATCGATCCGCGAAAAGCGGTTTGAAGGCTATTTTGGCGGCATTCATCCTACGGAGCACAAGGAGCTTACTGAACACCTCGCCCTCGTGCGCTTTCCTGATCCGGGAACCGTCGTCATTCCTCTCTCGCAGCATACAGGCGCGCCGGCGACGGCAATTGTTGTTCCCGGGGACAAAGTAAAAGTCGGCCAGAAGATTGGCGAGGCAGCCGGCTTTGTCAGTAGCCCAATCCATTCCAGTGTCAGTGGTACAGTGACGGCGGTTGAACCGCGGTTGCATCCCACATTAGAAGTGGATGTTTTGTCCGTCGTCATTGAGTCCGACGGGAAAAACACCCTTCATGAGTTCGTGCAACCCTGTGCCGATCCGGAAAACCTTACAACGGATGAAATCCTTGATCTGGTGCGGGAAAAGGGCATTGTAGGTATGGGTGGCGCCGGTTTTCCTACTGCCGTCAAGCTGAAGGTTTCAAAACCCATCGACACGGTTCTTCTCAATGGCTGTGAGTGTGAACCTATGCTCACCGCAGATCACCGGGTGCTCCTTGAGTATGCTGATGATGTAATCTACGGTCTAAAAGTACTGCTTAAGACGGTGAACGCAGAAAAAGGCATGATCGTTATTGAGGACAATAAGCCCGACGCCATTGAACTTTTAGAGACCAAGGTTGCAGGGCTTGATAACATCGAGGTTGTCGTCGCCAAGACAAAGTATCCCCAAGGCGCTGAAAAAATGCTCATTAAGCGCACCCTGGGCCGTCAGGTTCCCAGCGGGGGACTTCCCTTGGATGTGGGTGTCATCGTCAGTAACGTCAGCACCGCAAAGGCTGTCTCCGATGCCATTGTCACCGGCATTCCGCTCGTTGAGCGTGTCATTACGGTGACGGGTGAGAGGATTAAGAAGCCGGGCAACTTCATCGTAAAAATCGGAACCAACGTGCAGGACATCGTCGATTACTGTGGTGGCACAATTGGAGATGACACGGAGATCAAGTTGGGTGGCCCCATGATGGGCTTTGGCATCAAGAACTTGAATGTACCGATTATTAAGGGCACCAACGGCATCATCGCCATTGAAACAGTGGATTCTGAAGAGTCCGAATGCATCAAGTGTGGACGCTGCGTTGATGTCTGCCCCATGGAACTCAGCCCGCTCTACTTCACAAAATACTGCAAGGAAGAGAACTGGGAAGGCATGAAAGAGAAGAATGTTATGGATTGTATTGAGTGTCGATGCTGTGAATTCGTCTGCTCCTCCAAGATTCCGCTCATGAGCAGAATTAAAACCGGAAAAACTGCTATAAGGGAGGGTAAATAATATGCTCATTACCCAACTCAAGTCAAAAGACGCCATTGAAGCGCTTGCAAAGGGAAAAACCGTCATCATCAACTGCAAAGGCTGTCAGGAGGTCTACTTCCCGGAAGAGGAAGCGCTGGCCCTTCAGAAGGAACTAACCGGCATAGACGTCACCGCACTCATCGAGTCCGACTACATATGCAATCCTGATAATTTAAAGGCGCGCTTCGAAAAATATATGGACAGAATTGAAGAGGCTGATAGCGTGCTTGTCTTCTCCTGTGGCGTGGGCGTACAAACCGTTGCCGGGCTTTTTGAGGAAAAAACGGTGGGCGCGGGTTGCGATACGTACCCACTACCCGGGTTTCAAGGCGTCACCCCCATGGAGTACGACTGTGCCCAGTGTGGGGAGTGTTATCTGAACTATACAGGAGGCATCTGCCCCATCACGGCATGCTCCAAGAGCCTGGTCAACGGTCAGTGTGGTGGCTCAAAAAACGGCATGTGTGAAGTGAATAAGGACATGGAGTGTGGTTGGGAGCGGATTTATAGGCGGCTTGAGATGCTTGGCCGGTTGGATATCCTCCGCTACCCCACAAAGGTCCGCAACTATGCGGTACCCGGCGATGAGACTAAGTAACCGGATTTTTTCCGGGCGAATATAAGATGATAAATGGTTAGGAGCAATGAAAAATGAAAATTACTGAGCTATTTAAACGCGGCGAGTTTCCTGTAACGGCAGAAGTCGGGCCTCCAAAGGGTTTTCACATAGAACACCTCCTGGAAGAGGCAAAAACATACCTGAAGGATATTACGGCGGTGAACGTAACGGATAATCAATCCTCCGTGATGCGCCTTGGCTCACTTGCGACGTGTAAGGCGTTGAAGGATGAGGGGCTTACCCCAATTTTCCAACTCACCTGCCGTGACCGCAACCGCTTGGCTCTCCAGTCCGATCTTTTGAGCGCCGCCATGTTTGGGATTGAGAATTTGCTGCTTCTCACAGGCGATCACACAACCCTGGGAGATCACCCCCAGTCAAAGCCCGTCTTCGACCTAGACTCCGTGTCCCTCCTTCACACCGTTAAAACTCTGGAGCAGGGATCGGATCTCGCCGGAAATCCCCTAGACGGACCGCCCCCCAGTTTTGCTAAAGGTGCTGTTGTCTCCGCTTGCAGCGATTCCGTGGATGTGCAGCTTGCAAAGATGGAGCTGAAAATCAAGGCCGGTGCGGAGTATTTCCAGACGCAGGCAGTATTTGAGCCGGAGAAGTTTATCCAATTCATGGAGAAGGCAAAGCAGTTCGGCGTGCCGGTCATGCTGGGTGTCATTATCCCAAAATCCGTGGGGATGGTGAAGTTTATGAATGACAACATCGCCGGTATCAATGTTCCCGATCCCCTCATCGATGAGCTGAGGGCTGATAAGGAAAAGACAAAGGCCGGCATTACCGGCGTCGAGATAGCCGCCCGCATCATTCGTGAATGTCGCCCCTATTGTCAGGGCGTGCACATCATGGCTCTGGGTTGGGAGTCCAAGGTACCCGATCTTCTCGCCCAGGCAGGTATTTAAGCTCATATAGACTAACAAGTGGGATGGGGCGTCCAAAAATCATATCGATGCCCCATCCTTTCTCTATTAGTTTATGTTCGTGTACGCATATATGACGTACAAACATCCCGTGATAAGTAAAAACAGATAACAGACACAACACCCCCTATGTAGGAAAAGGGAAGTACTACATAGGGGCTATTATTGTAGCGGAAAACACGAAAAGATCCGGGAATTGCTGCCGATAGTAAAGTAAATGAGGGAAGCAGGTATTACGCAGCGAGAGATTTTCAAGAAGCTTGGCTAAGGAGGAAAGGAAGTTAAAAAGGAACTACTGAAGCGAGAGTGCAGGAATGCTGGTAAAGCATCTAGAAACAGCAAAGTCACAAGCCTGTTTAGATATTGCAGGATACAAGTATAAGAACAAGCGAGTCAACATGGAAGTGGAGCTACTGCGGGTTTTCTTCCGCTCACAGTAATTACATGCATCATTTTACAGAAGGTTCAAAATTGAGCATCGTGAAAAGAGAAAGATAAAAGCCTGCAACTGTGATTCGCAGCCGGTTTTTGAAGCTGAATTATGACCACATCGATTACTCGATGGGAAGCATAAGGAACAACACAAGTAAGGTCTATAACATTCAGGCATATGTACTGGCGACTCTTTACAACTCGCGATTAACGATTAATCATTATTACCGGGCAGAGGTCAATCACGACCTGTATGGAAGCTGATGGTTGTTGACAGCGTCCGGTTAATAATATCTTTAGGTATCTAAAAGCAGCAGAGGGTATACTGTTAACAAACATATGCACGTTTTTTTCTTTTACAAAATGAGAGGAATCAGGAATATGGATGAAATAAAAATATACGAGAATAAAGAGATACGTTCCGTCTGGGATAACGATAAAGAAGAATGGTATTTTTCAGTAGTTGATGTTGTCGGCGTTTTAACGGAGAGTGCTAATCCAAGAAGGTATTGGAGTGACCTGAAGAGAAAACTCAAAGAAGAAGAGGGCGCCAATCAGTTGTACGAAAAAATCGTACAACTGAAATTAGAGTCTTCAGATGGTAAGAAATATAAAACCGATGTGGCTGATATACAAGGAATCTTCCGTATCATCCAGTCCATTCCTTCACCCAAAGCTGAACCATTTAAAATGTGGCTGGCAGAAGTTGGCAAAGAGCGTGTTGATGAAATTATTGATCCTGAACTCACCATAGATAGAGCTTTACACACCTACCTGCAGAAGGGATATTCCCGTGAGTGGATTAATCAGCGACTTCAAGCGATACAAGTTCGAAAAGAACTGACGGATGCTTGGCAGGATCATGGTGTCAAAGAAGGAAGAGAATACGCCATTCTCACCAATGAAATTTCCAAAGCGTGGTCGGGTATGACAACGCGCCAATATAAGGATTTCAAAAATCTCAAGAAAGAGAATTTGCGCGACAACATGACAACCACCGAGCTCATCCTGAACATGTTGGCTGAGGCAGCTACAACAGATATTACCAATGTGGATCATCCTCAAGAAATGGATGAGCATATTGAAGTGGCAAAAAGAGGAGGAAATGTAGCAAAAGTGGCGAAGGATACTCTGGAGCTAGAAACGGGAGTACCGGTGATAACCCCGAAGAACGCCATCGACTTTTCCAAGCTAATACGTGATGTTTCCGAAGCGACAGATACGGATAATGAGAAGAAAAATGATGAGTAACTATGGAAAACTGAAGCGGACTACTTTTAGGATAGGGCTTTAGAACAAGAAACGAAATCAGGACAGGTAAAAAAGAAAAACCGGACTCCAGAACATGAGCTCTAAAAAGTTCGTTTCTCCTCCTATCTTTTCATATCTCTTTAAGACGTTTTGTAAAGTCGGGCACCATTTCAAAAAAATGAGTGAAAATATGAAACGACTATTCAACCAGCTTTTATCTGCCGGCTCGGCGCGTATACAGTAACGGACAAGAGAAAACCAGGAGAAGGAGGAAATGAGGTGCAGCTCAGTATTGAGAAGCATGAAACCCGCTAACCATTGGGTAAGCGGGTTTCAAAGATTCTGGCATAAGACTGCACTCCTAATACAATCACACGATTGAACATAAATTCTGTAAAGGTGTGTGCAAGAACTCCTGACCTAGGGTGCAGAAATTCATAGGGG
>JGI24709J26583_10000310_pt1 | contig 40952 bp, 37 predicted proteins | sample BioPla2DNA1_FD_26583 | JGI IMG/M metagenome (IMG submission 26583) | reverse complement strand
AAGGGTATTGAAAGTCCTCTCGTATTCCAAGTGGTTATAGTCATACCCGAATAGAATTGAAATGAAAACCATGTCAGGAGTTGGAAGTTCGCCAACTCGAATCCTAGGCATGCTATTCCCCGTTACGTCCATTTTTTCGACCGCAATATCATGCCATGCTTTCGTGGTGCTCTTAATGACTTTTAACAGATACTCCGGCTTTACTAAAATACGCTCCTTAAACTTAACGAGTCTGTCATTAAAGGACGACGTCCCCGGCAAGGCCTGCTCCAGTTCTTCACAAACTTCCTTAAACTTGGCGCAATCTGTTTCCGGGCAGACTACGTCATACAGACCTTGTGTCATTTCATCGAAAGTAAATTTATCTCCTAGGAGCATGCGTGTACGAAAGACCAGATTGGCGACGTGATCGACTAAGTAATTGACACGGGCGGCCTCTTTTTCCATGGCGGTTTTCTTGTACTCAAGGAGGTTTTTGTGGAGGACCTGACCTTCATCTAAGATTTCTCTTAGAGACTTTCCGTGCTTCATCCAGCCAAGTTCGTAATCAGGAATTTGCTTGTAGTCTCTCGAGAAGTCCATTTTAGTTCTGCGCCAAAAAGGACCTTCTACAAACCACTGCAGATCCCAGTTATCGTAACGTGTCTTATTCAGTGTCAAGTCGACTAATTGTCGCCCAAAAGCGTTTAATGCACTCGCTCCCATGTTGATCCCCTCCGGCTTACAGTCTAATTGATCAAACTGAGGTGCCCGGGCAGCACTATTTCCTAACTAACAAAAAAATTAGCATCGGCGACGATTTTTAGACTTTGCCAATCCAACTCCTTGCAGCAAAGATCATAGACTGTCTCTCCCGCTTTACGCTGACTTCTGCACTCTGTGCCTACGAACTTAAGCGGGGGCACCGGCCTGTCCTACCTCATGCTGACTCTCCGCCTACGCTCACATACTATTGATTTTCTTGGCTTTTTCAAAATATGACGCGATTTCCTCACCGGTAGCCAGCCAAATCTTTTCGTTCTGCACGATCAGATTCAGTAATTCTTCCAGAATGAAAATTCTCCCCTGTTCTCCTGTAGCTTGGGGATCCAGTTGAAGATTAAACAACGTGCCGTACTTGAGAGCACCTTCCAGCTCAATTTTCCAGTTTTCCAGCACATCATTGGCATTGGCAGAGCGGCTCTGCCCCTGCGGAATTTGCGGAGCCCATGTATAAACAAAGTACGGTAAATCGTATAACGCCCAGTGAATCGGAAGTTCAATCATGAGACTTTCCCTCCGAAGATAAGGAATATCATCATCAGAAAGGGAACTGGAATAAGTGAAACCGAGGTCTCTTACTATTCTCAGCGTTTCTTCCGTCATCTCGCCCTCCGGCATACGAAAGCCCCTCACCTCACTGCCGCTGACTTCTTCAAGACGATCCTTTGCCCATTTCAGCACAGACCGTTGCTCTTGCGCAGAAAGGAGGGCAAGATTTTCATGGTAGTAACCATGACAGCCAATCTCGTGACCTCTTAAAGCAATCTCCTTTACAACTTCCGGATACCTGTCCGCAACAGCAGCCAAGACGAAGAAGGTAGCCTTGACACCCCGATCATCTAAGGCATCCAGAATCTTAGGCAGGCCGAAGGTCATGCCCTCCCAGCCCAAAGCGGAAATTTCACCGCTATTCAAGTCAATATTCCCGTCCGGATAATACATCTTGGCAAAATACTCGGCCTCAATGTTTACACTAATCATAACGGCACAAGTCTTGCCCTTAGGCCAGCATATTCTATCCTTACTCATGTGCTTCACCTCCATTATGCTCAATAAAATATTCCGCTAAATCTAAGCAGGTAGAGCACCAGAGGCTATCGTTCTCAACCAAGTACCGACAAAAGCGCTCAAACATGATCGCGCGCCCCGGAGTGCCGGCAATCTGCGGGTGGAAGGCGGGAGAGCCCGCTGTGCCATAACGAATAATGCCCTTTACTTCGTTAATCCAGTTTTCATATGGATTTCGGTAAGGAGCAATTCTTGGCATGCCGACAAGAACCTGAGGATAAGAATTCATGACGGTCTGCATATAGTCATCCATCATCTCATCACGGCAGGGGATGTTCACTGCCTTAGTCTTCTCACCCTTAACCTCTATCCAAGTACAAGCCTCACCGGCCAAGCCACAGCTGCCATAGACAAAACCGCCAGCGCTGTAGAGCCACTTCTCTGTTTCCGGCAGGATGGGACCGGTACCTCGAAAGCCTTTTGCCTTTACGCCGGCATATTTCAGAAAAGCATCCTGACATTTTTCAATAAATGCAATCTGTTCTTCAGTTGTATTGCCGTAATTTCCCCGGTGATCATAGCCGTGATGTGCGATTTCATGGTCCTTGACTAGGATATCTTCCACCGCCTTCGGATATTTTTCAACAATTTCTGCCGGGATAAACCAAGTCGCTTTCAGGCCATATTCATCTAAAATGTCCAGGATCCGCGGAGTACCCACCTTGACGCCGAAGTCACCGATTGAGACGCCCTTAATAAAGTTCTGACCACCGGGAAGGTGACTGACCTTGTTCCTCCAGATGGTCCTTCCATCCAAGTCAAACCCAAGGGCAAAGGCAGCCTTTGCACCATTTTTCCATATCATTTTCCTGCACCTGCCTTTAATAGCTTGCTGTCCTTTCCGAGGTATTCCGCCAAAATGCTCTCATCCGAAGCCAATTCCGCTCCTCTGCCTTCCTTAACAATCGTTCCTTGCTTAAGGACACACGCATGGTGGGCAATTCCCAGTGCCTTTCTAGCATTCTGCTCTACGAGAAGAACGGAAACACCCGCCTTATTGGTATCTTGAATGATCTTCATAATGTCGTTCACGATCAATGGCGCCAGTCCCAGGGATGGCTCATCTAGGAGGAGAACCTTTGGATTGGACATCAGCCCTCTGGCGATGGCCAGCATCTGCTGTTCTCCTCCGGATAGAGTTCCGGCTCTCTGACCGCGCCGTTCACCTAATCGTGGAAACATGTCATATGACCGCTCGATCCCTTGAGATACCGCCTTAGAAGTATAACCTCCCAAAATCAGATTTTCTTCTACCGTCAGGTTTGAGAAAATCCAACGACCTTCCGGAATCAAGCAAATACCTTTTTCTACAGTCTTATATGCGACTGCCTCTAGAGCCTCACCCTCCATATATATTTGACCGGTCTGGGGCTTTAGGAGACCTGCTATACACTTTAAGAGAGAGGATTTGCCTGCTCCATTGGAACCAATGATGGCCATAATCTCTCCCTTCTTTACTTCAAAGCTGACATCGCGGACAGCCTGAATTTTCCCGTATGAAAAACTTAAATTTTCAACTCTTAACATCAGTCATCTACCCCCAGATATGCTGTGATAACATCCGGATTGGTCTGAATTTCATCCGGGCTGCCCTTGGCGAGCAGCTGTCCGAAATTTAGCACGGTGATGTGGTCGCAAAGTGCCATAATAACATCCATATGATGATCAATGATGACGATCGTAATTCCGTGTTCGTCACGTATAGACTGAACAAAAGCAGTCAAGGCCATCGATTCTTCATCGTTCATGCCTGCCGCCGGCTCATCCAAAAGTATCAGCTGTGGAGAGGTAGCCATTGCTCTGGCAATTTCGAGGCGGCGCTGCAGACCGTAAGGCAGATTATCTGCCTGCTGGTCACGGAATTCGATTAGGCCTACAGCCTCCAAAAGCTCTTCACAATAATCCGACATCGCCCTTTCCTGCCTTCTGCACTTTGGCGTTCTAAAAAGACCATCAAGCAAGGAGTAGGTAATATTCTTCTGACAGGCAGTAAAGATATTGTCATATACGCTTAGACTGCCAAAGAGACGAATGTTCTGAAATGTTCTGGCAACACCGAGTTTGGCAATGGCAGCTGTCGGCAGGCCATTGATTTTTTTTCCGTTAAAAAAAATTTCACCCTCGGTCGTATCGTAAACTCCTGTAATCATGTTAAATAAGGTTGTTTTTCCGGCTCCATTCGGTCCAATGATGCCGTAAATATACCCTTTCGGCACGGAGATACAAATGTCCTCAGAAGCTGTAATGCCGCCAAAATATTTGCTAACGTTTCTTAACTCTAAAATGGCTTCCTTATCCTGCATCAGCACCACCTATTTCGCTCTTCCATGCTTCATTCTCAGTCTCATATTTTCAAAAAATCTCCTCAATCCCGCTATAGAAAACTCCCTATTGCCCATTAAGCCGGAGGGCCTGAAGATAATAACGAGAACGACGAGAAGGCCGTAAAAGACCATTCTCCACTCTTGCACGGCACCGAAGCGTAAAACCTCAGGTAACGGAATTAGAATTAGAGAAGCAACAATGGAGCCGGTTAGACTGCCGGTTCCGCCCAGTATAACGGTCATCACGAGTTCGTCAGATTTTACGATACTGAACATCGAGGGAGACAAATACTGCATAAAATGAGCCAACAAAGCACCGGACAGACCGCACAGCGCGCAGCTGATCCCCATGGCCAAGAGCTTATAACTAGCCACCTTTGTGCCGATAGATGCGGCTGCCAACTCATCTTCACGCACGGCTACACAATTTCGACCTTGTTTAGAACGTAGAAAATTGCGGAGAATCCAAATAACAACCACGACAATGATAAGAACCGTTAGAAAACTTGAACCGGGAGGAATCCCTGTCAATCCTCTGGCACCGCCTGTAATGCCGGGCAGATTTTCAATAATGAGTTTTGTTGCCTGTCCAATACCCAGAGTGGCAATAACAAAATAGTCACCCTTTAGCTTTAGAGTGGGATAGCCAATGAGCAGTCCTACAATCAAGGCAGCTGCCATAGCGGAAATGACACCAAAGATATTCGGAATCCCATATGTCTTTGTCAACAAGGCTGATGTATATGCGCCAATGGCCATGAAGCCCGCATGACCAACTGAAAATAGTCCGGTAAAACCGGTAAGAACAGACATACCAAGGACGGCGATCATGTAAATGCCTGTTAGAGTGGCAACACCTAGCCAATATTCCAGCATCTCTACCCTCCTTATGCCCTATCACCGATGTCCACCCCCATCAAGCCGGAGGGTTTAACAAACAAGATGATAACAAGCAATGTATACGAGAAAATATCTCGCATGGCTGAAGACAGATAACCGGAAATGAGCACCTCTCCAATTCCCAGGATTAAGGCGCCGATTACGGCTCCCGTTATACTGCCCAAACCGCCGACAACCGAGCTAATGAAGGCCTTATTTGCCATGTTCGTTCCCAGAGCCGGATAGGCAGTATATTTTGCTCCAAGCAGGGCGCCCGCCAAGCCGGCAAGCGCCCCCGCAATCAGGAATACAATCATTATAAGTTTCTGGGTGTTAATGCCCATGATGGAGGCTGTCTCCAAGGAAAACGATGCGCCCCTTATCGCCAGACCTGCACGGGATTTTTTGATAAATAGTTGCACCAAGATGAGCGCTACGGCGCTGACCGCCAAGATAATAAGATCGATTGTTCCGAACGTCGCACCAAAGACATTGATCGCCTTGGTCGAGAAATTGACCGGGTACACACGGAACCTGCTCGTAAATGAGATGATCACCAAGTTGTCACACATCGTCGAAATACCGAGTCCCGTGATTAAAAGGTATATACGTTGCGCATTTTTCTTCAGCAAAACACTGTACCCGAGGATCTGAATGAGGATGGCCAGAATACCCGCCACAACAATGGCAAACAGGATCCCCGCGTAGATGTTTTCGAATAATTCCGTCAGAAAATAGAAGGTCGCAAATGCACCTATGGTCACCGTAATGCTGTGGGCAAAATTCGTAAAGTTCAATAGGCTATATATGAGGGAATAGCCCACCGCCATGAGCGCATAAATCCCGCCCACGGACAACCCATTGATGACTTGCTGGAAGAACAACGCAGTACCCTCCCCAAAAGTTCCTCAAGATCTACTCAAAACGGTATTCGTCAATCTTGATAAACTCACCGTCGCCAACCTTCATGATGGAAGCCGTTCTTACCGGATTATGAGTTTTTGGATCCATGGTTATAACCGAAGTCAGGAGCGGAACATCTTTCGCATTCTCAAGTCCTTCGCGGATGGCTTCCGGAGTCGCTTCGCCCTTCGTTTCTATAACGTGCTTGATGAGCATGTAGATATCGGCAGCAAAATAAGCATCTGTACCAGCGCTATCGGGATCCATATCCCATTCCTCTTTAAACCATTCTTTGAATACGTTTAAACTCTCATCAGTTAAGTCCATGGCCGTCGGAAAGACACCGCCCTTTAACTCTTCTCCCGCTATTTCAAACAAATCCTGCATTGCCCAGGCGTCTACACCGATGAAAGGACAATCAATGCCCATCGCTCTTGCTTGTACGGCGGTAAGACCAACCTCCTTGTAATTTGCAGGTATCATCAATGCGTCGTAATCGCCAAAATCTTTGATCTTAGTTAGCTGCGCCCGAAAATCGACGTCACCGGCATTATAAGCTTCTGTAATTGTGACTGCGCCGCCCTTGGCTTCAAAAGAATCCGTAAAATTTTGGGTGATCCCCAGAGAGTATTCGCTGGACACTTCGTACAAAATGGCCACTTTCTTATAACCCAGCACATCATAGGCGTAACCGGCCATAACGTCCCCTAATTGCGGATCGGACAGACAGATGCGGAACGAATAAGGGCGTACGGAGCCGTCTTCTTCATTTTGTGTCACCTTGTAGTTCGTGCCGCATGTCGTTACATGAGGAATGCCATACTTCGCGCAGACCTCATCGAGCGCAATCGCCGTCGACGAAGCATCCGGACCGATAAAGGCAATGACACCGTCGTTTAGGATAGCTTTTCGCGCGGCGTTGGTTGTTTCTACCGTGTCTCCGCGGTTATCATAGATTTTAAGATCTACTTTTTTCCCCAGGATACCGCCTTCTTCATTCGTCTTCTTGACGAGCATCTGGCACGCATAGGATTCAACCATACCCCAAATGGCGGACTCACCCGTCAAGGGTCCAATGTAGCCTAAAACGATGGTCTCGGGTTCCTTGACTTCTTCCTTCTTCTTGGTTCCGGTGTCATTACATGCAGCCAGACTTAGCAACAGAACCGCCGCTAAGCAAAACGTCAAGAGCTTTTTCCATTTTTTATTCATTTCTTTCTTCCTCTCTCTCCTCATTAGTAGTTTAAAACCTTTATCCTTAAGCAGACACACTATGTTTTAATATTTTGTCATCAAAACATATGGGAGCCGCCGTTTGGAGACAAAACTTGTCCCGAAAAGAAATTAGCTGACTCACTAGCTAAAAAAACGACGGCAGCCGCCTGATCTTCCGGCTGACCGATCTTCCAAAAAATCTTAAGTGCCGGTTCAAATTCCCACTCATGGGCCATACGGGTCTCGGTGAATCCCGGCGCTACACAATTAACATTGATCTTTTCATGACCAAGTTCACGGGCAAGACTCTTTGTCAGACCGATCACTCCCGCCTTGGCAGCTGAATAGTGAATGTCACAGTCTTCACCCGTAACTCCCGCTCCTGAACTGATGTTGATAATTTTTCCGGACTGTTTTTCACGCATGATCGGGATTACTTCCCAACAAAAATTGTAAACACCGGTTAGATTGGTGGTAATGAGACGATCCCATTCCTCTGGATGCACTTCCGCAATCTTTTTGCCGCCTCCCATAGTCGCGCCGCAATTTACTAAGATATCGACCGTGCCATAAGTGGCCAGCGTCTGTTCCACCGTAGCCCGGATTTCGTCTAAACTGTTTATGTCACATTTTCTGTGGATTGCTTCGTAACCTTCCGAAACAATTTCATCTACAGTGACTGCAACACTGTTACCCTCAATATCACAGGCCATAACATGGGCGCCAAGGGATGCCAGCATTTTGGCAATCGCCTTTCCAATCCCGTTTCCGGCTCCGGTTACGATGGCTGCTTTCCCTTCCAAGCCAAAGAACTGATAGGCGTTTTCCATCATTTTCTGTTTCAATGCCATGGTTCCCTCCTTTATTCTGTTTCACTTGGAATCTGAAGACCGGCAAAGCAGGATCATCCCCTAAAGGAATTAATATTCATATATCAGCATAATTAGTTACTCTTTTTATCGAATATATAGGCGCGGCTCCCTTGTTTTATGTATGTCGCTTACTATAACAAAGACATTAAAACGCGTCAATGACTTAACAAAAATTACGTGAAAACGTACTAAAATTAATAAAAATAATCCTCTAAACTGTTGAAAATACGGCATTAGGCAGCACCATTATTATTAATTTCATTTTTCAACTAAAGATAAAAAAAGAGAACACCAAATCTTCTTCTTTCGCGCAGCTTAAAAAACAATAGCTATTCTTCCTATTCTATTCGATTTTAACAAATGTATAAATATAAACATAGTCCTCTGCTTCTTCGGACACATCAAGCACAAATTGCCACACACAATCGTCAGGCACCTTCAGGCAAAATCGGCTACACACAACAGCTTCCGCTTATCGGTCTCTTGATGTTGAACACATGAAAACTTGACACCGCTGCCTTCGCTGTGCTAGTTTATGGAAGCCTTGATGCGACAACTGATCGCTCAGAATCGCATCGTTAATGCAACATATTTCAGATTAGTAAGGGGAATTAGCTCAGTTTGGGAGAGCGCCTGAATGGCATTCAGGAGGTCGTGGGTTCGAGCCCCATATTCTCCACCAAGAACAAGAAAGCCCCAGCCATTTGTTGGCCGGGGCTTTTCTATTCTGGGATAATAGTACGGCTGTTTTTATGCTCTTTTTGATCAGACTATGCACCTTATTTAACCCGACGTACTACAAATAAGCACGGCCTGCATTGAGGCCGTGCCGGAGAAATCGATGTGTTAGCAAATATCCTGCCGCGAAGCTAGGCGTGACTGCGTAAGCGGCTTCTGCGTATCACAAGGGTAAGACACAGGAAAGCAACTGCCATCAGGGCCATAATACCCATCGCCTGCCAAATAAAGGAATAGTCTGGTGCCTGCTCGGACATATTGACGATGGTGTTGTTTGCCTTTACCGCCCAAACGGTCGGCATGAAGCTGGCCACCTTCTGCACCGGCGTTTGAATAAATTCCAGAGGTACGAAAACACCGGAGGTGAAGGAGAGCGCCAGACTGAAAACCGTTGAGAAAAAAGTCAGCGCCCCTTTGTTGCGTAACAGGGTAATGAAAAAATTGGCAATGGCCAGTACAGTGACCATGTGAACAAAACTCACTCCGATCAGCCATTGGCTCTTAGTATCGCTCAGCAAGTCGAAGCCCAGCTGGGTATACAGGAAGACGATCAGGAAAACCCAGAGGACGACGCTGAAGAGCAGGGTGGCCAGAAAGATGCCAAAGGTCCGTTGCCGTTCAGGAACGCCGGAAACCAGATCTCGCCACTTGACGGCCTGGTTTTCCATGGCAATCAGTGTACCGCCAATCACTGAGGAAAGCAGGGCAATAATAATGTAAAACGTGTTATTGAAAGCAGTTCCCAAGAGGTCGATTTTGGATGCATTCCCAGACAGGAACGCGCGGGTGGTAACCTTCGCCTGTAAATCGGTTTGGATCAAATCCAACGTCTCCTCTAGATGCTCCGTTGGAATGGTGCCGCCGAAGACCTGTTTGTATACTTGAAAGGTCTGATTATAACTTTCGACCAGTTGAGCTGAAACAATGGAAAGATGTACATAGACCGAGCCACGTGCATTCAGTTCGGCATAATGGCGCTCCGGATCCAACATCTGTTTTCCAAAACCTTGCGGAATCCGAATGACGTAGTGAGTATCGCCGTCAAAAAGGGCATCGTTGATGGCAATCTCTGTATCCTCCAGTTCGACGATCTCGGCGTGATCCGCCAAATATACGGTAAAAGCCTTGGAGACCTGCGATTCGTCGGCATCAAAAACGGTAATCTTTTGTCCTTCAATTTTTAGATCGGCTTCTTCACTCGGCAGTTGCGCCTTAATGACGAAACTTGTAATGACGACGAAAATACCGATATAGGTAATAATGGTCGCAAGGCTGCCTCGCATCACTTTGAAGTAAAGTTTAAATGCTCTCATAGTTCGACCTCCTTAAACCGATGATGGTGAGTACAATGCAAATGACTAGGAAAACGCCCAAACGGATGATAATTTCAAAATATCGATCCAAACTTGTGTAGCTATATAGGCTGTACAGCCCCTCGGTTACTAGAGAGACCGGATTGATTTTTTGCATAAATGGCGCCGAATCTTTGATCAGCTTACGGATCACGGAGGCCATCATGCCGGAAAAAAATCCCATGGCCAGCGGCAGTCCGATGGACAGAGCAGATTTGATGCCGGTTGTGCCTTTGAATAGTGAGCCGACGGCCGTACCCATGAAGATGCCCGTGAGAATGCCCAGAAGTAATAGGACGAGGATGTAACCTGTCCGGGGACCTAGGTCCACGCCGAGGGCACCGAGGTAGTAGTAGATGATAACAATCAGTAAAGAGTACATAACAACGATCGGTAGAATTTCGGCAAAAAAGCGCTTCCACTTCGGGTAGGGCGCAAGCCAGGAGCGGGCTGCGCGGGGCGATTGATTGGCCTCAACCTCGGCAACAGAATGAATTGTGCTTGACATCGGGAAGATGGTTAAGTAGCCCAGTAGAGCGAAGAAGTAAATAAGCACATCGCCTTTCTTTGTTCCGCAATCTTCTTCCTGAAGCCCGGTATCCGACTCAAACGCCTTCCGGATTTTCTCCCCTAACTCGGGACCCGGCTGGATGGCACCCGTCGTCGCCAGCTTTTCGATGGAGCCCATCGTGTTTTTAATCTGCGCATAGCGTTCGAGGAGAGCGCGCAGAATATTGCCGTTCAGTGAAGTCGAACTGTTGAGAGCGTTTTTTGCTGTCATGGAAAGAACCTCACCCACCTCGACATATGCGTAGACCTGATTTTTGTCCAACAGTACCTTCGCTTCTTCCGGCTCTACTTTTGAATAAATAATGTAGGCGTCCTGCGGATCCGTATCAGCCTGCAACGGTCCGTCATCTTTGCCCGGTGTGCCCGGAACGCCGACATAACCGAGGAAGCTATCGAAAGCCTCCAGATCCTCTTGCTTTGCACCCTCAGTCACGACAGCAACGGTAACCGGATCAAATTGATAGGTATCGGAAGAAAGCAGTCCCGACATGGCGAGATAGAAAACAGTCGTCAGAACGATCGGGAAAAAGAGGGTCCAAAACAGTGAGGATTGATCTTTAACCAGTGCCAGTGTCTTGTATTTGGTAATGTGCTTAAACATCGTCTCTCAACTCCTTTCCCGTAATTTCCAAAAAGACGTCGTTCAGAGTCGGCTGCTTGGAACTGATTCTCGTCATGGGAATGTCATGGTGTTCGAAATAGTTCAAGATGTCCAAGAGTCCGTTGGTTTTAGCTTTCATCTTGAGAACGAGTTCGGTCTGATCGTATTCCAGCGACTCCACAGGCGGCAGTGTCTCGATAGTTTTCAAATGAGTTTCATCCAAACCAAATGTCTCGACTCGTACCGTCTCACCCGAGCGGCTGATGGCTTTAATTTCATCCGAAGTGCCCGTAATCAACACTTTGCCGCGATCCATAATGGAAATACGGTCACAAAGAAATTCCACCTCTTCCATATAATGGGTGGTGTACACAATGGTTGAACCTTCGTCTCGGAGCTGGAGAATGCCCTCTAAAATGCGGTTTCGGGACTGCGGATCCACGGCCACCGTCGGTTCGTCCAGGAAAATGAGGCGGGGTTTGTGGGCAATCCCGCATGCCAGATTCAGACGGCGCAACAGGCCCCCCGACAGTTTTTTCGGACGAAATTTGCGAAACTCGCCTAACTGAACAAATTCAATGACCTCCTCCACTAATCTTCGACGGGTGGTTTTATCGGATACATAAAGGCCGCAAAAGTAATCAATGTTTTCGTAAACCGACAACTCGTTGTAAACCGCCGGTTCTTGGGAAACCACTCCGATGTCCTGTTTGAGATGATAAGCAGTCGGCTTCATCGGCTCGCCGAAAATCTCGACCTCCCCCTTCTCGTATCGCAGCAGGGAAAGAATACAGTTGATCAGGGTCGTTTTTCCCGATCCGTTCGGACCCAGCAAACCGTAAATCTCCCCTTTTTGAATCTCTAAATCCAGATGATCAACGGCCACTAAATCCTTGTAGCGCTTGACCAGATTCCGTACACGTACTTCAGCTTGCATGTGATTCCTCCTTCAAAGAACGACTGTTCGCCCTTCCGGTTGATTTTTACTTCAACCAAAGTTTATAAGCTGCCGGACGCGCGGTGAAGTGCAGGATGTCACCAATCGCAGCTGACAATTGTCATTTCTCTCGATCGGACGGTGCTGTTTGAAACGGCTGACCTGTATAATAAATAACATCTAGGAGGGGAACGCATGGATCTGCTCATCAATTCGATTTTGATAACCGCCCTCTCGACGGTGAGCGCGACGCTCTCACAGCCCGACGTTCTGCCGATCGCAGAGTTCTTTTCCTCCCTGATTTTGGCCGCCCTGCCGCATTTGCTGAGGACCTCCAAAAACCCGAAGTGGCACCGCTTCACCAACGGCTGCGCCGCTCTGTTCATCCTAGTGCTTGTTCTGCTCTCATGGAGCAGTCCGGCATTTTTATATTTCATTCCGCTCCTCGTCGGCTCCATCGACCGCATTCCCTATCTGTACGCGGTTGCTGCTGTCCTGTTGTCATGGATCCAGCACCCGCCCCCCGTCCATGCGGCCGCTCTCCTCGTCCTGACCACGGCGCTGGCTTATATCCTCGCTTATCGCACCCGCCGCGAACTCGGCTTTACCCGCAAACACTTTGACACTGTTGATGACCAGAAGCGCCGTGTACGTGATCTGCACCGACAGAATCGCGAGCTGATCGCCAACCGCGAGTTGGAGATGTCAAATGCCAGACTCCGAGAAAGAAATCGCATTTCCACCGAAATACACGACAACGTCGGCCACCTTCTATCCTCCTCAATCCTCCAGGTCGGCGCCCTGGAAACCATCGCGAGCGAATCCGAAAGACCTTACATCAAAAGCTTGCAGCAAACCTTGACTGACGCGATGCAGCAAATCCGCGACAGCGTCCACGATATCCATCGTGACTCGCTGGACATTCGCAGGGAACTGCTGCAAATTCAGAAAAAATACTCCTTCTGCCGTATTACATCAACCGTAGCCATTGAACATGAACCCGATGCAAAAGTTCACTACACCCTGCTGGCTATTGTGCGGGAGGCGCTGACCAACACCATGAAACATTCCGACGCTACCTTGGTCACGGTGTCACTCACTGAATCCGCCCGTCAGTATAACATGATCGTCACCGACAACGGCAAACCCAAAGACACCCGTCCCGCCGAAACGACCGGCATCGGGCTGGTGACCATGGAGGATCGCGTCCGCGGCCAAGGCGGGACCATCCACATATCCACAAGCGACGGCTTTCGGATTTTCGTGTCCTTGCCGGCCACTAAAAAGGAGGAAAAGACATGAGACTGCTCATCATTGACGACGACAAACTGGTCTGTGAAAGCCTCCGCATGATCGTGGAAATCGGCTCCCGCAGGAATCAGCATGAAGCCGTGGAGGTTGTTGGCATCGGCCACAACGGCTATGCCGCCATGGAGCTGTACGAAAAGCTACGCCCCGACATTCTGCTCATGGACATTCGCATGGATCATATGGACGGTATCACCGCCGGCAAGAACATTCTGGCAAAATATCCGGACGCCCGTATTCTCTACCTGACCACCTTTCTGGACGATGAATACATTCTCGAAGCCCTGCGCATTGGCGCTAAAGGCTACCTCATGAAGTCCAGTTACGACGCCGTTCTGCCTTCGCTATACGCCGTACAAAACGGACAGCGCGTCTTCGGCGATGAGATCATCGAGCAGATCCCGCGTATTATTGGAAGCGACTCAGGCACCTCGGCTACAGGTGACGATGCGACCGACCGCCTGTCCGCCGTATTAACGTCTCAGGAAATCGCTCTCGTCGAGCAGGTCGCCGAAGGAAAAAACAACAAAGAAATCGCTGAAACCTTACACTTTAGTGAAGGAACAGTGCGCAACTATATTTCGACGATTTTGGATAAACTGGGTTTACGTGACCGGACACAGCTGGCGGTTTATTACTATAAAAATCGAGGCTGATTACTCAACCTTTATTGATACTCTACAAGAAGATCGCAACCGCCTGCTTCGTGATTTATATCACTAATATTTCTGACTAAACATTACATTCATAATAAGTACTTTTCTATTTCAATTAGGCGTTGGCCTAATTGAAATAATTGTGTATATTTAGTTAGGCATATATCTAATTAAATATACAGGAGGATGCTTATGGATAAGAAACAAGTACTGAAGGCAATCGCCGATGAAACACGCATGAATATTTTGAAGTTGCTTTTGCGGCACAATTACTGTGTCCGAGCACTGGCAAACGAGCTTAATCTGACTGAAGCGACCATATCCCAACATCTGAAAGTTCTAAGGGAGGCCGGCCTCCTCGTTGGAGAAAAGCGCGGCTATTTCATGCACTATGATGTAGAACGATCCGTATTGAAAGAGCTGGCAAATGAGATGGAGGCTCTGGCGGCTATCGAACGGAAACCTTGTCAGCCGGAACAACGTGATGATTGTCCCGCCGATGAAAAGCAGGGTTGTAATAAAAAGGGCAAATGCGACGATGAAGTTAAGGCGTTCTGTCACGGAATAGATCACGGCAAGAAGGATGAACGTCATGGAAATGGTGCGTGTCACAAATCTTAAGAAGAAGTACGGTAACTTTACGGCTGTAGATGATATCTCTTTTGACATCAAAAAGGGTGAAATATTCGGCTTTTTAGGGCCGAACGGTGCGGGAAAGACATCGACGATCAACATGATCATCGGCCTTTCCCGACCCACAGCCGGAGACATCGCAGTTAACGGCATCGATGTAAGAAAGCAAACAAAAAAGGCGCAGGCCATCATGGGCATCGTCGCCGATGAGAGCAATCTTTACAATGAGATGAACGGCTTTGACAATCTATGTTTCTGTGCCGCGCTCTATGGAATACGCAAAGAGGAACGTGAGCCGAAAGCGCGACAGCTTTTGGAACAATTCAGACTGACCGATGCGGGCAATCGACCGTATAAGGCTTATTCCAAAGGGATGCGCCGCAAACTGACGATTGCCGCGGCGCTGATCCATTCTCCGCGCATTCTATTTCTTGACGAACCGACGACGGGCATTGACGTCGAAAGCTCCCGGTATATCCGAGATATGATCGTAGATCTAAAAAAGCAGGGCACAACGATCTTCCTCACCACTCACTATATTGAAGAAGCTCAACGTATTTGTGACCGCATCGCTTTTATAGCAAACGGGCGAATTGTCGCAACAGGCACTGTTCCCGAATTGATGGAAAGCGTTAAACATGGTCACACCATCCACTTCATTACAGATGAAATCACTGAATGTCTCGCCGATGAAGTTCAAGCCCATTTTAGGGGAAGCAACGTTACCATTCGTTCTGATCGTTCGCTTGTTATGGCATCGGAGCAACGCATTCCTCTGCTTCCCGTCATGGCATTCTTTCGCGATAAGGGAATCGAAGTGTACGAAGCAGAAGAACTTCGCCCTTCTTTGGAAGACGTGTTTGTCAAGTTGACCGGCATTGAATCCTCCATGCTTGGTAAAGAAAAGGCGAATACGACCAGTTAATGAAAAGTAGGATAGCGTATGACACGCTGACTAATAACAGAAGGGCACTATGAAATATTCAGAAATTAAAAGAGACAAAGAATCAGAAATTTACTCATGATAAACCCGAAAATATCAGGGGGTCACCTGTGAAAAGCTGGATTGCGTTTTGGAATATTCTAAAAAAAGATATAAAAAACTATTACCTAAAACCGCCGAACATCAGCTGGGGGATAATCTTTCCTCTCTCGTGGACACTTATGCAGCTCATCCGCTCACCCGGTAAGAATGTTTTAGAGTTGCTCCCCGGTCTGATTGCCATGAGTGTGTTATTTGGTACGACATCAATGCTCGCCGTCACCATCACCTTTGAACGAAGCGGCAGATCGTTTGAACGACTTCTTCTGGCGCCTATCAGCCTTAGTACGATGGTCTTGGCAAAAATGGCGGGAACGATCGTATTCGGTATATTCAATGCATTCGTTCCGGTCATTTTTGCAAGCTTTTTTATCAATCTTAGCGCCGTGAAATGGGGAGCATTGTTACCCGCTGTTTTCTTGATCGCTATTACCTCTTCACTTATGGGACTTCTGATTGCGGTATCTGCTGAACAGGTCTTTGAAGCACAGACTTTTTCAAACTTCTTCCGTTTCCCGATGCTGTTTCTTTGCGGACTGTTTATTCCGATTTCAAGTCTGCCTGCATTTTTACGCCCTGTATCTTATTGTCTGCCGCTCACCTACGGAACCGATATTCTTAAAGGCGCGATAATAGGAACAAACACTCTTTCTCCGGCGTTATGTTTCGGGTTGCTGTTGGTTTTTTCAACAATTCTATTTCTAATTTGTCGCTACAACATCAACAGGAAGTGGATTCTTTAGGTAACTAATAGGGCTTGGCAATAAGGTTGCCACGCATACAGCGTTCCGTGATCTGTTCGCCTGTTCCGGCATAAATAAACTGCTCGAGTCGTTCGGAAAGATTATAGCGATCGGTTGCCGGCCAGCAGCTGTCATCCACCACAATATAGTCGGCAGAATAACCCGGTTTGAAGGTGCCTGTTTTGCCGAAGAAAGCGCCGCCTCCTGCGGTGGCAAGATAATAGGCTTCCGGAAAAGTAACCGGTGCGACTTTTCCGTCATGAACCATGCTCAAGATATTCGCCGAGCGGATTGCGTCGACGATCGCATGTCCAATGAAAAGACGGTCTCCACCGCCGATATCCGATCCGAGCCCAATCAGGAACCCCTGATCCAACATTTCGCGAAGAGGCATGATCCCGCTCGAAAGGTTCAAGTTGGAGGCCGGGCAGTGGGCGATGAGAACTCTATCTTCTTTCATCGCTTCAAGCTCAGGCCGTGTGTTGTGTATGCAGTGAGCCATAACGGTCTTTCCCACAGGGGTAAGGCCGTTTTTCCGGTAGACATCGTAATAATTGTCGTAATCAGGAAATAGTTCAGCAACGAGCTCGATTTCGCCGTGATTTTCATTCAAGTGTGTTTGAACGGGCAGCTGCTGTTCTTCCGCCAGTTTTCCAAGTTCTGCGAGAAGACTCGGCGTGCACGATGGAGCAAACCGCGGAGTAATGATCGGCTTTGCGTATTTCAAAGCACGGCTTTCTTCAATCCATCGTTTCGTGTTTTCAAATGACGCGTCCGTATCCTCCACAAGAACAGGATCATTGCTGTCCATGTTTACTTTGCCGACATACGCGCGAAATTCGTTCGCTTCATACATGTCCATTAGACGGAGCGTCGCCTCAAGATGAAGACTTGAAAAAGTGCAGAGGTTAAACGATCCTTCTGTCCAAAGCTCATTCAGCAATTGCTTGAACACGCGTTCCGCGTACTCGATATTCGCAAAGCGCGCCTCCTCCTTGAACGTATAGGTGTGCAACCAGGGCAACAGCTCTTTGTCGCGCCCAAGACCGCGCATAGCATACTGTACGGAGTGATAATGCAGATCCGCAAAGACAGGAAGAATTAACTGATTCCCGTAATCACGTATCTCTGCTTTATCTATGTCGGGTTTTGCCGACTCAATGGCTTCTATTTTTCCCGATCGGATAATCATCCAGCTGTCGGGATAACAGGCTAAAGTTTTGAGTGTTTCGGAGTAGAGAATATCTCCATGGACGAGCGTATAGTGTGACATATCGCTTTCCCCCTCAAGATCAATAGATCAACGGATCACAATGATATGGGATCTTCCGTCGGAAGCGAGTATTGAATACTTCCGGCTAATTTTCTGTATTGCTATGACAAGTTTAGAGTTTGTGTGCAAGATTGTCAAAGGATATGAGATATAAGGGATCGCAACCCAACAACATGCATAGAATGTATCAGTCTGTTAACAGATGATACAACCATCATCCGCCTCAGCATATAGCGGTGAAACTGTCGCATCGGCATCGGATCAACCTGAACATCGAATTAACAAATAAAATCGGACAGCCCATGTTTCTCACTGGCGAGGTTACTTTGGCGCTCAGCTTGGCAGGTTTGGACAAGATAAAAAATAAAAATGCCCTTGCATCGCGCTAAAGCTCTGTGTTATGATGCTCATTGCGCGATTTTTGCGCAGTAGAACGAACAGGAGTAACAGATATGGCCAAGTGTGAGATTTGCCAGAAAGATATGTTTTTTGGCAGAAAAATCAGAATATCGCGCTCACAGATTTCTAGGCGTGCTCTCCATCGTCAGCGCGCAAATATTCAGCGTGTTCGCGTAGTGGTGAACGGCGTTCCCAAAACCATGAATGTTTGCACACGTTGCCTGAGAAGCGGAGCCGTACAGCGCGGATAAGACGTTCATAAGCAGAGTATACCTGCTCATTACATGATCACAAGGGGCTTTTCTGCCCCTTTTTTCTTTCTCGCTATTGACATTGCGTCTTAACAAAATATAATGAATAGGCTTACATATTGATGAATGCTCATATGTTCATTTATTTTGATTCAGATCGGAGGTCAACATGAACGACGCATCACCGAAAAAGTCTATAACATTACACGACGAGATGACACGTGACGTTTCGGGGCACGATGGGGAAATGTGTGATGTCACGATGATACACCGTGACGCAGTGCTTTCCGCGCGGAAAGCGTTGCCTGACGAAGAGCTTCTTTTTGAGCTGGCGGAATTTTTCAAGGTATTCGGAGACACGACGCGTGTTCGAATTCTCTACGCGCTCCATCATACGGAGCTTTGCGTTTGCGATCTCTCAGCTTTGCTGTCTATCTCACAGTCTGCTATTTCCCACCAGCTTCGCCTCCTGAAAGCTGCTCGTCTCGTCCGAAATCGTCGCGAAGGCAAGGTCGTTTATTACTGTCTTGACGATGATCACGTAAAGGAGATTCTCGATGTCGGCGTCGAACACCTGCAACATCAATAATGCTAAATCAGCCATCCGCAACGTAAATAATACGCGCGAGACAAATACTCATTTCACGCCGGCGGTATCACATGATCATGACCAGATAGACTGTTGCGGATCGTCTTCTACATCGACTCCTCATGACCATCATACGAGTTGTTGTTCTTCGTGCGATGAAGAGGCTCTAACTGAAGCAGCTTTATTGTCATCATCTTGCGGCTGTCCTTATTGCGATGATGATCAATCGGAAAATGCCTTCATACGGGATTTGAAAAAAAGACATCCGTTTTTGGCGGTACTTTTATCAAATCGTGCACGTTTGATTTCCGGTACGGTGTTTTTCATCGCAGGCATGTTAATGCAGAATAATTCTGCGACAGCGCTTGCTTTTTTCATCGTAAGTTCTCTCATTGCCGGTGCCGATGTGATGTGGGCAGCGCTCAAAGGTATCTTTTCCGGACGTCTTTTCTCTGAACATTTTCTAATGACAATTGCCGCGATAGGAGCACTGATCATCGGCAAACCGGCGGAAAGCAGCGCCGTTATGCTTTTTTATCTGCTCGGCTCATCGCTTGAAGAACGTGCTACAGCACAGACGAGCCGTTCCATCCATGCGTTGGCCGATTTGCGACCGAGAATCGCGCATCTTATTACAGAAGACGGCTCCGTCGTCGATTACGCGCCGCATGAGCTTCAGCCGGGCGATCGAATTCGCGTGTATGCCGGTGAACGCGTACCGCTCGACGGATTGTTAGAATCGAATCAGGCACAACTGGACTATTCCGCACTGACAGGAGAATCGCTTCCCAAAGTAATTGAAGAGGGCAACGAGATCCTCGCAGGAGCAATTAACGGGCCTAGCGCAGTGGACATACACGTCACCCGAAATGAGCATGATTCTGCGATTACACGAATTCTCGATCTCGCGCAAAGAGCGAGTCTAAGAAAAACAAAGATTGAAACATTCACGACACGTTTTGCCCGTGTATATACGCCGATCGTCGTCATCCTCGCCGCATTACTCGCTTTCTTGCCAACATGGCTTATCCCAGGCGCAACATTGGCCGTCTGGGGATACCGCGCTCTCAATTTCCTCGTCATTTCATGTCCGTGCGCGCTTGTCATCTCAGTGCCACTGGCCTTTATTTCCGGTATGGGCAATGCTTCACGTCGCGGTATTCTTATTCGAGGAAGCACTTCGCTTGATGCGCTTAGCAATGTGACAACGTGCGTGTTTGATAAAACAGGCACATTGACGACCGGTCAATTTTCCGTGTGTCGTATCGTTGCAGCTGAAGGTATCTCTGAGGAGCAATTGACATATTACGCCGCCTTGGCGGAGCAGTATGCAAGCCATCCTACTGCAGAAGCGATTCGAATTTTTCGTCAGGATCTTATCGGAAGAGTACCGTGTGCTGTAGAAGAATGGGCAGGGAAAGGCGTTCGAGCGAAGATAGAAGAAAAGGAATTGCTTGCCGGAAATCGCGCATGGCTTGAAGAAAATATTGTTCGCGTTCCCGCGGATGCAGAATTAGCTCATGGCGCGACACTTGTCCACATCGCGCTTGACAAGATTTGGATCGGCACTTTTTATGTCGAGGATACGTTGCGTTCGACCGCAAAAGAAGCTATACATAGGCTCCGAGAGCTCGGTGTCTCAAGAATGGCCATTTTTTCAGGTGATACAAACGACGCGACGACAGAGGTGGGAAGACGCCTCAGCGTTGACGCAGCCTTTGGATCCATGATGCCGGAAGATAAATTGAAGTATCTTGAGAAGGAACGAGACGCCTCGAAAGGCAAGACACTCTTCGTAGGCGATGGGATCAACGACGCGCCCGCCTTGCGCTTGGCGGATGTCGGAATCGCGATGGGCGGGCTTGGAACGGACGCCGCTATTGAAGCGGCAGATGTTGTCGTGATGACCGATGAATTGAATCGCATTCCGGATGCCATTGCCATCGCACGAAAAACAGTTGGCATTGTGCGTCAGAATGTCGTTTTCATCTTGCTAATCAAAACAACGCTGTTGCTACTGAGCGCGCTGGGACTCTCTGCCTTGTGGGCAGCCATCTTCGCCGATACCGGTGTGATGGTTCTGTCTGTATTGAATGCGCTTCGCGCATCGCATCACCGGGCTCTATCTCCTATTGATCAAGAGACGAATTACCACGTGACAAGAATCGCTTGGCGTCGCTCATCTGACTGAACTCTCTTTATTTGAGAGCAATGTTGTCGACGTTTTGTCGTGAAATTATTGAGCGATACACTGAAGACTGCAGTCCGGGCAGCTAGACTGGACTCGATTCCGTCTGAGAACGGCGATTTCGAAGTTCTGACAAAAGATCTTCGAGCGGGATGCCGGCAACAGCAAAAAGGACGATCAAGTGGTAGACAAGATCTGCGCTTTCACTGACGATATCTGACGTATGTCCGTTTTTGGCAGCAACGATCACATGTATAGCTTGTTCACCGAATTTCTTGACAATTTTGTCGAGTCCCTTGCTCAATAAATAATTCGTGTATGATCCGGGATCAGGATGGCGCGCTCGATCTAACACAACAGCGTAAATTTCTTCCATAATGGATTCATTTGTATCCGACATATTTCACTCCTCAATATTCATCGGCTGTTTACCTGTTTGCTCCTAATATTATCAATAACCAACCAGCTTGACACTCCTATTTTATGGTGTTAGAATGTGCTCACTGTACAAGTAAAAATACATTTTTTACTTCTCCATTTGACAGACGATCTGCCCCCCTCTTGATCGTCTGTCTTTTTGTTTTCAAACAAAGGATAATATCCATACTGCTAGATTTTATAAATATTCATTTAATAATGTCAACCGCAGCATGGAATACCGTCATATCTTTGTTACGGCACAAGCAGTCTTGGAATACGCTCAGAAATACCACAAAACAGTTCATAGTCGATCGTTCCGCAAAGATGTGCGACATCGCTTGCAGCTCGTTCTGTGAAAGTATCCTTTCCGAAGAACATCATTGTATCGCCCGGCTTGACATCTTGAAGACCTGTAATATCAACGATAATGTGGTCCATACATACCGCGCCGCGAATGGGACAATCATGACCGCGATAAAGCAAGCTTCCTCGATTGGACAGCACGCGCGGAAGTCCATCCGCGTAACCTATGGCAACGACGGCAAGTCGCGTAGGCCTATGGGCGACCCATGTGCCGCCGTAGCTGACGCGCGCACCTTTTTCAATATCGCGAATTTGTTCGATGCGAGCCTTTACCGTCATCACGGGAAGAAGATCGTGCCGAGAATCCGACGTTGAGCGGAGTTTCCCGCCATAAAGCGCAAGTCCGGGACGCACATAATCGTCATTGTCGTTGGGCGGTTCTAAAATCGCGCTGCTGTTGGAAATGTGACATGCTATATCAGGGAAACCGTGCTCCTTCGCTAACGCCAGTGTGTCATTGAATAAGCGACGCTGCTTATCGCTATAATCCGGATCTTCGCCTGAAGAAGCAAAATGCGTATAGACACCTCGTACATCCAGAGAAGTATACGATGTCGCCTTCAGCATCGCTTCAGCTGTACGCGCCTGATGGCTGGGATCAGAGGGAAAACCTAAGCGCGCCAATCCGGTATCAAGTTTCAGATGGATACCAAGTGGCGGACCTCCCGCTTTTTCTGACGCGATAGCAAAACCCTGAATGTCATCGTCGGAAACGACTGTCTGCATGAGTTGGTGTTTTTTTAGATCAGACGTGTAGCAATAATCGGTCGTTCCGAGGATCAGGATGGACGCATCAGGACAGCACGCGCGAAGAGCTATCGCCTCATCAATCGTTGCGACCGTGAAAATCTTGACGCCCGCTTTTTCAAGAAAAGGCGCGACAAGAGTCATGTTGTGTCCATATGCGTTTGCTTTGACGACGGCAACGATCTGATCAATGGTTTTATTCGATCGTTTTGCGATAACGTGAAGATTATTTAAAAGCGCCTGTTTCGATATTTCAGCCCATGCTCTTTTCGTTTCACGAGGTTTATCTTTTTCTATAGTTGACATGTTTCCTATTCCGATGATTTCCTTTTCATATAGTTCGTTGGCCGTTAAACAAATCGCTTCGTGACGTAAGGTGATGTTGCCGCATGTAACAGTGAACGGTAGTCCAACGAAAATTCAAGGATATCGCCAACTTTGAGATCGCGCACCGCGTGCGTGACATCAAGCAACAAATGGTCGCTTGAATCGCCGAGATAACGTATGTTGCTGTCTCGAATGAAAAGGCGCTCACAGGGCACATCCTGATCTCCAATGGCAAGAATGGCGCGCCAGATATTACCATAGTCTTCAAACTCAGGAACGACGTTGAATGCGTTGACGCCAATAATGCCGCGCGGTACCGAAGGTTTACGTCTCATTTCGACGACTTCCGCTCTAAGTGTAAACACATCTTCATATAGACCGGGCACGCCTTTTCCATAAGAGGTTTCGCGTCCGATCAAGTACGCTTCACCAACGCGGAGATGATTGACGCCCTCCGGAACCGTGCCGTCGATCAGCATATGAAGCGAACCGGAGTTGCCCCCCGACACAATGGGGAGACGAACAGCAAATTGGCTTCGGATGGATTGCGCCAGATTTGCCAGCTTCGTGAGCTGTAAAGGCTCCGGAATGATGCCGCCATAACAATTGAAATTGGCGCCAATGCCTGTTAACCAGACACCGGGAAGCTGTACGACCTTTTCGACAACATCCATCATCTCATCAAGCATGAACCCTTCACGAAGGTCACCCATCTCTACCATGAGAACAACGCCATGTTTTTTGCCTAAAGCCATCGCCGCGTCGGAGATCGCCGCGATAACGTCAAGGTCCGAATTGAGACTTATATCAGCGTATCTCACCACATTCTTGACTTCTGATATCATCGGAATGCGAACGAGCATGTGAGAGAGGCCGATATCATTGATCTTTGCGAGATTGTCTACACGTGAGTCTCCAAAATATTCACACCCTGCTTCGTGCATCAACTCAACCATCGGACGCCAAGCGCACAGCGCTTTCGTGATGAAATGTATTTGGATATCGTACTTCGCGCCCAATGCCATCAGCGATTGGACGTTGTGTACGAGCTTGCTGCGGTCAATGACAAGTTCGGGATAAGACATCTTTATACTCCTTATGAAATTATGAACGAAACAACAATGACGCCTTCATAAGCTGTATCGCCGCTTCGGGATACGTTCGCGCCATAACTCCGCAAGAAGCCATGACATAGTTATGATCTATCATAACATCTGCGGAAGACGGCGGGTAGAGCTTTTCCGCCGGCGCCTCATTGAGCAAACGGCGCAACATCTCCTCCGCTGTTGGAAGCCGTGTCAGCGCGCCGCCGGTTGCCAATACGGTGTTCACCGCGCTAAGATCTCGTCCGCGTAATGTTTGGACACGACCGCGCGGCGTATAGTGTTCAACGAGCTGACCGGCGTGCCTCGTAAGCGCTTCACGACCGCATGCGTAGACCAGAGGCAGTATAAGCTGTGTCTCTTTCTCCGTACACGGCATATTCGGTATTTTTTCAATTTCTTGCTCATATGTCGGAGAAAGTGTACTGCGCTCACGATACGTCATCGCACCTATCACTTGCGCTCGATTCAGGAAAACACCGAGATCTCCTTCAACACTTCGCTTTGAGAACGGCTCCGGTGACGTCGTTATCGGTCGGAATCGTTCGCTTCCCCATGTCACCGAATGGACATCTGTCGTGGCGCCTCCAACATCCAGTACAAGAAGATCGCCCAGCACTTCATAAAGATGCTCCGCCATGGCCATCACCGCTCCCGGCGTCGGCATGATCGACCCCGTCACCATATCGCGGATGCGCTTCATGCCGGGCGCTTCCACAATATGCGACTCAAATACCGATTGAATGACCTCTCTCGCCGGCGCTACGTTGAGCTCGTCGAGTGTCGGGTATACGTTTTGTGCTATATAAAGCGGTGTTCCAAACCGTTCGGCAAGACGACGAATGTCGTCGTGGTTGTCAATGTTGCCGGCGTAGAGAATCGGCACATTAGGCAGAGCTTTAGCAAGCATCTCGAAATTGAAAAGCGCTGTTGCGCGTTCACCGTGGTCAACGCCGCCGGAGACCATAATAATGCGCGGTTTAAGCGCGCGGCAACGCTCAATGTCGTGAGGACGCAGCTTGCCCGCCGTCACGGCTCGGATCACCGCGCCTGATCCGAGCGCCGCTTCGCGCGCGGCACGCACTGTCATATCGGGAACAAGGCCATGTACCGTCATCGTAAGACCGCCGGCTGCCGAGCTTGTCGCCAACACATCGGTCACTTCAAGCGAATCCGCCTTGAGCCGCAATTGAAGATCGTCCTTGGCGCGCTGAAGCCCGATCGTGACGTCGCCGTCCTGAACGGTCGTCGTCGATACGCCCTGACCTAAAAATACAGGTCTTTTACCGCCCAGGTTGTTAAAAGCATTGACGACGGTCGTCGTGCTCCCGATTTCCGCACAGAGAAGATCAATCTTCATAAGCTTGTCCGTCTAGAGCTCTCGCCTGTTTTTTTCGACGCTGTTTTACGAGGAAGCTAGCGACATCGATACCGCGGGAACCTCGGCCGAATCCGGCGTCCATGCCTGCTTCCACGGCGAGATCATGGTTTACCTGCGTCCCTCCGCCGACAAGGATCAGCCGTTCGCGCAAACCTTTTTCGATGCAAGTATCCGCCAATCGTTTCATATTCTGATAATGAATATTGTTATGAGAGATGATCGTCGAGGCAAGGATAGCGTCAGCGTCCGTCTCTACTGCGGCATCCACGAGTTTATCTACCGGGCAGGACGTGCCCAGATAGTAGTAACGGATTCCGAAACCTTCGATACCGCCGTGTTTGATGTCTAAAATTTCTTTCAATCCGACAGAATGTTCATCCTCACCGATTGTCGCGGCAACTACTGTCATCGGCAGCGCCTGAATTTCATCACGAATCTCTTGTTCCGTTAGTGTATCCGGCACTTCCGGTATTTCAAGCTTGTTAAGATCAATGTCAAAATCGACCTTCCCCTTCATCTCGATGTACGTTCCTTCTGCTGGATGCATGACTTGGCTATGGATAACTTCGCAATCGATAAGGTTCAGTTTTTCGCCGAGTGCCAATGCGGCCGCTTCCGCATGACGAAGATCGCACGGAAAAAACATCGTCAGAACGATGACGCCGTCCGACAAAAATTCGACTTCAGGACGAACAAGGTTCGGGTGATCGAAATACTTCTGCTTTTCTTCAATGCGGCGATTCACGTTGTCTTCCGGGTCGAGTTCATCAATAAACACAATTTTTGAAGGATCTTCGAACGTATCCCCGCCGATCGCGTCTGACGCGTTTCGAAAAGCGGAAGGCACGTGGTTTACGCCGAAATGTACGGATACCGGCGCAAAATAATCATCGGCGCGCAGGTACAACGTTCCGTTACCGACACCGCCCTCCGGTTCTCGGCTGATGCCGTCTCCTTTACGATCAGGGTAGTAGCCGCTGTCTACAAAAAAGCCCTGCTCTACGGCATTAAAATAACCGCCGACATCGATCATTTCTTCCATAAAAAGGATGGCGCGTTCTTTGAGCTCGCGTACTTGTTGCCCCAATGGACCCTCGCGTTTCACATCGACCATATCTCTAAAACCATCCATGCCGTTCAATGCCTGTCGCGCCGTGTTGACAGCATTGATATTGAAGTAATGCCACGGCACATTACGCCCTTCATCCGGCGTAATCGTCGATTGAATATCGGCAGAAGTCAGTCTTGAAATAACCATGTTTAACGTGTGGGTCACCGTCGCTTCACGCGTTTCCGACTCCATATATTTAGTATTCTGCTGCGCGCGGATTTTGTACTCACGAAATAAATCGCGGAGCGCGACAGCATACGGCAAATCCAGTCGCATACATGGAGCCGGCGGCGCCGTCGGAGGCACACTGGAAAGCGCGATATTGTCTTTATCAATGCCGCATTTGACTGAAAACATCGTATTGATAGCGTGCTGAACCATGAGCTCGGGCATGACTTTCCACGCGTCCATGGCAGTGGCGTTCGCATTGTGCGCGCCGTCAATCTGAAGCATGCCGCCCGCGGCGATGATGGCTTTGCTCTCACACGCGTCTACAAAACTGCGTTTCATGTTGATGTTGCGGTAAAGCACGTTGTACTGCGGATCCTGATGGACACCGGAGACGCCTTCCTCATAAAACATGACCGCGATTTCCGGACCGGCCACACCGGAGACGTACGAGTGATAATTGATCGGACGACCGACTTCATCTTCGATGAGATCAAGTGCTCGCCGCGTGGCACGGCACTGCTTCCTCGTCACGGGAATCCCGCCGATCCCTTGTGTCGTGCCTTCAAGGAGTGAATCGATATGCGACTGACCCGCCGTACGAATCACCATGATGTGATCGGCGCCGTTCCATGCCGCCATGCGCATCCGTCGGATATCGTCTTCAAACCGACCCGATGCTATCTCTGTCGTGATCACACAATCGGGCTGCGGATCGATCGATCCGAAACCGCGGCTTCCCGGAAGCGGCACGGAGCGTTCCAGCGGTTCGGACGTTTCATGGTATTCAAAATCTCCGACCCGGCGCGGCACGCCTCTCCCTTTTCGCCAATGCCATGGACGGCGAGGCGATTGATAATCTGAAAGCCCGTCAAGGATTTTTCGAATATCGAGGCGCTCATCAGGTTCTAGGGAAAGAGCATTCTCCCTTGCCGGCTCTACGGGTTGTCGCTTAGTACGACATGTCGCTACAGACGATATGTCTGTCATATCTTCTTCACAGACATTCATCAGCGTGATCGCGTCATGAATGAGTTCTCCTCTTGCAAGCGCCTCTCCTGCCTCGTGCAGAGTAATATCTTTCGCATTAGCCAGTTTCCAGACGACATGGCCTGCCCCATGCGGCATCAGATCATACGCCATCACTTGATCGACAATCTCTTTAGCCTCACTGCTTGAAAACCCCATTCTTAGCAGTATACTGCGCTCAATGGACGGTGTTGTATACTTCCGTCCAAGTTCGATTAGGGGATTTACAATCTTTTCTGCAAGTTGCCAAAAATAATCAAAAAGCGCTTCCTCCGATAACGGAGTAAGATGTCGGCGCCGTTGTTCAAAGGATGTTGTTCGTCCAAGGGTCGCATTCATGTCGATCATCTCCACTCTCTTTGATGTTCATCGATGTTCATCTGTTCTTAATGGGCTTGTAAGGCGTCGGCTTACGATCTATTGAAGCGTTTTAAGAAGCGCTTCCGTCTCTTTAATACCAAGATTAATTTCGGTAGCCATATAGGCCATTTCATCGTTTGAGAACGAACGGCGGTCACCCGCGATATTACGCAGCGCAGATCGACGAAGGCGCGTTAGATCAACATCGCGAACACGAAACATGTCCGGATGTGCCGGAATGACGATCGACTCTCCCGGCACTTCATCTTCAGGATCTCCGACGATGACGTCAATGCCGTTTCGCTTCGCGAAAGCAAGTTGCGACATCGGATGTTTGCCGGCTCCCGTGTACTCTGTCTCCTGAACGACGATCATAGCCTCTTCGGGAAGTTCGCGAGCAAGCGCGAAAGCTCCGGCAAGCGATGTGTTTCCCGCTGGGCCGCGCTCGAGACCCTCTAAAGACGCGAGCATCTCCGTCGTATAAAAAACTTCACCTTGCTTGACAAGTAAGTAGCGATCCATGTAACGCAATGAACGCGCTGCGTTGCGCGGCACATCACTTCGATCGGGCAGTGTCGCAAACGGGATACCAAATCCCGTGTGGCCGGTCGTAAATGACTTTCTGTTAAAGTCGCCGTCGGAAGCCATTGAAAGACCGGAAAGATCGACACTTACCGCCGCTATCTTGACGTCCGGACATCCTGCCTTCATGATGCCTCGCGCTGTTCCTGTCAGATTACCTCCTCCGGCATGTGTTGCAAGAACCCAATCCGGAGGCCGGTCGTAGCGTTCTTTACATTGCTCAGCCAATTCATATCCCAGCGTTTCAATCCCCGTGATTGCTGACGGCGTGTATAGCGACGCGTTGTAAAAGCCCGTCTCTTCCAGAAGGCGAAGTGTGTAGTAAAAAAGTTCCGGTCCAACGGTAAGCTGAACCACTTCTGCACCGAACGCCTCACATTTTCGCTGTTTTTCCAGAATCTCAGGCTGTCCGACGAGACGGCTATCATAGCACTCCTGAAGAACAATGCATTTCAATCCGAGACGTGCCGCCATACTGGCAACGGCAGCGCCGTAATTGCCGGATGTCGCGGCAATTACGCCCTTGTAGTTCTTTCGTTTCGCATCGTAGCAAGACAGCGCGGCGCGACGCGCCTTGAAACTGCCTGACGGATTACAGGCTTCATCTTTGACCAAAATGCGAGCGCCGAAACCCGGTTTTGAAAGCTTTCTTACCAGTTCTGTGATGTTGCGAAGTTCAAGAAGAGGCGTGTCGCCGACACCGAGATCGCGTTGAATAGCGACCACCTCCTCGATAGAAAGGCCGACATCGTTCATCATAGCGTCGTAGTCAAAGTCTACACCGGATCGCTCGTACTTAGAAAAATCCAAAGCAAGCGATGTTTGCATGATCTCGTTCTGTCGCGCCATAACCGCGTCATAGGAATGATCAGACATGCTCTTCACCTCCGAACAAGATCTCACGCACCTGTCGGTGTACCGCCCGCAATTCAGGTGAAACTTCGCCAAAATCGTACTGAGGAGAAATCGGACGCGATGTCAACGTCCCGCGAATCGTACGTCCCGTCAAGGTCTTGATCCTTACTTCATCGCCCACATCTGCTCGCTCGTCTAAAAGATGACCCTTCGTAAGCGCAATCAGCGGAACACGCTGTGTATCTTCAGGCACTTGATGTACACGATTGCCTGAGCGGATGATGATTTCCGAAACGATCACTTCATCGCCTTTTTTTCTCCGTTTCTTATCGCCGCGTTTAAGTTCGTCAGCGAAACTTCCAAGAATCGCGCGAGGCACCGGAAGATCCAACATAGAACGTAAACCGGGTTGTGCTTTGAGGACATGCGGTATCATGTTGACTACCATCGCTATCGTGCCTATGCCTCCGGGCGTCTCCGGCACGATAGAGACGTTAATGTCATAACCGTCTGCGTGAATCGTCAAATAATCACCTGTCTTATCGCCTCCTTTCTCCGGAAGGATCTGCTGTGGATGATCAAGATGAATGAACGTATGACCGTCCGGCGTGCGCCCGAAAGCCTGCTGACGAATACCGGCGACTTCTCCGGCTTTCGCTTCACCATGCGGCGCTTTTCGATCTGCAGAAGTATAGATTGCCTCTCGTGTCTGCTCGATGTCGTCTATTTGAACGCCCATGCCGGAAGAGATCATCCCGATGGATTCCGGAAATCCGACATGTCCCGCAAGCTCACCGAGAGCCATTTTCTCCTGAAAAGCGCTTTTCGTAAGGCCGACGCCTTGCTCCTCCATTACGGCTCGACCAAAAGGTGACAGGTCATTCACACGTCGCGCTTCAATAGAACGCACGTCTCGACACGTGCCGGTCAGAGCGAGAATCAAATAGTCGAGGACAAAGCCGGGATTGATGCCAGTGCCAAGCACCGCGACACCGCGTGTTTTCGCTTTGTTATCAATCCGTTCGGCAAGATCCGGGTGTTGTGCCCACGGCCAAGCCATCTCTTCCGCCGTCGAAATCACCGGAACGCCGCGATCAAGACAGAACATGATCTTGTCCAATTGTGTGGCAACAAAAGAATCAGTTGAAAGGATCGCGATATCGCAACGATCTTTGCAAATCACATCTTCAATTTTATCGGTGATAATCACCGGCTCGCGCTCACCTCGTTCGATCCCCAGATACCGGTAGGCTTCTTTGCCTATAAGCAGATCGTTCACATCACAGACGCCTGACAAACGAAGACCTTTTTTGGAAGCGATCATGTGCCCAATCCCACTTCCCATGGCGCCAAAACCCCACAGGGCAACACGAATGTCTTTCATCTTCCCCCCTTTTTCGAGGCGACAAACACCGGCCTTTTTTGATCCGTGCTTGTCAACAACTTTATTCTATGTGTATAGACAGCTCCAACGTTCGAAAATTATCAAATACTCATCTTAGACGCTCGTCGTTTGTTTTTACATAAAAAAGTGCCGGCTCGAGGTGAGGCGGCACTTGAGTATGTTCTGTTCTTTTACAGTCGGATTCGCGTTCCTGTTAACCCTTTGATGCCATCTCCCGCTTTTTCCAACGAGGTAATTAAGGACATGCGTTTCGGATCTTTTTCCGCAAAAGCGATGCACGCCTCCACTTTCGGCAGCATGGAGCCCGCAGAGAAATGACCTTCTTTTAAGTATTGCTTCATTTCATCGACTGTACAGTCATCGAGCCATTTTTCGTTTGGCTTATTGAAATTGATCGCGACCTTATCCACTTCAGTCAGTATCACGAGAATATCGGCATCAATTTGATCGGCTTCACAAAGTGCGCCGAAGTCTTTGTCAATGACGGCATCGACGCCGACGAGCTGATCACCAACGCGCATCACAGGAATCCCGCCTCCTCCGGTATTGATGACGATGACACCCGCCTCAAGCAAAGGAGGAATAACGTCGCTTTCTACGATTTCTTGAGGTATCGGCGACGGTACAACGCGGCGATAGCCGCGGCCCGCATCCTCCATAAAAACCCAACCCGTTTCGGCCGCGATTTCATCCGCCTTTTCTTTGGAATAAAAAAGTCCAACCGGCTTCGTCGGATTCTTGAAAGCCGGGTCATTCTTATCAACGATCGACTGTGTGACCAAGGAAACGACAGGACGGAAAATGCCGCGAGAGTTCAATTCATCACGCACCGCTTGCTGAAGGTTATAGCCGATATATCCTTGGCTCATCGCGCCGCATTCAGGGAAAGGCATCTCAGGAAGATCGCTCGAGTCGAACGCGAGCTTGATAATTCCGACCTGAGGCCCATTACCGTGTGTAAGGACGACTTCATGCCCCTGCTCAATCAGATCAACGATCGGCTTAGCGCTTTCACGCACTATTTCGCGCTGTTCGGCCGCTGTTTTACCTAATGCGTTCCCGCCCAGTGCGACGACAATTCTCTTTTTTTCCATTTGTTTTACCTACCTCCCGTAATGGTTGTGATGATCAGTTGATCATAAGATCAGCGTGTAATCCGCTATAGACACACGTTGTAATAGTATAACTTTAACGACCGATCGTTGCCACCATAACAGATAAACAATACCGCTTCATCAAATATCAGTTTAAAGACAGATTAAAGCAAGCAATTTGAAATGTGGATTGTCCGTTTATTTGCCATTCGGCAATCGGGTGTCCACAGTCTAAAAAGCTAAAACTTCACATCAATAGCTTTCTCCGAAGATGTCGACAAGACTATGACGTTTGAGTTATATATCAAAAATATCCGCCATGGATATCGATATCGCTAAAAGTGTTGTGTTATGCATCAGGATCATCACGCCAAAGCGGAGACGACATACAGCGCGGTCCGCCTCGTCCACGTGAAAGTTCGGATGATCCTATTTCATGCAAGGTGACACCGGCTTCTCGAAGCAGTCGATTCGTAACATAATTGCGTTCATAAACAATCACTTCACCGGGCGCGATAGCAAGCGTATTGGAAGCGTCGTTCCACTGCTCACGCTGAGCATCGATGCGACTCGTCCCGCCGCAACGGATCAATTCAATTTCCGAAAGCTCGAGATACGTTTTCAACACTTTTTCGAGATGGCCGCCACAGCTTTTTGCCGTGAGCGAACCGTCTTTATCGGCAGTGATATCAAAGATCTCCAATGGATCTTCAACTTCAGGATGGATCGTGAAAATGTCTCGATCGACCATCGTAAAAACGGTATCTAGGTGCATGAACGCGCGTTGCTCGGGAATAATGAAAGCAAGTACGTGCTCAAATCCGGCATCGGAGTTCAGAATGTTTCGCGCAAGCGTCTTGACAGCGGAAGAATCGGAACGCTGCGAAATCCCCACGGCAAGGACTTTGGGCGAGAGAACCAGCATATCGCCGCCTTCAAAAGTCGCGTTCACACCGCGGTCTAAATATTTCTGCAATCCGTTGAACATCGGGTGATGATTGACAATGTATTGATAAATCAGCGTTTCACGATCGCGTGTCTTCGACCACATGCTATTAATCATGACGCCGGAACCGACGATGGTCATCGGATCTCGAGTAAAGTACAGGTTGGGAAGAGGATCAAACCAGAGTGTTCGTTGGTAGTCCAGTTGACGAAGTTGCACGTTAAAAGAATCGAAATCTTCGAAACGCCAGCCGCCAAAGACGACGGAGATCAATTTCTCCAAGTCGTCACCGTTATCGAGTATGTTCACCATATCGTGTGCCACGGCTTCACCGACGCGCGTTTCTTTCAAAAAATCGAGAAGAAAAGCGCGCCGAACATCGGAATCCCGCAATATATCTTTAAAAAGATCCTCAAGATACAAGACCTCAACTCCCGCGTTTTCAAAAACGGTCGCGAAGGCACGATGCTCTTCTTCTGCTACACGTTGATAAGGTAGTTCATCGAAAAGGAGTCGATACATATTTGTCGGCGTGATATTGTCTAATTCAAGACCGGGACGATGGAGCAACACTCGGCGAAGTTGACCGATCTCAGAGTAGATGTGTACTCCGCTTCGAATATCATTCGGATGCTTCACAAAAGCCTCCTACGGCAAAAACTAGGGGATGCTCATAAAATACAACCATTCCGTCTAATCCCCCTCTGTGTCAGAATGATCACTTTTATGCATTATACATTAATTTTGTATAATGGGACAAGATGCTGTCCGACAACAGAGATTAAACGCCCTTTATGATCCTGTCGAATTACCCTCGACAGACACACTAATCACAGCGTTGGGAAAATTGCCGCAGAATAAGGTTTATGGCGATTTTGAAAGTGTTATTTATCGTGGACTGACAGAACTTGGCTTGGCGTTAAAACCTAGATTTTGACACTATAAAAGGTGCTATTCGCTATATCCGTCTCGGCGCTGCTCCGTTTTTTCACGTCGTTTCGTCAATTCCTGTTCAACGATCATATCTTTGACTTTCATGAGACGCGTCAGGTTGCCGCGCTCATTCTCGTCCATTTTCATCGTGATCGAATGGATCGTCTCCTCTATGGAAGGAATCATGACGTACTCAAGGGAGTTGACTCGTCGACGCGTCCGTTCGATTTCTGCTGCGAGCAAATGCGATTTATGCTCCAGAGTAGCGAGCTCCATCAGCAACGGGAGTGCTTCCGCGAACGTATCAAGCACATCATCAAGTTGCCCCGGCGCCGTTGTCATGCCGTAGGGCAACCTTTTTACGCGCATGTCATCATCCAGGTTCGCAACGCGAAAGATCGGGGTTCGGACACTCATCGTGTTTTCCTGTGTCACTGCTACCAAAACAGGCAACCCGGCCGCCATGAGCGCTTCATCAACGACTTCACCGCCGATGGCAGCGCGCGCAAGCAACATCTTGCGGTGTCCCTTTGCGAGCAAAGCTTCCATTTTCTCACGCAACGTATCGACATCGAGGACGATCGCGAGAAATTGGCGCATCATTTCGTCGCGCTTGTCTTTTAACAGCTTGTGACCGCGACGCGCAATGCGGAGCTGCCCTTTTAGACGCAGCAGCTCCATCCGGTTCGGGTTGACGCGCATGACGGCCATCAGTTGTCCGCTCCCTTATTGTAGTATTGCTCAATGTATTCGTCGTGCACGCGTTTCAGCTCGGAAGCAGGCAACATGGAAAGAAGCGACCAGCCGATGTTGAGCGTTTCCTCAATTGAACGATCCGTATTAAATCCCTGCGAGACGTACTGTTTTTCAAATGCCTCTGAAAACTTGGCATACTCGCGATCAAGCGGCGAGAGAGCATCTTCTCCGAGAATAATCTCCAGATCACGTGCGTCTTTACCGCGCGAATACGCTGCGAAAAGTTGGTTCATCGTGTCCGCGTGGTCGGCGCGCGTCCGCCCCTTGCCGATACCCTTGTCTTTTAAGCGTGAAAGCGACGGCAGCACGTCGATCGGCGGCTGAATACCGCGGCGGAAAAGATCGCGCGAAAGAATGATCTGTCCTTCTGTGATGTAACCGGTAAGGTCCGGGATGGGATGTGTTTTGTCGTCATCCGGCATCGTCAGGATCGGAACGAATGTGATGGATCCTTTTTTCCCTTTAATGCGGCCGGCGCGCTCATAAATACTGGCAAGGTCGGTATAAAGGTAACCGGGGTACCCGCGACGCCCGGGTACTTCCTTGCGCGCGGCGGAAACTTCACGCAACGCTTCGGCGTAATACGTGATGTCGGTCATCAGAACGAGAACGTGCATATCGAGATCAAACGCCAAATATTCAGCCGCTGTCATCGCCATGCGCGGAGTCGAAATGCGCTCAATCGCCGGGTCATTCGCAAGGTTAATGAACATCACGGCGCGATCAATGGCACCTGTCCGACGAAAATCGCCGATAAAATAGTCCGCTTCCTCAAAGGTAATGCCCATCGCCGCAAAAACGACGGCAAATGTCTCTTCGCTATTTAGCACTTCCGCCTGACGGGCGATCTGTGCCGCAAGCTGAGCATGAGGAAGACCCGCGCCTGAAAAGATAGGCAATTTTTGCCCGCGTACGAGCGTATTAAGTCCGTCTATCGCCGACACGCCCGTCTGGATAAATTCATTAGGGTAATCTCGTGCCGCCGGGTTGATCGGCATGCCGTTGATGTCGCGCATCGCCTCGGGAATCACCGCCTTGCCGCCGTCGATCGGACTGCCCATACCGTCAAAAATGCGACCTAGCATATCTCGTGATACGGCAAGTTCCAATCCGCGCCCAAGAAAGCGTACCGTGCTATCTTCGATATTGAGGCCGATTGAACTTTCAAAAAGCTGGACAAGCGCGTCCGATCCCTCTATCTCCAGCACCTTACAGCGTCGTCGCTCGCCGTTTACGAGTTCAATTTCACCGAGTTCGTCAAATTTGACGTTATCAACACCGCGGACCAGCATCAATGGCCCTGCGATCTCCTCTATTGTTCTATATTCTCTTGCCATGTCTGTCTCCGTTCCTTACGCGCAAAGTCGGCTCATCTCTTTGATCAGCTCATCACGACGCGACGCATACCACTCATCGACTTCATCTTCAGACACCATCTTAAAGCGGGCAATATCTTCGCGAACCGGCAATGCCATCAATCGATCAAAATTCGCGCCTTTGTCGAGCGCTTTTTGCGCTTCTTCGTAAAACAACATAACCAACGCCAGCATCTTGTACTGTTTATTGATCGATGTGTACGTATCTATATCATCAAACGAGTTTTGATGCAGGAAGTCTTCACGCAATGAACGCGCCGACTCAAGCTTCAGACGATCCGCATTCGACAGGGCGTCCTGACCGATCAGGCGCACGATTTCCTCGAGCTCGGATTCTTCTTGAAGCAGCGTCATTGCGTCCTGTCGAAGTCTGCTGAAATCCGATGATATATGGCGATCCATCCAAGCGTCTACCTTATCCTGATAAAGTGAGTAACTCGTCAACCAGTTGATCGCTGGAAAATGGCGTTTATACGCTAACGCGGAATCAAGACTCCAGAAGACTTGCGTGATGCGTAGCGTCGACTGCGCGACAGGATCGGAAAGGTCTCCTCCGGGAGGCGACACCGCGCCGATGGCGGTGATGGAGCCGACACGCTCTTTGTCGCTGCCTAGACATGAGATAACACCGGCACGTTCATAGAACGACGCAAGACGCGATCCTAGATAAGCCGGATAGCCTTCTTCTCCGGGCATTTCCTCTAGGCGGCCGGACATCTCGCGAAGCGCTTCCGCCCACCGCGATGTCGAATCGGCCATAAGGGAGACAGAATATCCCATGTCACGGAAATACTCGGCGATCGTGATGCCGGTATAGATGGACGCCTCGCGCGCCGCCACCGGCATATCAGACGTATTCGCAATCAAAATCGTTCGCTCCATCAGCGATTGGCCTGATTTCGGGTCTTTCAGTTGCGGGAATTCCATCAAAACGTCTGTCATCTCGTTGCCACGCTCGCCACAGCCGATATAGACCACAATATCGGCTTCGGCCCATTTGGCTAACTGATGCTGTATGACCGTTTTGCCTGATCCGAACGGGCCGGGAACGGCAGCGGTGCCGCCTTTCGCGACCGGGAAAAAGGTGTCGATCGTGCGTTGTCCGGTGATAAGCGGTCCCGAGGGTGCGCGTTTTTCCCGATAAGGTCGACCGATTCTTACAGGCCAACGTTGCATCATGGTGAGCTCATACGTCTCCTGCTGTTCATCTTCGACGATGGCTACGATATCCGTCACCGTGAAATCACCTTCATAAATTGCTTTCAAAGTGCCGGAGAGACCGGGCGGAACCAAAATGCGGTGCTCCATGATCTCTGTTTCATCAACGATACCGATCACATCTCCGCCGCGGACAACGTCGCCTTCTTTAAGAACCGGTTTGAACGCCCATGTTTTATCGCGATCGAGCGCAGGCGCGAAAGCGCCTCGCGTGATGAAATCACCTTCCATCGCCGCGAGCCGGTCAAGCGGACGCTGAATACCGTCGTAGATGCTGCCGATCATGCCGGGCCCCAACTCTACTGAAAGCGGTGTGCCGCGTGAGACAACTTCTTCGCCGGGACCCAGCCCGGCCGTCTCTTCGTACACCTGAATCGACGCTTCGTCTCCGTGCATCTCGATGATCTCGCCGATCAGCTTTTTATCCGACACTTCAACGACGTCGAACATATCGGCGTTGCGCATGCCGGAGGCGATAACAAGCGGTCCGGAGACCTTGACGATCTCTCCCTGAATACGTTTGCTCATGGATGATTCCTCACTCTATGTTTTCAAATGTCGTATTTCACATTCGATTGTTCTTCTTCATTTCGCGCTTTCTCAATGAACTCATTGCTCAGCGCTTCTTCACCGGGCGTTGGTCGACATTTGCCAAATTTCAATTGACCCGCAACGCCAAACACTTTTCTCAAACACTGCTCTTTTTAACTTTTTTTCGGCGATATCGTGTTCTCCCCCGTGACCAAAGCAGTTAAATCGAACATGTATCCGGTTCATCGGAGTCCGATCCGGTGCCGGCAGACTTTTCTTCCTGCAATTTTTTCCGCTGTCCGATTAAATCGATTCCGGTTGCCTTGCTGACGGCAGCACGCAGTTCGCCGCGTCCCATGTACGGTGTTTTGCCTGAAGACGGAATGATAATGACGGCGGGAAGAACACGCAGACGCCATGGTACGAGAGCGCTGCCCATAATCTCAGCAAGCGATTCAGTTAGAAAAATGACGGCGTACCCTTCATCCGCCCAAGCGTTGAGTTGACTAAAAGCTGCCTCCGTTGTCCGCGCTTCGGCGACAGAAAGCCCAAGCGCGCGAAAAGCGACAATGCTTTCCCATTCGCCGATCACACCGACTTTATGAAACTCACCATTCGTCATGGCATTCTGATTCATTTCCGGAACGGCACATTCCATCACATTAATCTCCCACAATTTCACATCCGTTGGCCGATGAATCCGATTCATTAGAAAGAATCACATCTTCCTCGATCAGGCCGACACGCGCCAACGCCATACGCGCATACCGAATTTCAATAACACGTGTCAACACGTAATACAGAACTCGCCGAACATCTGCCGCCTCGCGTCGGCCTTCAGCGACTTCTTTAGCAAGCAGACTCTCTCCATCCTGCAAAAAAGCGGTCGCCGTGCCCTCATCGCCATAAGAGTCGACGTAATCGTTCATCGAGGCATAAGGCGTACCGATAAACGCCTCTTTGATTTCTTCCTTTTCAGCATCGAAAAGTCGGTGCCATACCGATTCCGAAATGGCACCTAAGGGAAGCAAACTGAAAAGGAAATAAGATTTACTCACACCTCGAAGCCGACTTCGCAAAAGCGTCTCATAATTCGTCAAATCACGCCGCATAGCAAGCGCTCGTGAAAACCACGGCGCGTTCAGCATTTCCGCAAGGCGAGCTCTTATCGTCTCCGTGTCGCGATCGACGGATATATCGATTGCTGCCGCGTCGTAATGTTGGTTATATGCTTCGCGGGCGCGTTGGATCACAGCGGGAACCCAATCAGGCACTTTGATATCCTTCTTAACACCACGCACAGCTTCATAAAGCGTTTCCGGATCAATCAACGATGTATCAAGAAGCGAAGGTTTCAAGACATTAAAAGAACGAGCATCATCGCCTTGAAGCTCTTCTTTCAAAAACACTTTCAAGTTATGCGCATCGCGCGGCAGGAGAAGCACTGTGCGAAATCCGTCGCCGGGTTCCACCTCTTTCAAAAAATCAAAAACCGCGTCGTACTCATCAGCAAGCATGGCTTTTATCGTGCTTTTTTGAGGATAATGGTGTTCCAGAAGAATACGTCGAATGTCGTCTTGTGAAGCAGCGGTATTCAGACGTTCAAAACCTGCTTTCCCTAGAAGATTGCGCTCCAAAACCCACGATCGCCCCGCCGCGAATTCCCATGATCCTTGTTTATCTTGGAGGATCGTCGGCAGAGGAAGTGTCGTCATTTCGGACGTCGGATTACGCATCGTCCGACTCCTCAGCCGCCGTATCGTTGCTCAACATTTCAAAAATATAGCGTGTCAACTCCGGTCGGTGATCGCGCACGACAAGATCATAAGTTAGATTGTCCACGACGCGGCCATGCAGAATCATGATACCTCCCGAGAAGTTGCCGGCTTTTTTCGAAAAAGAGAAATTGCCCTTGCCCAGTGCAGCGGCAAGAGGTTCTTTAAGATGCTCCTCGCCTTCTGCCAGAGTAATTTCGCCTTCGTTGACTCCGAGCGCATATACCCAAGACGCGTATCGTTTCACGCGAAGATCTTCAGGCTCTTCATTCAGCAGATTCAACGCTCGGGAAATCACTTCCTCTGCGATAACCTGCCGGTGAGCCAGACGGGTTTTCCTCTTCTCCGCGTCCGCTAAACTCTCACCTCGGCGAATCGTCAACTCCGCGTCACGCTGAGCGCTCTCTTCCGCCTCATGAACAATTCTTCGACACTCTTCTTCGCTTGCAGCGATCGTTTGCTCCTCAAAGGCGGTCGCGTCATTCTGAATCGCCATAACCATGGCGTCGGCATTATTGAGAATATGCTGTTTGATTCGTTCGATTCCTTGCACGTTTCAGCGCTCCGTTTCTTTCGGGATGCATCATTCATCAAGGCTTCGGCGATGAAGCTGCATTACACTTTGATGCTCAGCACGCCTAGAATCGTCGCGAGCAACGCGAGGATAGCGTACGTTTCGACCATGACGGCAAACACGATCGCGTTGCCGCTACGATCCGGACGCTTCGTGATGAGCGACATTCCGCCTTCGGATGCCCATCCCTGATGAGCCGCAGAGAGCAACCCGACCAGAGCAATGGGAAGCGCTGCCATCACGAACATAAGGCCTTGTTGCAAGGTGATATTTGTATTCCCACCCAGAACGCCGGACTGGCTCATGATCATAAACCAGCCAAGCAAGCCGTAGATACCCTGCGTCCCCGGCAACGCTTGCAAAATCAGCAGTTTGCCGAACAGTGTCGGATCTTCCGCAATGATACCTGTCGCGATCTTTCCCAGTCGACCAAGCGCTTTAGCTGATCCGATACCCGGCAACGTCACGGCAAGTGCACCNGCAAANTAGACCAATATTGTTCCGTAGATACTGTTCATTTTATCCTCCCCATCATCGGCAATCATACCGATGGATTAACGCCATTTCATCACTGAGAATGGCCTGTCACAGAAAC
>JGI24709J26583_10000307_pt1 | contig 41061 bp, 35 predicted proteins | sample BioPla2DNA1_FD_26583 | JGI IMG/M metagenome (IMG submission 26583) | reverse complement strand
CCTTTATTTGTTTTTTCATCAAATTTTACCAACAATATATAATTTTGAGGTCAAATGAAAACAGACCTTTTTAAAAAAAGTCTGTTTGTCAACAATCTGAGGCAATGTGTCTACACATTGCAAAGTATTATTTAACAGCCTTTTTTAATTTAGCTGAAGCTTTAAAAGATACTGTTTTTCTTGCAGGAACATCCACCTTTTCTAAGGTCGCAGGATTAATCCCCACTCTAGCTGCTCTTTGTTTTATTTCAAATTTTCCTAAGTCTTTTATTAACACATCATTACCAGCTGTCAATTCTTCTATAATTGTCTCAAAAATATAATCTACTTTTTTAGCAGCCTCTTTTTTAGTTAAATCAAATTCTACGGCAAACCTTTCGACTATATCTTTCTTTAAAATTTTGATTTGCATATAAATACCTACCCTCTAATTTTTCTTTCTAGCGATTATTCTGATTGGATTGCCGGTGAAATCAAAAGCATCTCTAATCCTGTTTTCTAAATATCTTTGATATGAAAAATGCATTAAATCTTCATCATTAACAAACATTACAAATGTTGGAGGTGCGACTGAAACCTGATTACAATAATTAATCTTCAGCTTTCTGCCTTTATGAGCAGGTGGAGGGGTAGTAATCTGAGCATCAGCTATAACTTCATTTAACAATGATGTCTGTACTCTAAATTGAGAATATTGGTAAACCTCATCAATTAAAGGAAATAAATTTTGAATTCTTGATTTATTTAAAGCACTTACAAAGACAATTGGAGCATAATCTAAATAGACAAATTGTTCTCTGATTTCTTTGGTAATGGTGTTCATGGTAGTATGATCTTTTTCTACCGTATCCCATTTGTTATAAACGATAATAATCCCTTTACCGGCCTCAATAGCATAACCGACAACATGTTTATCCTGTTCGATGATACCTGTTGTGGCATCCAGAACAAACAATACAACATCACAGTTATCAATTGCCCGCATTGCTCTTAATACCGCATATTTTTCAATATTTTCATAAATACGACCTCTTTTTCGAATACCTGCCGTATCTATAACCACATAATCTTTACCATCACGGGTAAAAGGTGTATTAATCGCATCCCTTGTTGTGCCACTGACATCTGACACTATTACTCTCTGCTGATTTAAAATAGCATTCACAAGTGAGCTTTTACCGACATTTGGTCTGCCAATAACCGCAAAAGAAATCAATCCTTCTTTCTTTTTAACTGGCTTTCCTTCCAATGAATCTAAAATAGCATCTAACAAATCACCCATGCCTATTGATTGAAGTGAACTGATGGCAATCGGATCACCCAAGCCTAAAGAATAGAATTCATAAACCGAACTCATAAAAGAAATATCATCGACCTTATTAACCGCTAAAATTACTTTTTTATTAGTTTTTTGTAACATTCTGGCGATAAAAATATCATCATTTGTTACTCCGTCTCTTACATCGGTAAGCATAATAATTGTATCAGCTTCTTCAACCGCTATATCTACCTGAGCTTTAATTTCGACTTGAAAAGGTTGATCCTCAATTTGTAATCCACCTGTATCAATTAGATTAAAACTTTTGGTCAACCATTCACATTTACCATAAATTCTATCTCTGGTAACTCCAGGAGTATCATCGACAATAGAAACTCTTTCTCCTATCATTCGATTGAATACGGTTGATTTGCCTACATTGGGACGGCCAACAATTGCAACTGTTCCAACTAGCATAATATCACTCCTTAAATTTTCTCAGAAATAATTCTCATTACCTCATCGACTACCTCAGTTACCGTCATATCAGATGAGTCAATTAATATCGCATCTTCAGCTTGTCTTAATGGAGAATATTTGCGATGCATATCCTGATAATCTCTATCTACAATCTCATTTTTTAAAGTAATCAGATTAGATTCAATACCTCTTTTTTGATTTTCAAGATATCTTCTCATCGCTCTGGCCGAAGCTGAAGCAGTTAAATATATTTTTACTTCAGCATCAGGAAGAACCACTGTTCCAATATCTCTTCCATCCATCACAAAACCTTTTTCTTTAGCCATTTCCTGCTGCATTTCTACCAGGGCTTCTCTTACAATTTTTTTAGTTGAAATATCTGAAGCAGCCATGGAAATCTCATCAGTTCTAATAGCATCAGTCACATCTTCTCCATTTAACAAAACTTTTCCATCATCAGTTAATTCTATAGCCAATGATTCAAGCATATCAATCAACTGGTTATCATCATTAATGTTTGTATTTAATCTTTCCGCATGCAATGCAACACAACGATACATTGCCCCGGTATCTAAATGAATGTAATTTAATCTTTTACACAATTCTCTGGAAACAGTACTTTTCCCAGAAGCACTTGGTCCATCTATAGCTATATTAATACGCATTAAATCAACCCTCTTTCTTGTGCAAACCAGAATCCAATAACAAACAGGATAACAAATAGAGTAATAATTAACAATGTTAACACAAAATTAAGAATCTTGTTTGTTTTAGACATACTTGTATTGACTGATTCCAGTTCATCTTCATATTCTCTAACCTGTAACTTGATCTGTTTGGTTTGTTCTAACATCTGCTGCCTTAACACTCTTTCACTTTCCAGTTTTTGAGTTAGCTCTTCTACATTTACAGGATCATCATAATAAACTGGTGTATGAACAGGGTTTGCAGGCTCATAAACTGCTTCTTCAACAACACTGATATTCTGATCATCAAAAGTAGGCATTATACTTTCTTCATCAACAAATTCTAATTCATCCAGATTCCATGTCGATAATTCTCTACTGATGTCTTCGACTGTCTTTTTTTCTTCAACATTGAAGAAATCCTGTTTTTGGCTTTGACTTTGAATCATCTCTGCATCATTTTTAACATCTACTAAAATATCATCAATAAATTTAAAGACATTATTATCACTATATTGAGGAATTTGAGATTCCAATATCTCATCAATCAAATCATCATCTTCAAAAATATTCAGATCATCTTCAGCAGAATAATCGTCATCTAAGAATTCTATTATTTCTATTTCTTCTGTCAAATCCTGAGGCTCATCCATATATTTATCGATTACTTTCTTTGAATCTTCTTCATCGATAATTTCAATAACTTTTCCATCAAGTTCCTTTGCATCAAAGTCATCATCCAATAAATCTAAATCCTTTATCAAATCTTCTTTAGTAATAGATTCTTCTTCTACAGATAAGCTTTCGTCAACTTTTTCAGCATTAAAGTAATCTTCAGTATCATCTACTATAAATATTTCCTGTGTTTTATCTTCTGATTCAACATCTTCTAAAACAGTTTCTGTATCTTTAACTAAATCGGCTGCTTCTTCAATGATTTCAGGTTCAATTACTACATCTATATCAGTAATTTCTTCATCAACAGAAGTTAAACCATAATCTTCTGTTTCATCAGTTGGCTGAATTTCCAAAGCTGAATCAGCAGCATCATCTGCAAACATTTCTTCAATTTCTTCAATTGGTTCAATTTCTAAAATTTCTTCTTCAGAAACTTCTTCAATATCATCAATCACAGCGAAAAACTGAATGCTTTCTTCTTGCGAAATAGGATCGAAACTTTCTGTTTCTTCAACTTCAATTTCTTCTTCTGATGAAAAAGTAAATGGTTCTTCCTCTGCTTTTTCAGCTTCTGTAACATCATCGATCAATTCATCGATTATCTCTAACTCTTCATCTTCTGTTTCATAAGTTATTGCTTCCTTGATTAATTCATCATCAGAATCTAATCCTTCTTCTATGATTTCAGCTTTTGAAACTACTTCAGTCTCTTCATCAGTTTCTTGTTCTTCTACTGTATCAGAATAAGTTTCCTTTTCAATTAAATCCTTTGGCATTCTGATAGTAAAAGACTTAACGGTTTCTTCTGCAGGCATTTCTTCCGGTACTTCTATAGCAGTAACTTCAGCACTTTCTTCTTTCTTTACATCTAAATCAGGATATAGTTTCAATAATGACTGTTGAGCAAATTTATAAAGATCTGCAACTTCTTCTGGTTTTTCATCAGTTTCTAGTTCTTCTACTATCTGAGAATCAATTGTTTCTTCAATCAACTCTTCATCTGCCATTTCAGGTTTCGAAATTACTTCAGGCTCTTCATCAGTTTCTTGTTCTTCTACTGTATCAGAATAAGTTTCCTTTTCAATTAATTCCTTTGGCATTCTGATAGTAAAAGACTTAACGGTTTCTTCTGCAGGTATTTCTTCCGGTACTTCTATAGCAGTAACTTCAGCACTTTCTTCTTTCTTTACATCTAAATCAGGATAAAGTTTCAATAGTGACTGTTGAGCAAATTTATAAAGATCTGTAACTTCTTCAGGTTTTTCATCAGTTTCTAGTTCTTCTACTATCTGAGAATCAATTGTTTCTTCAATCAACTCTTCATCAGTTTCTGGTTCTTCCACTGTATCAGAATAAGTTTCCTTTTCAATTAATTCCTTTGGCATTCTAATAGTAAAACTCTTAACGGTTTCTTCTTTTTCTGCAATCGGTACGTCAGTTTGTGTTTCAAAAACTACAATATCATCAATTTTTTGATCAACAGTTTCTATAATTGCTGGCTCTTCAACTTCAATTTCTTCTTTGATTTCTTCTACTTCTAAAGAAGTATCAGGATAAACAAAATGAGGTTGTTCAAGTTCAGAAACAGGATCTACTATTGTTCTTTGACTAAATTCATTTTGTATTTCTATCTTTTCTTCTACCGGTTTTTCAACGGCAGGTTGAATATATGGTTGACCATAAGACTGATATTCAGTATCTGGCTGTTGTACATATCCCTGTTGCACAGCAACAGACTGCTGTATATATTGCTCAGAGACTTCCTTTCCAGCAGGCTGAGTATATTGTTGCTGAACAGGTTGAACATATGGCTGTTGCATAAACTCATCTTGAGTCATTGGCTGAATATAAGGTTGTTGAACATACTGCTCAGCCATTACTCTTTGGGTCGGTTGAGTATACTGCTGCTGAATAGGTTGAACATATGGCTGTTGCATAAACTCATGTTGAGGCATTTGCTGACCATATGGTTGCTGATACTGCTCAGGCATTACTCTTTGTGTGGGTTGAGTATACTGCTGCTGAACGGGTTGAACATACGGTTGCTGAACATATTCCTGTTGAGGCATTTGCTGACCATATGTTTGTTGTACATACTGCTCAGCCATTACTCTTTGGGTAGGCTGGCTCTGTTGTTGAACTGGTTGGCTGTATTCATGTGGAGCTGCAGTAGTATGCGCTGTTTTTTGAATGCTTTCAGGTTTCATTTCAGTGGTTTCTACAGTTGAAAAAACACTTTGATCAAGTACACCAAACTGTTCATCTAAACTCTTTAAAAACTCTTCGTGTTCCTTTAACAAAGAATCATATTCACTTGTTTGATATAATCTGCTCCTACTTGTTTGACGAGAATAGCCACTTCTGAAATTAGGATAATTTCCTACCCTGGAACCAGTCTGGTCTTTTTGAACAGTAGTTTTTTCATCTACGTTTGTCTCATTTGATTTACCTGAACGTAGATTCTGATATCTTTCTAACCTGCTTCTTCCATTCATAAATATACCTCCTATAGTCTATGCGCGACTTGAATACTCACCAGTATCTGTTGTTACTAATACTACCTCATCTACTCCAATAAATAAAGGCACTTTTATTTGTAATCCTGTTTCTAAAACAGCATTTTTTCTAGCATTTGTAGCTGTATCACCTTTTACTGCAGGTTCTGATTCAATTACCTTTAAAGCAACCTTATCAGGAAGGCTGACACCTAAAATTTCATTTTCGAACATTGTAATCATTACATTTTCCTGTGGCTTTAGAAAATTCAGTTCCCACTCTAAACGTTCTTTACTGATTTCAATCTGATGATATGTATCATTGTCCATAAAAACAATGCCCTCACCTGCATCATACAGATACTGCATTTCTTTCTTTTCAATCATCGCTGGCTCAACTTTATCACCACCAGTGAAAGTCATATCTTTAATGGTACCTGTTCTTAAATCCTTTACACGTACCTTGACTACCATTTGTCTCATTGCCGTTTTGTTTAAAGATGTATTTAAAACAGTGAAAATACTATCTTCATATTGAAATGTTTGACCTGTTTTTAAATCATTAACTAAAATCATATATTATTCCTTCTTTCTTAACACACTGAAAACATAATCTGAAACGATTAAATATAACTTAATTATACCAAGCATTTACTTTTAAATAAACACTTTAAGCCTTTTTATTGTGGCCATAAATTGAAAAATCACTTTAATTAACTGCATTTTTTGATTACCTTGCTATTTTATACAACTATTCAAAATATGTAAATAAGACTGATAATAGTCTTCTTATTGCTCCTTTATAATCTGGATATGAAGTTCCTTAAGCTGGGTTTCATCAACAGGAGTCGGAGCATCACTCATTGGACATTTGGCATTAGCATTTTTTGGAAAAGCAATGACATCTCTTAATGATTCTGAACCGGTTAATATCATTGCCACTCTATCCAGTCCTAAAGCTAAACCACCATGTGGAGGGGTTCCATATTTTAAGGCATCAATAAAGAATCCAAATCTGGTTTCAATCTCTTCATCAGTTAAACTTAAAAGCTCAAACATCTTCTGTTGCAACTCAAAATCATAGATTCTCAAACTTCCACCACCAAGTTCATAACCATTTAATACAATGTCATACGCATAACTTCTTACCTTTAAAGGTTCAATATCTATTAAATGTAAATCTTCATCATATGGTCTGGTAAACGGATGGTGAACTGAATAATATCTTTCATCTTCTAAAGAATACTCTACCAATGGAAACTCCACAACCCATAAAAAGTCATAACTGTTTTTGTCAAACAGCTTTAATGTTTTACCAAAATGGCTTCTTAAGGCTCCTAGTACTGAGCAGGTTTTTTCCCAAACATCTGACACTATCAATACTAACTGATTTTCTTTCAATTCTAATATTTTAATCAGATTTTCTTTTTCCTGCTCACCAAAGAATTTTACTGCCCCACCTTCTAATTCGCCATTGAGATATTTAATGGCTACTAAGCCTTTTGCACCATTTTTCTTAACTAGATCAGTTAGATTATCAATATCTCTTCTAGAATAATCACCAGCATTATTGACTACAAGCGCTTTAATACTTCCCTTTTCTGTTAAACCGGTTTCAAAAGCTCTGAATTGAGAGTTTCTAAATACTTCTGTAACATCAACAAGTTCCAAATTGAATCTGGTATCCGGTTTATCTGAGCCAAATCTATTCATAGCATCAACATACTTAAACCTTCTGAAAGGTAATTCAATATCAATGCCTTTAACATCTTTCATTACTTTAGCTAACATACCTTCAGTCAATGTTAATATTTCATCCTGAGACATGAAACTGGTTTCAATATCCAGTTGCGTAAAATCTAACTGTCGATCAGCTCTTAAATCTTCATCTCTGAAACATCTGGCAATCTGATAATATCTTTCAAAACCAGCTACCATCAAAAGCTGTTTAAACTGCTGGGGAGATTGAGGTAAAGCATAAAACGAACCTGGATGAATCCTGCTTGGAACTAAATAGTCTCTGGCTCCTTCAGGAGTTGATTTTGCCAGAATCGGTGTTTCAACTTCAATAAATCCGTTAGCATCTAAATATTCATGCATGGCTTTAACTATTTTAGCTCTGGTGAATAATTTCTGTTGCAAAACAGGTCTTCTCAAGTCCAAATAGCGATATTTTAATCTTGTTTCTTCTAAGGCATCAGTTTCATCAGCGATAATAAATGGTGGCTGATTGGCACTGTTGATAATTTTTACTTCTTGAGCTTTTATCTCGATGTCGCCTGTTTTCATACTTGGATTTTTGCTTTGTCTTTCTATTACTGTTCCTGTTACCTGCAAAATATATTCATTTCTGACATTTTTAACAGCTTCAGTTAAATTTTCATCAAATAAAATCTGAGTGATTCCCGTTCTATCTCTTAAATCTATAAATACTAAACTGCCCAGATTTCTTCTTTTAGCCACCCAGCCGATAAGGGTGACGTTTTTACCGACATCTGATATTCTTAACTCTCCATTAACATGTGTTCTCTGCATAACTTTTACCTCTTCTAAACCATACTTTTAACTTTTTTAATTAACTCTTTAAACTCAACATCTTCCTGAGTTTTGTTTACTGTATCTTTTAGCTGAACAATATTGTTATTGAATTCATTTTCGCCAACAATAATTATAACTTTAGCTTTATATCTGTCCGCTGATTTAAACTGAGCTTTAAGACTTCTTTTCTGGTAATCCATTTCCGTTTTAATCCCATTGTTTCTTAAGAGCTCGACAATCTTACAACTGTATGTTTCAACATCTCCCAAAGAAATGACATAAACATCAATTTTTTCCTCTTTGACAGTCAATGAATTTTGTTTTCTGGCTAAAGCAATCATTCTTTCCATCCCCATGCCAAAACCGACTCCTGGAAGTTTTCCACCTCCAAAACTTTCAACTAAACCATCATACTGGCCACCAGCAAAAACTGTTGCCTGCTGACCATCATCATCTTTTGGAATCGCTTCATAAACTGTATTGGAATAATAATCTAATCCTCTTACAAGATTATCATCAACTCTGTATGGAATATTTAAATCATCTAATCCTTTTAACACCAGATTGAAATATTGTTTGCTTTCCTCGTTTAAAAAATCTCGACATTTTGGAGCATCAGCAAAACAAGGAAGATTTCGATCCACTTTACAATCAAGCATTCTTAAAGGATTTTGTTCATATCTTCTTTTGCAGTCTGAGCATAACAGCTTTAAATAAGGTTTAAAATACTGTTTTAAAGCTTTGGTATAGTTACTTCTTGACTCATAATCACCTAATGAATTAATTAAGATTACAACATCTTTAATTCCCATTTCTTTAGTAATGGAATAACCTAATGCAATTGTTTCAACATCCAGCAATGGCGATTTTGTACCAATTGCCTCAATACCGAATTGATAAAACTGACGATATCTTCCTTTGCCAGGTCTATCATATCTGAACATCGGTCCTAAATAATACAATTTAACCGGCATATCGACATAACCATACATCTTATTTTCTACAAATGATCTGATTACTCCTTTAGTCCCTTCTGGTCTTAATGACAGATCTCTTTGACCCTTATCTTTAAAGGTATACATTTCTTTATTTACCATATCAGAAGAATCGTTATCACCCACAAAAACTTCTGTATGCTCAAATATTGGAGTTCTGATTTCTTTATATCCGTATAATTCACATTGTTGACGAATGATTTCTTCCATTTTCTGCCAATATGAAATATCTTCACCATAGATATCCTGTGTTCCTCTTGGAAGTTGAAATTTTTTTTCAGCCATAAATAATTCTCCTTAAATAAAAAACGTCCTTCGATAAGGACGCTGTACTCTGCGTGGTGCCACCTTAATTACTTCTTGATGGGTTAACGCCCCTAACGTTTCTTCCTACTGTTAGTTCAAAAGAAATTCTCCAAAGTGTCCAGTCAGTAAGCCTGATTAGAAACTTTCACCAATTGTTTCCTCTCTGCAAACTCAGCCTAAAGACTCTCTTTATCATCAAATATGTAACCATTTTATCATATTGAAAATAGATATTCAAATTATAAATAACAATCTGATACACTGATTAAATCTTTATCTGATTCTTCTGGCGACATCAACAACTGAATTGATTTTTTTCAGGTTTGTCATGACATTTTCAAGCTGCTGTAAATTATTAACCTTTATTTTGATATCAATATGAACATTTAACTTATCTGGCATTACTTCTGAATTAATGCCGTTTAAAGTTATCTTATATTGTGAAAGTAAAGTAATGATATCGCTAATCAGATAATTTCTATCTGTAGCATCAATTCTAAGCCAGCTGTCATACTGATAGTCACCATTATCATCCCAATTAACTTCAATTAATCTTGATGTTTCATTAGCGATATTAGGACACTGTACTCGATGAACCTTGATACCTGAACCTCTGGTAATGAACCCAACAATTTCATCACCATTTACAGGCATACAACATCCGGCAACGTTGACCATCATCGAATCAATGCCTTCAACAATAACTCCAGCTTCTGATACGGTACGTGGTCTTCTTTTAGCTTTTTCCTGGAAAAGTTTTGTTAAGGCCTCATTATCCATTGCATGACTTTTAGTATTGGTCAACCTGTCTAGAACCTGGGATAAAGAAATCGATTTATTTCCAACAGCATACATAAACTCATTGTAGTTATTACTTGAAAATTCCCTATAAATTGATTCAAGTTTATTTTTATCAGCATAAATCTTTTCATCAAGGTTTCTCTTTCTAAGTTCTTCAGAGAATAATTTTTCACCTTTTTCAATAGTTTCAGCTCTGGCTTCAGTTTCTTTTTTCGTCAGATATGATTTAATCTTATTTCTGGCTGTTGCTGATTTAACAATCTTAAGCCAGTCTTCAGAAGGGCCGGTATTTTTATTAGTTCTGATATTTACAACATCACCTGTATTCAAGACCGTATTTAAAGGCACATGAGCGCCATTTACAATTGCACCCACAGCAGTATGACCTACTTCAGTATGAACGCGGTAAGCAAAGTCTAAAGGTGTAGAGCCATTTGGCAATTCAATAACACGACCTTTCGGTGTCATAGCATAAACATTGGCCTCAAAAATATCTTTTTGTATCTTATCTACCAGATCAGTAGGATGGTCCTGCTCTAAGTCATCCAGTAAACCGATCATGTCATGAAACCAGCCAAGTTTGTTTTCAATTTCCTTTTGTTCAGCTTTGCTGTTGTATTTTCCTTCTTTATATGCCCAGTGAGCTGCAACTCCCATTTCAGCAATATCGTTCATCTCTTCAGTTCTGATCTGCACTTCAAATAAATTACCATTGTGATCTAAAACCGAAGTATGTAAAGACTGATACATATTCGGTTTAGGTACAGCTATGTAGTCTTTTAATCTTTTAGGAACAGGTCGATATTTATTGTGGATATGACCTAAGATTTCATAACAGTTCAATTCTGTTTGTGTTATTACTCTGATGGCATATAAGTCATAGATTTCTTCAAAACTTCTATTTTTCTTTTCCATTTTTCTATAAATAGAATAAATATGCTTGCTGCGGCCAAAAATTCTAAATATTAAATTTTTATCAGATAACAGTTCATCAATATCGATAATCATCTTTTTGATTACCTCTTCTCTTTCACTCTTTTTAGCTTCCAGCAGATTAGCTATTTCATGATATTTTTCATTTTCCAAATACATGAAAGACAGATCTTCCAATTCATTCTTCATTTCCGCCAAACCTAAACGGTGGGCTATCGGAGCATAAACATTTAAAGTCTCTGAGGCAATTTTCTTTTGTTTTTCTTCAGTGTGGTACATTAAAGTTCTCATATTATGCAATCTATCGGATAATTTAATAATGATAACACGAACATCCTTAGCCATAGCAATAAAAATCTTACGATGATTAGCTGCCTGATATTCTTTTTCATCCTGAAACTTTAAAGAACCAATTTTTGAAACCCCTTCAACAAGTTTAGCAACTTCTTCATCAAACTCTTCTTTAAGTTCTTCAAAACAGACACCACAGTCTTCCATTGTATCGTGCAGCAGTCCAGCACTTACAGTCTGCGGGCCTCCTTTTAAAGTAGCCAAAATATAACCAACATTTAAAGCATGATAAAAATAAGGCTCACCGCTTTTTCTATACTGACCTTCGTGTTTCTTTTCAGCATAGTTATAAGCCTTTTCAATCATGTTCAAAGAATCCTGCTCATTAATGTAAGTTTTGACTCTTTCAAACAATAATTCCTTTGTGACTTCAACTTTCCCACTCATTTTTATACATCCTTTGTATTATTATTTTATCATAAACATTTATATATAAAAAGAAAAGACAGTTTTCACTGTCCGAAATAAATTATTCACCTTCAAACTCTAAAATAGAGTAAACATCATATCCTGCTAAGACATCTCTTCCCTTAAGATCGACAAGTTCAATCAGAAAGGCATTGCCAACAACTATTCCACCCAGCTGTTCAACCAGTTGATTGGCAGCTTTAATTGTGCCACCTGTTGCTAACAGATCATCGATAACCAATACTTTCTGTCCTGGTTTGATAGCATCCTTATGAATCTCTAAAGTGCTTGTACCATATTCTAATTCATATTCAACAGAGATTACTTCCCTTGGCAGCTTATCAGGTTTTCTGGCAGGGACAAATCCGATATTTAATTCATATGCAACTGGGCAGCCAAAAATAAAACCTCTTGATTCCGGGCCTAATATCACCTCAGCTTCAACTTTCTTTGCATATTCAACTAATAGTCTGATAATTTCTCTAAATGCTTCCCCATTCTGAATAGCGGGTGTCACATCTCTAAATAAAATCCCTTCAATCGGATAGTCAGGAATGCTTGCAATATAATCATATAAATTCATTTTCAATTCCTCCTTTTCAAAAAACAAATCAATTATAACAAATTTTCTTTGACATTAGTATCAGTTTCGCTATGTTTTATAATATTCAGGCTAATATTTCTCTGATTAGAACCTGATAAGTTGTTTTACCGTAAAAATTATTTTCTTGAAGATAACCGTAAACTTCTAACTTATCCAGGTTTTTATAATACTCATATCCTTTATTGTTGTTAAAAGTTATAAACTCCAATCCTTTACATTTCCATTTCAATTGGCATTCATTTTTTAATGATGTATATTCAACTATATCTTCAATAGTAACCTTTATCAGTGGTAATTTTCTATCCTGACCAAAAGGACGATAGGAAAACAGTTCTTTAAGGTTTTCAATCGTCAGATCTTTTGAATTGATTTCACAATACTCTTCAACTGCCTCATTATCGTGATGATTTAATCTATTTTCCAGATACTCTTTAAAAGAATCAAGCATATCTGTTTCAATTGTAAGGCCACAAGCCTGTTTGTGGCCTCCTAAAGCAACTGTACTGACTCTAAAGTCCTCCAGAATAGCTAAGATATCAATTGAACCGTTTGACCTTCCAGAGCCTTTAATTTGATTTTGACTATCAGTCATGACAAACGTTAGTTTTTTAGTTTTATCAGCTATTCTAGTAGCAATTAACCCTAGCAGCCCTTCATGAAGCTCTGGTAAATATATCAGATTAAAGTTATCGTTAAGATCAATTTCTTTTTTAACCAGTTCATTCTGTTCATTGGTCAACTGTAACCTGGCATTGTTTACTTCGATAATTTGCGCCGCTAGAGAGTTTATTTCTCCAACATCATCAGTAAGTAAAAATCGGACCACATTATTGACATTGGCGATATCAGCCATTCTTCCTACAGCATTAATTTTCGGAACAATTTTAAAAGCGACATTTTCTTCGGTAACAGGGATAGTAAATTTATCTAAAGCCAGAACATTTTTATATAAACCCTGATTTAAATAAGCCAATCCATCTTTTACAATCTTTACATTAACTCCTTTTAAAGCTACTACATCAGCGATAGTCGCAATCATTGCCAAAACAGCAATACTGTAATCAGCCAAACCTAAATAGCAGGCTAACAGATAAACAATACCACTGCCGCATAAATACCTGTAATCATCACTTAATAATGACGGGTGTAATAAATAGTCGCTGTTGACTTTATCAACAATGACATGATGGTCAGTGACGATAGAAATCATTGATTTTTCTTTGGCATATTGTAAAGCTTCTTTACTGGAGATGCCGTTATCAACAGTAATCAGGACTTCATAACCCTTTTTGTAAGCCACTTCTAATTTTTCTTGTGACAGTCCATACCCCTCTTTAAAACGATCAGGGATATAAAAACCATTTTCAATTTCCATTTTATCTAATATCTTTTTAACAATCGTTGTAGCACAAATTCCATCACAATCATAATCACCAAAAATGAAAACTTTTTTGTTTTCCTTTTTTATTTTTTCCAGGCAGATTTTTATAGGTTCAAAAACTTCTTCAGTTAAATCAAACTCTGTTAAAGGATAGAAAAAGGAAGCGATTTCATGCTCATCATATTTCATAGCTGATAATACTTTCGCTAGCAAAGAATTGATTGAATAGGTTTCCATCAGTTTTTGATAGTCACTTGTATCAGTTTTGATATAGATCATATTGCTTCCCCTCTAATAATTAATTTGGATTGTTAATACCGAATATTGTTCTTTCTTTTACTTCTTTTGTTTTTCTTCTTTTCTTTTGTTTAGGTCTGCTGGCAGTTTTAATTGTATAATCCAACCATAATTTGCAGGTTACAATAACCGCATATATTAATACTATACTTATCAAAACTGCATAACCGATATCAGTTAGTGCAAAAATTGTTCCATAGACCACAACCGCAAAGACCGCAACAAGAGCAAAAACTACCAATATTTCATTAAACAGATTATTAAATATTTCCTCAAAAACATTATTTATCTTGGCATCAGTCAGCTTACCTCTGGCATTTTCATTAAAATCATCTTTAATCTGTGATAGCACAAACCCGATTAACGAAAGTGCTACAGCAGCAAAACTGTAAACCAGACCAACTGTCATTTTATTTGTTTTTTCAAATAGCATACCACAGGCCATAACTCCAATAATTGTGGTAAAAACCGCTATCGATAAAATTGTTAAATCATTATTCCTATTTCGATTCTTCAAATATAAACCGCCAGTTAAGGTTGAAACTGCAATGATAAACAAACCTGCCAGCAAGGTTTTGATATGCTCAATAACATTAGTCAGATAAAGCAGAGCTCCCATCAAGATTAATGCGATAACTACATAATGAAACTTCGAATTTAACAGTTCAACAAAATTTCTTGCTTTTACTTCGCCATTTTCCTGATATCCAAAGGCTTTGGCCTCAAAATAATTTGAATTGATCAGATCAGCCAGCATAATTCTTTGCCATCCGACAAAGAAGATAGCAGAACAGACTGCAAAAGTCATGATCGCAATTCCATAACCCAGATAATCCTGTTTAAATGCGACAAAACCAATAAAGCCGGCAATCAGCTGTATAGCCAAAGCAGCTAGAGCATTAACCAGGGTCTTATTATATGTTGTTTCTAGTGCTGTTGATGGCAGTCGACCGGTATTTAAAACTCTCACAAAAGTATTGTTAACATGTATAAGATAAGCTAATCCGACAAATAGACTGATTATCAGCAAAGTAATGATATTAGTGTTGAAAACAACTCCCAAATATGACACAGCCACTAAACTGCTGACTGTATAACCTGAAATCATCAGAGAACTGACAAAACCTGACATTTTATATCTGAATATAAAATATAGTGAACTTAATACAACTCCTACTGCTATTCCTGTTAAAACTTTAACATCAGCATCTGCACCCAAGGTTGCTTCAACATTATCAAAACCAATTTCAGTTATCGGAGCTTCTAAAGATCCCGCATTTACTGTCGCGACAATATTTTTGGTATCATCAAAACTTTGAGCTGAAGTTATATAAGCATCTGAATCAATAACGTTGTTTACTGCTGCTGCCGCTAAAAAGGATGGGCTGGTGCTCTGCATTTCATTTTCAAATTTTTTGCTTTCATCATAGTCAACCCAGACAACTAAATACTTGTTGGTTTCAAACATCAGCTGGGTTGTTACAGCTTTAAACATTTCTTTATCTTCAACCAGAATATACAATAATGCTGAATCCTTATTTTCCTTATCAGCAGTTGGAGAAAGGGCAACCATAAAAGGAGTTTCCTTATTCAAAACTGAAATATCCATTAACTCTTCATCCGCTGCATTTCTAAATGAGACCTGACCAGTCATGGTAAGATATTTTCTGACAATATCACTATCTTCAATACCCGAATAATTTAAAGTAACCTTTGAATCCTCGATAGTAGTTTTTACTTCAGTTGCTCCAAAGTTATATAATCTTTTCTCTAAAACTTCAGCTACAAGTTCTATTGTCAACAGGTTTGTAGAATCAACCTGATAAACCAGCTGATGGCCGCTGGATAATTCAAAGTTTTTATTAGTGATAGCATTTAATCTACTTCCAAAAACTACAGATAATACAGCAATCAGAAGGATACCAATTAATGCTGATAGTAATTTTTTATTATTCTTCCTCATATCCCAACACCTCTAATTCTTTTCTCATTTCCTCAATGCTTCTTTCAAGCAAATCATCTGAACTGGTAAGAAATTCAACTATTTCTTCAACAGTCAGCGTTTCTATATCACTGGCAATCATACTTAAACTATCTGGAACATACATCCTCCATCTGGTATGATATAAAACTCTTTGCAGTTGCTCAAAAGTCAAGCTATCTAACGAATCTCTTTTTATTGAATTTAATTTTAAATTTATTAAACAATTAATATATTTTTCCATCTTCAACACCTCTTACATCAAAGCACCTATTATCAATCCCAGGATGCAGCATATAGCTCCAGCAGCCCAAAACACTCTAACAACTTTAATCTCAGGCCAGCCACTTAATTCGAAATGATGATGAAGTGGTGCCATTTTAAATACTCTTTTTCCTCTTGTCTGAAAAGAAACAATCTGAATGATAACACTGAGTACTTCTACAACAAAGACTCCTCCAATTAAAACTAAGGCGACTTCTTCTTTAGTTACCATCGCAACTGCTGCCAGAAGTCCTCCCAAACCCAAAGCTCCAGCATCACCCATAAAGATTTTTGCCGGATAGATGTTAAATTTCAGATATCCAAACAATGATCCAATCACCGCACAAAGTAAAATAGCAACAGAATTCATTCCAATACGACCACAAAAATATATATAGGGAATAAAGGCCAGAATTGAAAGTCCGGCACATAAACCATCTAATCCATCGGCCAGGTTCACTCCATTTGTAGTCCCTGTAAACATAAAAAATACCAGGACAATATAAAACCATCCCAAATCAATTTTAATCTGCGTAAAAGGAATGATAATAAGACTGTTTGTCAATCTTTGATAAACAATATAGAACACAATTGCTAAAACCGATTGCATCAAAAACTTGTGTTTAGCCTTTAATCCATCATTTTTCTTTTTAACAACGATCAGATAATCATCTATAAAACCAATAATCGCATAACCTACAAAGGCTAAAACAACTACTAAAAAATCAAAACTGGCAAACGATGAAGGGGAAACAATTAAAGTGGCCACCAGACTTGTGATAATAAATACCACTCCACCCATTGTAGGAGTTCCAGCTTTAACCATATGAGATTTAGGTCCTAATTCTCTAATTGACTGGCCAAATTTAATTTTATGTAAAAAAGGAATAGCAATAGGATAAGCAAGTAAAGCTAATCCAAGTCCGATCCCAAATGCTAATATCATCTTAATTAACATAAAAAAACCTCCACACGCTGAATAATTATATCACTATTCAGCCGTTAAAAACAATAGAGAAGCACTGTACTTCTCTATTGTAATTGAACTTCTATTGTCATAGTTTTATCTATTTCAGTCCCCTTTGCAAAGTTTTGGGTTTTAACATAACCATAGCCATCAATTGAAACCGCAATGCCAGTCATATTCCAAAATCCAATAACTTCTTTTCGACTCCAACCTTTCATATCAGGCATCAGTATAGTATCTGAATTTGTTAAAACCATAACTCTTTGATTTGAAATCATTGTTGAACCAGCTTTTGGATATTGGCTGATTATTGTATCACCATCACCAATAACCAATAGCTCAAAATTATATTTTCCAGCTTTTTCCAATACATATTCTAAGGAGTGATTGACATAGTTATCCAATCCATCTCTTAGAACAACTCTATTAACAATATCCTCATCAATAACTCTATTTCCACTTAATCCCAATACTGAAGCTACAGTCCTTTCAAGTTCATTGATATAAGGAATATTTTCAGAACCATATGGATTCCAATCCTGATAGGCAAAATAAATCAATACTTCCGGATTGTCAATTGGCATAGCTATTACCATTGAGTGAATTGTTAAAGCGCCATATCCACCCTCAGGTAAAGCAACTTCTGCTGTTCCTGATTTTCCTCCCACTTTCACTCCTGGTATTTTGTATCTGGAACTGGTATAAGAGCCTTCGTTTACTGCTCCTGAGAGCATGTTCAACATTTCTGTTGCTGTTGATTCACTGATTGGAGTTCCTACTTCTTCCCTTTGTCCCTGATATATGATAGTTCCGGTTTCTGGATCAACAATCGATTTTATAATGTAAGGTTTTATCATCGTTCCTTGATTACAGAAAGCTGAATAGGCACGCATAATCTGCAAAGCTGTTGCTGACATGCCCTGACCAAAAGAGGTTGTAATAATACTATATGAACTTCCATAATCAGCCGAACCATAGAATTCTCCTTCATCAATACCATATGTTTCAACCGGCTGATAAAATAAAAACTTATCCATGTAATCCATATATACCTGTTGGTCGATGTATTTTTCCAATAATACAGCACATCCAACATTATGTGAAAAACAGAAAGCTTCATAAAAAGTTGGATAGTTGGGCTGGAAACCTCTATAGTTATGAATTTCCTGATTTGCCATTACTCTATAAGGGCTGCGGGCTATTTTACCGTTTTTATCTGTTGTAACATAAAATGTTCGGCAATCAAAAGTAGTATCTTTTTCAAAGACTCCTTCATTAATTGCCGCTGCATAAATAAATGATTTTATTGTTGATCCCGGCTCATAAGGTAACATCGCACAGTAATCATTATAATCAACTATATCCATATCGTTGGCACTAAAAGTAGGATGAGAACCATATCCTAAAATCTCTCCAGTTTTAGCATTCATGACAATAGCCCAGGCTTTTTCAACATGATTGTTGACTTCCATAGTTTTTTTCAAAGCTTCCTCAACAGCCTGCTGAATAATATTATTCAGGGTTAATGTTATATCATAACCATCATGAGCCTTTTCACTGCTTATCAGGCCACCTGCTACTGCAGAACCATTTTCATTATTTACATAATAGGAACTTGAACCTTCAATACCAGACAACTCTTTATCAAAGATTCCTTCAATCCCTGAAATGCCAACAATCTTAAAACCATCTTCTTTTTTCTGATTTTCTACATATCCAAGTAAATGGGAAGAAAACTTTTCGTAAGGATAATATCTTGAAGTTGATCCGATAAATCTGATTCCTGGCAAATTCAAAGCTTCAATCTGCTCTTTTTTACTATAAGAAATATTACTTCCATAATATCCAACTTCTACCTGATAATATCCTTCATCCTTCAAAGATAATCTTTCCAGTAAATAATCATGAAATTCAGCGGTATCATTCAAAATAGGGGCAATTAAACTGGCAGTCAATTCAGGATCTTTAACATAATCATCAACTAAAACCGGTTCCCCATTTTCATCAAGTTCATATCTTTGAACATTTTCACTTAAAATAAAAGCTATCCTGTAAAAGGTAACATCACCAGCTAAAATATTTCCATCAGCATCATAGATGGTCCCTCTTTTAGGATATATTGTCTTATTCTTTATAATTACGCCTTCCAACTTTGAAAAATCTTTATTGGACATAAAGTTTTTCCCTGTCAGATCGAGCAAAAGGACATTCCCTAATAGTAATGTCCCAGCTATAAATATAAGTACGGAAAGAAAGGAAATCTTTACACTTTGTTTTAATCTGATTTTTTTCATAGCATTAATTGGCACCGTTTTCTATTGAAACAACTATTGAAGTGTTGGAATTCATATCACTGTCAACAGTGTCCATGACTCTATTATAGTCTGTTAACTCCTTAACTTGAATAGTTATTGCATCAACTTCTGCACTTAATGCTTCAATTTTAGCTTCATTTTGAGCTAACTGACTTGCCAAATTAACGTTAAATGAGTGTAAGCAGATTGAAAAGGCAACATAAAATATAATTGTTGCTAAAAATACTAATGTTAATAAATTGAATACTTTTATTCTTGTTTTTGTTTTTCTCATTTCATTTACCTTCTTTCTATCACTCTTAATTTGGCACTTTGAGCTCTTCTGTTTTTGTCTAACTCCTCTTTTGAAGCAACAATCACTTTTCTGTTTACCAACTGATATTCACTTAAAGGGATTTCATCAGCCTTCAAAGGTATCCTTTTATCAATAACTGGTGGACTGGATGCTTCTTTGAATATTTTTTTAACTATTTCATCCTCCAATGAATGAAAAGTTATTATGGCACACCTTCCTTTTGGTTTTAGAAGTTCAATCGCTTTTTTTGTGGCAATTTCCAGATTTTCCAATTCATTGTTAACTTCTATTCTTAAAGCCTGAAAGCTTTGTTTGGCTGGATGGCCTTTTTTACTCAAAACTTTCGCTGGTAAAGCGGATTTAATTACTTCAACTAGCTGACCGGTAGTTTCAATTGGAGAAATTAACCTTTGTTTTTCAATTGCTCTGGCAATCTCTTTAGCAAACTTCTCTTCTCCATTTTTTCTTAAAATTCTTACTAAATCATTAAATGCATATTCATTGACAATTTTGTAAGCATCCAAACTTTGGCTTTGATCCATTCTCATATCCAGCCTGGTATCATAACGATAGGAGAATCCCCTTTCCGGATTATCAAATTGGGGTGAAGAAACACCTATGTCTAAAAGAATTCCATCCACTTTTTCAATACCTAATTCATTTAACTTTTCTTTGATGTAAATAAAATTAGCTTTAATAATTGTATAGTTGTCAGATATCTCTTTTAATATGGCATCTGATTTTTCAATTGCCTGCTGGTCAATATCGAAGCAGTACAAATGACCACTAGTTAATCTTTTCAGGATTTCACGGCTATGACCAGCTCTTCCTAATGTCCCGTCAACATAAATACCATCTTCCTTGATATTCAAGTGATTGATAGATTCTTTAAGCAGTACACTTTCATGTTTCATTACAATCCCTCAATCAGATCAGCCATATCAATTTCTTCAATTTCTTTGACGCGATTATCCCAGGCATTTTTACTCCACAATTTGATTTCATCCAAAGCTCCAGTAAAAACACATTCTTTTTCTAATCTTGCCGCTTCGATTAAATCTTGTGGAAGATAGATTCTTCCCTGGGAATCAAAATTCAGTTTATATAATACAGATAATCTAAAATCTATATATCTTCTGACATCCTTCTTATTTCTGTCCATGGCATATAATCTCTTCTCTTCGATTTCCCATGTTTTTTCAGAATATATAGCCAGGCAATCATCAACATGCCTTGTAACTACTACAACATCTCCTAACTCATTACGAAACTTCGCTGGAACAGCGATTCTTCCTTTTCCGTCCAAGTTATGCAGATATTGACCTGAAAACACTTGTAATTCCCCCTAACTCCCCAAACTATGGGGTAGATTCACCATAATTATAGTTGCTAAGGATATTTTTTGCAATAGTAAAAACATAAAAAAACAAAAATTTTCTTTTTTTATTATTTTTTAAAAAAATGATTTAATAATTACTCAGATTTAATGCCAATTAAAAAAAAGACAGCCGATTACTCTGCTGCCTTAATTTGAAAATCACTATTTTTGTCCGCATTCACATTGGTAATGTGGTCTTTTGTATTCTCCACAATTTGGACATTTAACCAATGTAGGAGCAACTAACTTGTAGTGTGTTCTACGTTTATTTTTTCTTGTTTTTGATACTCTTCTCTGTTGAACTGCCATTGTTCTTCCCTCCTATTCATCCTGCGGTAATAATTCTTTTAATTTTGCGAGTCTGGGATCGACTCTTTTCTCTTTCTGTTTCTGGTAAGTCTCTTCACTTATAACTTCCCAGCCATCGCCTTTTGGATATTCAATCCTGCCACTTTTTACAACTTTAATTGGTATCTCAATTAAAATTAATTGCAAAACTGTTGGTAATAACTCAATAACTTCTCCATTCGCTTTTAAGATGTTGACATCTTCTTCCTTTTTATCAAAGGTAAAGATTTCATCAGCTTCCGTATCGATTGGAACTATAACATCTTCAAAAGTTACATCACAACCAACAACCACAGAACCTCTTATTTCGAAATGAATTGCCAGTTGTTGGGTATTTGGATCATAGATACCATCAGCCTTTACATTAATATCATTAATCTTTCTTATTCTTGGAAATTGTCTTGATACTTCTTGTGTAAAAGCAATATCTTCATCAATTGTAAGGCGATAATCTTTTAACTGTAACAAATCAGTACGTGAATATTTCATAACAAACCTCCTTGCACAGCCATATAATGATATAACAATATCCCGACTTAGTCAATAATTTGTTGAGCTTTTTCTCTTATTGTTATCAGTTGCTGACTTAACCAGGTCAAGATATCTTTATACACTATTTTCTTTTCTTTTTCATTAAGTATTTCATGACGCATATTTTGATAAATGTTAGCCTCAATTTTACTGTAACCTACTTTTGACAGATGATTTAAGGCATGTTTGAAACCTGTTCCTACATCTGCACAGACATCATCTTCACCAACCACAAATAATATTGGCATTTCTTTTTTCAATATTCTCCAGTCACTTCTGGTGTAAACATCCTGCATTCCATCTAACAGATCATAGAAACCTCTGTTTGTAAAAGGAAAACCACATAATGGATCAGCTATATACGCATCAACGTTATCAGTATTGTAACTTAACCAGTCATACCTGGTATTCGGTTTAGCAAGCAACCTGTTATAGTCGCTTCCTTCCACAAGTAGTTTTGAAACTGATTTTGGTTTCATCATACCAGCTAACATTTTAGCTGCACCTGCTTTATTATTGTAAGCAGGCATTCCCGAAAAGATGGCTCCATCAACAATATCTTCATATCTCTTCAAATATGAATGACCGATTAAAGCTCCCATTGAATGACCTAAAATAAAGAATGGCAGATGAGGATATCTTTCTCTTATTTCAAGAGAAAACATATGAATATCTTGCAAATTAACCAGCCAGCCATTTTTATCAGCAAAATATCCCAGTGGAATAGATTCACTTACACTTTCACCATGTCCCCTGTTATCGACAACAACAGTGATACAGCCAAAAGCAACCAATACGTTGGCTAACTGTTCATATCTTTCCTTATGTTCTGCCATACCATGAATAATCTGGACTACAGCTTTTGGATTGTCACATATATATACGTTAGCCGATAATATCAGATCGTCTGTTTGACTCTTTAATGTCAATTTTTCTTTCTTCATCATATAAAACTCCTCTTGTATGATTTTTGCTATTTTTATCTTTTTTCAATATTTTACTTATTGCTTAAAACACTTTATATTATAATATATATTAGTAAAAAAAGTAAGGTGTGCATTTTATGAAGGTCTGTGGACTGGTAGTCGAATACAATCCGTTGCATAACGGCCACTTGTATCATCTGCAAAAAGCCAAAGAATTAACCAAAGCTGATGTTGTTATCGCCGTTATGAGTGGTAACTTTGTTCAGCGTGGTGAATTTGCCCTGATCGACAAATGGTCTCGAGCAAAAGCGGCTGTTGAAGCAGGTGTTGACATCGTTTTTGAACTTCCTTTTGTTTTAGCTGTACAAAGCGCTACTCAATTTGGGAAAAATGCTATTGATATTTTAGCTAAAGCAAAATGTGATTATATTGTATTTGGTTCTGAAATAAATAACATCGAAGAATTAAAAGAAATATCTTCTCTGAATTTCAACATTGATAATTTTAAAGAAACAATGAAAAAAGGCTATTCTTATCCAGCAACCTATGGTTTTTTTGCTGATAGCTATGGTCCAAATGATATCTTAGCTATTTCTTATTTAAGAGCTTTACAGAAATATCCGGAAATTAAACCAATTTCAATACTAAGAACTTCAGACTACCATAGCGATACACTTGATAATGGACTTCCAAGTGCCAAAGCAATCAGAATTGCTCTTAAAAAAAATCAAAACATAACAAATTTTACACCAATGAAAGATTTAGAAAAATACCCTTCTCCAAACTGGAATGAGTATTATGGTTATATTAGAAATCTTTTATTAACAACACCCAAAAAACAACTCCAGGAAATCTTTCTAATGGATGAAGGGATAGAAAATCATTTATATAAATGCGCCTACAAATGTTATAGTTATGAAAAATTCATCAATATGGCAATTACCAGAAGATATACCCGAAGCAGAATTCAAAGAACACTTTGTCATCTTTTAGTACAAAACACTAAAAAAGAGATGAACGAAATAGTAGAGTATAACATCCTTCGACCATTAGCTTTTTCCCAGAAAGGGCAAGAATACCTGAGACTATTACAACAGCACAATGTAATGATTGCTAATCATTTTACTGCTAACATCAAACAGTATCGAGATGTAGAATTCAAAGCAGCAATTGCCTATAGCATGAATATGGATGAAGATATGAAAAAATATATTACCAGAAGCGAGATATCTGGTTTAAATTTCAAAAAATGAGCAAAGGTCGTCTGACCTTTTTATTAATAAAATAGAAAATTATTAAAACATCATTCAAAATTATCACTATGATCAAGGAAAAATTGATTGTATACTTTAATATTTTCTAAATCTGTCCACCTTCTTGTTTTTACAGGAACACTATCCAAATCATATATTTTTGCACCATCTATTGCCAATAAAAACGGTGAATGGGTAGCAATAATAAACTGACAGTTGTAAAATCTTGCTGATTCTTCAATAAAAGTTTTAAGTTTTAATTGATTGGCTGCTGATAGACTGTTTTCTGGTTCGTCAATGATATATAAAGCATTATCTTCAATTTCATTTTGCCAGAATTCTAAAGCAGTTTCTCCATTAGATTCTTGAATAATATTATTGCTTCTAAGCCGTATTCTAACATGTTTTGATACCGTCATTCTATTAGCGTCAATTTTATTTTTAAGATCATCATATTTTTCTATATTAGAAGTATATTCTTGAGCTGGTGTGTTTTTATATTCGTAGTATTCATTTATTAAATCACTCTTTCTTCTGTTAACACTAGAATCAATAGCTCTTAAATCCAACATATAATCAAAAACATCATCACTGGAGATATATTTTTTTATTTTACATTCATTTTGATTTATTTCTTCAAAATCAGTCATTTTTACATACTGATCAAATAAATCTCCCTTTTTATTTATGTTTCTTCTTGAAGCATTTATTGCATCAGCAATTATATTTAAAACAGTTGTTTTCCCTGAACCATTTTCACCATAAAAAATAGTGATTGGATTGAACTCTATATTTTCCAATTTTTCTCTGCAAATATTTTAAGAGGATAGATATTGTTATGTATATTCATTTTGCTCATGATGATACTATATTCTTCACCATCATTTAAAAGCCTGAAACTTTTTAAATAAATCATTCTATCACCTCGCTTAAGTTAACAAAATAGTATCACAACTTCAAATATATTTCTTTTAAATATAATATCTATTTAAAAAAGAGGGTCAGTTTTGACCCTCTAAACCTCATTGATAACTACTTTTTTCTAGGATACTTAACAGCAGCCTGAGCAGCAGCAAGTCTAGCTAAAGGTACTCTAAATGGTGAACATGAAACATACGATAAGCCAACTCTGTGACAGAACTCAACAGAAGAAGGTTCACCACCATGTTCTCCACAAATACCTAATTTAAGATTTGGCTTGACACTCTTACCTTTTTCAACAGCCATTTCCACTAACATACCAATACCTTTTTGGTCCAGTTTAGCAAATGGATCCTGATCAAAAATCCTAGCATCATAATATGAATTCAAGAACTTGGCAGCATCATCTCTTGAGAAACCAAAGCCCATCTGAGTTAAATCGTTTGTTCCAAATGAGAAGAAGTCTGCTTCAGTAGCAATTTCATCAGCTAGTAAAGCTGCACGAGGAATTTCAATCATTGTTCCAACCTGGTAATCTAAATCAACTCCCTCTTCAGCAATAAGAGCATCAGCGACTCTAACTACTACATCTTTAACATATTTTAGTTCTTTAACATCACTAACTAATGGAATCATAATTTCAGGTAATAATTTCCATTCCGGATGTCTTTTTTGAACTGCAATTGCCGCTTTAATTACAGCTTTTGTCTGCATTTCAGCAATTTCTGGATAAGTAACAGCTAAACGACAGCCTCTATGTCCCATCATTGGGTTGAACTCATGTAAAGAAGTAATAACTTCTTTCAGTTTAGCAACAGTAATATTCATCTCTTCAGCTAAAGCAACAATATCTTCTTCTTCTGTTGGTAAGAATTCATGTAGTGGTGGATCCAAATAACGAATAGTTACAGGATAACCCTGCATTGCTTCATAAATTCCTTCAAAGTCTTCCTGCTGTAAAGGTAAAACCTTTTCTAAAGCAGCTTTTCTCTGTTCTGAAGTTGTAGAAAGAATCATTTCTCTAATTGCTTTTAATTTAGTAGCTTCAAAGAACATATGTTCTGTTCTAACTAAACCAATACCTTCTGCTCCAAATTCAACTGCCTGAGCAGCATCTTTTGGTGTATCAGCATTTGTTCTTACTTTCATATCTCTGATTTCATCTGCCCAACCCATAAATCTTTCAAAATCACCAGAAATCTCCGCTGGGACTGTAGGAACCTTTCCAGCATAGATTTTCCCGGTAGAACCATCTAATGAAATCCAGTCACCTTCTTTATAGGTTTCTGAACCGATAGTGAATTCTCTATCTCCAATAATAATTTCTTCACATCCAGATACGCAGCAGATACCCATACCTCTAGCTACTACCGCAGCATGAGAAGTCATACCCCCACGAACAGTTAATACACCTTGAGAAGATGCCATACCTTCAATATCTTCTGGAGAAGTTTCCAGTCTGACTAAAATTACCTTTTTCCCTTGGTTTTTCCATTCAACAGCATCAGCAGCTGAAAATACAGCCTGTCCATAGCCTGCACCAGGAGATGCAGCTAAAGCACTGCCGATCACTTTTGCTTCTTTTAAAGCAACTGGGTCAAATTGTGGATGTAATAAAGTATCTAATTGCTGAGGTTCAACCTTTAAAAGAGCTTCTTCTTTAGTAATCAGGCCTTCATCATATAAATCACAAGCAATCTTTAAAGCAGCTGCAGCTGTTCTTTTACCATTACGTGTTTGCAGGATGTATAATTTTGATTCTTCAATAGTAAATTCCATATCCTGCATATCTTTGTAATGCTTTTCCAGTTTTTCACAATATTCAACAAATTCATCATACACTTCAGGCATAATATCATTTAGATGTTCAATTGTCTGAGGTGTTCTTACACCAGCAACTACATCCTCACCCTGAGCATTGATTAAAAATTCACCAAACAGTTTATTTTCTCCAGTAGCAGGGTTTCTTGTAAAGGCAACACCGGTACCACAATCATCACCCATGTTACCGAAAACCATCATTTGAACGTTAACAGCTGTTCCCCAATCAGAAGGAATATCATTCATTCTGCGATAATAAATTGCTCTATCATTATTCCAAGAACGGAATACAGCTTCAACAGACTTCATTAACTGAACTTTTGGATCTTGAGGGAAATCATCACCAACAGACTCCTTATAGTAAGCCTTGAATTTTTCAACCATTTCCTTCATATCATTCGCACACAAATCAGTGTCAAGTGTAACACCTTTTGCTTCTTTCATTTCATCAATGATAGTTTCAAAAGTTTTCTTGCTGACACCCATAACAACATCTCCGAACATTTGGATAAATCTACGATATGAGTCATACGCAAATCTTGGGTTTCCTGTTCTTTCAGCAATTATTTCAACTACTTCATCATTTAGGCCCAAGTTTAAAATTGTATCCATCATTCCAGGCATCGATGCTCTAGAACCAGATCTAACTGATACTAAAAGCGGATTTTCTTTACCACCTAACTTTTTACCAGCTTTTTCTTCCAATTTAGTCAGGTTAGTTAAAATTTCTTCTTGAATTTCTTTGGCAATTACTTCGCCATCTTCATAATAACGATTACATGCATCGGTAGTAATTGTAAAACCCCCAGGTACTGGCAAACCTAAGTTAATCATTTCAGCTAAGTTTGCACCCTTACCACCCAGGATATTTTTCATACTTGCATTGCCTTCATCAAATAAGTAGACATATTTATTATTCATTAAATATTTTCCTCCCTTTTAACACTCTTATTATTATATCATTTCAAACATAAAAATACTATGCGAAATTAAGCATTTGCGAAATTAAACATTCGCAAAATTAAACTTCGCAAAATTAAACATTTTTATTTTTAATGCTAAATAAAATTTTTCGCTTAGTTAACGAATAATATCCTTTTTCTTTATTTTCTCCCCATAAATTTTAAATAATTGTCCATAACTGCACCTGGTTCACCTATTTCTTTTATCTTACCATCGTGTAACCAAATAACTTCATCACATAATTCTTTAATCGTTGATGCATTATGTGACACAATTAATACTGTTCTATGTTCAGCAGTTATTAATTCTTTCATCCTATCATAGCTTTTCTTTTGAAATTCAGCATCTCCTACACTTAATACTTCATCAATTAATATAATATCTGTTTCTAAAATTGAAGTTATAGCAAATGCTAATTTTGAATACATACCACTTGAATATGTTTGAACTGGCTTATAAATAAAATCTCCAATATCGGCAAATTCAATGATATCATTCATTTTTTCTTTAATTTCACTTTCGGTAAATCCTAATAATAAACCATTTAAATAAATATTTTCTATTCCAGTTAATTTCCTTTGAAAACCTACACCAATACTTAACAAAGAAACTGTATTGTCATGTAAATCTATTATTCCAGAATCTGGTGAAAATATACCAGCAATTGCTCTTAGTAAAGTGCTTTTACCAGAACCATTTTTCCCGATTATTCCAATAATTTTACCTGCTTCAACATCATAACTAACATCATCAATAGCCGTAAAAGTATCTAATTTAGATTTCTTAAATCTTAACAAATTCTTCTTAATAGAAAACTTTTTTATTGTTTTATATGTAATCGTTAAATTTTTTATAGTTATAGCAATTTTATTATCTTTTTTATTTAAATACTTTTTCTTTAAAATCATCTTTATATCACCTTAGCATAGCTATTTTCATATTCATGAATAGTATTTACTCCTATTATTGTTAAAATTATTCCCATTATAAACCAAGCAACTAACCATTTAATACTTGGAGTACCACCATCTAATAATGTTACTCGCATTTCGTATATTATATTTGCAATTGGATTATATCTTAATAAAACATATGATAAATTTAATCCACAAAATTTTTTAGATTCCAGTCTTGACTTGATGTCATAAAATATACCTGATAAATAAAAGAGAAATCTTAATACAATATTAGTAACATTAGCTAAATCATCCACATATACACCAAAATGCATTAAAATACTAGCAATTCCAAATGATACTACATATAAAACAAATGTTATTGGTATTGCCCATAACATAGACCAAGTAAAAGGCACTTTAAAAAATAACATTAAAATTAATAACAATACAAATGATATAAAATATTTAAATAAATATGTAAATGATTTAGATAAAAGCAAAATATATTTTGGAATATACACTTTAGTAACAACTGTTCGATTATTTACTACTAATTTAACAGAACCACTTATCATTCTATTAAAGAAATCCCAACAAGTTAGTGCAGTAAATACAAATACTGGAAAATATTTTTGACTATTACCAAATACAACTTGAACAACAAATGAATAAATAATCATGAAAAACAATGGGTCTAAAATCCACCATATCCAATTCAAATATGAATTTGCTACTTCTGCTTTTAATTCAGCTTTAGCTTGATACAAAGCGTACTTATAATATTTTTTTATATTTATAAAAAATCTAATCATATCTTACTTTTTTGTTTCTTCCTCATTTGTTAGTTCTAAATCAGATTTAATTCTTGTCGTTGATATATTTTCAGTTCTGCTTAAATAAACAACATCACAATATTCTCTTAAATATTCAAATCGCGCACTATTTGTCCAATCATCACCCATTGTGACAATATCAACATTATTATCCAAGACATCTTTTGTTTTTTGTTCCCAATCATTTTCTGGTATTACTTTATCTACATATCTGATTGCTTCTAGCATTTCTTTTCTTGTTTCGTAATCATAATATGCTTTTTTCCCTTTAATATCATTAAATTCATCTGTTGATATTGCAACTATTAAATAATCTCCCAATGCTTTTGCTCTTTTAAGTAATCTTATGTGGCCATAATGTAAAATATCAAATGTACCATATGTTAATACTACCTTATTTTTATTTCCATGTTTTTCTTTCATATTGCTTTCTCTTCTTTCCATTTTTTACATTTTATTTATTTCTTTAACAGATTTTCAAAAGCGTGAATAGCTTTTCTGTTATATTCTTCGTAATCTATATTCATTGCCTTAATTTTTCCATTTAATAAATCAAGCATTCCTTCATATATCCCGTCCTCTGAATTTGGAACTAATTTTCCACCATTTTCTTTCATAAAAGTTCTAGGACCTAGAATATCTGTTGAAATAACTGGCAAGCCCAATATGTCAGCTTCAGCTAATACCAGACCAAATCCTTCATAAAATGATGATAAAACAAAATAATCACATTTTTTCAATATTGGAAAAGGATTACTAATTGATTTTATAGTAATTATATTTGTACCACATTCCAAACTTGCAATATAATTAATTGTTTTTTCATATATATTTCCGTGTCCACCAATAATTATTAAATATGTATCTTTATTATTAACCCAAATTCTATTAAAAGCATTAATCAATCTAAAATGACCTTTTTCTTTAGAATATCTACCTATTGTTATGTATTTTTTGGATTTTTTATTTTCTAAAATATTTAATAATTCTTCTTCTGTAAAACTAGAAATAGTGTTTTTGTCGAAAGAAACTTCGCATTTTGATAATATTTTTATATTTTGATAATCGATAACATTGTTTATTACTTTAATTTTTTCTATTTTTTTATTTTTCATTATTTGTTTTGTCGGTTTAAACATATCGTTTGTTACTATTGCTATATTATCATAATTATGATACACAACATCCAGTCTTTTTGGATTTACTCTATTATTCTTTACTTCTTCTACCATATTACTATGAACAAAAACTGTTTTTGTTGAATTAAATTGACTAAATAAAGTTAAACCTTTATATCCATAACCTGTATAATGAATTACATTTGAAAATTGTATATTTCCAAAATTTCTTTTTATTTCCAAACCATAAGCTTTCTTTAAACATTTAAAAAAAAGTTTATAATTTATTATTTTCAAACCATATAATGCAAACACAATTTTCTCTACTATATTAAAATTTGCTTTCCCCATTATTCCAATATAATTAATTTCTTTTGGAAAAGAATTTAAAGTTTCTGAATTTCCAGCTATTGATGCAGCATAAAAAGTAAGATAATAATTTCTTTTATTCAAATCTAAATTTTCTATTAGATTTTTCATTGCAGTCGTAATTCCATTTTTTTGTAAACTTCCAGCATAAATTAACACATTTTCTTTTTGATTTGGTTTTTGTTTTATAATTTTTAAATTATTGTTTTTATTGAATATGACCAAATCAAGAATTTTTTCAGTTACATTACGAGCATCATACGGGATAAATTTGTTAATATCTTTATTTTCGTATTTAATATGCATACTTCTAATTTCATTCATTAAATCTTCTATGTTTTCAGTCTGTTTAAATGGTAAATCTTTTAAATTAATATATAATCCTCGATTATGAAAATACTCTTCTTTATCGAATGTAAATAAAACACATTTTTTCCCTGTTTGCATATAATCAAACATTACGCTAGAATAATCAGTTATTAATACATCACTAATTTTTAAAAAATCATATGTTTCATATCTGTCAGGAAATTTTTTTATTTTTTTCAAACCATAAAAAGAAATGCCTTTAGAAGCGATTGGATGTAAATTAACAAATAAAATTTCATCATCCTTTAATTTTTTATCAATTTCATATAAAAAATATTGAATATATGTATTTGACTTACTATCAATTTTAGATACAACGCCTCTCCAAGTTGGCATATATGTATAAATTTTCTTATTCGTTAAATTCATTTCTTCTTTTATTTTTTCTACATTATCCCAAACTAAACCTTCATTCCTAGGATATTCAGCTAAAATATGTGTAGCTTTAGTCAATGATTTGATCATATAATCATTTGTAATTTTTTCAAAAGTAAATTCATTTGGATACAACAAATAATCTGCAACAATAAAGTTCTTTTGGGCATTACCTATGTTGTGAAAATCTTTTACCATTTCTCTACCTAATGTTTTTAATGGTGTGCCATGCCAAGTGTTCAAATATATTTGACCATCTTTTTTTATAAAGAAAGACTGAAAAGTATTATCATTGATTAGATATTTAGCACTTGCGATTACTTTATAATATTCCTTTGAACCAATAAAAATAAGCTTAGCTTTTAAGTTATATTTTTCTAATTTTCTTTTTATTTTTGCGATACTGCTTTTATTAACAGTTAAAAATATTTCAAAATTTTTATATTTATTTTTATTAAGTTCATATAAAATATAAAAAATATTCCCATCTACCCCTCTACCATGTTGTGATTCCAATAGAATCCAATTTTCATTAATAACTAGTGTTTTGTAATATGTTAAATATTTGAGTTTTGGTGAAAATATATTTTTGATTTTTTTAAAATATTTAATATATTTTTTCATTTAAATATCCTCCTTATAACTCTTTCACTTGCATTACCATCATCCAAATAATTATATTTATTATTTAACTTTTCATATTTTTCTTGATTGTTTACAAAATGTTTATCGGTATCCAGAATAGCTTTTTCTAGTTCTTTTTGAGTTTTTACAATTGGTCCTGGTAATTCATCCATCGAAATGTAAAAATCTCTTAATTTATTTTTATACTCATCATAATCATACATATAAAATATAATAGGTCTTTTTAAATTTGCAAAATCAAAAAAAACACTAGAATAATCTGTTATTATTATATCACTAATTATATACAAGTCATTAATATCATCGTAATTTGATACATTTACAACAAAATCTTTGTATTCGCTAAAATCAATTTTACTCGCTACAAGATAATGTGCCCTAAACAGAACAATGTAATTATTGCCAATTTTTTCTCTTAACAATTTAAAATCTAATTGTAAATCATAAGTATATCCTACACCCGATTCATGTTGATTATCCCTAAATGTTGGGACATAAAGTAACACTTTTTTTGCAGAATTTATTTTTAATTTTTTCTTTAATTTTAAAATTTTATTTGAATCTATGTTAAATAAAGAATCATTTCTTGGATATCCCTCTTCTATAAGAATATGTTCTTTATTTAGTGCTTTTAAATTAAAGGCTGAAGTAAATTTTTCAGTACAATATTTTGACGGTGATATAAAAAAATCAAATCTTTTTGCATCAATATCATTGCTTTTTTTCCACTCTTTTTGAGTGTTAAAAATATTTCCATCTGCTTTTATATCATATCTCAACTTTTTTAAAGGAGTCCCATGCCAACATTGAATATAAATTTGATCTTTCTTTTTTATAAAGTGTAATGGTACCATTGAATTTACAATCCAATATTTTGCAGAAGCAAAGTATTTAAAATAATCTTCACTATTAGTTTTAACAATAATTAATCTTTCATCTTCTTTTATTTTATGTTTTTTCGTATTTATAAATGACCAAACAAATTTGTAATCATTAAATTCTTCCATTGTAAGCATTTTTTCATAAATTGCTTTTGGTGAACATGTATAGTTTCGTCCGCCAAAAGCTTCAAACAAAATAACCTTATCATCAACTTTATTAGTTAACATATAATATATATATTTCGATTTACGATTAATATGTCTAATTTTTCTTAATGTTATTCTAAACAAATAGTTTTTTTTGGATAAATTGGTTAAAAATATATTTTTTCTCCTTTTCAGTTTTTTAACTCCTTTTTTCAATTTTGTCAAATGGTTTTTAATTTTCTTTAAAAACCTCCATAACAATTTATTCTTCTTACATAATTTTATTAAAAATACCTTCAGTTTCTTCATTATAATTCCTTTCTAATTAAATTGATTATCCTTTTTGTACAATTACCTGGTATATTAAGCACATATTTTTCTCTCAATCTTTTTAATTCTTTTAAATCATAATTCTCTTCTTCTAACACTTTTAACAATTTTTTAGTAGTTTTTGATGTATATAAAGGATATTCCTCAAACAAGTCAATGTTCAAACCATTTTGTTTTGAATATTCTTCATAATCATACAAAAAAAACATTACTTTTTTATTGCAAACTAGGGCTTCAACTGCTATTGCTGAGTAATCGGTAATAATATAGTCCATGCACTTTAAAATGTCAAGTGTACTAAATTTATTATCATGAACAACAGTAATTCTTTTATCTTCAATTTTAATATTGCTTTTTGGGTGTATCGTCATAACTAAATTATATTTTTCATAATCAAAATTATCTATTAAATCTTGGAAATTATAATTGTCATCATTTCTAAAAGTTGGTGAATATAATACATTTTGTTTCTTTCTTAATTGCGGAAATGCTTTTTTAATTTGTTCTTCTTTTTCATTATCTTCAGTCAATAAGTAATCAATAATAGGAGTTCCAATTGGCAATACTTTTTCAATTGGAGTATTAAACGCTTCTGCAAATGGTTGTCTCATAGCTTCACTAGCACAGATTATATAATCGTAATTATTATGCATTTTTAAAATCCTTGCAACATCCTCTTTTAATCCATATGCTTTACCAATAGTTTGATAACCAAATTGCTTAATAGCTGCTAAAGCATGCCATAACTGAATTACTACAGTACCTTTCTTATGTTTTAAGATGCTAATTGGTAAATTATATCCATCGATAATTATTACTTTACTTGTAGCAATATAATACATTTGTTTATGAATTAAAAAATAATATTTAATAGCTGGTTTAAGCCTTTTAAATAAATTCTTGTTTTGTTTTTCATTTCTAATAGCAGCATTAATATCTTCATCAACTTTTTTACATACTACTTTTATTTCAATTTCTGGCTTAATTTTTTTTAATTCCTCAATAAGTAATTCATAATTTAAAGAAATAAAATTAGATTGACGCGAAAGAAAGAAAACTTGTCTCTTTACTTTCGTAAATAATTTTATAAAAAAATAATGAATACTAAGATTTGTTTTTAATAAATATAAAAATATTTTCATTTTTTCCCTCTTATTACAACCAATGTATTATATCATTTTTTTTATAAATCACAAAATTAATTGATTTCGCGTGATTGATTTCTATTTTTTTATAATTAAAAAAATATTCGTTCTTTCTTCTCGCCTTTCTTTTCGGTCAAAATGCTATCAATTAATGCAAAATTAAAGATTATTATAAACATACTGCGTAAAGAAGTGATATATTCGTACATAATTCTTTAATAATAAGGTAAAGAAAGAAACAGGTATATAATTACTCAATTGGGTTAGTAATTATTACCAAAAGTAAGGCAAACAAAAAGATGATTTTTTCAATCAACTTTCCACTTTTAGTGCATTCCAAAAGTTTGACTTAAAACTTCACGAGGTATCCCCTAATCTTTTTTAATTACCCAACTTTTATTAATTTGTGCCATCAAATCTTTCCATCATTATATTTTCGTCGCTGTTTACACCTTCCTTTTTTAAAACCTTAATTATCGTTAAAAACATTATTTTCCAATCGCCTAAAAAAGTAATGTTATCTACATATTCTATATCATATTCAAATCTCTTGGTCCAAGTAATATCGTTACGTCCATTAACTTGAGCATAGCCAGAAAGACCTGGTCTTACTTCATGCCTTCTTAACTGCTCCTCGCTATACAATGATAAATAGTCTTCGATTTGTGGCCTTGGCCCAATAAAAGACATATCACCCTTTATAATATTGAATAATTGTGGCAATTCATCTAAAGAACTTGACCTTAGTATTTTACCAAATTTTGTCAATCTTAATTCTTCAGGCAATAATTCTCCTGTTTCTTCATCTCTTTCGTTAGTCATTGATCTAAACTTATACATTTCAAAAGGCATTTGATTTTTCCCTATCCTTTTCTGCTTAAAAATTGCTGGACTTCCTAAATGCCTGATTACTTCAATGTATACTACAATTAAGACCGGACTAAGTAAAACACTTGCGATTAAAGACAAAATTAAATCTTGTAATCTTTTTATATATTTCTCATAAAATCCTTTTGTCTTCACTATTTTTTCATCCTTTCCAAATGAAAGATTAGAGCATGATAATTATAACATTAATATATTTAATAAGTAAAGAAACAAAATCTACTAAATAAAATCTGCTTCTATAATTGCTCTATTTTCACGTTAATTCTAATATATACATAATAATATTTCCACATAAAATCCTATACATGAAAAATATCATTATCTACATGTTGTTAACCTAGTATTTCTAACAATTGAAATTATCTTATACCAAAGAAAACAAATTACAAGTTTTTCTTCACTTCTTCAGGTAAATATACTTTTTTTCATATTAACACCAACTAAAGTATCATACTTTTTTACAAATATATATCCACCACATTGTTTTTGTTTGCTTCATAAAAACTAATTAATTACATTATAAGTGATTTTAACTATCTATTTTTATAATTTTCAAACATGACATCAGTAACTTTTTTGACATCAGCGAAAAATTCATTAATTTTGTCTTCTTTCCATAACGATACATCCTGTCTGAAGTAAGTTGTCTTGTCATCATTATTATCAAACACTCCTATAGGCAAATAATATGTTTTGCCATGTGTTTTAACTGTTATTGTATCTTTTATTTCAGAGTTTTCGATTAAGTATTTCATATCACAAATCCCATAATCATTCAACATTACATCTAATGAAACTCCATGATTTAAAATTGATCCTGGATCATTAGGATCTGTTCTTTCTTCGTTTTTTCTTCTTGACTCTTCAGCAGTTACATCAATATAAAGAATACAGGCTTTTTCTAATATTTCTGGGCATAAATATCTAAGTGAAAATTGATATCCTTCAGGATCCTGAAGTGGTAAAGTTGAACCATCTTTGCCACCTCTTGCTGCTTCTAAAACAATCGTTTTATTATCAAAATTTTCTGGATATTCATTAAGTTTTGCTTTTAATAAGTCTGAAGCTTCCTTTTCTAACGCCAGAGCTAATTTATTACGAACTTCTGAATTTATAAGCCCCAATCTTGGTAACATGTCTACTTTTACTGAGGCATTATCGATCCTATTAAACATCCATAAAGCTGCACTGTCTGGTTTGATTTCGACTCTATTTATCAGATTATGGTAATCTTCATTGAGTAGCATAAATAACATTCCATAGTCACGAGCATCATACATCGGAGCTTCATCCGATGGAAAATATATTCTTTCATGTTCTAATTTATCACACTCCTGGTCAATTCTTCTCATAAAGTGAACGTAAGGAAAATCATCAAGTTGTAAAGTTTCTCCAAAATGGAATTCTTGTTGCAGTCTTTCGGGTTCTATATTTGCTAGAAAATGTCTGATTTCACTTTTTCCACTGGCTGGCAATGCAAACAACAAAACAATATCAAATAAGTTTTTATCATTATTTAACATTTTATTTTCCTTTCACTCATATTTTATAAGCAAACATCTTATCAGTTGCCTGTCTTATTCCTTCAGTTACATATTCAATTTCTTCTTTAGTCCACTTTTCTTTTTCTTTTCTTAAAAACGAAGTTCTGTCATTCCTATTGTCAAAAATGCCAATTGGTAAATAATATGTTTCACCATGAGCATTAACTGTAATAGTATTTTCTTTTTCTGAATTTTCTTTCAGATACAGCATATCATCACAACCATAATCATTTATCATTACTGAAATTGGAACACCATGAAACAAGTTAGAGCCCGGATCATTGGGATCTGTTCTTTCTTCATTTTTTCTTCTTGATTCTTCAGGAGTAACCCATATATACAATATTTTAGCTTTTGATAAAATCTCTGGACAAAATTGTCTAAGTGAATATTGATAACCAAAAGGATCTTGTAATGGATATACAGATCCATCTTTTCCACCTCTGGCAGCTTCAATAATGATTGTTTTATTGCTTAAATTTTCCGCATATTGCTGGTATTTAAAATCTAAGATCTTTTGAGCTTCATCATCTAATTTTTCAGCTATTTTCTTTCTTAAATCTTTATCAAGTTTCGCCAGTCTTGGATTAATTCCCACCATTTTAGCCGCCTTATCAATTCTGGTAAAAAAGTATTCAGCCACACTGTCACAACTTATTACATTGCGATTTAAAAGGTCATAATAATCTTCATTTAGTAAATTAATTAAAGTGCCCCAGTCTCTGCTGTCTATAAACGGTTCTTCTCCTGGATAAAAGATTCTATCTTGATCCTCTTTTTCTAATGCAGCGTCAATTAATTTCATAAAGTGAACATAAGGAAAATCATCCAACTCCAAAGTTTCACCGATATGAAATTCTCTTTTTAAAACTTCTGGTTCAATGTTACTTAGAAAGTTTCTAACCTCACTTTTACCACTGGCTGGTAAAGCCAACAATAAAATCACTTCAAATACGCCATCATTTTTCATCTTATAGTCCCATTTCCTTTTTTACTTCTTTAAAACACTTAATCGCAAAATCTAAATCTTCTTTACTATGATTAGCTGAAATCTGCACTCTGATTCTAGCCTTACCCATAGGTACCACAGGATAACTGAATCCAATAACATATACCCCTTTTTCAAGCATTCTATCTGCAAATTCACTTGCCACCTTAGCATCATATAACATTACTGGAACAATCGGATGAACAGAATCAATAATATCAAAACCCAATTGTTTCATTTTGTTTCTGAAATAAGCTGTATTATCTTTTAATTTGTCGATGACTTCACTATTTCTATTTAATATTTCAAATGTTTTAAGTGAAGCGGCACAAATTGCAGGAGCTAAGGTATTGGAAAATAAATATGGTCTGCTTCTTTGTCTTAACAAATCTACAATAGGCTGTCTGGCACTGGTGTAGCCTCCACTTGCTCCCCCTAGTGCCTTGCCCAAAGTACCGGTGATAATATCAACTCTATCCATTACTTTGCAATATTCAGCCGTCCCTTTTCCTTTTTCTCCTATAAAGCCTACAGCATGAGAATCATCAACCATAACTAAAGCATCATATTTATCAGCCAAATCACAGATAGTTTTTAAATCAGCTACTATACCATCCATAGAAAAAACTCCATCAGTAGCAATCAATCTGATACGACAATCTTTCGCTTCAATTAGTTTTTTCTCTAAATCATTCATATCATTATTTTTATATCTAAATCGTTTTGCCTTACAAAGTCTTACACCATCAATAATTGAAGCATGATTTAGTTCATCAGAAATAATGGCATCTTCGTATGTCAATATTGTTTCAAACAATCCTGTATTGGCATCAAAACAGCTGGAATATAAAATTGTATCGTCCATCATTAAGAAATCTGATATTGTTTTTTCCAATTTCTTATGAATTTGTTGAGTTCCACAAATAAACCTGACTGAACTTAAGCCATAACCCCACTTATCATAAGAGGCTTTAGCAGCTTGTATTATCTCTTTGTTATTTGCTAACCCTAAATAATTGTTGGCGCACATATTTAAAACCTGTTTAACTTCTGTGGTATCGATAATAGCGCTTTGCTCTGTAGTAATAATTCTTTCTTTTTTATATGTTCCACTATTGGCTATTTCAGTTAACTGTTTTTGATAAATTTCTAAGGCCTTTTTCATTTACTTCCTCCAATCTAAGACAACTTTTCCTGATAAACCTGAATTCATTGCTTCAAATCCTTTATCAAATTCTCGATATGAATATCGATGGGTTATAAGAGGTGTTAAATCTAAACCAATATCAATCATGGTCTGCATCTTATACCAGGTTTCATACATTCTTCTGCCGTAAACTCCTACTAATGTTAAACCTTTGAAAATAATCTTATTAAAATTCATTTCCGATGGTTTTGATTGAATGCCCAGCAAAGCAATTTTGCCACCATTTCTCATATTCTTTATCATACTCTCCAAAGCTGAGGCGCTACCTGACATTTCTAAACCAACATCAAATCCTTCTCTCATACGCAGTTCTTTATGACAATCTTCAATGTTTTCTCTTTTGATATTTATCGTTTTTGTGGCTCCCATCTTTTTAGCTAAATCTAAACGAAAATCATTTAAATCGGTAACCACAATATTTCTGGCACCATTTTGTCGACAAATAGCTGCAGACATAATACCTATTGGACCAGCTCCGGTAATCAAAACATCTTCGCCAACAACATCAAATAGCAAAGATGTGTGAGTAGCATTGCCAAAAGCATCAAAAAACGATACTACTTCTTCGTCGTATCTAGGATCAATTTTAATAACATTACTGGCTGGAATGCAGATATATTCTGCAAATGCTCCATCCCTTTGTACTCCTACACCAATAGTATTTTCACACCATTGTCCATTTCCTGCTCTACAGTTTCTACAGTGACCACAAACAATATGACCTTCACCAGAAACTCTCTCACCAATTTCAAAACCTGTAACTCCTTTTCCAAAGTCAGCAACTTCACCAACATACTCATGTCCAACAATAATTCCAACTTTAACATTTTTTTGAGCCCATTGATCCCAATTATAAATATGTACATCAGTACCACAAATAGAAGTCTTATGAACTTTAATTAAAACATCATTTATACCGACTTCAGGAATAGGAACCTTTTTCAAAACAAACCCGGTGCAAGGTTTTTCTTTTACAAGTGCATCCATCATATTTTCCATATCTATTCCTCTTTTTCTACTATAAATATTTTAACATAATATTTACCCTAAAATAAAAAAAGAACCAGCAACGTGCTATTTTCACAGGGGCAGGCCCAACTATCGTCGCCGCTGAAGTGCTTAACTTCTGTGTTCGGGATGGGAACAGGT